>Ga0307507_10001268_pt1 | contig 56551 bp, 15 predicted proteins | sample 7_EM_MG_FD_207223 | JGI IMG/M metagenome (GOLD analysis project Ga0307507, IMG submission 207223) | Populus trichocarpa ectomycorrhiza microbial communities from riparian zone in the Pacific Northwest, United States - 7_EM | ecosystem: Host-associated > Plants > Roots > Unclassified | place... | reverse complement strand
ATAGCTGACTGACTGTCACGACTCTATAAGCTCGCTGACTGCTTACGTTATCAGCCTCTTGGCAGCGACGCTGGCAGCGACGCTGACTCTTGGACACACTGGATTTATGGGATAAGGTCTGAGAGACATCTTTGTCTAACGTTCCGCCATCAACCGCCACCATGACCTTCTCTAGACGATACTAGACTTAAATCTCCCGTGCGCCATCCGCATAATCTGGAGAAAAGTGGCACGCTCGCAAAGTGCCAACGCTTTTTTGCCCTCAGTGGTTGTCAACTGACGGTAACTTTCATTCGAATAAAAATGTCGTTCGGATGGTCTGCTGGCGACATTGCAACGGCAGTTGAACTTTTGATTAAAGTAGCGGTTGCCTTAAATAATTCTAGAGGCTCTGTAGCAAAATACCAGGAGACCAGCAGCTACTTAGTTTCCCTAGCTACCATCCTCGAACAGTTGAAAGGGTTTGCCGGGGATCTGGTCACGATCCAAGAAGATGTGCAAGCTGTGAGTGTGGCAGTGGGGGACTTCCTCAAGGTTCATTCCAGGTTTGAAAGATCACTGTCAAATATCGGGCCAAAAGACTGGGTGAGCTCGCTACGCGAAAGCCCACGCAAAGTCCAATATGCATTCACGATGGAAAGTCAGGTGGCCCAGTTACGCAATCGTATCGATACACCCCTAAAATCTATCAGCCTCGCACTGGGTCTGGAAGTTCATAAAGAAAGTCGCATGGCTCATCAAATGGGACTTGAAACACAAAAGCTCGTGCTCCATCTAAAGGATTCTTTACCAGGCCTGTCAGCGGAAATTCTTACAGGTTTTAAAGACATCTTAAGGAAGGATAGTGCGCAACATTCTTCCGACGAAGTTATTAAGAAATATCGCGATGCGGTCGAGTGGCTCAAACCCATTCCAGTGGTTGACACGTACAGAGCTATACTTGGCGGGATGGAAGACGGCTCGTGTCTATGGTTTTTCAACAAGGAAGAGTTTTCGAGCTGGAAGGATTCTGTCAAATCAGACAAATTTTACCCTATTCTATGGATTACTGGAATCGCTGGAGCAGGAAAAACGAGATTGGCTACAAGAGTCATACAAAGACTGCAAGAAGACCACGAGGTCGGTTACTTCTATTGTGATACAAAACATGATGAACGGCGAACCGTTCTCAGTATCCTTCGGACTTGGGCCGGGGAGATGCTGCGCAACGATAGCAGTCAATTATCTAAGATAATTGATCTTCGTGCAAAAGAACCAATTCCGAACGAGACAAACATGGAAAAGGCTTTACACTGTGTCATCGAAGATCGAAATGGACCTGTTTTTATTCTAGACGGCATTGACGAGTGTGAGGAAGTAATTCGAAAGAAATTATATCCTATTTTGGCGCAGCTCGCAACCAGAGCGAAGATTATGATTGTCAGCAGAGAGATGTCTGAACTCACCAAGACGTTGAGAGGCATGATTCCAAAAGATGACATATTACACTACCGCATTATCGAGAACGATAACGAATCAGACATCTGTCAGTTCCTCGAGAGAAAGGTGAAAGAGGTGGATATCGGTGACGACGAAGTTGAGCAGAAAGTGATCTCGGCGCTACGAAACGGAGCCCATGGGATGTTCCTCTGGGCTGCGCTTATGGTTGAAGAGATTTCCAGACCCAGGTTCTTTGCAGAAGAATACCTGGAAGCGCTGCAGGATCTTCCCGAGAGTTTGGATGCGCTGTACGAACAGCTACTACTTACTCTCAACAGCAATATCAAGACAAAGCCCACAACATGGCAGCTTCTGAAATGGTTGGTGTGCGCTCGGAGACCTTTCACTCTACATGAAATTAGCAGTGCATTACGCATTAAAATTGATGAAAAAAGGCTGCATACTGGAAACAGAATGCCCGATGAGAGGCTGAAAGAAACCGTATTGCGATATTGCGGCTCCCTTGTGGCCATCCATGATTCACCTACTGGGAGTTCTACCGTTACCCTAGTACACGCATCGCTTAAAGATTTTCTACTGAATGGCCGGGGGAATGCAACTTACAGGAATCTCACCGTTGACGCTGGGGAATCTCATATGATGATTGCGCAAGCATGTCTGACCTATCTTTGCTATGAGAACATTAACTCCGATCCGTGTTTCATGAATGGGCAAGAGGGGGAACGAGGGTTTGAGGTGGGGCGATCTGAAATGGAAAAGAGATTTGACTCTTACGTGAACCACTACCCCTTCCTTGAATATGCAGCTCTGAATTGGTGGCTGCATTTTACAGCCGGTTCAAAAAACCCAAATAGCTACAATTCCCTGGAATGCTTTTGCAAATCCGAAGCCAAAACGATCAGTTGGCTCCAAATAGTTCTCCGGTATCGTGGTGACCGTGGCAGATGGGGTTCCAGCCCCGGGGCGGAGGATCTTCGGGGTCTGTTAGATTTAGGAGAAATACTTTCAACGGAACACCAGCCAGGATTTCAGAGATGGCTGGAGCCTTTTATGAGACCAGAGAATAGTAGGAGCATCCTTACACGCTGGCAGCACTTTCTCTACTGCGGAGCTGCCCACGATTTTTTACCGAAACTCCAAATCGCAGCGTTCTTCGATTATGGTGAATATCTCGAACAGTGTCTGAATAATGGTGCCAATCCTGACCAGCGGAACCACGTAGCACAGACAGCACTCTTCCTAGCCGCTGATGGGGATTCTATCAATACTGCAAGAGCGCTGGTAAAATTCGGGGCGAATGTCAACGCAATCGGCTGGCAAGGCGGTACACCCCTGGGCGTAGCTATAAGATTGGGTGGATGGTGGAACACAAATCCAGTCCCATACACGGTCGCAGAGTTTTTGCTCGAATCCGGTGCTAATCCATGCTACAACGATGGAGAATATCTCTCCCTTGCATGTCGATGTGCTTTCCCAAACGACCCTTATTGTGTTGATTTAGTGTTCTCGCTCCTTAAGCATGGCGCTGCCAAGTTTATAAATGCTGGGATCTTTCCTGCAGCTCAACTTGATGTTCCACCCATCCACTGGGCTGTAAGACGTCGATCTCCGGCAGTTGTGGGACTACTTCTTGCTAATCACGCCGCTGTCGACATTCGTGCATCTGGCGACATAGTCAATGAGAGTAAAATCGACACACCTCTCATTCAGGCTTGTTCGGTTTTGGGGCAACTAGAGCAGGTTATACGCACACTCCTCGATGCAGGAGCGTCTGTGAAGGCAAGGCGGCATGACGGCCGTACCGCCCTCCATATTTCCTCTCGTCAGAGCTGTGGAATAGTGAAGATGCTACTCGACGCCAACGTAGATGTCAATGCTATCTCAGCGGACGGTTCCCTTGCATTGCACGATGCTGTTTCAAACGAAAACCTTGTACTCATGGAAATGCTAATAGCTCAAGGCTCTGCTCTGGATTTCAAAGATGGAGCTGGCCGCACTCCCCTGATGATCGCCGTTGAGATGAATACCTCGATCAGCATCAATGCTATCAAAATGCTTGTTAATGCCGGAGCGCATCTTGAGAGCGATGATTGGGTAGTAGAAAGGTTGAACCAGAAAGACATCCAATTGAGACCCAAGAAAAGTATGGACCAGCATTGGCCACAGCAACCACGCAATGTTTTTGAGGTCTTCTGGCTCCTTCGTTATCATGTTAGCTCCAAAGGTCTGCCCCCAAACGTGGCGATCCGTATTCTTGATTCGTCAAAATATTGGTTGAAATCAACGACGTCGCGTAAAGAACACATTGCCTTTGACGAAGAAGCAGCAAAACGTATTGGAAAATACTTGACTTCTGAGCCCATTAGAGGTCGACTTCGCGCCCCAGTTCGAGAGGTCAGATTTACTATTGAAAGTCATGATCAAGGTTGGAGCAGTTTCCCAGAATTTCACGGAACATTCGCGCACTCCTGGACATGGTTTGAGGTCGCAGTTCAAAAACAAGGAGATAGAATATTCGATTTTAGAGATGAGAGTCAAATGTTGACTCCAAATTTGCATGCAATTACGAAAAGTTCCCGGCATCGAATCATATACGAATGTTCTCCTTGTACAACAGTCCATCGTAAATGGCTGAAGAATCTTGAGGCTGGCGACCAGATCTCCATATCAGCAAAAGCAAGATACCCTGGATGGGTGAACTTCGTTGAGGGAGCTTCTATCGAAATATTTACTACATGCCTTATAGATCAAGATGGTTCGTTGGCAGAATAAGTCATTATAGTAAGGTAGGCTATGTAAAGTTGCGGAATATCAAAGCCGCACCCCTATACATCAAACATCTAGACTTCAATCAAATATAGAACTAGTGACTTTGTCAGCTAAATCCCATGCGAAGTAGTAGAAACATAGTTATAGTGGAGTGTTTCTCTGATATTTTGAACCTATTATCGCTCAGATGACTCTATACCCTATCCCTCTCATAGGCCTGAGAAGGTCATTATCCGAGAAAATTGCTCAAGGTGGAAGAGTTGTATTGCCCTGATAAAAGAATTGGTGCAAAATTAGGGCCAAAATCTATGAGAGATATGGCGCCTAAATTTGGTATCTTGTTCACTGCTATTCTATCTTAAATGACTGATTATCCTATGCTCAATCAAGCATGTTCACCCTTACTCTCTCCCAGAAGCGACATATATGCACGATTTTCATGCATTTTACACACATTCAATTGCGACTCTGGATTATCCTATTTAGCTAGGCGTATTCTAACCTGATTTCGAGCTCTAAACTTCGGATCTTAGTAACCTCTAACTATCCACTACTAAAAGGCTACCTAGGCACTAGATAAACCGCAAATCACATGCTCATCAAGCTCTAATAAGTGCACTGAATCCTTCGACCTGCTCTGCACTTTTAGTGGATTTGAGGTCCTCTACCTGGGTTTGCCCCTACGGGTACAGGACCCATTGTATTAGCACCTTTTTAAAGGTAAAATTAACTTTATATATTTAATTAGAATAAAGGCGTTTACCTGGTTTAAAAAAGGTACTTAGGTAGTGCTTTTAATTTATTTTTACCTAAGGGCGGGAATTTACTCCTCTTTTCTACTAAAATTGGCGGATTCCCCAAGCTGTAGTAGTAAGCTATATATAGTCTCTACCCCTCCGTCCCTCCGTCCTCCTCCTTCTACCTCTACCTCTACCTCTATCTCCCTGTCACGGGGCGCGGGCAGTGCTTTTATCAGTATTCAACATCAATATGAGACCGTATTGAAGTTGATATTGAAGACGATTTTGTTATTGAATAGATTACTGAATATTGAATCTGGATTGCGTATACATAGAGCCTTGACATGGTAATCAAGCTCCGTACGGCTCCAGGCTTTGGTAGAGCTCTAAAATACAACAGCTCTCACCTTCGCTCTCACCTCCGCCCTCACCGCTATTGTCAACTTCGCGATCTTTGGCTTAGCGTATTTGGTGGTGGCTTATTAGGCTCTCCTTTTTAGGCACGGCTGCTGCGTTTACCGCCACAAGCCTCCCCTCGGCTATAATATTACTAAGCAGCCAAACTTTTTAAGCACTTAGTGTACAATATTCTGTAAAATTAAATTTAATATTTATATATTTTAACTTTATATATATTTACCTAATAAATTTAAAAAAAATATATATTACTTAAAGGCCAAAGTCATTTACCAAGGCTTTTACACCTTATTTTTACTACCTCAACTCCAAAATTGTCAATATTCAATAACTTTCAGTATTGAACATATTGTAGAGGTTGAATATTGAATGTAAATATTCAATATTCAGTAAATGTTAAACAATATCGAATATGGATAAAAGCACTGGGCGCGGGGCAGTGGCTACAAAGCGTATGTATTCGAGGAGTCTACAAGACGTTGCGCGATCGATCGTAAGGGTCGAGGGCGTAAGGAGGTAATATACCTACACGTAGCTGACGTAAGCTGTACGCGAGGTGTACGCGAGAGCACGGGGCTCTCCTCTGGAGGCGGTGGGGTTCCGTGACACTCCCCTTCCCTACCTTCCTTTTACCCTATTTATAAGAATCTAGAGCCAAGTAATAGATATAACAAGGCATTATAGAATAACTACAGGAGAACTAGCTTCTTTTACAATCTTTCTAAGATACTAGCAGTGATCTACTTGGAGCGGGGTCTATTTGGAGCTCCAATGTGGATTTGGATTGGGCCTTCTGATTAGTGGATTGGATTGGATCTACGGTTAATTTGACTCTTGGAGCTCCAGATCTATACCCAATTCGAACTGCGGCTGAGGAGGAATAGAGCACTAAGGAGTCAGTGCATAAGAAGAAGCCAATCACCAACTCTCTTAACTCTACCGCAGACTCACTGTCTAATAACTAGTATATTAGCCATAGAATCTAGGATACCTGCTGTCGAGCATACAGCTCGGCCAGTGTTACCGAAAGCTCCGGGAGTGTTACGCCACGTCGCAAAATCTTACACTAGATGAACTTTAGCACCGTGCGCGCACACTTAATAAGCTTTTAATATAAAATTCTTTAAAATTATCGCCATTAAAGCTACACTTAATTGTATAAAATTGCAACTATACCCTATCTTTGGTATATCTAAGATTATATAATCTTAGTAACGTAGTCAGTAAGTATCCTGGCCACGCAAGTAAGCTAGTCACCTCAAAATTTACCGGAATTCATACTTTAATATCTTAACAACTACTTAATAATAAATTCTAATAATTTAGATTTGGACTTTTATATGCACTCTGCAGCTTCTATTAAAGTTGCATAGTAATTAGTTTAGTAGTTTTTAAGATATTATAGTTTGGGGGCTAAAATAAATCTAGGTTGCTATATCTTAAAAACTACGGAACTAATTACTATGCAACTTTAATAGAAGCTATAGAGTGTATATAAAAGTCTAGATATAAATTATTAGAATTTATTATTAAGTGATTGTTGAGATATTAAAGTATAACTTTTGGTAAGTTTTGAGGTGGCTAGGATACTTACGTGGCCAGGATACTTACCGACTACGTTATTAGAAATGGCCAATAATATATAACCACCCTAAAGTGTGTAGAGATATATCTAGGATAGATTAATAATGTATCTAAGATATAATCTAGATACCCTTGCGCACTTACCTATCTTAGGTAGTTCTTCTATACTACTGCTAATGGAAGCAACTTAGTCCTTAATTAAAGACTCAGAATAATTATAGGAGGACTTTTTTTATAAAGGGTAATGTGTATAGGAGGAACGTATATATATAAATATTAAAGATGGTAATTAGGATATATCTGGCTTATATTAGGAGTATTATAAAGATATATAATCCTAAATACCCACGTTATAATAATCTGCTAATGCCTTTTCTTTAACGCTAGTAGTAAGTAAAATTCTATAATATAAGCTATATATAATATATAAACTAATTATTTCTATAATATAGCTAGGCTTAATATTAATTATATAAACTAAATCACTTATAGTAGAAAGACTTATATTTAGTTAAGATATACTAGAATATTCTATATCCTCTAAATATAGGATTAGATATATAATAGATTTATCTAGCTCATAGCTAAATAATAAGAATATTACTAAGATATACAAAAATATAAGAGACTATATTCTAGATAGATCTTATATATAACTAGGTTTTAATATAGATAGATATAATACTTGTGTATATTAAAGAATAAGATAAGTATAATATGCCCTTTTCTTGGCCTTTAAAAGTGCTTTAGGAGATAAATACCCTATATAGGCGTGTTTTGCTATAAATACTTAAACCCTTAGCTATAAAACTTTTACTATAAGTAAATTATAGAGGAAAACTGGAAAAGAATATATAAATTATAAGAAAAGGTATAATATATCTATAATATTATATTACTATATCTAAGTTATAATATACTCTTATATATTTTCTTAGCGATTTAGTAGAATTAAATTAAAATAATTTTAAATAAAGAGATATAAATATATAAGATACTTATTTATATTATCTATTCTTATTAATATATATAGGCTTTATAATAGTATTTGTTATATATTTTAGTACTAGATTGCCTATATAGAGTAGAGTACTAGCTATAAGCTATATCTTTATATTGTGAAGTATATAGTTAGTGTCTAATATATCCTAAATATATTATAACTATAACTAAGCTATAACTAGTTACTTATAGATAGACCTATAGTAAGAATATACTATATTAAGGGAAGTTAAATATAAAACTATAAAAAGCACTACTAAAAGTCTCTTTCCTTAGTTTTAATATACTTATTAAAATATTTAAGAGATTTACTTAACTAAGGCTATTAGGGCACCCTAGAAACCTATATAGTAGTAAAGTATAGAAAAAAAAGATTAGATAATTATGGTAAGTTATTATAATATATATAACTATAATATAACCTTAATATATTTAGGCTGTAACCACGCCTAAGGACCTAGAAAATGGGTACTAGCCCCTTATAATATGGAGTTTAACTATATATAGCTAGATAATATTAAAAATTGCCTATATATTGTTTTAACTTTTTAAAGTAAATATATATACCCTCTAGCGCCTTTATTAAAGATTTTAATACAACTTATTAAAGAACTTTAATAATAAATCTAGAAATAGTTGGGGCTAGGGCTGACTTTAAGTACATTATGTCTAAGTTATATTAATACCCTATCCTTATTTTATTAGGCTCTTTTATATATAGCCCTTTAATAAAAGAGTTTTATAAAAAATATATAATATTACTAACCTTCTAAGCATTTACTAAAGCCTTATAAATCTTAATAAGATTTAATACCTAATTAAAAAGTAATAGCTTTTATTATTTCCGCAAGGTTAAGATATATAAGAGGTAATATTTAAAAAGCATCTATATTATAAAATAGGTTCTAAATATATATAAGATATATTCCACTAAGATAGTAAGCTAATAATTATATACTTTTAAAAGGGCTAGGTAGAAATACTTTTAATATTAAAAATATTTAAAATTAATATGTCTTTTAAACGGGTTGGTATAGCTAGGTTAAATAAAGTTGTAATTACCGTAAATATCCCTAGAATTAATAAAGGTATTATATAACCTAGTTATATTGCCCAGATCTTAACCTTATCCCTTCTCTTTTTAGTTAGTTGAATTTTGGGATCCGTTGCTGCTTTACTTACCTACTGCTTACCCCTGGCTTACCCGCAGCCTACCAACCTACTTACTTTACTTACCCGCTTAGAAACCTTTGAGTTTGCGCTAGCCGAAACTTGCAGCTTCTTAACTAGCGATAACTTTTGGCGAGGAATTGGGCCTCTTGTTTTAAGGTCGGTATGCTAGCAGCCGGAGACCGTGACCGGGAGGAGGGCAGCAGGAAGTGGGCCCCTTGGGTAGAAATAGGCCCCCCCTTTACTATGGCTACTTTAGCCTCCCCAGCGTCGCCTCTCTTATCCCATTTTTATTCTCTATCCTTTTGCTCTTGCATCGTCTATTTCTACTATATTTTTTAACCCTAAATCTTTAACGTAGCCCTTATATTCCTCTGTGCCTATTATATCTCTATAGCGCTAGCGACTCCCTTGGTCGAGGGTAAAGGGATTAAGACTTATAGGAAAAGGATCTCTGCCAGCTAGAATGCTCGCGAAAATGGGTTTAATAACGACGTAATATATGTTGACGACTTGGTTGTCCACTGGCCCCTCGATCCCTGGACGAGCAAACTTTATAAGGATATATGGAAAATCTAGATTGAGTGCGTTTCTTTATAAGCAACGCTCCTTTAAGGTAGCACCGCAATACTAAACTCAAATAGGTAGATACTAAAAGACATACCTAGAGGCTGATCCTTGTGGGATATAGACCACCAAACACTTTGTAAAGCTTCTATGCGAAGTTTTACATAGGCACGGAGATAGAGGAAAGGCGAGCGATAAGACTATTTACCAGTACTAGCGGCGGTTTTTTTTAATATAGGCGCGTAAGACTTATAACGAGATTCCTTACTAAGTAAAGGCTACGGTTAAGAATGTTCGTTATATTTACCATTATATCCTTCTTCCACTGCCTTATATATAAAAATTTTTATTGCTAAAATAAATTTAGTATATATTTGGAGAACTTATAGAGAAGAAGAAAGTTACTAAATACCACCAGGCGTAAGGCTTCTTAACCGTAACCAACTAGAGGATAATACTCAAATTCTTATAGTTAAGCGACTAGTATAAATATGGCTATGACGGGACCAGAGTAAATAATACTATATTAATGTATATATTTACCTACATACCAATAAGGCTGGAAGAAGTGTATAAATCTACTATACGCCAAGGTTCTGGAAAGGGACTTCATTATAGGGTTAGTATGCTACTTTGGCACTAAAGAGCCACCTCTAACCTATGGCGTGTCAGCAGAGTATATAGGTAGCCGTTGCCTGGAGGAATATTCCGCGGGGCAATAAGGTTGTTAGTAATGACATAAGCATTAACGCTTATGGATCCCTTAACGTTAATAGGGTGCTATATATACTGGTAGGCTATTACAGAGGATATGCGAAGGCTATAAAGGATCTCTCCGTTAAGGAAAGGTTTGACTTTGTTCCCTTATAAATTACTATAATAAATTAGGACTAAACTCTCCCTCTTTCCGGTAGGCTTTAATATACCCTCTATAAGGGTTAACCCGTACCAATTAAAGACCCGATTTTCTTTATCCTAGCCGTAGCTTTAGTATCTAATGCCTTTAAAGGCTACAGCACTATAAAAGAGATCCTTAAAGTTTGTCCGGCACCAGATATAGAGTACGCACCACTTAGGTAGAAACGCAATATATTAAGCAAGCCCTTCTTATAGAGAATAAATAGCGTAGGGCCTACTAGGAAAATAGGGTTAGCAGGTTTGTTTAATAAATTATTAGGTAACTGGTTTAAATAGGCTAGGTTTAAGGACAGAGTTAGGGTTTATAATAGACAAAGAGAAGCACTTATTAAAGTGGATGGTAATATACCTTTAACCGGGATTTTGTTAGCGACTTAGTTAATTAAGGTATAAACATAGCAAGAAGGACGCATGTAAGCCTATATAATTGGATTGTCTATAAACGAGGATCCAAAGCTAGAGAAAGGAAAAGAGAAAAAGGGTAGTGCCGCTTAAGGTTTTATACGATTGTCTGGTTACGTAACTGTGACTATCTAAGATAGTAAGAAACTGTCTAAAACAGTAAGAGATTATCTGCAATTATCTACTACAATCCATTGCCACAATCCACCGTTTTCCACTAGCGCTGTAACATTACCCCCCCTCCAAAAAAGCCTGCCCTTAGGCTTCGTATATCCATATATATCCATAGGGTATTCTTATCTATATGCTTAATAGGTAGCTTATTATCTTTGCTATACTAGCACTCTATCTACTTATCTATCTACTTTAGGGGTCTTGGCTTATTAGGGTATTAGTTATAGAATTCTTTAAGCTTCTAGGGGTAACCTATAAAGTTCTAGGCGGGGTACTAGGTTAGGTCTAGATTATAACCTTTCCATTAGATACGGTATTTTAGCGTTCCTTATACTAGTTTATAAGCTAGTATTTTATTAACTTCCTATTTATTATTGCCATTAACTTAAATTAGTAGTAGAGGCGCATTCTTTTGTCTAGGTAGTAGGTTATTTATAGCTTTCTATAGCTTATCTGGTAAGAAAATAGGGTGGACTTTAATTAAGTCTGAGAGTTTAACCTTATATAAGCTGCCTTCTTTATTAAGGATCTTATAGTCTAGCTTATAGCTAGGCCGTTCTGTCTTTTAGTTCTTTATTATAACCTAGACCTTATCACCTATAGTAAGGTTAGGCTCGCGCCTGTGCTTATTTACCTACTATTCCATTAATTTCTGGGCCTTCTTTAGGTTCTTATAGGCTACTATTTATACTTCTTCTAAGCGTCTAGTATACTGCTGTGCTTCCTTATAAGATAGTTTTTTATATATGGTCTGTGGTTCTTCTGGTCTCTCCTAGTTAAAGCTTATATAGGGTAAGTATCCTATTTCTAGCTAAATAGGTGCAAACCGTATAGAGTTATAGGGTAGGATTGCCTGGGCGTAGTCTATTATAGGTAGTAGCTCGCTCTAGTTATCCTAAAAGTAGTTAATAAAGGGCCGTAGTCTCTAGTCCAAATATTAATTTATAATCTCTGTCTAACCGTCTGTCTAGGGGTAGTGTACTATAAAGAGCTTTAGCCTAATACCTAGGATCTGGGTAAACTCGTTCTAGAAGGCTAATATAAACTGTGGCTTATGGTTAGATATAATAGTATCTAGTAGTCTGTAAATTTGGTAGACATAGTAGATATATAGTTAGGCCGCCTCTTTAGCATTAATATTTTTATAATAGGGGATTAAGAACGGGCGCTTGTTAAAGCAGTTAACTAGGATTATAACTATATTATATCTGTTGCGGTGTAACGGAATCCCCCAGGAGGTACATATCAGATAAGACAGTAGGAGGTTTCATCAATGTCCTACCTACATCCTATGTATGTTCCAGAAGAGACATAGTTAGACAGATAGGGGCGAAAGGTTTTACTAGTGTCTTAGAAGGTTTATATAGGAAGCTGGTTCTCCTCTAGAGAAGAACCAGCAATTAGTCTCTAAATAGAAGTAGTTAGAAGCATTTATCCTTTAATACGTAAAACTTATTCTACCTTTAACTTACCTTTAACTCACCTTCTACTTACTTGTGACACTGTTAATTAGATAATTATACGTTCTAGTTAGGCTAGCCTTTTACAATTCTAATCGCTCACAATCTGTTAGGAACGTACAGCTATTAATTAACAATAACGGGCCATACTCCTTTACCCCACGAAGCAACGCCCTCACCTTAAGAGGCTTAGAGAGTCTCTCCAGAGGAGCGCATTCCCTCTACTTATAAAGGAGTAGACTAGGAAGCCACGGCTAGTCTATCTAACCTTCCAAGACCCTTAGGAACGATCACTGCTAGGAAGTTATTAGAGCGGTTACTACGCGAGACCCTACAAAAGATAAAGGAGTTGGGGATATAATCAAGACAAGCATATTAAGACTACTAAGGACAATTGCAAGAACAATTAGGAGAAGCATAGACACCCTCGACACAAAGCAGACTTAAAGGGGCAACGCTACACTATACTGTGACGTTAGACAAACCTAAATTCCGCACAAAGGAACCTAATAAGTATAATAGTAATAGTCTTAGGAACTGCAATTGTTTTATCTATCAATATAAAACCAAGTTTTGGCTGGATCCGAAACGTTACTCTAATAAGTATAATCAGACACTAATTGCTTCTACCTTCCTATATAGCACCGTCAAGAGTTCATGGACACGCTATAAGAAGAAACTTACTATACCTTTTAAATTCAGCGAACTTAAGTCCTAGTTGGTCAATTAGGTCTAAGACCCTACTAATTAAGGGATGGATTACAACTAGCAATACCATAATGCAAAACAGCAAGAAGGCTAGAGTGTAGTCCAGTTCGTAAACTACTTAGAAGAGCTAGAAGACAATATACCCTACTTAGACTTATAGAACAACGCTATATAACTCTATTAGCTATTTGCCAAGTTACAACCTAAGATTTAACAGGCTATATAGGAGAAGGGGGAAATTCCTACCTCTTAAAAAAAGCTTATCTCTAAAGCTACTCGGATTAAGAACGCTAAAAGAGACCATTTAGGGAAGCAAAAGGAATGAGACGCTAATAATAAAGAGCGTAGAACTAGACCTAGCTTTAATAAAAGGGGTAGATCCCAACCTAACCACTCTACGGAAGGACAACGTAAGTAGGCTTCGCAACCCTAGAGCAACGCTAGTTAACCCTAGAATAATAATGGGCAGAAACTATAGAACCAAGAGTTACATAGCTGTTATAACTGCGGCAAAAAAGGCCATATACAGCGCTTCTACTAATAGAAGAAGTAAGAGGATACTTAATTAGGAAAAGAGAGAGCCTAGTAAATCTTCACTCCCTTATACTAGGCCAGTAAGAGAAGAAGGGAGTAAGCTACCGCATAGTTATTCCTGTCTCCATTTAAGTTAATAATAAATGGGTAACGCAAGACTGCCTTATAAACAGCGGTGTGACCATAGGGTTCATTTCTCAATTACTAGTAAAGAAATTGGATTTGGACCTTAGTGGCTTGCAGGTGCGCACCATTTAAAGCATTAGAGGCCACCGGATTCTGTACTATAGGGAACAAACTTTTTCCGTGGCCAGCTAGGACCGCGATGGTCTATAGGACATGTAGGAGATGTGCTTCTACGCCGTAGAAATTAAGGGGTATAACCTTATTTTAGGATACCTATGGCTTTAACAGGTCAATCTAGACATTAATTGGCCTTTAGCCTTATATTAACACCGGAAGTCTTAACCGCGCATTATGGTTGAAGATTAAAAGACTTTCTTAAACTATATACAAGAGGAAGGGTGGGCGTATGCCATATATGCCACTCTTAACACCAAGAATGGGGACGCGGAGTATTTATTTTTGGATATCCGGCTATGCGCAGTTGAGGAACCAGAGATTCTATAGGAATATACAGACCTAAAGGATGTTGCCAATAAGGAAGCTGCGCACACCTTGCCTAACCCTATGTTAGTGGAGCACGAGATAGACATAGGAGACAAAAAACCTCCTTTTAGACCACTATACAACCTATTAGAAAACGAGCTGGCAGTATTACGTCAGTATATAGTAGACAATCTTTAGAGAGGATGGATTTGGCCTTTTATAAGCTAGGTAGGGGCACCGATTATAATCACTACCTGCTACCCTTAATAGGGGAGCTTATCAACAGGCTATTAGGCGTAAAGATATTCACGAAATTGGATCTAAAAGATGTATACTATCAAATCTGGATCAAAGCCGGCGATAAATAGAAAATGGCGTTCTAAACACGGTACGGCCACTTTAAGTACCTAGTAATGCCATTTAGGCTTACTAACGCACCAGCGACATTTCAGGCCTATATTAATAAGGCATTGTCGGGCCTGTTAGATACAATATATATAGTCTACCTTAATAACATTATAGTCTACTCTAATAACTACGAAGCATATACGCACCATATGCAAATGGTACTAGAAAGACTGCGGGAATATAAGCTCTATATAAACCTAAAAAAATGCTTATTCTATATCACTAGCATTAATTTTCTGGGCTTTATTGTTAGCGTCGACAGAGTGTCAATAGAGAAAAGCCGGGTAGACGCTATTAGGGAATAGCCATACCCTATAACGTTTAGGGAAGTATAGGTTTTTATAGGCACGGCAAACTTCTACCAAAGGTTCATTATTTATTACTTATAAGTAATGCTCCTAATTACCAATCTACTAAAGGGATCTAAGGATGGCAAGAAGTTAGGACCCTTTATATTTAGGGAAGCTGCTAAGTAGGCTATAGACCGGTTAAAGAATTTATTTACGTTGGCGCCTATTCTAATACACTTCTACTAGGAGCTATGTATATACCTTAAAACAGATGCATCCGGCTTCGCCCTAGGGGCAATTATATCTCAATTAAAAGACGGAGAATGGCATCCTATAGCGTTTTAGTCAAGGAAAATAACCCCTATAGAGTAGCGTTATATAACGCACAACCAGGAGCTGCTCGCAATAGTTACAGCAATAAAGCACTGGCGATATTATTATATAGAAAATAATTATCCTATTAAAGTCCTTATAGACTATAACAACCTAGAATACTTTATAACTATAAAGGTGTTAAGCGGTCAATAAGCCAGATAGGCGGAGGCACTATTATAGTACAACTTTAAAATTATGTACCGCCTAGGAAAGACAAATCCCGCTAATAGGTTGTTAAGACGTCTAGATTATAAGACTAGGAGAATCTAGAACAGCACAGGGGAAATAATTCCCACATTGCAAAATTTACTTAGGAAGAAAGAAGAGTCTTTCCCTAAAACTACAGAATTCCGCGGCAGGGCAGAGGTCCTAGTAATACAGCTGCGAAGCACTATAATAATAGAGCCGTAGGATATAGTTATAAACTAGGTTATAGACTAAGCAGACGTTACAAAGTTAGCGTACCCTAGAATTAGCGAGAATTCTATAGGATGTGCTGGGGGTATCGCGGCACCTTTAACTTAACGGCGTACTAGCTACAAGTTTCCGGATCTAGAGGGAATAGGCGAGATACCTATCCGCAGTATAGCACACTATATAATAGTAGGAGAATCTACTGGCACTAATAGTTTAAAACGTCTTATGCCACGCCTAGAGTCCGTAATAGCGGCAGGCAAAACGGAAATAAGTGATCTATATAAAACCTTTCCAGATCTTCTTCTTTAAGTATAATAAAGGGACGCCTTTGTTTCTGGGAAGAGGTAGAAAGATATAGTAAAGACTAACTTAGCTAGAGTTACTAAGAAGCTATGGCAATAAGGCCAAAAGGGTTTATTGCGCTTTAAGGGTGCTATATATATCCTAAAGGACTAAATGGTTCAAGATAAAATTCTAAAGGTCTTCCACGACAACCCTTTTGGGGGTCACTACGGTGCCAATAGGACCCTTAAGGCCGTTTAAAGGAAATACTTTTAGGATAGAATGTCTAAAGAAGTTAAGGACTATATATTAAGATATAATACGTGCCAAAGGGTATAGATACCTAGGCATTACCTATACGGCAAGTTATTAGTGCTTCCTATTCCGTAGGGACCTATGTTAGAATTAATAATGGATTTTATAACAGGCTTACCCCCTACTAAAATAAGAACTAGAGAGGTTGCTAACGCTATCCTAGTAATCGTTAATAGATATACAAAGTTTTTAAGGTACTTTACTGTTTTAATAATAATTATAGCAGCAGAACTAGCAGACCTGTTTTTAGAGCAGTGGCTCCTATTCGGCACACTAAGGGGAATTATGTCCAATAGAGGTACCGTATTCAACAGCGCATTTTGGTCTTCATTCTGTCTCTTATTAAAGATACAGCGAAGGATAAGCACTACCTTCTACCCGCAAATAGATGGGCAAACAGAGCGTCTAAATGCGTTGTTAGAATACTACCTCCGCTACTATATCAATTATCAACAGGATGATTAGCCATTGTGGTTAGCTCTAGCGCAACATATATATAATATAAGCATCCACAGCAGCACAAAAATGACCCCTTATAAAGCACTGTTTGGGGTAAAAGTAAATAACCCCTAGAACGTTAAGGACATTATTCCTAAAAGAGAGGCACTAGCGGCGTCTAAGAGAATTAAGCAAATGAGAATTCGCAGAGAAGAACTCGAAAAGCACTTACTAGACGCCTAGGCTACACAAAAAAGGTACTATAACGAGGGACATATGCCTAAAGAATTTAAAATAGGAGACGAAGTCTTACTATCTATAAAAAATATCCAGATAAAACGTATTAAGAAGAAGCTGGACCATAGGTAGCTTAGACCCTTTAAGGTAGTTAGGAAAACTAAAGGAAATTAAGCCTATAAATTAGAATTGCTAAAATCATATCTAATATATCCCACATTTTATGTTTTCTTATTAGAGTTATACTGGAGAAGAGATAGTATGGAACCACCCCTACCTAGCGAAATTAATAGGGAACTAGAATGGAATATAGAAGACATTCTTAATTAAAAATGGCATCAGAAGAAACGCGAATTTTTGGTTCGTTGGGAAGAATACTCTTAGGCGTATAATAGTTGGGAACCTAAGAAGCACCTTTAGCTAGGATATAACACAGCAATTAAAACTTTCCTAAAGACTACAAATTAGGATTCAGCAACGGTTCCGGATATGCTATAGGCGAGACAATAGAAAAGACCCCATAAATTAAAACTATAAGGTCAAGCATAGGCATTAGAAACGGGAACGTTTTGCCATTATAATAGGGATCCTAAAATCCTATAAGAGAAAGCTATAGGGATCCACATAAGAACCACTAGAGATACTATCCAAAGAAGACGCTGTTTAAGAATAAGCAGTAGTACTAGAAGAAGGGGCTCTAGGGACTTAAAAGGATTCCCTAGAGATAAAAGGAGAGTATCCGGTCTAACACTAGAGATACGCAGTAGAGTTAATAATATAAAGAGGACTAAAAAGACACAGAGTAAAGATTTAGAAATTTTGAGAAATTATAAAGTACCCATAAGAATACCACCCGTTCATTATATATGGAGATTATGGCGGTATGCTGCTTTTACACAGACTGTCACTAAAAATAAGAATAGAGGCATCCCTAAAGTATAAAGTCAATTCCCAATACTAGGGCATCCTAGAGGCACCAGAGAAGCACCCTATAAAGCTATTCTACAAAAAGAAAGAAAAAACAAGATAATAACTTAAATACTAGAAGTAGTAACAGAAGCCTCCTCCTCTATCTTAACATTATTATTGGTAGTATTATTAACACTCCTATCCCCGGAAGTATTAGTATTCTTACTAACATTCTTCTTAGAGCGGCAAGAACTAGATGGACTACCACGACCAAGGGACTAGCGGGGAGAACGTTTATCTTTGTTACTATCCTTAGTATCATCCCTAGGCTCTAAATCGGCATCTAGGCTGGGATCAGAAAGTTAACAACTAAAGAGTTAGCATAGTTCCTAAACGTATCACTAAAGAGACTTACCTAGCCAGAAAGGCCCGCGCAAGAGTATAAATATTATTATTTATAAAAACGAGCTGCTTATATATACGCTTCTAGACATTATATGTCCAAGATCGCTGTGTCTCCATAGTAGTAAAAACCCTTATTAAATTAAAAAGGCTATAAGCAATAGAAGACACCTTCTATTTCTATCTATTACTGTTCTAATACAGACGGAAATCCCTAATAGCATATTAGAGCCGGCAAGCCTTATGCGCGTAAACAGCGGGGATTTAATATAGTTAGTAAAGTCCAGAATAGGATAAAATGGGAAATACTAGAACATAGGTCTTTTTCCAGCTGTAATAGTAGAAACACTTAGATCTGTTCTTGCTAGAGCGCAGCATCTTATAGGCGTAGGACGGGTCCAATATAAGCGCGTAAACGCAATAACGGCAGCATTTTAGAGAAACCACCGCAGGAGCAATAGAAGTGGTCTGTAATACTAATAAAGTAGGGATAACGCCGCCGCCAGTCTAGGGACGCGCAGCACGATTACGAGCCATTATAAGAGAACACTATGGGAAGTTAGTATTATTAAGGAGATGAAATAGGGATCCTATTACCTATAGACGCGTTGTAAGAAGAGAATAGAGCAGTAGAAAAAAGAACAGCTAGAGATACAAAAGCTAAAAGCTAAGATATAATAAAAAACGGTCTGCTAAAAGGCGAGACGAATGGTATTATTAATAGAAAGACGTATAAGAGACAACAGCTTATAAACTAAAAGAAATCAATATTAAGACGTTATTATTAAGACCTATTTTAGGTAAATAGGGTTAGTAGCTAGTTAATGCGTTATATAGAACAACCCCCAGATTAGCTCATAACAAATTCTTATAATAAGGAAGGTGAATCCCATCTAATTATTATTATTATTATTAAAGTTCCATTATAAAGGCACCATAAGAGCTATAATAGAAGAAGAGCGGAGGAATAGAAAAATAAAGTAAAGTTCCACACTAGTAAAAAACTGGTAATGAGCCGCATTATAGAGTACCTTTCCACTAAAGAATTTCCCTAGTGGTTTTAGCCGGAACTCTATAAGAGATTATTAAGAGGCGAAGTCTTAGAGGACCAAGACCCTTAAAGGGGAGGCAATTATAACGGAATCCCCCAGGAGGTACATATCAGATAAGACAGTAGGAGGTTTTATTAATGTCCTGCCTATATCCCATATATGTTCCAGAAGAGACATAGTTAGATAGATAGGGGCGAAAGGTTTTACTAGTGTCTTAGAAGGTTTATATAGGAAGCTGGTTCTCCTCTAGAGAAGAACCAGCGATTAGTCTCTAAATAGAAGTGGTCAGAAGCATTTATCCTTTAATACGTGAAACTCATTCTACCTTTAACTTACCTTTAACTCACCTTCTACTTACTTGTAACACTGTCGATTAGATAATTATACGTTCCGGTTAGGCTGGCCTCTTACATGCGGTCTATAGGTAACTTATAGAAGTCTATAGAGATATGCTACTGTGTCTGCCGAAATATCGTGAACTCGCGCCGGAGTAAAGCCGGTCATCGCGCACAACCCAATTTTACATAGAAATTGATGTAATTAATTATTTCTACCTGCCCACGCCGTTATAATGGGCCGTCGTCTTCCAATTGAGGTTATAAACCAAATTAAGCTTCGTCTAGATCTTGATGAGTACGTGCCTAATATAGCAGTCGCTTTAGGGCTGTCAAAAACAACTGTTTACAAGCTTCAATTAAACTGGGACCTTTGGGACCGACCGTACGCGCCACCTAGTGTAAAACTAGGTAGACCGGGCCTTCTTTTGGAGTATCAAAAGCAGGTCAGTATTCTTGGCATAGTGTTAAGTTTTTTTATTAACGTTCTTACCCACTTATAGCAACTACTTGAGTACCTTAAAGAGAGGCCTACCGCGTATCTTGACGAGATGCAAGACTTCCTCTTTAACGAATTCGACATCCAAGCCTCTATTACCACTATCCGCCGTGTTCTTGAGGTAGCTTGGTGGTCTCAAAAGGCAGCCTCTAAACGTGCTGCTCAGCAAAGCGCATCGCTCCGCTATACGTGGCAGGGTAGGCAGAAAGAATAGCTCGCCAACCAGCTTATCTTTCTTAATAAGTCGGCTTCGAATAAGAGGACTAGTGATAGAAAACGAGGCTAGGCACCAGTTGGTGCAGACTATAAGGTGTTAACGCCATATAAAAGATCTGAACAGTGGAGTATCTTACCAGCGTTATCGCTTAAAGGCTATATAGACCATATTATCTTTCAAGGAGCTTTTATAAGTGAGCTTTTTAAGGCTTTTATAGAGCATAAAGTTTTACCTAATTGTACACCGTACCCAGGGCCGCGATCAATTATTATACTGGATAATGCATCTATCCATAAGTTAAAGCGGCTTCAAGAGCTTTGCGACCAGGTGGGTATTATTCTTAAGTTCTTACCACCATATTTACCAGATTTGAATCCAATTAAGGCAACTTTTAAAGATCTAAAGGCTTGGATAAAAAGAAACCACATACTGGCAGTTAACTTTAAGAGCTTTAATATATTTCTGGAGTTTGCAATTAGTCAAGCTTGTGGAGTTTATATAGAAGGCCATTTTAAAAGGGCTGGTTATATAGTAGAATAAGGCTCTTTATAGAGACTCTCTATAATCTACTCTACTCGTAGTGTACTACTCTCTGCCGTTTGAACTCTCCTATTTTCTCTCTTATCCGCGGTAGCGTGCCAATTGGAAAGTTATAATCCTTCCAGATCTCAATCGTCATATCTTTTAAAGATCTTATTCTATTAATATCCCAATTATCCTCTACTAATGTATGCCTAATTAACTCCAGAATCTGCCTTTAACGCTTATTAGAATGGCTTGGCTGAGCCATCAGCTAGTTAAAGAACTACAAGAGGATCTTACAATAATCCGTTTCTAACCGTACCGGGCTTAACTAAGTAGGCGGCTTAACACCAGAGGGAGGTAGGGGTTAAGTATGCTACTGCTAATCTAGACGCCTGATTAAGTGTAACTCCTAAACAGTAATTAGCTAAATAAGGTCCTTAACTTGCTCAGATAGTAAGCCTCCTACTACCACTAGCTCTTAACTCTTTAGTAGCTGCCGTCTTATCTTCTAAGCTAACAGCTGATAGACTATATTTTGCGATAGCTTCTTAACCATTAATATATCTAATTGGATCTCTCTACTCCACCTCTAAAGGATATAAGCATTAATAGGATAGTAGTGCTTAACTTAATTAGCTTTATTTCCACGTCTATTTTACCAGCAGGTAGCTCCTTTATTAGAACAGTAGCTATTAATACAAGGCCACCTACTTGCTAGAGCTAGAATTCTATTACCAGCAGCTTCCTCTGTGGTAATAATATTAGGGAGATTAGCTTCTTGGATTTAGGTAGCAGTTCTTTTACTAGATCTTGCTACTTGGCTAAAGGAAGGTGTTAATAACGGTGCTAGTATCTCTTAGGGCTTCTCCTTAATTATATATAAGGTAAGATCCAAGTATAATAACTTAGTAGGATTCTGCTTATAAAGATCCTTAAGTAGCTTAGTTACCTTATATAGATCACGACGCTCACCAATCTCATAGTGGAAGTGATCAGTCTTTAACTGCTTCTTATAGGAGGCAGCAGCTTTAAGGCGATTAACGGTCAAGATCCGCGGCAGGCACTTAGCAATAATACTATCTCGCCAGCGCTCAATTAGGTGGTAGAAGAGGTTGGTGGTGTTATATTTTAAAGATACCGCACCAGGTAAGGCCTCTCTTCCATATACTGCCTTCCACCGACTTATAAAGTTAATAGGAAGCTCCTCCTCTTCCTCCTCCGGCTCATCCTCTGGCTCGTCCTCTGGCTCGTCCTCCGGCTGCTCCTCTGGATCCTCTTCCTCCTCCTCTAGCTCCTCCTCCAGCTCCTCCTCCTCTTCCTCCTCCTCTTCCTCCTGCTCCTCTAGCTGCTCTGACCGCGGTGGCGAAGACTCTACAAATATTGGTAACGGTAGTTGCTGCGGTGGTTCCGTAGGATGCCTTACTTGGCGATTCGGAGCCTTCTTCAAAGCTCGCTTTAAAGGACGCTTTGGAGTCCTTTTAGAAGCCTGCGTGGGCGAGGTAGTAGACAATGCACGCTTACGATTTTGGCCCTTATTGGCGCGACCAGATACACGTGTGGGCGGCTCCATAGTCAACACCAGTAATTCTATATAATGGCTTAATGCAGCTAGGCCAAAGTATGATTTTACGCCGTAATTGTTCGGGGTGGAAGGCGTGGGCAAGCAAAAATAATTAATTACATCGATTTCTATGTAAAATTAGGTGGTGCGCGATGACCGGCTTTACTCCGGCGCGAGTTCACGATATTTCGGCAGACACAGTACTAGGGGCGTTCTGGTATTGGGAGTGGCTTTAATAGCCCTAGGGTCTTATCTTATGGAATTGTAGATTTACGGCAGTTGTCGCAGTTCTGTATATAGCGGTTAATATTTATAACCATTCTGGGCTAGTAGTAACGGTTGCTAATAATTCTGCAAGTCTTATTTTTTTTAGGGTGGGCTGTAGAGACCTAAGTATATGCTTTGGCGATAAGCTAGGTCTGTAAATTCTGTTCCTCTGCCACTACTAGCCGTTCCCAGTACTTAAGCAGTCCATTTTTAAGGGACTATAGGCTAGTAGCATCCTTTATCTTTTTGTGGTACCCCTATAGAGAAGGGGCTGTACGGTTTGCCTATAGCAGTTTATTAATAAGGTTAAGTTCCATGGAGTTAATGGGATATATCTTAGCGTCTAAAGGGTCTAAATTTAGTTCTGCCTATATATAGGGGTTAAGGTGCTTTGGTTATAGTAGTGTCTAGGTCCGTAGTAAGATTTTTATAGCTATTTAGTTATCTAGGTCCTGTCTACGCCTTATAAGGGCGTCTATATAATTTATGGCGCCTAGCCGGTATATAATTAGGAAGTTAAACTAGGATAGGATAGTGTGCCTGCCGGGCTGTAAGGGCCTTTATTATTATAAAATATTCTAAGGCCTTGTAATTAGAGACTACCTAAATAGGCTTAGGGGTCCCTTTTAGCTATATACGCTAGTGCTAAAAGCTAAAGATAATAGCCAGCATTGCTTTATTATGGATATAGTAGTTTAGCTTAGCATTTACTATAGTCTTTAAATAGTAAGCAATAGGGTGCCATTCTCTGTCCGTCTGCTTTTAGGAGTAAATGCTAGCTATAATACTATCTAAGGCATTGGTCTTTAGCATTAAGGGCTGTTCTAGGTTAAAGTAGGCAAGTAAGGGAGTAGAGACTAGTTGTTTCTTAAGCTCGTTAAAGGCCTGCCTATATATAGTATTAAAGTAAAAGGGCTGGTCCTTATAGATAAGTAGGCTTAGGGGCCAGGTAATTTTACTGTAGTTCTTAATAAAGCGATAGTAGAAGTTATAGAACCCTAGGAATAACTATACCCCGTTTATAGTTTTTAGGGATATCTATTAGTTAATTACGGCCGTCTTTTTTAGGTCTGCCTTAATTCCGTTTATACTAATAATAAACCCTAGGTACTTTATACGCTTAACACTAAATTCTAATTTCCTAATATCGGCCTAGAGGCCGGTCTTGTAGAGCCGTTGTAGGACTTTATAGATATACTCCTTATGCTCTAACTTATTCTTAGAGTAGATTATAATATTATCTAGGTAGGTTGTATATAGAGGAAGAGAGTATAAGATAGATAGTCTTTACTATAGAGAGCGGCACTAACTGCTATAGTAATTGTAGTTCTAACTAGGGCAGTAACTAGGGCAACTAGAGTAGTACTAGGAGCAGCAACTGGAGCAGTAACTAGAATAGAAATTAGGGTAGTAACTATGGTAGTAACTACGGCGGCAATAGGGCAGTAGTATAAATACTAATTACATACTATTAAAATGTAGGGTTATCTCTTAACTCGTTAAGATTGGTCCTTATATTATTAATAAGAGACCACTAATTAGATTAGCTAAAAAAGAGTTGGTCTTTTCTTGCCAGAACAATACGCAAATTTAAAGGCTAACATTATTATATAAATAATCGTAAATTCTAGCATTCCAAATCCTCTAAAGTAAGAATAGTAGTTCTCTAACAACTTGAATTTGCTAGAATTATACAGAATGTATTAAGACGTTATTGCTTGATTTTGCTGCGTAGCTATCTATAAACAAAGGGGCGAAGACCCGCTTTGATTTAAGTATTATATAAGATGCACCAATGTCCTACTAGGTAGTGCTTTTTGCCCTTCGCCACGAGACCGCGAACATATCCTTTAAGAAGACGACAACAGCGTTAACTGTCCTAAATGCTAAGGGGAGACGCTACCTAAAACTCCCTAAGAGGATATAACTTCTAACTTAGGGCGACGGCAAGAATTATAGAGATATAGATAAATACGTCCTAGGTTAACATTAGATATTAACGCACTTTATAGTGTTTACGTTAATAGAGTTAAGAGCTATTCTATTCTCCCTCACTGCTTACTACTTATATATTTGTGCCCGAGAACTTTTAAGCCTATCTTTGTTATTGTAATATATTGAGTTTTAGTTCCGCTACTAATTCTTACTCCTATCTCCCTCCCCAATAGAAAGTATAGTAGTACGCTTTTGCTTTCTCAATGTAACGTTCTTAAGGGATAAACAGCCTATTGCGATATATTAGCCCATAATGGATAAATATAATGACCAGTTAATATAACCATTGGTTTTTTTGCCAAGATACTAAGTATACTATATATGGAAGAGAAAGCACTTCGTCTCTGCTTAGGCGGCTTTGAATATTAAGGTCCAGGACGAACTACCTCTATATAGGTTTGTCCGTATTAAAGTGCGGAGGTATATACATATAGTTATAAGCTAGAAGCTGTAGTTTATAATAGTATTACCAGTTAAGGACTTGACGATAGAATATATCTGTAAGAGTATTATAACGGTTTTAAGGGCATTCTGGTAGGTCCACTACATAGATCTAAAGTATTACTTAAGCTAAAGTAGTATCTATTTATATCTTATTAAAGAGTAGCTGTATAAGAGAAGATATCTTAATATAGTCGCTTATATAAGAATTTGCCGCGCCTAATAGGCAAATCTCTTAGCAGCTGCCTTACTAAGCTAAGTTAAGCGTTAAACAAATAATACTGGCTCGTGTATAAAATAGGCTAAGAAATCGCCGTTATAAAATACGGCTAATTTGCGTATAATGGATACTGGGCTATGCTATATATAACTTAGTCTTTCTATAAACCATTTCTTCCACAAGTCTTATCTAATTTGGTATATCTTAACGTATATATATATGTATGTATATTCTATTATGGCCATATACTATTTAGGGTATAGGCCGTTACAGGGCGCTAACTAAATACTTCCTACTACTAATATGCTTGCTCTAGTTCGGAAGCCAACTATAAAAACTATATATCTATTACCTAATATTATGTTTAACTAAGGAAATAAAGAAAAGTAATACGTTACTATTAGAAGAAAGTCAGAGTTTAGAGGCGAGCCTAAGTAAGTATTTTTTAACGCCTTATGTCCGTAGGGCTGTTCCAGCGTTATGCGCTTCTTAATTAGCGACGCACTAGTAAAGGTATATATGGAGGAGGCTCATAGTGTGTTTAATTAGGAGATTAGAGGAGGAATTCTTAAGAGCCTTTATTTATTAATGTTGGCTTCTATACTTTCTATATTTTATATACTTAGGTATAAACATCTAGTCTCCTTTACAAATTTAATTATAACTCTAACTACGCTAATATCTAGCTTTTAGCATTTAATTAAGCTGTTAATATTCCTGCCTCCTTCTTATCTACTTAAGTAGCCTCCTAATGCATATAACAGATCCCTAAATTGGTCTCTATAATGCTCTCTTAGTTTAATTCTTTACTATGCCCACCTCCTATAGGAAAAGAGGAAGTGCTATATTGATTCTATAAACCCGTAGTCGCATAACGCCATCTCTACTATATTGGTTTTGTGGAGATATTCCTTTAGAAATAACTTGCCGGTCCATAACTGCGTAAGGATAGTAGCTTTAGAGCTAATTAGCTGCTGGTATAATCCTACAGCCTTTTTAAGGTTGAGTACTACGTTAATCTTCCTTATAAACTTGCTAGTATTAGATCTTTCTAATTGAAGCGGTTCTGTTGTTATCTTAGCTCTTTTTAAGGCTTGCGTTATAAGGTACTATAAAAGGCCGTCTCTCTATAGTGGTTCCTCGTATATTTTAATTATCAAGATATACTGAATTAGAAGGGACCGCGAGAGAGAATAGTTAATAGATAGACTGAGCTATATATAGCGAAATCTAGTCTCCAGAGAACGCCACTTAATTATAGTTTAGTAAGACGACTGCTAAGAGATCTGCTTCTAGGGCGGAATATTGGCATTATTAGTCTTAGCGCTTATATGGTTTAGAAGCTTCTAGAATAGTTTAGATTATATAGTCCCCTAGATTATATACTAACTTATAAAGTAATAAGTTTAGCCTTTTCGCCTTTAGCAAATACTTAAATAACAAATACCGCTAATATAATTCCGTGTCACAGTGCTGTAATGCAAGTAGGCTAAATAACTACATTGTGGTATGAAGAGGAGAAGAAGATGGAAAGGGGGTATTATATATAAATAGTAGGGCCAGCCCGCTAAGGCGCTAATAGTGGGCCAGCCAACAGTAGGAAACAGTATGAGACAGTGTACAACAGGTTAGTGCCGTAATAGTACTCCCCTCCCCTAGAAGGTTTGGTCCCTAAACCGAATAAATAACTCTAAAAACAGGTAATGCGCGGGGGCTGGTTTTTGTCGCGAAGATGTTGGTTCTGCTTACCGCCCTTAGCCGAGCCAATGGCGATTTTCTATCCCGGGGATAGAAAATCCTGATTGGTTAGTTTAGTAAATAAAGTTGGCAGAACTCTATACCGCCACCAAAATCGATCTGTGTGGCGTTTCGCGGCGTTCCTTGGCAAGAATCTAGCCAATTAGATAACTTTAACCGGTGGTTAAAGTTCTATAACATCTTAACCACCACAAATTAACATCATGGTCGGCTATAACCTTGGTGTAACTTTTCCTTATCTTATGCCTAGTCTGGGGGTCTGGGCTTCTTAGGGTGTTGTTTATGGAACTTATATAGTGCGCGCTTGTACCCTTTTAGGGACTTCTTGGGTTCCTAGGTTTCTTTATTGTAATACTTCTACTTAATACAATATGTTAGGCCATGCTCGTCCATTTGTTTATTATGTATATTAAGGATCTTTTTAAATTCCTACTTGTCTGTAATGTTGCTATTATTATCTCTTTTAGCTATCCTTCCTGTAACATTATAATGTTCCTCTTTGTTAATGTGTGCTTAACTAGAGATCTCTTTAGGGAACCAGAGGCGGACTTTTAAAATATAGAAAGACTTATTAACGCGGATGTGGTTTAGGAGGTTAACTATAACTACTCCTCTATAGGTAGCTAGGACGGGCTAGGGTCTGTCCTAGTTATTATCCTACTTCCTCTTAGGCTGGTTAGTTTTTATATTTTTAAGGCTAACTATAACCATATCATCCTTTTTGAATATTGTACCTTCGTCTTGTTTTATATTAGCGTTGTTTTTATAGCGTCGCTGGGAGATATAAGCTAGGGCTTTAAGCTGGGTTAAGATGCGCTTGAAGCGGTTAGTAATAGTATTAGCTTATAAGTACTTCTTCTTTGCATATATAGATAGGGCTGATGGCTAGGGGCCCGCTAGTTTGACGCCTAGACGTGGGTTATAGCTATAGTTGGTAAAGAATAGTGAGATTCCTGTGGTCTTATTAATTTGGTTATTTGTGGTAAACTTGGTAAGGGGGAGCTAATCTACCTAGTCGTCTTGGGTGAAGCTTATGAAGGCGCGTAGGTACTTATTTATTGCTGCATTAATAATCTTGGTTTGGCTATTTATTTTAGGGTACCATATGGAACTAGGGCTTAGGGTTACCTTTAGGCGCTAGTTTAGGCGACGCTAGAAGTTAAAAACGAATAAAGAGCCTCTATTGGAAATAATAGTATTTAGAGCGCCGTGTAACTTATAGATAGTGTGGATGAATGCTTTAATGAGCTCCTTAGTATCTAGGCTAGTAATAGGAATAAAGTGTCTCATCTTTATTAGGCGGTTAATAACGACAAAGATGTATCTATATGTTTTGCCGTTATAAAGGCACTTAGGTAGGTTAACAATATAGTTAATGGAGATATTGGTCTATGGGCGGACTGGTAGTTCTAGTGGTTTTAGGAAACCGGGCGGTGCTAAGTGTGGGGTCTTTGTGTAGAAGCAGAGAGCGCAGTTTTTTATAAAGGTAGCTGTGAACTGTAAAATACCTAGCTACTAATAGGTTTGATTAAGGAGGTCTAGCGTCTTAACGCGGCCTAGGTGGCCCGTAGGACCCAAACTATATGTGCGGTATACGACTTCTAGTTAAAGTTTAGGTAAATTAGGGACAAATACTTGATTTCTATAGTAGATTAGGCCGTCGATAATTAAATATTTGGATTTATTATAGCGGAGTAACTTCCTGATCTGCTTAGGCTAGCGACGTGCTTTACGGCCTTTCTGTTTGTGTAGCGTAGCTAACATATCCCTAGCGAGTTCATTCTCCTTGTAGGCATTCTTAATAAGCTTTTTAAGGGGTTTTTTCTTAGGCTCTAGGTTTATTACTGTGATAAAGTCTTTGACGCTTTGGTTTTGGGATTTACTTAGCAGCTCTTTTAGGATAGTAGGGTTGACTTTTTTTTGTGGTAAGATAACGCGGTTTTGGTGTTATAGATGTTTGTTACTAGTATTAGTAGGTGCTACGCCTGGGAGATGGCTAAGAGCGTCTAGGATTATGGCTTTAGTGCTAGGCCTATAGGTAATAATAAAGTTAAACTAAGAGAGGAACTCAGCCTATTGGACTTAGCGCTGGTTTAGTTGTTTTATTGTTATAAAGGTCTAGAGGTTCTTATAGTCCGTAATAATCTTAAACAGTTGCTTAGTTTCTTATAGTTTAGGGCGCTATTCTTCTAGTGCTTTTATAATTGCTAGGAGCTCCTTATTGTATATCTTATAGTTATATTCTGGGGCGGAGTGCTTGGTAGAGAAGAATGTAACTAGCTTAAGTTTGCTATCTTTACTAGCTTAGTAAAGCACTCCTTCTAAAGCCTAGTTTAAGGCGTCTATCTCTACTACGGTTTTCTTTGTGTAGTTATAGTATGCTAGGACTGGTGCTGTAGTGAACGCTGTCTTTAGTGTCTGAAAGGCTTGTGCTTAATTAGGGCCCTATAACTAATTGGTACTCTTCTTTAGTAGCCTAGTTATAGGTTTAATAACTATGGAGTAGCTTTAAATAAATTGTTAATAAAAGTTCGCGAAGCTGAGAAATTGCTATAGTTCTTTAATTGACGTTAGGTCCTTCTATTCCTGTAAGGCCTGCACCTTTTTAGGGTCCATAGTTATGCTATTAGTTGAGATAATTAAGCTGAGATATTTTGTTTTAGTAGTATAAAACTTAGACTTATTAATGTTAATCTGCAGTTTGGCGTTGCTGAGTCTCTGGATAACTTTATTTATATATTTAGTGTGCTTAGTGCGTATTTTAGAGAAGACAAGGACATTATTAAGGTAGGCAGTGCAGTAGTTATTAAGGGCGTTGTGTAAAATATAGTTAATGTAGTTCTGGAACATGGCGGGCGTATTATAGAGACTAAACGGTGTAACTAATATCTTATAGAGTCTGAACTGGGTGATAAATGCTATAAGCTACTTGTGACCTTTTGTAATCCGGATCTGGTTAAACGCAGTAATTATATTAAGCTTAGTAAAGTACTTGGCACTATAGAGTGCATTAAGTGTCTTATAGATTAGTGGTAATAGGTACCGATTCTTAATAGTAACTGTGTTTAGGCCTTGGTAGTTATAGCAGATTCGTATACTACTACTAGGTTTCGCAGTAAGGAGGAGTAGTACAGCGGCTGGTAAGGTTGATTTGTGGATAAAACCCTTATCTAGCATCTTATTAATCCATTTCTTTACATAACTGAGTTTAGTGGGTGAGAGTGGTTTGTTCTTATAATATAGGGCCTACTTTCCGGGTATAATCTTAATTTTATAGTCCTATGGTTGGTAAGGGGGCAGCTTATTTGCATTCTTAGGAAGGAAGTGTTTAATATGTTCGCAAAACTCTTTTAGTAAGCGTTATAGAATATTTTTGCGGGTTAATCCTGGTTTGCCTTTCAGAAATTTCTTAATATTAGTGTTAACTATCTTTCGGCGTAGAAACTTAGGCTTGGTTTTTAGGTTTGTCTTAAGGAAGTTATAAAAATAAGGGGGTAGCGCTTTGCGGGCTTTTTCTATTATATAGTCGCCTTTTACTAGCTGGCGGAAAGATCTTTCTAATAGGTTTAGTACTTCTATTAGGCCTATAGGCAGCTCTTTAAGCAGCTATTAGTGTTCTTTTTATTTAACTAGTTCTACTAGCTCCGCTATATAGATTCTTATCACCTTTATATCTTTTTGTTTATAGAACTGGGTGAAATTAATGGTATAAGTGCATCTAATGTTGTCTAGGTTGGGGCGTATCTGGTTCTCTGGTGCTACGGCTGAACTAGCATAGCTTGGTCGGCCTAGGGGGGCGGAAACAAGGCGGCAGCCCTATACGGTACGCGCAGGAGACAGGTGTGAGGTTGGGCGTTATAGGGAGGAGGTCTTAATTGCTCTAGTTTTAGTCTTGGCTGTAACGTCTTTGGCTGTTATATGTGTGGTTGCATGTGCGTATGGTAAATGACTTAAAGTTAGGTGTCTTGTTAGCTGACCTAGGTTAAGTGGGTGTATATAGGGGACTTATAGTTCTGGCGGTGTTTGTTTTTTTGGGGATAGGGTAGTAGTCTAGTCTTCTAGGATCTCCGCTTCGTTTATTGTGTATATTGGGTTACTAGTATTAGGTACCTCTTTTATTGTTGGCTGACGGTATCTAAGCGTTAGCCTTATGATGCGTCTATATAGTGCTACTTGGTTACAATTGGGAATGTGCTATAGGAGATAGTTATAGGTATAGTAATTGGAGTTAAACTTGAGCTCTAGAGCGGGGAAGTCTGCCCTTAGGTTGTGTTTTTTAAGCTAGGGCATTTTAAGAATTACTGGTGTAGAGGGTGATAATTTTATAACATAGAAAAGCATAGATTCTGTATAGTGGCCAATTGTTATTTTTGCTGTAAAGTAGTGGGTAATAAAGCTAGATGGGAGTCTGTTAGTAAGGCGGAGTGGTTTTAGGACTAGGAGTCTTTTTGTTATAATATTATGCTTTTTTATAAGTAAGTCTTCGTCTATAAATGCTGGTGTTATACTACTGGTGTTAATAAGGCTTACTGTTTTAATAAAAACTTGTAGGAGTGGGTTGCGTAGTAAGGAGAGGTAGGTCTAAATAAGGATGGCATTTCTATTATTGTTTGCTATTCTAAGGTTAAGTGGTAGTTAACTTAGAATAAGGTCTAACTAATTTAGTAGTATAGATCTAATTCTTTTATCCTCCTCCCCGTATGGTTCTAACCCTTGGAGGCGACTTAGTTTAAGGGTTGGCCTTTTAATAACTAACTTATGGGGCTTGGCTGGTAGCTATGGTCTTAGCTGGTGTGTCCTAACGTATTGGTCTCCAACGGTGTATATGTGCTAGAGGGTACTTTACTGATAACATAGCCGGTCTTATAATTGGTAGTAACATGGAGCACTTATTTATAGTTCGCGTATAGGACTATTGGCTGGGGCTGTATTGGGGAAGGCTATTACGGGGGTGGGTTTTTGTGTCCGAACTTATGTCCTCGTCTGTGGTTACTATTTTAGTTGCTATCCCCTCTGCTAAAGAATCTGCTGTAGCTAGGAGGGGGTTGGCGCGGTAGTATTAGGAGGGGATTTGGGTTTACCCTAGGGTTGTAAGTATCTTTCTAGTGGCTAGGTTAACTATATGCCATACAGAGTCTGTTATCTATGTGGTGTCTTTGGATGTTGTTAGGGAGGCTACTACTACTGCTACCGAATTTGACGGCGTTGAGGTCCATTAGGTTATTCTATGGTGCCAGTACTAAGGTGTTGTTATTAGGTAATGTAGGTTGATAGCCGCCAGTGGTACTTAGCTTAGCGGTATTTAGCTTTATATAGTGGGCATGGTTCTGTAGGTTATGAGTGAATACGTCCATCTGCTTACTCTAGCCTTTATAGTTAGTATCGCCGATTTTGCGGCTGAGAGTAAGGGCTAGGTCTTTTATCTTTAGTGAAATATTTTTTTTAAGTAAGTCCACTTTTTGTTTCTTAGTCTTGTTTGCTTTAATTATTAACTTATTAAGCTCTGCTTTCTAGGACTAGTAGTTACGCTCGCCCTGGCTTAAGGTATCCAACTTATTTTTGGCCGCTTGGGTTGTATTAATGGTCTTATAGTGCTTCCTTATGTATATGAGCATAGACTCTTGGTCGGAGAAGGTCCATTTGCTTAAGTTGTTTGGGTATATGCGTAGTATATTAAGGCCATGCTTGATATAGTTATAGGCCTTGTCTGTCAGTATGTCTGATATGTAGAGGATTTTGTCCATTAGAGTTTTAAAGCACTTTATATCTCTTTAGAAAATGCCTTAGATCTTTGTTTCCTATATTTTAAATTTTTCTTGTTTTTTAATTGGTGATCCCTTGCTATTAAATGGGGTTGGATCTTTTGCTTTACGCTTTTTTCTATAGGGCTTGGTTAGAAGAGGGGAGCTAGTAGCTATGTTCTTCTTGGCAATGGTCTGGGTAAGTATAGTAATTTAAGAGCTTAGACTTTGTATAGTCTTAGTGTATACAAGAGCTTGTTGTTTGTTTTGTTGTATATGTGGTTTGAGCGTCTTAAGGGAGTTGATTTTGTGCTAAGCTTCTTTAAGTTAAGACTTTATAGTTTGGCCTTTGTTGTAGACGGCTTAGAGGCCGTTTTTAACGCTAGTTAAAAAGGTTGTATATATGGAAAGGTGCTGGAAGGTTCCTGCTATATTAAGGTCCTTAGGGTACTCTGGGCTATTCCTGATTGCCCAGGTAATATGGGTGTGGGAGGTATCGAAGAGGCAGGTGAGCGCTTCGCGTAGGTTCGTTGATAGGGTATTATCTATGTTGTGGTTGCCCATTTTGAGGGATCTAGGTAAGGCAATTGAAATCTGTAAGGCTGGCTATAATGCTGAGATTATCTATAACTGTACTGAGATTGTTTAAGATTATACTAAGATTGTTTAGGACTGTGCTGGGGTTGTCTGGGACTGTGGTACGGTGTTGTTGGTCGCGCTGGGTTGTGATTACACTGGGAAAACGGAGATAGTATACTTAGGAAGAGGGAAAAAACAAAGGTTGCAATAGGGCGCAATTAGAGATACCATAAACTGTTACAGTGCTGTAATGCAAGTAGGCTAAATAACTACATTATGGTATGAAGAGGAGAAGAAGATGGAAAGGGGGTATTGTATATAAATAGTAGGGCCAGCCTGCCAAGGCGCTAATGGTGGGCCAGCTAACAGTAGGAAACAGTACGAGATAGTGTACGATAGGTCAGTGCCGTGACATTCCGGTATATGCTGTGAGAATATATACTAATTTGATCTATTGCAATATTTTTTATTAAGAGGGATTATATGGTATAAGGAATTGCGCAACCTAAGTTATTATAGGTTATATGTAATCGCGCAATATAAGGGATTGTGCGACTCTATTATAATATAATAATAAGTTGGGAATAAGCTGGGCTAAGGCCACCCTTTTATCCCGTGAAATTGTTTATAAAGTATATATTAAACTAGACGTTTGCTAGGTACAGTGGAATTATAAAAGGAGTTAGGTGCGTATTAAGATGCATAGAAGAAGTTGTTACCCTTTTTATTTATATAAAGGCCGCCAGTTTTGAAATCCGGCTATTTTTTTTTTACAAAAATCAAAATTAAGCGAGCCTCGCGATCGCTTTATAAAACCGCTTTTGCAACTACTAAAAATAAGTCTTATTTTATAAAACTAGTAAATAGAACTATAAAATAGATACTACTTTATAATTCTAAATACGTAGCAGCTTAGTAAATAATGTAGTTATAGAATTTTAGGTGGTAGAGCGTTGGGCTAAGTACAATGCCTCTATTAAAATAACCCCCTATAGCCTAACTAATATGGCTCTATATTTTATAAATGGAGGCCTATTTTATAGCTATATTTTAGGGCTATAAAATAAGCCTTTATTTATAAAATATAGAGCTATATTAGTAGGGCTATAAGGGGTGCTTTATAACGGCTACAGAATCTAAATTATAGCTCTATACTAACTAATCCGACCCCTCTATTCTTAGAGCAAAGTATCCCCTATAGTCCCACTAATATAGCTCTATATTTTATAAAGGCTTATTTTATAGCCCTAGAATAGAGCTATAAAATAGGCCTCTATTTACAAAATATAGAGCTATATTAGTTAGGCTATAGGGGGTATATTATTTTAATAGAGGTATTGTGTTTAGCCCAACGCTCTACTACCTAAAATTCTATAACTACATTATTTACTAAGCTGCTACGCATTTAGAATTATAAAGTAGTATCTATTTTATAGTTTTATCTACTAGTTTTATAAAATAAGACTTATTTTTGGTAGTTATAAAAGCGTTTTTATAAAGCGATCGCGAGGCTCGTTTAATTTTGATTTTCGTAAAAAAAGGGCCGGATTTTAAAACCGGAGGCCTTTATAATATATCCTAATTGATTTTAATTCTATAAGTGGATTCTAGTGGGTTTTCTATCTCGTTTAGCTTACGTAACTAACCCCTAATTAGTTAGTCACAGACAACCCTTAATAGTATATATATATTACTAACTAAGAAATCTGTTTAGTTTTAGGCTTGGGCTTTAACTCTAACTGCCCAATAAGCCTAGCTTAATTTCGCTGCGATATTGTTTAAAACCTTTTTATAGGAAGTTTAGCAGACTTAAAGGCCTCTAAGTAAGCTTCTTTAGGTAGGAAGTTATTATCCCCTATTAGTATTGCTTTCTTTTAGCCTCGTCTTCTCCTTTTACGTTTCTAGCTTCTAGTCTGGCTGCGCGCTTCGGTTTCAGTATAAGAAGCTATAAAAATCTTAGCTATATCCTTAATCTCTAATCGATAACGGCTAATTATATATTTATTCTTACTACACCTAAGATTATTACCCGTTTTCTAGCTATATCTAGCCGCCAACTCACTCTTTATACCATTGGTAGTTCATTCCGGTTTTACTAAGACTGTATGCTAATCGCCACCCCGCTAATAGCCCGTTATAGTAAAGAACTATAGGTTAATAATAACCCTAGAAGGTTTCGCGATGCGAATATACTTCTGGTGTTATATAGTTATTAATAAGCTTAGGTAATAAGTTTATAGCCTTATGGCTAAGAAAGTGGAGGATTATAGATATAAAGGCACTTAAATAATCTAAGCGGGGACTAAGATTCTATAATGACGTAATAAAAGGCGGGGTTTTATTAAAATATTACTACCTTGCCCCTCAATTATTAGTACCACGAGGCTTACTTCTACTATAGGATTAGTGGGGGCATCCTAAGAGGATATCTTTACTACAGATATCCTGCTAAGAGAATAGGGCCTAGACTCTAAATTAGGCTCTTTTAAAGACAACCTAAAATCTATACCTTTACGCTACTATATATAGACCTATGTATACCAACTAACTTCTAATTCTAAGGTCTAAGAAGAGGAAGTCAATATATATAAACAAGAAAAAGCTAGGGAAGGACAGGTGACGTACAGGTTTAGTTATACATGCTCCACTATCTTCTATTAGTTTATTTTTCCGCCCCATTTAACTTATAATAAGTTATTAAGCTGCTAAACTATAGCCCTTAACGGTTCTAGCTGCTTATTAGACCTTCTTATATAGCGCGACGCTATTACTAACTATTAACGGAAAATTATATAGTAAGGCATACTACACCTAAGTGTTAATAAGTAATTTAGTGCTTCCCCTTAATTAATACCTCTACCTAATTTAATGCCTCCTCTATATAACGAGAGAGGACTTATTAGGTAATTAACCCCATTTTATATATAAATATTAGTGTAGTAGCACCTAGAAATTAATAAGGAGCTCTTAGCTTAAGGGTTATCCTTTAACTACGATTACATAATCACTACATGCATGCGCTCGTTGTTAATACTAATAAGCGACTCTACCTACTGTATAAGCATATTACTTAGCTTAATAATCTCTTTAGTAGCGTAAAGCTATTTAAACGGCTGCGGTCTTTAGGGATTAGGGTAGTAGGAACAGTTAGAATAATATATATACTATTAGCGACTTAGTTAATCGAGGCACCTATACAGTAAGAGGGACGCGCAAGCCTATATAATTGGATTGTTTATTAACGAGGATCTAAAGCTAGAGAAAAGAAAAAAAGAAGAAGGGTAGCGCAGCTTGGCATTTTATATAATCCTCTAGTTACGTAACCGCAACTATCCAAAACTATCTAAGATTGTATAAGATTGTCCACTATAATCTATTGGTTTCCACCAGAGCCGTAATAGTAATGGAGTTTGCATAAAAGGACGTTATAGTAATTCTTTTCCTGTCTACAGTCTATAATAGTAGGTGTCTCTTCCTTAATACCATGTCGCAGAGCTATTAATGTTATATATTACTAAGTTAAGACTACCTTACAAAGCTTTAAAAGCGACCTTTTATAACAGCTATAGGCTATAGGCAGATAGTTAAGATATTTAGGAATAAGCCTAAAGCGCTATTAGATATACTAGAGTTTATAAAGGAGTATAATCTATAGATATACGGTGTTAATATCGCTAACTAACCAAGGTTTTACTATAACACCAAGAGAGTCTATAGGAATATATAGAAACTATTATTCTCCTTCCTATTAAACACTATTATAGATAATAGCTATTAACTCTCTACTTATAGAGTTATAGGTAAGTAGACTTTACAATACTATACACACCTCACGTTCTGTTAACGCCTCCACAATACCCTCTTCTACGCCTTTATTTGCATTAGACAGTAGCTAGCCTTAAAAAAATAAAAAGGAATAATAGATATAGTATAGCGATTAGTTAAGGAGCATTAGTATAAGAAACTATGGCGGAAATAGGTCTTCTACTTGGCCTATATAGAATTATACCGCACCTATAATAGTTAGGAGTAATAGGAAGTGCCTATAGCGATATACCTTTGGCTAGTTTTTAGTGGTCGTCTTTAGAGTTAGCTGGCTATTGGTGTTTAGCTTATATATTTAGCTTGCGTATTTTACTTATAGGTTTTATATACGGGTTTTACGTATAGGTTTTACCTACGGGTTTACAAGAAAGTATGCTATTTAATTATAATACAACTCTTAGCTAAATTATAGTTGTGATAGTGCTGGAGCGCGTCACCTGCTACTTTGCCGTTTTCTAGGCAATCTGCCAAATCCTACCATATTCTGCCAAGTTGCTATTAGCTCGCTTACTACTAGCGCCTTAACGACCTTTTATATCTTGCCAATCTCTACTAGTCTTTTTCTTCTCCTTAGCTTAGTATTTTTATATAGTAGCAATCTATAAGCTTTAGTTCAGAAGCATTTATACAAGCCCGTTACATTATACTAAGCTCCCCCTATATTGCCTGGGAAGGCCTTAATAATATCCCACTCTAAAAGAAGACCTTTGTCTGCAATAACGCGTTAACGCGTTATACTTAGATACTAAAAGAACTCACACTACCACGCCTAAGAAGGCCCTAATAATATCCCACTTTATAGGCCAGACTATACTTAACCTATACCCTTAAAAGAACCCCAGAATTAAAACCAAATTATACAATTCTAACAAACCTTAGGAAGCTAATAATGGCACCTAAAACGAGCTTATCTAAAAGACCTGCCTTTATCTAAGAGGAATACAAGATCCAGTTAGGATTAGAAATTAAAGATAATAATAACATTATAAATATGCATAAGCAGATTCATGCCCTTACAGCTAATTAGAAGGTCGATTATCTTTAAGCCTAAAGTATATAAGAGACTCTAAAGGAGATCCTAGAAAGCCTTACTACCTTATAAAATAGCCCAGCCTCCCCTTTATAAAGCCTTAGTTAACCCATTCGCTTAACCAAATATAATATACTAGAGAGTACGAACACAATAATAAAGTAATTAAAGTCCATCAAGCTCCCTAACCCCCTACTATTATTAAATAGCATAGACCTAACCTTTAAGAATTAGAGGATCTAAGTATAAGAAAAGCTCTATATTAATTATAACTATTTCCCCTCTAAAGAAGCTAAAATATTCTACCTCTTTAGTTAAACTATTAGGGATACCTAGCAATACCTCTAGGCCAAGTTTAAGGCCAAGTCACCTATTTAATTTATATCTATTAATAAGATAATATAGCATCTAGCTGCTATTTATGTTAATCTAAATAAAGTATAGGATACCCGTTATAACTATAACCGCCTAATAATAAAATTAAACCAATTTTTTATTAAGTTTTAGACCCAATTCTTACACCTAGTAGGCGAAGGCTAGGTTCCCCCTAAGAACTATTATTTAGATCTATATAACAAACTAACGGTCTAACTATAGGAGAAGATTGCGGTAGCCTTAGACAACCTATTAACCTACTAAAGACTTACAGCCTAATATTTGTTGCTAGATTTAGAACTAAAATAAATTAATGCTCATTCTAACTAACTAAAGAAGTCCTATAGTAACTAAAACCTATCTGCCACGCTAACGGGAGCCGGCGTTGGAAGATAAACCACAACCGCCCTTACACTAAAAGCGGTTATAACTACCACTTACAAGCATCGTCTAAATCGCTATATACTATGCCTTTAGCCAATACTTATTATAATACGCTAATTAACCCTACTACGGTCACGTGCTTTAATTGCGGAAAGGATAGTTACTTTACTACATCCTGCCTAGAGCTAAAGGATATAGGTAATATTAAGGAGATAGAGGAGGAAGAAATATCTAATAAGTTAGAAAAAAAAGAACCCTAGGGAAAGACTCCCCCCTAAGGTATCCTATTAATCTTAAAAAGATTAATTTAAGTTAGCTAATAGGTGGAAAACACTTTATAGTTCTATATATAGTATCTTAAAATAGATATGGAGTTAATATAACTACTCTTATTAACACTAGAGTAAATAGCTTTACCTTTATAAACACTACTTATATAAATAATATTGCTAAGTTCTTAAATGTAAATACTACCTAACTAGAGAAGCCTATTTAAGTAAAAGGCTATAATAGCTAAGCTAGTAAGCCAGTTACCTATATCTTAAAGCTATATATTGCTATTAATAGACAACGCTAGTTTAGTATCCCCTTTTATATCTTAGACCTAGGGTCCTATAATATAATCCTCAGCTAAAAATAGATGTCCTACTTTAATATTTAGCTAAACGTTTAATAAAGACAGTTTATCTAGCTAGAGAATAGACCAAAGTTACCCTCCTTTGTTAAAGAAATCTATACTAACCGTAAAATATTAGCTATAAAGGCCGACCCTATTTACTAGTAGGATGTTAGGGACCGCGACCTAGCCTTTGCTTAAAAAGATGCCCGCTATAAGGCCGGTAAGAACCCTATACTAATAAGAATACTCCCCCAAAGGACTACAGTTAAGGAGGACTCTACTTACGGAAGTGGAATGGACAGTAATATAAATAACTTCTAAATTACAGAGATCTGGCTAATAGGGAAGAGGATATACTAATAGGATATAGAGGATAACCTTTAGAAAATATAATAAGAGCTAAAAGGAGTAAAGACAACGCTAATATACTAAAGGCCCCTAAGGCCGCGGACACCCCTACTATTATATAACCCCCCTATAGTAGATATTGCGGCAATTAGCGCTATAGGTTTTTACTTTAATATATATTAAAAAGATAATAAGGTCTTTATAACTAGCTTATATAAAATTAACTAGATTATTAATAAGAAGGAAGAAGGGCTAGTAGAGGAAACTAACAAGGAGCTAGTTAAGCGCCTCCTCCCTACATACCTCTTAGGCTATAGAGACGCGTTCTTAAAAGCAGCCTTAGATATACTGCCCCCCTACTAAACCTATAATTATAAGATTTAACTAGAGGCCGACAACTCTCTAAGCTACAGCCCCCTCTACTAGCAAACTATAGAGGAACTAAAAGTAACTAAGTAGTATTTAATTAATAACCTCTATAAGGGGTTTATTAAGCCAAGTTAGGCCCCTTTTACTTCCCCTATTTTATTTATAAAAAACCTAATAAAGGCCTCCGCTTCTGCATTAACTATTAAAAACTAAACACTATTACTTAGAAAGATTGTTACCCTCTCCCCCTAATTAATAAGACCCTTATACGTCTAAGCTAAGCCAAAATCTTTACTAAGCTTAATATCCGCTAAGCTTTTTACTAAATTAGGATGGACCCTATATTAGAGGATTTAATAACATTCTATACCCACTACAGTTCTTATAAATATAAAGTTCTTCCTTTTAGACTAATAAATAGGCCAGCTACGTACCAATAGTATATAAATAATGTTCTTTTTAACCACCTTAATAAATTCTGCACGGCATACCTAGACAACATTCTTATATACTTAAATAATAAACTTAAGCACCAAGTTTACATTAAAAAGGTCCTAGAGAGACTGCGGAATGTAGGCCTATAAGTTAATATTAAGAAATGCGAATTTAGAGTAAAACAAATAAAGTACCTTAGGTTTATTATTAGTATAAAAGGAATTAAAGTTAACCCTAAAAAGGTAGAGGCGATATATAACTGGAAACCCCCTTATACTATAAAAGGCATTTAGTCCTTTCTTAGCTTCTGTAATTTCTACTATTAGTTTATCTATAATTATAGGGTTATAGCTAAGCCTCTTATACAACTAACTAAGAATAATATACCTTTTATTTTTAATAATAGCTATATAGAAGCCTTTAAGCAGTTAAAGAACTAACTTATCTCCTCCCTAATTCTCTATTACTATAACCTAAACCTAGAATTAATACTAGAAACGGACGCGTCTAATAAAGTAGTAGCAGGTATTCTCTTATAGCTATACCTAGATAGTAAATAGTACCCTATTATATTCTTCTTAAAGATAATAGCCCTAGCTAAGTATAACTATAAGGTGTACAACAAGGAAATATTAGCTATTATATAATTATTATCCTAGTAGCGCGCAGAGCTTAGAAGCATAGACTCTTAAATTAAAATCTATACTAATTATAAAGCCTTTAAGTATTTTATAACAACAAAGCAGCTTATTAGTTAATAGGCCAGGTGGGCTAAAATACTCTCCTAATTCTTTTTTACAATTATATACTACCCTAATAGGCAAAATTCTAAAGCTAATACTCTTACCTAGAGAGAACAGAACGTGGAACTATAGAATAAGCTAAAGGCTTAGCACCAAACACGTGCCCTTCTCTACCCTAAACAGCTCAACCTATATATCCTTAAGGAACTAAGCTCTAAATAGAATAAGCTGGCGCCTATAAAAGGAGAGATCCTAGATAAACTAATAGGACTAATTTACCGCATCCTAATTGTAAACCGTATAGCCAAATCCCTAAAAGCCCTCTGTGACTAAGCTATAAAAGGTAACCCTAATTTAAAAATAAAGGATAGACTGCTTTTATACTAAAAACGGCTTATAGTTCCAGATGTTAACAACCTATAAACAGAGCTAATTTATAAAGCCTACTGTTAAGGCTTTATAGCGCACCCTAGTTAAGACAAGACCTACTAACTACTAGCGCCTTGCTACTACTAGTAAGGACTCCTATCTAATATAGAATAATTTATTAGGAATTATTATCCTTATAAACAGGCAGATACCCCTAGGGATTAAACCCCTAAATAGTTATAACCACTACCAGTTACTAAACGCCCTTAGCAGCATATTATAATGGACTTTAAATTATTCCTAAAGGACAAATATGGCTATAATATAGCCTTTATAGTAGTTAACTAACTAAGCAAGTAAGCTATTTCCCTTCTCTACTTTAAGACTACTACTACAAAGGATATAGCCCGCATATATGTTAATAACATTTACCGGATCTATAGCGCTTCTAAGTTAATTATCTCTAACTATAGACCCTAATTTATATTGGACTTCTAGGACAAATTCTGCTATATCCTTAGGATTAAGATTAAGCTCTCTACTGTATTCTACCCTTAAACTAACGGCCAAACTAAGATTATAAACTAATACCTCGACCAGCAACTTCGCCCCTTTATTAATTACTACTAGAACAACTGGTTAGAACTACTACCTATAATAGACTACACACAGCTTATGCTCCCTTATAATAGTATAAGAATGTCACCATTTAAGTTACTCTATAGATATAAGCCATAAACATCCTTTAATTAGGATAAACCTATAGGACCTATAACGGCCCGCAAACGCCTCAGCTATAAAGAGGCCTAGATATTTGCTAAGAAAATATATAGAGCCTAGGAGACTGCCGAAGTAATTATAAAAAAGGCACAAAAGAAGAAAAAGGCTGACGTGAACCAACATCGTTGCGAGGTAGACTTTTATGTAGGAGATAAGGTATAGGTATTAATAAAGAACTAGAAGACCTAGAGGCTAAGCCACAAGCTAAACCACTAAATAGCTAGCCCCTATAAGATCCCTAAGAAGGTAGGGCACTCTTTTAAGGTTAAGCTACTAGAGTTAATAAAGATCCACCCTATCTTCTCTCTAAACCAACTGCGGAAGGCCACGGATAACCTATTACCTAGATAGTATAACAACCCTCCACCACTAATCTAGATTGCAGAGGACAAGGAATAGGAAGTTAAAGAGATCTTAGCAGTTAAGAAGGACCATAGTACCTTAAAATACTATATAAACTAGGTAGGTTATAACAAAGATCCAGAATAGTACCCCGCATCCAATTTTAAGTACTCTCCCTATAAGCTATAAGATTTCCACCTAGCCTACCTAGACCTCCCTAGACCACCACATAAATTAGACAGCTAGATTAAATGCTAGGAAGAGGGGTTAGATAACTATAATAATTTAGACAATAATAAAGAACTTAGACAAAGCCTAAGGGTAGGCTTTTTTAGGAGGGGGGGGTAATGTGACGGTGCTAGAGCGCGTTACCTACTACTTTGCCGTTTCCTAGGCAATTTGCGGCAATATACGGCAGTTTGCTGTTTCCTAGGCAATTTGCCGTTTTCTAGGCAATCTGCCAAATCCTGCTATATTCTGCCAAGTTACTATTAGCTCGCTTACTACTAGCGCCTTAACAACCTTTTATATCTTGCCAGTCTCTACCAGTCTTCTTCTTCTCCTTAGCTTAGTATTCTTATATAGTAGCAATCCACAAGCTTTGGTTTAGAAGCATTTATACAAGCCTATCACAATAGTAATTACTAAAGATCTCCATAAAAGTCTTTACTATAGCTAATTTAGGGCCATCCTAAAAAAGAAATATCCCTTAGGATACCCCACCTAAACTTATATTATACTAGTTTACTCTACAGCCTAGGCGGCAAAGAGGAATATTTAGCCTACTTTAGCTGCTAAATAAGAGTGGTATTATTAGCTATACCCGCATTCTTAGCCTTTTTAAGCTAAAGATGGACTACTATACTTTTTATAATATAAAAGCAGCTGTATAAGTTTATAATTATACTACTATATATTTCTACTAAGCCTTACCGCCTATCTATTCTCTAGCTATACCTAAGTATAAACTCTACCTACTCGCCTTTAATGGTGGTGGTGTCTAAGGCTTATTGACCCTTTAGATCTTAAAGTAGCTAATAGAGACCGCCGACCCAGAATCGCCGCCGAAGCCTTATAACTACTTTGATATAATTAAAGGCACTAGCACTAGTGGGTTAGTTAATAGTATTATTAATATTGCGAAATTTAGAGCTAATAAGTAGCGCAGTCTTATAGCCATTATGCTTGGTCGGCTTTGGATAACGGTTAATAAGTATATTAACGTATATATCTTGCTATTAGATAGGATCTTCTAAAAGCAGAGACATTATATAATAATTAAAGGCTAGGTCTAAGGACGATTTGACTTAAATAAGCTAAAGCGCATAATAAAAAAGATTATTATAAGAAAAGGTCTAGCAGAGGATGCGCTGTTAAAGGATACTTTAAATAGAAAGTGCAAAGTATAGGTGCAAGTCTATATATATTAGTTTGAGGTAATATTAACTAATAGAACGTAAATTTATATATACGATAAGCGAAGAGACTGGCGATATAGTTTGACTTACTAGCTACTACTTACTACGTAGCTATAAATAACTATTCTGCATAACTAAGATCTAGGAAGTAGGCTAAGTAATATTAGTAGCCTTATCCTTCTTTAATCCTATTACTATTAGCAACTTCTAGAAGGGCTTTGTTAACGGCGCTATAGGCGTAAATAATCTAGTATATAAGGTGTAGAATAAAGCGTAAGATATATAGTCATCTAACTTGCTTAAGGATAAGGTTAAGCGTTTAGTATTAATTAGAATAGGTATTCTATTACTTACGCTATTTAAGGATAATTTGGTTAGTATTAGGAAGAGCCCATTAGCGATTGCTATAGAGACAGAAAAAATAGTAGAGAGGTTTTGTTAGGATAAGTTAGCGCTTAATAATACGGAACGCTACTATTGGTTTAACGTTCTTAAAGGGCTTAAAGATATTAGGTTAGAGGATGCAAAGTAAAAGAATACAATTATTGTAGCTATAGACCGATATATTAAGTCTTAGGCGGTATTTAAGTAGATAAAGGCATGCGCTAACAACATATATAGAAGAGAATGTTAGTGTTTTATTTGGCGTATTAAGATATAGCTTATATTTTATAGCTAACTGGGATTATTCTAAGATATAGGAAGCTATTAAATCCCTTTTAGTCTGCTAGGTATACCTATAGTAAATAAGTTTATAAATTAGCAGTTTAATATAGCGGAACTTAAATAAGCCCTTCTTCTATAGAGATAATACTGCCGCTGGAAAGTGTTTGTGCTCTATAGTCTTAGTAGAATAGGTAAGGTATAGCTTGCCGTTAAGTTTATAAGGAGGTATTACTAAAGGTTTAGCTTAGTGTTTTAGCTTAATAGCAGAACCGAAGATAGTCTTAAGCAGAGTATTATAATGTATGTAAGTAGGATTCCAGAAGGATAGATTATAGTAAGTAGCAAAACATACTCTACTATAAGTAATGGCGATATTAATGCCGTGGTTAGGGATGTAATAAGCTAGCTAAGCCTACTAGACAATACAAACCAGCTAATTATCTTTAATAATATTAACTAAGACAGCTAAGGCGCGATACCGACCCTAATAGATATAATATTACTAGCTATCTTTCCAGAGCAGATTATGGATTGGTTTTAATAATAACTTAGTTAGCTAACTTAGAACAGCTTAGTACGTTGTAGAGGCTAGGTAAGCTTAGCAAGGACTAAATATAGGCTATATTCCAATAATAGTATAGAGGCAGTTGTGGTAAGGCACCCTAGTTATAATATAATATAATTATATATGCATGACTCTATGCTGACAATTAGGGCATAGACGTGTTAAGAGAGAGGCGCTGTTAAATCTCTTTAATAGCTTACCGCTAGCCATTATATAGGCTGCCTTATATCTATAATAGAGCGGAATTAGTATTAGGAAATATATTAAGCTCTATAAGCAGCAATAGAAAGGCCTTGTAGAATCGCAAGACTGAGCCAGTATACCGCTTTACGATTACCCTAAATATAGCATTTGGATAATATAGATGATTTCGTACTATATAATCCGGGCTAAGAGTATTACGGCAGCTAACCCGCTCCTACTTTAGGCGTGTCTTAACAATAAAGACTTATAGTATAGTCTCCTTGCTAAAATAGGTAAGAAATTTATAGACGTGGCTAATTCTCTATTAGAGTGGCTCCCCGATATAGTAAGTAATAAGGTTGAGTTTCCTGGGGCGATTTAGCTTTTACGCAGCTACTCTCTTATTAAGGATATATAAGACCTAACAAGCTATACTACTTACCCAGTAGTGCACTAATGGGTATTTTATATGCAGGACGATAAGCAGTGGGTGGTATTTACGCGGCTAGTAGTAGTAGTAGTTAGGTAGGCAGTGCCGGACAGGTTAGAGAAGGAGTACGCGATTATACAACGTCGGCTTTTGCCTTATACGCAGCGGTGCTAGTAATAGATTGTTGGGTAAGTAGTAGACGCTAAAGCTAGATAAAAATAGGCTAATGTAAGTAGAGCAGTTAGTAAGCAGGATAAGGTAATACTAAATAGAATTTACAGGCTTAGAATGCTCTATAGCGACTAGGGCAAGCTAGGCGAGGCGGAGAAGATATACTAGTAAGTGCTAGAAAGAAAGGAGAAGGTAGTTAGGCGGGAGTATATATTAATACTTAGTACGGTTAATAACTTGGGCAACCTTTATATGGGCTAGGGTAAGCTAGGCAAGGCAGAGAAGATATACTAGTAAGCGCTAAAAGGATATAAAAAGGTAGTTAGGTAGGAGTATATATTAATACTTAATATGGTCTATAACTTAGGCCTTCTCTATATAGACTAGGGCATGCTAGGCAAGGTAGAGAAGATATACTAGCAAGTACTAGAAGGAATAGAGAAGGCAGTTAGGCAAGAGTATATATTAACACTTAATATAGTTAATAACTTAGGCAACCTCTATATGGACTAGGGCAAGCTAAATAGGGTAGAGAAGATATATTAATAAGCGCTAAAAGGATATAAGGTAGTTGGGCAAGAGTATATATTAACACTTAATATAGTTAATAACTTAGGCAACCTCTATATGGGCTAGGGCAAGCTAGGTAAGGCGGAAAAGATATACTAATAAGCGCTAAAAGGAAGGGAGAAGGCACTTAGGTGGGAGTATATATTAACACTTAATATGGTTAATAACTTAAGCAACCTCTATATAGGCTAGGGCAAGCTAGGTAAGGCGGAGAAGATATACTAGTAAGCACTAGAAGAAAGGGAGAAGGCACTTAGGTAGAAATATATATTAATATTTAGTATAGTTTATAACTTAGCCCTTCTCTATATAGCCTAGGGCAAGCTAAATAAGGTAGAGAAGATATACTAGTAAGCGCTAGAAGGATATAAGAAGGCAGTTAGGCAAGAGTATATATTAGCACTCTTAACGGTTAATAACTTAATATCCTCTATAGAAACTAGGGCATGCTAAATAAGGCAGAGAAGATATACTAGTAAGCACTAGAAGAATATAAGAAGGCAATTAGGTGGGAGTATATATTAATATTTAGGAAGATATACCAGCAAGCACTAGAAGGATATAATAATACGCTAGGTTTAGTAAACGCTGCGGTTTATATACTAGCACTTAATAGTCTATAATCTAGGCATACTATTTTCTGGCTAAGGCGATATAGATAGAGCTAGAGCTATATACTTAAGGGCTTTAGCGGAATATTAGAGAGTTAGATATAATAACTCTAAGGTATTAAACTATCTTAGTGCTTCTTAAACCTTAGGAAAGATAGATATCTTAGCGGACACAAAGGTAGATAGGATGTATAAATAATTGAAAGATATATCTTAATCTAATATATAAGTGATTATATTAAGCTCTAGATAATATAGGCTTCTTAAAAAGCTTAGCTTAAGGTAGGCCACGCCTACGTCCGCGTTAATAGTTATATATTCTCTATTCTAAAAGCTTTCCCTAAATAAAAACTATCCCTTAAATATGCTTTTATGTAGAATCTTAAGTAAATATAATGCAGTTATCTTTGTGCCCATTTTCTCTTTTTCTGGGTATTTTTTCCCCACCTCTCTAAGATCTTTAGGTCGCTGCTTATAATAATCTAATTGCGTACTTTTCTGTAAGTAATGTTGTTGCTAGTATCTTTAATTTCTATCCTAACTAAATATAAATTACTAGTGTCTATGATACTTCTAACGTTATTAGTCCTGCTACTATAAGACTTTCTTTTCTTTTTAGAAACGGAGCCCTTAGAGGCAAATTCCGTTTTAACCTTGCTATTATTAGTATAGTATGGATTTATATTTGCCATAACGGCATCTATACTAGTCGGTTCGAAGTGAATAGTGCTTTGCAGATAAGGGCGTAAAGCTATTCTTGGTGTAAGTTAAGTATATAAGAGGTTATGCTTTCTACTTACCTTTATTGTTGTTTAATAGGCCCATTTTTATATTTAGCTTTTTAATTAAAGATATACACTTCTAAATAAGAGGTAGCGTCCTGTGTTACAGGCGTAAGTAATATAGAAACTCATTAGATCGCCTTTTATATATTTATGTATTATATCTTTATAAGAGCAGCAATTAAAAGGTGGTACTTATATAACAAGATTTAGTAGTAGTACAGTTATATTTATTGTCGTTTAGTTGTTAAGTACTATAGAGTATAGCAAGCAAAGAACGCAAGAATCTAACTCGGCAATAAAGAAGGAGATAGAAGTACTAAATTAGTTACCGCTATTACTAAGTATTATAGAGAGTAGTAAGGAATGAGATAGAGTATCTAATTTGGCATTAAACGGAACTATTGTCTACTTATCCCTAACTAAGTTTTTGAAGAAACCTTTGCCATTTTAAGGCTGATTTAATCTCTAGGATATTGAAATACGGTATGCCTTAAGATAATATAGGCGTATAATTACCTTTCGCATTTGTGGATGTGACTCTCTTACTAAATTTAGATAAAAAAAAAATATATGTTTACTATAAGAAACTCACTGTAAAGAAAGTTGAAATGTAGTTATTGTGAAAACTGGTTAGGGTTTAAGGACTATTGCCCGTTTCCTCTATATAAAAGTATTATTATCTTAATATCGATTTAAACTTAATAGCTGACGTATAAGCTCTCGAATTAATCTGACTTGGCGTACTAGCTATTAACTAGTATAGTAAAGTTTGCAAAGGGAATATGCAATACGCTAAATTTTTATATATAACTCGCGGCTTAATAGGCGCAAGCTTAAGCAGATTTAGTGTTAAAGATAGCCCAACACTAGCGTCTTTATATATGCTAAATTAGTAATAAAGATTGTAGCATTTAGTTGAGAAGCTTATTAATAGGTTATACGAGCTGTTAGTTAGTATATTGCCTTTAATACTTAAATTAATAGTGTCTCGGTCATTAGTTGCTATAGTAGGGTATAGAGGTTATCTATAATAACCATCTAGTTTAGGTATTGTAAGTAATTATACTATTAGTGCTACGCTTAGTAGATAATATAAGGAAGGTTACTAAATATCTAGTAGTATCTATATTGCCATATAAGGTATAGGCAATGTGTAGATAGTACTGCTACTAGTTATAACGGCTAGTGTATAGGTTTAAACCTATATTATAAGTATTGGCTTACGGTTCTGTCGCTTCCTATATATCCTAATTATAGCGTATATAGCTAATTATATAGTTAAACAAGGAAGCTAAAGAGTGGAGGTAATATCTCTTTGACTCTACCCTAAGTATTATAAAAGAGAATAGATATAACATCGTTTGTTATATATAAGGTATGCGCTAGAATTATAGGCTCGGTTATATTGGCGCTTAGGTTATCTAAAATATAGTCTATAGATAATATTTAATATATTGAAAATATTTATAAAAGTCGAATAGGATTTTAATAATACAGAACTTAAAGCTAGCTAAATTTAGTATAAATTTGCATATTAACTGTACTAACTTAGCTGAAACTCTGTCCACTGGTGTTATTTAAGCTTCGATTATCCCTAAAAAGTAAGATAAGTTAGAAAGCTTAGGTAAAGATTTCTTATTAGTTGGCGGAGGCGTCAAAGGTGCGTATACAAAGCTTAAAGGCGGCGTAATATGCTGATATTTTACTTAAGGAGGCGGCGTAGTAGATATAGCCGTGTGTCATACTATAGGAAGGTCCGCATTGTAAAGTTAAGTGGCGGTGGTTAGGCTTTAATTGACTTAGTAACTACGCCACACTAAATAGCCAAGTAGCACGCAATAGAGGACTGCGCGTAGTGCTTTACTGCCACTATGCTATACTCAAGAGGGTTAGTCCCTACGCTAACTAGTTACCTATTTACTCTACATTCTCTATTACTTAATCTTGAAAAGTACGTCCTTGATATATATATATATATATATTCTATTATAGCCATATACTATTTGGGGTATAGGCCATTACGGAATACTAACTAAATACTTCTTACCGCTACTATACTTACTCTAGTTTAGAAGCCAACTATAAGAACTATATATCTATTGCTTAATACTATACTTAACTAAGGAAATAAAGGAAAGTAATATATTACTATTAGAAGAAAATTGGAGTTTAGAGGCAAGCCTAAGTAAGTATTTTTTAATACCTTATATCCGCAGGGCTGTTCTAGCGTTATATACTTCTTAATTGGCGACGTACTAGTAGAGGCATATATAGAGGAGGCTTGCGGTGTATTTAGTTAGGAGATTAGAGGAGAAAATTTTAAGAGTCTTCGCTTATTAATATTGGCTTCTGTGCTTTTTATATCTTATACACTTGGGTATAAACGTCCGGTTTTCTTTATAAATTTAATTATAGCTCTAACTACGCTAATATCTGGCTTTTAGCGTTTAATTGGGCTGTTAATATTCCTGCCTCCTTTTTATCTGCTTAAGTAGCCTCCTAGTATATATAATAGATCCCTAAACCGGTCTCTATGCTACTCTCTTAGTTTAATTCTCTACTGCGTCTACCTTCTATAGGAGAACTGCTACCTAGACTTAGCTACCTTTAATAACATTACTTAAGTCCTCTCTACTAGTTAAAACTATGGAACTAAACTAAACAGCTACACGGCCTATTAATTAGCATTTTGGTTTCTATATTTAAAGTTTATAGAATTGCGTTATAGTATAACTAGGTTTCTATTACCCACTTTTAATATTTTTCTAGCTGCTAGTAGAGAAAACAAAAACGTATAGAGCTTATATAGCTAGGTAAGAAGAGACGCCAAGGCAATAAGGCAATGGATAAGGCAGCCCTTACCCTACAGCCTTTGGCTTGGCAATTTATTAGGGAGGCCGGATTATTAGTAAAACTGTTTAAATATTTTAATTAATCTACTCCGCCTTATCCGCTAAGTATTTACAATAAACAAACTCCCCTAGTGCAATCTCCTGTTATTATTGTTATTATTACCGCTATAATATATCCCAACAGTCGCCCGATTACAAACTGCTTTGGCTTAAAGAGTAACGTAGATAAGAAGAAGTAGAGTAAGCCTAGGAAAAGGCTAAAGAGAAAACCCGTAAGATAATACTACTCGAGCTCCTTGGCGCCTATTATACCTACCTTTACTTAGGTCTTACCGTCCAGACTAGTACAATATTGTCAACATAAGGCGACCCTACTAATACGAATAATAAGATTCGTCCTAAGAGTATCTATATATAGGAAGATTTCCTAGCACAGCAGGAAGCCATTTGGGACAACCTTATAGAATTAGATTTCGTCCTTAAGCGGTACTTTACCTCGCTATATATATTAGAAGAGTCTAGGGAGGCTGTCTAATAGAGGATAATAAGTTTAGAGCTAGACTTAAATCACTTTTAGCAGTACACCGTCGAAGACTATATATTATTAATTATTAAATAACTTTATAACAACCCAATACTTTGGCAGAAATTTCAACTACAAGGTTTAATAAAGTTTGAAAATTATACCAATACTCTTAGCCTAGAATGGTAGCTAGAGGAGGGTATATAATAAATAAGTATATTAGGGAACCAGCAACGGCGGTTACTACGCCTATAAGCTAAGTAGATAAAGCCATTAGGCTTAACTAACCCCGCAGAGCTAGCGGCAGTAGTAATAGTAGGAGCAGCAAGGTCCTCCCGTCCTTGTGTAGATTAATTCTATATATATAACACTTCTAGCAAGACTTAGAACGCGAAGCATTGCATTGTTGCCTTTATTATTAAGTATAAAGCTCCTTATAAGCTAATGCTTGGTTACATTTATAAGGGTCTTAATAATATAGAACTTAAGGAAGTGGTCCGCTACTGCAAGACGGACAGCCCTTATGACCACTTTTGTCTCCTTATTACTGTAATTATTACTTAGGCTTTTTCTTATATAGTATAGGCTGGGCTAGAGTATAGGTGCATTTGTACTGGCGAAGCGTTTATCTTTCTGCGAGTACTAGATAACTCTAGGACGATTTACTACTTTCTATCCATTCCTAAGGGTGACGTTAGGGAGATAACTAGATGGACACCAGATTTAGATAGGGGAAATTAACTATATCTTACCGCCGTTAGACAGATGCTAGCGTTTACCCTTTAGGCGCTGAAGGCGCCACCTTAAGATTAGAAGTGGCGGACTTGCGTGGCTGCTTAATTAAAAAACTGGGAAGTTGTTTATAATAATCTACTAAATACAATTCCCGTATACAATACACCTTTATTTAAGTACCGACTACCTCGGCAGAATGATTTTCTTTACATATTACCTATCTAGCTCCAATAAAGAATAACTTTAAGCAGTTCTTCTAGTTGTTATTAGTTATAGGATTAAAGCAAACCTAGTAATAATAAGTATAATCTATATACTCTAAGCCGACCGTCTTTGCGATCCCTACTATATTACCTACTATAAGCCCTAGACCCAACCAGTAGATTATTATCTAGTCACGATTCCCATTATATACCTAAGGGCAGGCAGTTCTGCACCTAAAAATGTCTTCTTAGCTTGGTTATAGGGGGCTTGCTTAATAAAATATATTTAAACGTGCGAGATTATAGGAGGAACTATTATTAGATTAACTAACCTACCTTTCTTAATCTTATTAGCCGGCAACTTTCTAATAACCTAGATACTAATTGCAAGCTAGTAGGTGTATATAGAGTACGCGGGGCTTTGTTTAGGGTTAGGTTAATATTGTATAGATATACTATAGTTGCCAAATACACTGTTATCGACTTTGTTAATTACCTAAAGTATAAGGCTAATATCTATAAACGCCTCTGTCCGATTTAGGGGATTAATACACCGGTATATCTGGGTAATATCGATCTATATCGTCTGTATTTCTACAACGGTATAGCAAAAATCGTTTATATAATATTCCTTAGTTACGCGGGTCAACCTATCTTTTAATATATCTACGCTAATAACAGGATATACCTAACTAATTAGGTTTAGCGCTTAATTTAGGCCGTATATAAGCTAGGAGTATTATACTAAAACGCAATACCTTGTAATATACTCTAGAATATAGAGATTGGCTAGGTAATAATAATTGACTTTAAATAGGTAGAGATTTGGAAACTGTAGGGTGCTAAGTATTATCTTACTAAATTAAAAGAGGAAACGAGTTCCTAAAGGGAGTCTAAATAAGTAGTCGAGATAATGTATAGATAAATTTCTATAGAAGACGCAATAGGTAGTAATAGAACTCCGTGGGTTAAAATAGCTCTAAGTCTTTTTTGGCCTTTTAAAGCAGCCGCCTCCTAAAGCGTGTATATGCTTAATTCGCGTACGAAGAGATGGTGGTATTGTAATATATATATATTGTCTTAATCTAGTTAGGCGTGTTAACCCTTAAAGTAGACCTATAGTAGAATACTTAGGCCTAATACTATAGTATAATATAGGTAGTGTGGTAGGCGCTAAGAAGTTTTAAGTATAGTCCCTAGCTATAACCTAAACAGATCTTAAAGAAGATTCTAAAACTAGGTATTTAGAGTAGAGTCCACTATAAGAACTAAAACGGGGCCTATAGCTAACTAGGCACAACTTATAATCGAGATATAATTACTTTGAAGATAGGAAAAGAACTATAATAAGGGTGGAAATGTACAAGCTCGACTAAATTAAATGCTATTACTCTATGCTATTTAAGTCCTTCCTTACCTGCTATAAGAGTAGAGCTATTAATCTTTCCTTAACCACCGCTTCCCCTTTAGGAACACTACTTTCCGCGGCTCTTTTATATAAGGAATTAACGGTATATAGTATTATTATCCACTTCTTTATTGAACTTCTCTTACTTAAGCACCTTTTTAGCCTTAACTTCTGTTAGCTATGGAGGTAGTTTTACTGCTAAGGCTTTAGACTCTAAACGACTATAAACTCTAAAGGTCGAGCTAGGGGTACTATCTTATATATATTAGGGTTCTTAGAGCCACCTTTAAATAGATAAATTACTTATTTATTCTATATCTCTGCCTATTAGCTAGCTTATATTATATTTTATAATACCTATCTAACTAACAATTCTAAGACTTATACTTAGACCTATACCTTAGAAGGCCTGGCCTATTTTAATAGAGGTAAGTCCAAAATAGTACCTAGAAAAATGACTCTAAGTTATGCGTAAAATTGTAATCCTTGTCACCGTAAAGCGCACCAATCGCCATAAAAACTTTAGTGCTAGTTTTGCTCGGAGCTCTAGATACGTTTTCGCGATTAGTTTTAATAGCGAGGTTAAGATTAATTAAAAAACCGTTGTCCTCTGCTATGTTTAATATAACATTCCCAATAAATATATCTTGGTAGAGAATATTCGCATCTAGGGTTTAGGGTTATTAAAATACTCGCCTTACCTATTTCGCTACTTAGCAGACTCACCATATTTACGTAATAATTATTTAGCATAGCAATAGATCTCGCTAATAGATGCCCCTTAGCCACTAACACTTTAGCAAAAACGGGCTTCGTTAGCTTAGCGATAAATTTCTATTTCCCACAAACTATGCCAGATACGGCACACAAGTAACATTTTATATAATTACCTCGTGCTAATTATTACCTAGTTCCTAAGATTATCCTTATTTTAGCCACTAATATTACTATATACCATTATAGATAAAGACGTCTTTGTAACGTTAATTAACAAATAGAGTAAGTAGGTAACTAAATTGCACTTAAAATATCCACTAATAATAATAAGAGGCTCTAGTCTTTAGGTAAACTTTCTAACCTACTAGTTATATATAGTACTTAAATATAGAATATATACTATGCTATCGTATATACATAATCCAGATAGTTTAAAAAGCTTACTATAGAGGCTTTAAGGTAGGCTATATTAATTTATATATTCTAGTGGCCTTAAAGATTAGCTAAGCATACTTTAGAAAGCGCAATTATAAAATATCTCCATTAAAGAGAAGGAGCCCTTTACTATTGCAAAAATGCTTAAGTTTATATATACCTTAGATAGCTGTCCCTTTTTAAACTATATAACAGATTATTAACTATCCTTTAGCATAGATTATAATAGTAGAGCACTTAAGAATGTTTTGGATAGAGATAGCTTCTCTATCAATATAGAGATATACAAATTAGCCAACTACTTTAATATACCATCTCTCCAAATATTAGTTATAAAAAAACTCCCTACCAGCGTTAGAAAGCTTTAGTAGTTATTAGGCAATTAATCTATCTCCAAATACACCAAGGAAGAGGCCTACGCTATTAGGAAATTTATAGACGCCGCCTACATTGTATATAGCTGGACTTTTGCTAATAAAAATTCTATATAGAGTGTCGTAGTCACTGCCACTTTAGAGTATATCTATTAGCTAATAGAACTAGATAAATTCCAAAGTCTTTTACGCGTTATAATACCATAATTTGGTATTAACCTCCTCTTTAAAATATACGAGTAAAGTAAACGCAAGGTACGCAGATAGACTCCCTAAGTATATATAGTTTATAGCAATATTAATATACTATAAGGGACTTACATTTTAATAAGATTATACAGGAAATGCGGTTAGAGGCTCGAACAATAATTATATAAGCAGTTACTAACCAATTTGCATGTAAGGGCGCGAAGAGGCTTCGGGGAAGATTCGAAGGAACAATATAAATTCTATCTAAATCTAAGGGTATATAGCTCTTGCAGAGTACAAGACGTTGCGTGAAGAAGAGAAAGGAATATAGGAAACTTAT
>Ga0307507_10001267_pt1 | contig 56578 bp, 37 predicted proteins | sample 7_EM_MG_FD_207223 | JGI IMG/M metagenome (GOLD analysis project Ga0307507, IMG submission 207223) | Populus trichocarpa ectomycorrhiza microbial communities from riparian zone in the Pacific Northwest, United States - 7_EM | ecosystem: Host-associated > Plants > Roots > Unclassified | place... | reverse complement strand
CTCCAGCTTGCACATGCCCGTGCTTTTATAAAGCCACAAACGCGTACCAAATGAGGAAGGAACGCGTCCTTTTCTGCCGGACTTTCAGTTCAGATCTGATCTGAAGTTTTGCAACCGAACGCAGCCTCAAGCTCCATATTAAAATAACGCCAAGAGCTCCATTTCAGAAGCTGTATACCGTAAAGTTGCCAATATTTTAGCGTACTATTCTGGCGTTTTGCGAGCGGTGAGAGGAACATCAAAATTTTGAGGCTGTGCAGACAAAATTACTCCGAATTAACAGATTATGGAACGGAATATAAGGCCTCCATATTGCAACCGAACAACCCCTAAGCTTTTATATATATTTTTTAGTATTTATTATAATATAAGAGTATACAGTTTAGTAGTTGTTAAGATATTTAAAAACACCTCTATTTTTAGGCCCTAAAGTCTATATTATAATAACTATTAAGCTATATACTTTAATATTGTAATATATACTAGAATATACATATAAAAGCTTATATTTAAATTTTTAGAAAATATTATTAAGTAGTTATTAAAATATTTAAGATTTAAATTTAGGATTTTTAGTGTATTTTGGGGTGGCGGGCTTGGTAATCTGGCGGTCTTGGTGATCTAATACGTTACTATATTTAATATATATAACTTTATATTATATATTTATTATTAATAATTATAAAATCTTTATATTTTTAAACTTTTAATTAATATTATATAATAATAATAATAACTCTTTGATTAACGTCTGATACGGATCCTATCTGGCCCACGCAGACTACTCCGTCACAGGGGGAAAACTTGTAATTTACAGGAAGAAAACCCTGCAGTTGGGGGAGGAAAAACCCTATAAGCTACCTTAGTAGGATGAAAAACCCCGATTTGCCATATCCGTCCGTAGCGGCGACCCTGCGGGCCTACAACTACGTCCTGTCCTCCTTGGATGTTCGAACTCCTTAGGAACCACTGCTTCCTTCTCTAGCTTATCCAAGCTAGGGTTTACTACGTCCTAGCTAGGCCTTGCCAATTAATTGCTGTGTTATTGTTGTTTCCTATATCTTGGCCATCCCCTGTGTGCTATCTCTTGTTTAACCATTGCCATATACGCCTTGCCTCCCTTCCCCCTAGAGCCATCGAAGGCGTAAGGGGGATTCATCCGTTCTAACCACCGTGATACTAAGCAGCGGGATATTGTGTATTGGGTATCTTTTGTGCCTAGGCCCCAGCTAGGCCCTCTTAAAGGGTCACCACTCCGTTAAGAGGAGACAAGGAAAACCGTGGGTCGCAATCTAGGCTGCTAGGCAGTATTACGGCAGTAAAACGGCGAGTGACTGCATGCTCCGCGGGCGATCGCCCTGGGGGATGGGAGGGGCCGTATATTTGCTCGTTCGTCTGCTCATTCGCGTTCGTTCGTTCGTTCGTCGATGTGAGAGGTCGTCGATGCTTTCTATTGGGGGTCGGGGGATGCTATCGAATGCTGTGCATCCATGATGGATCGTACAGGTGCCTTAGGTAGGAGAATAGCGTAGTTGAATTGTAGAGGGCCAACAGTAGTGGTTTTCGAGATCTTACCATCTGAAAACTTTTCACCACCGCCCATAACGCTCGCAACCACCACCAAGTCCTATCCGCACGCTGTGCGACGTCTCTGCGTTGGCTCTGAGTCTGAACTTCGAAGACCCAGGTTCGTAGCCGTCACCACGTACAGGTGCAGAGTCCGATTTCGACGGCCATTAATATTATATATAAAATAACTTATATAACGCTTTATTATTATATTTAATTTATATATTAATATCTATTAAGGTAGAAGAAAAAGTATATAAAAAGTAAGATTATAGTAAAAATCGATAAGGCAGCCTAACGTTACAACAGCGGGACGCCACCTCGCATATACATCACGTGATCAATTATGTGAATATATATTACGCAATTATCACGTGAAGACTACCTAAATCGAAACAGCGAGACGCCACTTCGCATAGCGAGGTGGTAGATTGGATTCCTTCCTAGTTAATTGTATCGTAAACAGTTAACTAATTCACGCGATACTCTGCGGCGATTTCAGGCTCTAATAACCTAGCTTCCGACGCAGTAATAATTCCAGCTCTTGCAACTTCTAAAAGGTCAGCTCCAGGCCTTCTATTTCCACTAATTCCGGTGCCAAACAAGCGTCGCATTGTGGTGCAGCAAGCTCGCGATCTTTGGGTTGGAATTTTTAACGATCGCGATTTTGTGTTCGTGCCGGGAAACTAATGTCTTGGCACTGCATGCGCTACATGTGCCAAAACTCAGTATGGTTAGAAACTAAGCTGGTCACAAAGTTAAAATTTAAAGTTCTAATCGCGTTGAACTTTCTGCCGAGTTGTAAGCCCCTCCAACATGCCAGGAGCGCCCAGAGCGCCTAATACGAAAAGTCTCTTTTGCTAGACGAAGGGATGTGCAGTTAGTGGCAATCGAGCGAGATTAGATGTACGTACCGAATTTGAAATTTTGCAGTGCTCGCCCAAAGGGGGTGGAAGCTGATCGTGCACATCATTGTACGGCGCCACCTGATTTTCATAATCGAGGAGCTGGAATCGCACCCAAAGCTACGAAAGATGAGAATCGAAATCCTCATACAGAAAGTGTCAGCACACGAGTCTGGGACCAATGAAGGAACTAGGGGCTTTTGCATGCTGACTTTTTGACAGCGGGGAATTCGGGAGGGAAGCCACATGCCATTCACTTCAGAGTTAAAATATATGGCGCCCTTAACTTTCTTTTTGCTCGCCCGGAGGTATTATTTAATTATTCACCATTGGGATGCTCTGCTCTCACCATAACATGAACATCCGATTGCACCGGAACCGTTCACATTGGAATTTCGTCGCTATGGTCGAAAAAGGGCAGGTACGTATCTAAATCAGCCCTCAGATTGATACAATTTCGTTCGGTTGCATAAATTAAGTTTAATGTCTATCTAGGTAGTTGTTGCTATCAGCCTAACGATATCCTTTGTTGTTTTCTCTTTGCGCTTCTACCTTCGGGTTATCAAAAATGGCCAGTTTACATTTCTAGAGATAAGTCTTCTATTTGCCTTGGTTAGTTTTAATTCCTAAGTTTGTATAACATGACTGCTTTGATTTAGATAGCTGATAATAATACTTAGGCAATGGAAGTCGTTTTCGCAGGCTTACAAATAAAGCAATACCAGTTAATGGCGGCTCCTTCGACTGTGGCAAACGCTGTGGAGCTTGGCAAGGTGCTTCTCAAACCACTCCTTTAGGCACCTTTGAAGGCTAACTCGTGGTCGTCTCCAGTGGACTTACGCCAATACATTCTTTTACATTGCATGCATCTGGAGCATTAAGGTTACATTCAATTTGCTACACATCCGGGTGACGGAGAGAATATCCACTGTTCACGTCTGGGCAGTTCGTACCTTGTATCTCCTCGCGTTTACCTGGATTCTCGTGTACGTTACATATCTTCTTAAATGCATGCCAGTAAGCCGCAACTGGGACGCGCCGTTAGGTCATGTCAAACCATGTCCAAGTATATTACACGCTTGGGATTTTGTAGGTCACGCTTCCTATTAGTATTTGTTCTGGGATGGGCTAATATAGCAGATAGTGGTTGCATCTTGCGCTCCATATCAGCACAGATATTTGGTGTACGTCTAATCCTAATAATTTTCTCGCTTTTCACCTTCCCCTTTCCCAGAGGTTACTAGTCCACGTCTAGTTAATGTATCACAAAGTGATCTTTCACCGACTTTATTTGAGTCTTATATCTCACTAACAGTGCTAGTGTGCATCTTGCCGTTTCCAGCACTCGTGAAAATTAGGGAACGATCTATTCGCACCGCTGTGTGCGGTGTTTACAGCCTCGCCGGAATCACCATCATTATTAGCATTCTCCGAGCTGTCCTATTGGGCCTAAATACAAACGCTAGTCTGGAACTCATCTCAATTCTTACTATGATCGAGGTCATGACAATTGTTGTTGTGGGCTGTCTCCCAGGCTTGTCGTCAACCTTCACGCGCAAGTACGTTGATCACGTTACTAGCAAGCCGAGATCCGAGTCAGCCGTTAGGCAACGGAAAAGCCAGAGTAGCTACAAGAATTTCGTACAACTTAGAGAAACTGATGGCAGTTGCAAGAGGGACTCTATTGAGCTACTTCCGTGTGCGAATCAGGCAGACATTATAACATCACCCCGAGTTGGCCTTGGAAGCGAGACTAGTGGTGAAAGATTGTAGGGTGTACTCAATAGAATATGAGAAATAAACCGCTCAGCGCGTGTAACAATTACTCTGGAACGTTATTGTCTATAACGGTCCCATATGCGTCAGTTTGCTCTCACCGACGGGGAGCAAAGATTGAGGGGTGTTCACTGGTGTACTCCCTCCCTTACCGTGCAACGTCAACAAATCTCTCCCACTTTTCTGCATCAGTTTCCGACTCTTCCACCCTTTCAGACCAGCCACGAAGCTTCCTTTTCTTATATTCTTTGCATTCAAACATTATGGTCTCGATCTCCGCAACGAAGTACTGGAGCACTGCGTTTTCAGCAAGTACGTTGTCTCGCCAGTCGGCACATACTTGAAACCTGTCGGCGTCGGTTTCATAGGAACTTAAGGCGCGCCGGAACCTATCTAGAAGCCGAAGTTACTCTGGCCGCAAAACTATGCCGCTGTCGTGCTCGGCGTGTACAGACACTTCTGTGATTGAGGAATCGGTCCGTGTATCGATTGCTTGGTTTGTGTCCTTAGCTGTGGTCTCCTCTGAGGATATCACTAAATGTAGTAGAGCTCCTGTGGCTGCAGAGACGTTTACCAAACGGGGTTTATCTTCCCGCGTAGTTGACTCCACGACGAGGAACTCTATTGCGTTGGATAAAGTCTTCTCGATACTGTCTTGATCTCCTTCCCTATGCGAGGTACTACACGGGCCATTACTCAGGGGGTCAGAAGACATTGTTCGGCATTCGTAGTCGTGCGACTAATTTGGAGCGACCGTACAAAGAGAGTGTTGCGCAACCGAGAGAACTAAAGAGGCATCAACAATGGGGAAGGCTTAATTTAATTTGATTTAATTTGATTGGTTCTTACGCTATCGGGTGCCAAGTCGGCCCGCAAGCTGCTCAAACTATATATAGTGCTTCAGGGTCCCATTTCCTGTCACATTTCTGCTCTTGTAATTGGTCGATGTGGTTGGTGTTTCCCCACACTTTAGGGGAAGGCTTGATAAATGCAGAGCCCTAACAGGCCCACCGTGGCCCATGGCTCTAAGGGGTCTGTACGCGGGCATAGTTTATTACGGCATAGAAGCCAATCATATCAAATTTTACTCCCAGAAGTTGCTGCCAATCCTACTGTGCAGGGCCGACCTGGTTTTCCACTCGCGTCTAGCGCCCAACAAAGCTTAACTAATCGTGCTAGTTGGCGCAAATGGGCCTACCAAATTCACCAAAAGGGGAAGAAAATTGCCCTAGCGCGTCTGGACGAAATTTGGTAGGAACCGTCATAACCCTATTACCTACGTTACTTGTAGGGGCTTTAGAGTACTAATATATATATTTTCCTATTGTGGCTTATATATTAAAGCACCTCCAAAACCTCTAGGACAATAGTAAGATAGTGTTGACGTACTAAAGCACTCCAAGTGCTCTGCATCCGAATACATATACTTAACAGTTAGCTTTTGACTGTGGCTTTCCGCTGAAAAGCGGACTACAACCACCACGCGCAGAGTTAATCTAGCATTACCAGCGCAATAAAATCAAGCACAAATGCAAAAAAAGAGCCCTTCAAGACCAAACGTTCCGGCGGATTGCACATCTCTTTCATTCAACGCCTGACGCCTCACCTGCGTGCAATCACAAGATCCTCACTTTCCGCCGTACTACATGCTTCGCAGCTATACGGCACTCTGCCCAAGTCTTCTATTGACGCAGTCCTTCCGACGGAACAACGATTCTCGAGAGAATCCTCTACCCTATCCACTCAACAAATCCCTCACACTCATTCCCCTCCCGCTCCAGCTTCTGCGGTCGGTGTTTAGCATCAACAGCGCCTCCGTCGCTTCATGATCCTCGCGATCTCTCTCGTCAGGCTGTGGGACCAGCGCTGGCGATGTGAGGCTGAATTGCGGTGCCCCGCTTACGGATCCTTTACTCGAAACTGAGCCAGTGAAGGGATTACGGAATTGTTGCGAGTGAGACTGTGACTGCGCACTGAATGCTGGCGAAGGATGGATGGAAGGAGAAGTCGCGGTAGAGCGAATTGAAGAGGTCAAGGAATAGTGGTGAGGATCCGAAGGCTGAAGAGTAGGTGAAGTGGTAAGAGAATATTGACGTGAGTCGGAAGGGTGAAGAGTTGGTGAGGCCGCATTAGAGTATAGATTGTGGTCTGAGGGGTAGATAGCCGGGGAATTGTTTGCGGAAGGAGCGACACGTGGAGGAGAGTTTCCACTCGGCACGTGGGGTATGTGGGTGGGTGAGACGACGTCAGACATGTCTTCGTCCTCATCTTCATCTTCATCTCCATCGTCAATGCCATTGCTTTGAGGATTGCTACCTCGTTCGCATTGCGATGAAGCGGGGGTTGGAGAGGGCCTTCGCGAGCGGTGGGAGGCCTTTAGATCGGATACACATTGCTCTAAGTACCGCATGTATTCGATACTAGCCTTCTGGAATTTAGCATAAACAACACTTTCTCATCCGAACAAGACCTACCTGCAGAATTGCCAGCTTATGCATCTCTTGACCGGAACAAGCCGGAATCATATCCTTCAGCACTCCAAACTCTTCGTTCATCTTGGAGCGTCGCCGTCGCTCAATCAAGCTATGCGCTGTCTTACGCGCAATCTTGCGCCCCGCAGCGGTCGTCCCATTCGATTGTTTTTTCTTACTACCAGCGCCTGCCGCCGGCGGGGCTGTTTTCGATGCTGTCATCGCGGTTACCTGGCCTTTTCCAGACTCTTGAACCTCCTGCGCCCGTGGCTTCATCTGGATGATTTTACGCGAGCGCGTCGGAGGGGGTGGTAAAGTATAATCGTCCTTCGTTATAACGGACTGAGAAGTATTAGGGCGTTTCCGCGCCGTAGGTGGCTTTGTAGAGGCAGCGGGCGAGGTTGGTGACATAGGTCGATAAGAAGTATCGGAGGCATTTGATGTAGCTGACGAAGAACTCGAGCTGCCTCTACCGCTGCCCATGGCAGCTGGGGGCAAGGCAAAGGTTGAGTCAAACTGTGCGGCATTGTTGTCGGGTTTGCCTGATATATCTGTCGACGGCGCTGGCGTCGGGGGAAAGGCCGCACGAGGCATTGTGGGTAATGGTTTGGTTGGCCCTCTGTTCATCAGATGAAAAGCCAGTGAAAGCACCGTAACTCACGCCTCTTCGAGAGGGTGAGGGAGGCTTGGGATGAAGCAAGACAGCGAGAAGCCATGGTGAGGTCGCATGGGGTTTTGAAGTGGGAGGTATCGTAACAGACAGAGGAGTTGCTCGCGTGCATGAATTTGAAGCGTGCTGGGATGATTGGCTGTTGAGAGAGCCGAGTCTGTGCAGGCCTCTTATCAATTCTACGGCTCAGCCCCACGTAAAACTGAAGAACCTCGTAAATGACTAATTTAGGTCGATAATTTAAAAAGGTTTTATTACGCTGGATTGAGCAAATAGCGAAAATCCGGTAATAGCAAAGGATTGACTTGGTATTGTCTTGTGGGAAACACTAGACTAAATTTGAAGTCCGGCGGAAACCCACGTTTGTCCCAGGAAAGCGGCGTTAGGTGAGATAATGGGAAGTTAAAAAATTGAAAAACCCAATGCCCCTCGAGCTGTGGGGCAGTGCTAAGTGTCCCCGGAGGAGATCATGAAGGTAGTTTGGACGAGTTATCCCATATGCCGTTGGATGAAATTTTACGTGGGAAGTAGCCCCCTTTTTGGTCATTGCAGCTCCATACTAATTTTGGAGAAGCGTCTGAAGAGCTTCAGAGCTGAACATATGGAGAGTCTTGTATAGTGGTCTAGATATCTGACGCCGTCCATGATGGCGTATTGGATAATTGATAACTTCTGATCACTCTGGGGATAGGCCTGGCTTTTCTAATAAACCTGCGGACGACAGTTGCTTCGCCGGAGTAGATTGAATAAATATTTAATCAATTCTGCATGAGAATTCTGCTATTGCTGGTATTAGTACTTGGGGAAGAAGCAGTCGAGCGAAGGACCAATCATCGTCGGACATTCCACACCGAATCCGAGAATTTGAGAATAAACCCCCCCCCACCGCTCTTCAAACCCTCGAGCAGACGAGCAGCTAATTAAATCTGCGTCTAGAAGCACAGAAACTTATATCTTGAAACAGATAGCGTTCCTCAAATCCCCAAAGTTTCCGCCGATATAGTTGTCAACGATAATTACGATCGCAAGAATTGGCGGCACTTGCGCAAGCTAGCATCTCAGCGGCGCATAAAAGGGATAAGAAATGCATCGCGAGACACTGTGATGGTGGCGCTTAGAGCGCAGGATCAGAACGGTGGACCGCCAATAAGTGCTCGTGAGTAGCTGGAGAAAGATGACTGCACTTCGCCGCACCACGATTTGCATTATGCATGAGAATTTCAACGACAGCTAAAACTGTAGCACCGTTAGCGATGTAAAATTAGACAAATCTACTTACCGATGATCAAGGTCATTTACACAGTTCATACTAATACAGGCGACTTAGTAGCTGGAGCCCCCCTTACGATTAACTACGCAGAATGATTGACTCCGCTGGAGTCACTTTAGCCATCACCCGAGCACCAGCAGGGGTTAACACAACCCCCTGATCCGCTGCTAAAGCCCCTTCACCCGCCGAACTTGTCAGCTCTGACTCTAGCTGACCTAAACCACCGCACGCATTTGTCTCCGCCAATCGACCCTCGTCTAACGACAATTGTCCCTACGAAAAGAATATATCCGGCGGAGAAGCAGCCTTCTCTAACATCAAACCATGTGGCTCCGTTTGCGTTAGTCCAGCGACCGTCGCAGACTAGGCCCCGACCGACAGATAGAGCGACCAAAGCACCGCTGGAGAATATGGAACGGCGGGAATTCCGGGCGATATTACCTAGACTAACGGAGCGCTGGCCGGAGCGCTTAATCAGTTTGGGGAAGACTCCGACGAGTTGTTCGACCTTCGGCGCGGGAGAATGTTGATAAAAGGGAGGCTGATGTTTCTGAGGTTACTGAAATTGGTATGTGCCTAGGGATTCTTTCAGTGCTTTCAATTCAGGCGAAGGTATCCACTAATATAGAACACCAGTACGCAAAGTAGCCTTTATGGTAATTACACTACAGAGTTCAAGTTCGAATGCTGCGCGAGACCGCGTGAGAGAAGCCGCAAATGCGGCTATTATTGGCGCTAGAAACGTCAATAACGGAATGCTCAACCCCCCGCCCAAGATTCTCCCACTCATAGTACGCTCTTCATGCCTTGGAATCGATATGTCCGGCTGGATAGAACCCGGACGGGTCAATGAGCACACAGAACTGAACCTATGGTTAGGAGCACAGACACACAACACCTCCATTATACTTCTGACAAGAGGCGTAGATGGTCTAACCACGAATCTTTCTGCCGGATGGAGGCAGTTCCTAGAAAGATGGGTGCCAGCATTCCTAGGCTTAAAGTTCGTTTTTCAGTATTCATCTGTGGCCGTGGATCCTGCATCCGTGGCTCGCATTCTCCCCGGACCTCGGCAGCGTGGTCGAATTCTCCAGCGCTGCGCCTTGCAGGAAATACTAACACTAGGTGTCGACCCAGATGCAGCGGAGCTGTTGCAGATATTCCGGCATTTAGGTTTAGCAAAGACAAACCACACCGACGAATACGTCCGAGGACGAAATTTTCTCCCCTTGCGGATTTTCCACGTACTCTCCCGTTCTGATGTCATTTCGCAGGAGTAACCCATTTACTATTTTCATTGTGTTTTCAGTCCTTTTACGCCGTTGCTTTACATAATGGCATTTTTGCAGGCAGTCGGAAATTTGCGCCGCAAATACTGCCTTCGTTTTTTCTGGTTTATATTTAGTGGAAACGATGATTCCACAGGGAGGCAGCGCACTGTTACGGCGGGTGTATTCGAGGATATGCATATCTGAATCTAAGTTACGTCGAGCAAGCAATAATTAGCAATATACATATATAGAAGATACAGTCCACAGAGGAAACATGAAAAAAAAGGGTATACTGAATAGTGATCTGTTTGATTGAACTTCCAAATATCCAAAATCCGGCGGAGTTGGGGTTTGCCTCACTTTTGTGTCCGAGCGCCTGGTTTGCAAGTATCTAAAAACATTTCAGCCTCATTTGATTCTTTTTATTTAATTGAAACATAGAATTAGATTTAACATATGGTTCCTTGAGTTTAATTACACAAATATGAGCATCGAGGAATTATATTTAATGTAAATATTCCTTTTGATAATTAAGACTTACGCTGGGTTTTCCCTCATATCAGCCGTCTGTCAAGATGTTAGCGTGGCTCCGCGGTTAAGCCACCGCCCAATTAGGAATTCCATAGAAACGCACTTCACCTATTGTCCATCACTCTTCCTACGTGCTACAAGCGGAAGCATATGTTAAGAGCTTATCTAGCATTCCTATGGGAGCTCGTTTCCGCTGGAACGATAGCCAATCTCCCCTATGCACGAGATCAGCAGAATTATATATTGGAATGATAGAGACATAGCCAAATACGTTACTGAGAAGCAACCATGGCACGGAAACCATTTTTTTGACGACGGGGAAAAACGGTGGATTGCAAATGGAGTGCTGAAGCTTCATGAATGGGATCCGAATCTTTACGCGGGAGACAATAGATTCGTTAAGAGCACCTGTGTTGAAAGACTAATGGTGGATGCGGTGAAGCAGGATCTCGAATTCACGGCAGCCAGGCGGGAACGGCAGATTTTGCGTCGAAAGGCACCAAAGACTGCCAAAATTGAGCTTGAGAGCGAATCGTCTGACCCTGAGACCGACTCTGATAGCGATTCGGATACCGAACGCAAAGGCGCGGCAGACAGACGAGCGGTCAAGCGAGCGGAAGCCTACAAGATCAGACTCAAAAAAAACCAACGAGGTGCTAGTATTGATACAAAACGGCGAAATTGACCCAGATACCTACTCGCCGGCGCATTCCAACGCTTCGTCAGAAGTTAGACCGCTCAGACTTAGAATCCTCCGCCGATGTCCCGGATGCTGACGGAGCCCGATATTCTGATTTAGATATATACTCGAGAACACCCACTCCGGCGAACGCACGAACGCCACCAAAGGCAACTTTGCAAGTCAGTATAAGCTAAGCCGTTCAAATAGCTTGGTAGATTCTCAAGCGGCTGCAGTAGGAAAAGCGCCGGAGAGCTCGATTTCGACGGTAGAAAGGCCAAAAGGATTCATAACTGTCAATTCACCGCTTGTCAGCCACCCCAACGCTAGCGCTGCGGCAGGAACTAGAGGTATGGTTCCAAAGACAAAAGCAGGCTAAGTGTTTTGGGCACATATAAGATTTGGGCTAGTGGCGATGGTCCGGGGGACGCTCACACCAGCGAAGAAGACGCAGCCGATAAACCAGTATGAATATCAAAGCTGGAAGCTGTGCACTGAGCTTGGAGAATCTCCTATTGACGCTTCGGATCCCGAGACTCTTCCGCCGGTCCGCGTCCACCTCGATAACTTCAACACGAGGAGGATCACGGAAGCTCTCCACACCGACGTATTGACTAAAAATTTTGCCCATAAGAACTGGCCTACAAATTTTGCGAGCGACGGATTAGTCCAGGCAACTAGCGTTCCGAGAGGAAAGGACGAGACCGACGAAAATGGACATGTGGTGAAGCTTTTCAATACATATTTGGTTGTGTCAGAAGGAGATGCGATGGCTCGTCAAGATGCGGCATTTTGGTACAGCAGTGATGTAAAATATCTTGTGAAAGACAAGAAATTCTGGATCGAATCGTTGGGAAAAACGCCGGAGGAACCAAGCACAAAGAGGAAATCGGGAGCAGCCGCGTTGGATAGTGGAACTGACGACCAGACCCAACGCCCGCCAAGAAAACTACTGCCCCGGTACCTCCAGCGTCAAACCTTTCCGGAAATGCGCCCGCGCAACCTCCAAAGCCCTTATCACTAAGAGAGTAAGCGCGCAAGACAGGGGGTACGACGCCAATGCTGGAGAGTCATTTACCTCATGTACTCGCTATTCAATCTGCGTCGATTACTCTTCGGGAGAAGTCGCTAGCTGCTCGAATCTCAGGGTTAGAAGCATCTCTCCGCACAGCTCTTCAAACTACCCACTATCGGGCAAAGAGTACTGCGGAGTTTACGGGAAATGCGCTCGTTGCCACTGAAAACGTCATAAAGGCTTTATTTTCTAGCGCGCTATTTTCGCAGAATGAACAAATGACCAAGGTAAATCCGAACGACATCATTACGGCAATCAACAGGCCAAGATTCCGCCATAAGCAAACATCTGGCAATGCAGGAAGACAAGCTCCAGGCGATCGGAAAAGAGGTTTTCGGTAAAGAATATGTTGGTAGGAGGGGTACTTGGGCAGTCTATGTGAGTGCACTGGATAGGTCACGTGACAGCGCGCGGGCCATCTTATAGATAACTTCTCGGGCCACCGAGCCCTTTGGATTCTTCCTCATAGAGCATCATATATATCTTTTCCGCCAGCTTAGTCAGTGGCCTGACAGAATATACGCTTCCACAATATGAGCCGTCTAACGCTTTGGCTAATTTTGGTGACTTTAAATGTCCCCGAGACAGATTTCAATCTTCCCGCCCTTCCGGCGGTTGATTCGGCAGGACAGAACACGGGTAAATAGGCGGAAGGTCGTCGTGCGGAGGAACGTGGATCTGGCTGAATAGAGATTTATGATTTGAGGGATGCTTTTTGGCGATTGCTTAATCGTGGGGATTTGCGTTTTTTTGTTACGCGGCTAAGTAAGTCATATTTCGGCGAATGCACGAGGCCGCACGGGAAAAAAATACTAGGAGGAACTGGCTTATTAGGCTTATTGAGCTCTGGGGCCACGCGATAAGATCCTTCACGGAATTGCAGTGTCACTTGCTAATACATAGATTTCAATGGGAGCTCAAATTTAAATTTCAGTCCGTGGTCGACTTTTGCAAGCTGATTCGCAGAGTAGATTAAGGTATGGCACCAGCCCCAGCAAGGTTCCCACCAAAGTTTAGGTTAGAGCTCGAATAAGAACGAGTGGGTTTGCACCGTGATCAATGCTTGCGCCGTCAACGTCCTCGGCGTTCCAGATTTTCACAGAAATCCACAGATAGTTAAGCAAAACAATGGGGGTATGATAAGTTCCGTAGCATTTTCAGAAGCTAATTCCAGAGTCTGCATGTGCCATCGGCTCCCGCGCTCACGCACCACGGCTCTCGCGGGTGCCAGTCAACGTCCATTATACCAAGCCGACTTTTAACTTGGTGGCCTCTGAGTACCTTTAACGGCACAATAGTGGCGTTTTCCATCAAATCTCCAACAACTTTCCCATGGAAAATCTGTAAACTTCCATCATCGCTCGCATCTGCGAAAAGTGGTAGTCCTCCTTGGTGGAAACGCACTGCTCGGATCGCTTCCTTATGATATCGCAAGGTTTTATATGGCTTGGTTGAGAGATCCAAGTCGTGCCACAGCAAACGCTTATCATACGTACCCACAATGAGATTGTCACCTCCAGGGTGGACATCAAACGAAGATATCCATTTGGCGCCTGGCTGAAGGATCTTGAGGAGCTCTTGCCTGGCCAGGTCGTAGCTTCGAATCGAGTTCTTCGTGGCAACGAAGAAAATCGGCTTCGAAGGATGGAACTGAGCAGACTGTGCAAGCCCCTTCAGGCGACGAAATGGCAGTTGAGTAAGATGCTTCGACAATGTGTGGATTGCAACGGAGCTACTTTGACCCCGTGGTGACACAGTAGCAAAGTATTCTCCGCGGCGATGCCAGTTGATTACCTTGACAGTTGACCGAACCGTTACCTTTACCAGCACCCCCCTGTCTTCAAGCCGAGCGCCAGGCCGACTCCATTTGGCCGGTGGCTCTTTCGTGTTCACGCCATTCGTTGTCGTTGACGGTTTCGATGCAGCATAGCCCCAGCCAGCATCAAGAGCGTCCCGACTGTTTCGTTCCAATTCGGGTGAAATGACAGAAAACGGTACCATGAGATAAACATTTTCTCCCGCAGCTGCAGCCAGTATTGCGGTATCCTTCCCAGGTCGCCATCTAACAGCATCGATGGCTTCATCATCTGCAAGTTTGACAGACCATAGCTGCCGTCCTGTCAGAATTTCCCATACTCGTACACACCCATCATCACCTCCACTAGCCAGGAAAGTCCCTCGTGGATCTATACACACACTACGCACTCGACCTTCATGTCCTCTGAAAATAACAGCACACGTCGTAGGAAATGGCCTCAATTCATCTGGGCTCGGAAGTTTTGGCAATAGTGACTCGGGATCTATGTTGAGTTTGTTTCTTCGCACACGAGGCGCTAGGTAGAGATCTAAACATCTCTCGAATTTTTCTTTGACAAATCTGTCATAGCCAGGGACTTTTCGTAGAGCGTCGTGATCGGTTGGAAGGTATTCTTTTTCCCGATCTTCTTCATCTGCTTCTTGCCAGCTCGCTTTTTCATCTTTATCCGGAAGATATTCCGGCGGTGGATGATAGCTCTCGTCGTACCCGGGGGGGGGTAGCTTGGGAGCTGCAATATTCATAGGATGATCAAGTCGTGGAACTTCATCGGCCCATATATCATAGTTTTTGACATCTAGGTTCTCTTCCTCTTGTTCAGAAGGTGGTTGATATGGTTTTATACGGCCTTCTCTTATAGCTTTCACAATTTTCATAACTCTCTTAGCTTCATGCTTTGAGGGAACGAACCGGCGCTTTGGTTCAGGTGCTGCACTTAGGGGCATAATCTCTGTTTTCCCCGTGAAATAGTGTACCATGTCTGGATAGGGATCATAGCCATCCTTGGGTACCTCATTTCTCGTAAGTTTTTTGAGGACTTCTAACTCCTCTTGGCTCAACTCCAGAGGCTTCCCCGTGGCCGGATCCGTGAGCCCAGTCCAACCCTTCGGCATGTCAATGCTATCCAGGAGAGTGTCAAGAGCTTCACCCCTTGCAGGCCGCATTATTTTCTTGCCATTGATATCATATCCAATGTGAGGGTACGAATCGTAAAAGGAGAGCGGGATGTTGCCGATCGTGTTTGTGGTTGCTGGTGCATCGGAATCATCAGATTCATATACTGGATCAATTTCTTTGTAGATATATCGTGTGTTGCCATTGGCGTCTATTGTCACGGTATAATTGGGCTTCAGGTTCTCCTCGTCGAACGTCTCTTTGCCTTCAGAATGATCTTCAATTCGCAAACTTTGATCGGCAGGCTCCTCCTGGTGGCCATTGACATGAGTGATTCCATTTTGATGACTTTCAGATTGCTTCCTTCCTAAAGAATCATCGCTGGTGTTAAGGTTGCGCATCTGTTGTCTTATGTTGTCTTCTTCACCCTCTGAAGGAACCTCATCGCTCTCCAGCTCTTCGTCTTCATCGTCCTCATCCTCATCCTCATCTAGATCACTCTCATCACCACTGTCAGCACCATCTTGACTTTCAAAGTCGACTTCCTCGTCACTGCTCACTGCAGATTCATCTTCACTATGCGACAGAGTCCCTTCAAGCAGTCCGCCTTCAAGTTCGTCCTCAGATACGCTGTCGGCTAGAATAGGTACGTCGCGTGTAGCTGCCTTACGCTTCCGTGACGGTTGAACCATTTTTGTTGAGTAGAAAGGCGATTAATTGCGGTCTGTAGTTTTAAAGGCAATTTCGGCGCTGCTCTGCATTGTAGCGACTGCAGCAACTTTTTTTCGATTAAGCTTTTAGTTGTCTTATCGCGGATCTAATCTAAGCGAAGATCTAGTAATCTGCAATCGCGTTCACTAACGGTTAAACGTTCATCTTCATCCCAACGTCTAACTAGCTCTAAGACCTCGGCTCTCCTGTCCATTACTCACCTAACAAGTAACACTCACTTAGCATTTGGGTCAACGAGAGATGGCTCATCGAGGCGACACACAGGCTGATGCCCTCATCAAGCAGACCCGATATCACGATCGTGACAGCCGAAGAGACCGGCGATACGACCGACGAGACGAAGATTCATATCGCCCTGCCCGCAGAGACCGATCTCGGGATCGAAGACGATCGAGAGAGCGATCCCCGGTGAGAGATCGAAGACACCGTAGCCGAGATAGGGACTACCGTGACCGACGAGACGATTCACGCGACCGGGCTCGACATCGCCGTGATGCGCGGGATGATAGCCGTGAGCGAGACTACCGCGGCAGGCGCGATGACTCGCGCGATAGACCTCGACGGCGTCGTGATCAATCTGTCGATTCGGATCGCAAGTCGAAGCGCGGCGATAGTCGTGAGCGAAACAAAGACAAGTCACCGCCTTTAACTCCAAACAAGCAGTCCGAAGAGGAAAAGAAGAAACAGGAAAGAGCTGCCAAGGTAGCAGCATGGAAGGCCAAACTTGCCGCCCAGAAACAACAAGGAGCAGGTAATGGAGAGAAAAAGGAAGCTGAGACGCCACCGTCAAATGCCTCTCCTGGTGATGCTTCTCCAGCACCCTTTGCAGGCAAATTTGACCCTAAGGCTATTGCGGAGCGAGCGGCACAAAGGCCGAGCTCTCGTTCTAAAGTTAATGATCTATCAGTGGCAAAGGGTTCCGGAATGCCACCTTTGGCTATTGGTATAAAGATCGAAGAGAAGAAGCATCCTGTCTCTGGTATAACTTACCCCTTTCGTGTCACTATAAAACTGTTACTTATCGTATCTCTAGATTCCATTGCTACGCAGCCACTTAAAGTGAGCGGAAATGTGAGTTCATTTGGTCTCAAAAGTAAAGCAAAGCTTGCCGTAGAGAAGTTGTCAAGCAAGAGAACCCTTTTACTAGACGACGAAGAAGTTACCAAACGAAGGACACTAGAAAAATTGCCAGATCCTCTCCCTCAAGACGAGCAAAACGGCTATGCTGAAGGTGATGATGAAGACATCGACATGGAAGATGTTGGCAGCGACGAAGAGAGTGCTGCGGCCGCCCGAGCTGCGGCCGCAAAGCGCCGTGATGAAGCCCAAAATAATGGAGACATTCAAATGGCAGAAGCATCAAACGGCCCCCAGGATGACGCGTCAAATAGTACAAATGACGAACGCGAAGATATCGATCCTCTCGACGCTTTCATGTCAGGCCTCAAAGACCCTGAACCAGACGCCAACCCCGCTAAGGAGCAGGCTGTAGCCATGTTTTCCGACAATGACGACCTCAATATTGATAATGTAGAGACCAACCCTGATGATATTCTGGCTATGGCAAGCAAAAAGAAGAAAAAAGACATTCCAACGATCGATCACTCGAAGATCGAATATGAACCATTCCGCAAGTGCTTTTACACTGAACCTATTGAATTACAAGAGATGACCGAAGAAGAAGTCGCAGACCTAAGACTTGAGTTAGACGGCATTAAAGTCCGCGGCGTTGATGTACCCAAACCGGTTCAATCATGGGCGCAAATGGGTCTTTCTATGCAATCTTTAGAAGTCCTTCGGAAGTTGGGATACGAAAAGCCTACATCTATCCAAAGTCAAGCAATTCCTTGCGTAAGTTCTGGAAGAGACTGCATTGGTGTAGCAAAGACTGGCTCGGGAAAGACAGCGGCATTCCTGTTGCCTCTCTTCCGTCATATAAAGGACCAGCGATCACTAGAATCCTCGGATGGCCCTATAGGGCTCATTATGGCACCAACCAGAGAACTAGCCACTCAAATCCACAGCGAATGCAAGCCTTTTCTCAAAGCACTTTCACTAAAAGCTTGCGTGTGTTATGGCGGGGCCCCTATAAAGGACCAAATCGCAGAGGTAAAATACCTCTTTCAATTAACTCCCTTTTCTCTTAAGATGGCTTGATCAAGTCATACTGACAAGTATAGATTAAACGAGGTGCTCATATCGTTGTCTCGACTCCCGGGCGCCTAATTGATCTTCTCGCAGCCAACCAAGGGCGAGTTTTAAATCTAAGGCGCGTAACATATGTAGTTCTAGATGGTGAGCTGGAACCCGTTCATTCATATATATATAATACACATTGCTGATTGGTTTCAGAGGCGGACAGGATGTTTGATATGGGTTTTGAACCCCAGGTCATGAAGGTTCTTACGAACATTCGCCCGCAACGCCAAACTGTCCTTTTTTCAGCCACATTTCCTCGTAACATGGAAGCCCTTGCGAGGAAGGTACTCACGAGACCAGTAGAAATCATAGTTGGCGGGAAGAGTGTGGTTGCTCCAGAAATCACACAAATTGTAAAGGTCATTCCGCCAGAGCAAAAACTTCACGGCGTACTCCTTCAACTCGGTGAATTATTCGAGGGGGACAACGATGCTAGAGCCCTCATTTTTGTCGAGAGACAGGAAACGGCTGAAATGCTATTGGATTCTATAATGAAGAAGGGCTACCCGTGTCAATCTATCCACGGTGGCAAGGACCAAGTTGATCGCGAAGAAGCCATCAGTGACTTCCGCGCAGGGGTTGTTCCTGTCCTCGTAGCAACCTCAGTTGCGGCTCGGGGTCTAGACGTAAAACAATTAAAACTTGTGATCAACTACGACTGCCCAACGCACTTAGAAGGTACGTAAAACCAACCCCACCCACAACCCTATACACCTAGAAATTTACATACCGCGGAACGAAGCTAACGAGACAACAGATTATGTTCACCGCGTCGGCCGAACCGGTCGAGCCGGTAATACTGGAACTGGAGTCACTTTCGTGGAACCATCACAAGAGCGATTCTCCGTTCACATCGCGAAAGCTCTGCGGCAAAGCGGACAGCCTGTTCCCGAGGATTTGCAGAAAATGGTTGATGCTTTCATGGAAAAGGTTAAAGCAGGCAAAGAAAAGATGAGCGGTTCTGGATTTGGAGGGAAAGGCCTCGAGAAACTGGATATGGAGCGGGAAAGTGCAAGGTTACGTGAAAAGCGTGCCTACAAAACCGGCGACGATCAAGATGACGAAATTGAGAAGGAGAAAGAGCAGGATGATGATATTAAGGTTTCCAGTGCTGTTGCTCCAACTCCTACCCCCGCCACTAGCTCTACTATGCCAGCAGGTCTACCAGATTTGGATGGGAAAATAATTGTACACAGGACCGAGAGGGCCACCGCGGATTCAGGAAGTTCTAACAACCCTCTCGATAAAGTTCGACAAGCTGCTGCGGCAATTGATGGTCGCCTAACTAAGAAGAACATGATCCATCCAGGCCAACCGATCGATAACAAAGGACCGGATGCTGGTGCTTTCCATGCCACTTTGGAGATCAATGACTTCCCGCAAAAGGCCCGTTGGGCCGTCACGAATCGCACTAACGTGGCAAAGATTTTAGATGCTACAGGAACCTCAATCACAACGAAAGGGAATTATTATCCCCCTGGGAAGAGGCCAGAAGGGACAGACGCACCACCACTTTACATCCTTGTGGAGGGTGATACGGAAAACGTGGTTCATACGGCAATGAGTGAATTGAAGAGGCTGTTACGGGAAGGGACAATGGCTGCTGCGGACAGTGACGCCAGACTACCCGCTAGTGGGCGGTATAGTGTGGTTTAGGCAGCTTATGGACTGTTGGGAATTGGCGGATGTATCGCATTAACTAAGGGATGTCCTGCATTTGGTTCAAGGAGCATCGGATGGGATACATTGAGTTTATTTTGCGAAGGTAGGACTGCTACAATATTATCGCAGGAGGGTTCAATGCACCATTGCTTTACCAAATCAATGTCAGATTGAGATGCAACCTTCCAAAATATCTGTCTAACCTGAAAGAATTTCAGAGCCCTAGATATATCAACAATACTGGCGTTACTAAAATAAAGTATAACGTTTCTAAAATATCGTAAAATCACTTGCTGAGCGCCTAAAGTCCATCGAAGTACGAGCGTAATCCACATGCTAGAATGGTTCCCAAAGATGAAGCTCCTATGAAAAAGTAGCTTTTGTGAAACATAGGAAGTCCCATATAATACCCGTCAAGCCAGTAAATCTCAGTTATAGGCCCTCGCTTGAGCAGCAGCATCTGCATCCATAGCACGCTGAGTATCCCGGCTAATTTTTTTTCGTACTTGCTCCAATGTCATTTTCCTCTGTTCATCCAATTTCTTCCCTAGCTGGCCTGAGTTAGAGTTTTTCTGGGCTCTGACCTATACATTCATCTTGTATTAACATACGTTCCTCACAATCTGAGCATCAAACTAAGCTCTTGTGGTCATGGGGGGTGGAGACGGATGGGTGGGTCTACGCACCTCAGCTGCGCGAGCAGCTGCTGCTCGTGGGTCGTCTGACGAGCGTTCCGTTCCGCCGACTGTTCGACCTTGGCTCTCCCTGGGTTGTATCGGGACGGGAGCAGTGGTTCTTTGGGGAGGCGGCTGTGCAGAGCCCAGAGTACGGCCCTGCCCAGCGAAGGGATCTTTTGACTGTTTCCCGCAGAGGTTGCCCATTTGGTTTGGTGATAGATGAAGATACGGAGGGGCCTCCAGCCCTGCGGCGTTGGTGTGGCACAGTCTAGCGGAGAGGCTTACTGCCGCTAAACTGTGCTTAGTCAGGTGCTGCCGAAAAGAATAATGGCACCAAACGACCCCGCCATCGTCTTTCACGCCTCAACAAGCCATTTCCATCGAAGCACGTCTTTTGCCTCGGGGACTTGTGGATATCACTGGAGAGAACCGTTTGTGGCAGCGTAGCAGCTGGCAGGGAAAGCTGATATGGATTGAGGGGTGCTCGTGAACCTTGAAGATCTGAGCACCGTGATGGTCGTGTGGTATCGACGCTCTTATTCGCCTCGTTCACCGTTCCCGAACTTCCTGTTGTAACATTTGCAACTGATAACATTGCTCCATATTCAGAAGAACCCATCAGATTATCTCCCACCGGCCATCCAAACTAGATATGTTCACTCCTGTGCCCGCATCCCTTGCCGGCTCGAAGCGTGGAGCTACAGGCAACGTTACCAACCGCACCCATACGTCCGGATTAGGTTTCGACGGAGAACACCCGATCGAGCACATTGACCCTCGTAATCTCTTTTGTGGCACTTGCGCAACCCAACCCTCCTGCTACTCCTCGGGAGATCCTCGTTCGTCAAAGAGAAGAGCTTCTGCCCGAAATGTTTCCGAACTCCATCACCAGGCCTCGAAAAACTCCGCCGCGGATCACTCATCATCTGTCGCTACTCCAGATGCTTGTTTGCTGTCTTGCGATAAATGTGTTTTTGACAATAACTGTCCCGAGCAGTGCACGCTTCCCTGCTCTGGCGATAAGGACTGTTCAGCGGAAAATGTTTGCTGGGACCCCAACTGTGATGGAACTCCATGCTTCGAACAGTGTATGGACCCGCAATGCACGAAGTTGTCCTGCCCCGATAACCAATGTTTTTGCCAACAATGTGATGCCGAAAACTGTCCTCTGGAAGACCCATGGAGCTCTTGCCGTACCTTACACCCAGCTCAGTCATGGCCAGGGCCTACACTCTGCCATATGGGTCCAACTCATCAATCTCAATACGATTACCAGGTCCCATATTCGACCCTGTCGAATCAGTGCACTCAGACCGCATTTCCGCATTTCCCGTCCTTCGAGACCTCATATAGCCACTTCACAAACTATCCCCAGCACACGTACAGCAACTCAAACTCGCCCAGCCAAGGCCTATCACCGAATGACTATACTGAGCTATCTCAGTTCAATGATCAGCCATCCGCGGCTGCTGGAGCGTCCCTTCCACAGTCTTGTTCCCTAGGAATTCCGTTCGATCACTGCCATATTGACCCGCAATCTTGTTGCCATGGGCATATTGAGAAGTGCGACCTTTGTCCAGGTGTACCTCAGTTCCACCCAAGTGCTGCAAGGTCGAACATTCAGCAACCCTCTGGTCAATTACAGACTTACGGGCAGGAGAATTGCGAACAACACCAATCTTCCTTTGTTGGCACCTCATCAGATAGTACAACATACGACCAACCTTCCACATCTGATTCCACTATCGCTATGACGGATGGACTTCCGGCATGTAGACAGAATGTCGGGCGGCCACCTCCCTGGTCCTTCGGAGGCTCACAGTTTTTTGTCGATTTGTCAACGACATCAGAAATGCATTCCAACCCAAGACCTGCATTTAATACATGGTCACTACCGGTGTCAAAAAACTTCAATGCGAGTATGGATGATTTAGACACAACATATCCTACTCCTGTCTCGAAATCGACCCCAGATTCAACACGAGCAAGTGCTCCGTTGCCATTAGCACAATGTGAAGGACAAAGCAGAAGCTCCACTCTCTCACCTGACCAGTCTGCTGATGAAGAGATCAACAGTAGGGCAATAAAATCGATGATCCCCAGCCTCAATGAAGGCCCAAAGACACAGCCCAACAAAGTCCCCATTTGTCAATGGAACATGGCTTCTAGTGAAGCAGGAAATTCCATCCCCTGCTCACGTCATTTCGACTCTGCCAAGGCTCTTCATCACCATATTAAAACCGACCATGTCAATCAGCTTAACGGATCTTATACCTGTCGATGGATTGGATGCGAAAGCACTGACAAGGACTTCAAGCAACGCTCCAAACTGAGTAGACACCTACTCACTCATGCTGAGTGTAAGTAGGTTACATAATTTAGCTCTCGGATATCATTAGCTAACAAGTCAGTACAGACAGACCTTTCGTGTGTGGGTTTGAAGGATGCGATAAGACATTTGGAACGAACCAGGCCAAAGACAATCATGAGCGCACGCATGAGGGAAATAAGCCCTACGAATGCGAGTTTTGCAATTATATCACCACCACTGCAACGCAGCTAAGTATGTTTTCCTCTGCCCTTTCATCGTACACAGAAGGAGCGAAGGGCTGACTAGCGCATAGAAACTCACACCAACGCAAAGCATGTCAAAGACAAACGATTCAAATGCCGAATGTGTGATTTTGCATGCGCAGACTCTTCTAATCTCTCCAAGCATGAGAAAAGTGAGCATTTTCTATCCATTCTTCCTCCGCTCTAGCGCTAATGTATCTCCTAGCACATAAAGCAAGGCCGTATAGATGCCCACACCCTGAATGTTCGTACAAGCCCGATTGCCGCTGGGGTATGTCATCATCTTATTACTCACAAGCCATATAAAATACTCGTTTTGCTCTAGGAAACTAACAAAACGTCCAGAAAATGTCAAGCGCCATTTCAAGAAATCAGGTCATTGTCCTGAACTTCTCATTGACGACTCACCAGAGCAACTCGCTTACAAGAAAGCGGCAGCCGAAGAGGCCAGGAAAGATCCTTTGCCGAGGAAAAGTCAGAGCCGCGTTAAGAATTCTCAGACGCCTAGGGGATCTGAAGGTGAGGAGAGCTTATAGGCTTGGTTCTTGGTTTGCATATTAGGCCGGTTCAGCTTTGTGATTGGGTAGCATTTAGATGGGTTAGGTGGAAAAAGTCCAGCGAATTGTTATAACTTATGGCTTATGTTAGACGACCAAAAGTACATGAATAGTAGACTTCAGAGGCAGATGGAATAATTGGGTAATGGAGCATTCATTGAGTATCCGGACAATCCACGTAGAGCTTTATAAAGGTGATAAATAATCGTGGAAACCGCATCCACAGCCTCCGTGAGCAACTAAATTGAGAGACGAGTGTTAGAGAGGATTTTCTGAGTTCAAGTAGGTATTCTTAGACATAAATTAAGTCAAGCTAAATTTGTGCTTTTTCGAGCGCTTGCTGCAATCACTGTACGGGTTAGCGGAATATTAAATGACGATGGCTTGTAAACTGTCAATACGGGTATTCTCATCCAAAGTGAGCTCATACGAGGACTATTCTTTATGCGCTCAGGTAAGTATGCACGGCCGTGGCAACACAACAGGAGATTTATCTAGGAGTCAGTGCAAAGTAGGATCACTGTGAGCTTTTGAACAATTCTTGAGATGTCTCAACAGGAGACGCTAGCCTATATTCCGATTGTGCCAAGAAATTCAAACACTCAAGCAAGCCTGTCTGTAGAGATTCAGATGTCGACCGTGATTTTTGTGGTGGTAAGGTACATCGTTGAACCGTGAAAAGCGTACTAATAGCCCGCAACGCAATGCTCTTGAGAAGAAAGAAGACCAGATCCAACCCACTTATGCCTACGCCTACGAAACTGTCAGACTCAATTTTTCTCAAATTCAAATTATAGAGGGTATCCCGTACCTTGACTGCGTAATTCCGCTGAGGGAAGTGTGTCTGCTTTTTCTTCTGCTTCTCCGTCACTAGGCTCGCCTCGTGCTTCGTTAGCCGTCTCCGTATGGCGCGGGTCTGCTTTGATCGGAGATCAAGCGGGAGGTACTTCTTGTTCTTGTAGAAGAGGCGGAGTTGAGCGCGCTGGTTGGCATTGATGACTGTGAGGACGCGCGCGATTGCCTTTCGGACGTCATGGCTATTGGGGTCGGTGATTAGCTTTCCATAAATTTCCGTTTTATGCATGAGCGTGTAATTTGAAAGCGGTTTCGTACATCTTTGTGAGTTTCGAGGAGGCACCACCAGCGATCTTCTGTGTGCGGAGTTGGACAAGCTCCTGCTTTAGCTCATCGAGTTGCTTCTTCAACTCGTCCTTGTTCTTTCCCCAGAGCTGAGCCGCTTTGACTTTGCCGGACGACTGAAGGTGGTTAGTATCCAATCCAATATCATTTCATGAAGCTGGTATCTCACCATAATGGGCGGTTATCGCGAAGTCGGATTGTTGGGTGTTGTTTCTCGTCGGTCGTCGGTCGTCGTCTAGTCTTGTGTTGTCGTCCGCAAATATCGAAGTCCAAATCTGTGGGCTTCGCTTAGTGGAAGAGCCGACTTGCCGATGGCTCTGTCATGTGTTTTACTCTTGGCACCCATCTGCAACACTCAAGACACCGGCGTAACGAGATGGAGTGATTTCTGGTTTATACAAAGCCCAAATTATTTTCAAAGCCGAAATGTCTTCTACAGGCGGCGGGTGGGCACAACTGCGTCAGCAGGCCCGCTCGTTAGAGACACAGGTGCGTGCCGCTCTATTTCGGAGTTCAGGCCTGGGTGCTAACTAGGGAATGCAGACGGAATCGCTATTCCATACGTACTCACAGTATGCCTCGATGACGAATATACCCCAGAAGCCTTCCGAAGAGGAGCAGCGAACTGAAGCACAACTTCAAGACATTCTCGAAAAAGTAGTGTAATCTTACTATCATCTTGCGTAGAAATTCAACCTAACATCAGTTGAACAGAGAGAAGCGCTCGTAGCCCAGCTAACCCGTCTCCTCGACTCTGAATCTGCCCTTACGTCCTCTGCTCTCAAACAGAACAACCTTGCTCGCCACCGCGAGATACTTCAGGACCACAGACGGGAACTCTCTCGCCTCAAATCAACCATTACGGATGCTCGGAATAAGGCCAATTTACTCTCCAACGTTCGATCCGATATCGATGCCTACAGGTCATCTAATCCGGGCGCCGCAGAAGCGGAGTATATGCTAGACGAGCGAAGGAGGATTGATAATAGCCATACCATGGCAGACAATGTGTTGAGCCAAGCGTACGCTGTTAATGAAAGTTTTGGACTTCAGAGGGAGACGCTTGCAAGCATCAATAGAAGAATCGTTGGGGCTGCGAGCCAAGTGCCAGGGATCAATAGCTTGATCGGGAGGATCGGAGCGAAGAAAAGGAGAGATGGAATTATTTTAGGAAGCTTCATAGCATTCTGTTTCCTCATGTTGTTGTACTTCTGGTGACTTGAGGTTTATGTATGGCGTTAGAGGGTTTTGGCTGGATATCCTGTGGGCGTTCGTTCTACTGTGCAGGAGTTTTTGGGATAAGGCACCTCCTAGGAATTTGGAGTTTCGTCTTTTATATTGTACAACTATCGTACCGTCCATCATATTTTACAGATGAGTTAGGAAGCTCCAGCCGCAACGGCTTCAGTTTCAAGTTCTTCTTCCACCTTCTGTGCCTTGATTGGTTGCTTTTCTTTCCGGCGTGTTGCTTCTTCCACAAGCCTCTTCAACCCTCTTGTTAAATTCAGCTTCTCGTCTCCTTCCGCATTACCGCTTGCAGCCCAACGTATTCGGCAGTCTTGGTCCAACAGGTACACATATCCCACCCGTCCATTTAGCAACCCAATAGTCTCCCGAATAGACTCGCTAACCCCTCTGTGAACAATAAAATATTTCCCCCAGTCCTCTGTCGTTTTCAGTCTCCGCAGCCTGTACTGAAACAAACGCACAATCCATGCCTTAATTGCGTTCTCCTCGATATTGATCTCCACCCTCTGCACCATCGCTTTATTTTTGTCCAAAATTTCCTGCAGCTCCGGATTCTGCTCCATCCCTGTGAATGTATTCACCTGTGCTTCTCCCCAAACACTAGAAAAAACGGTAACAACAGAAACCTTGCCCCGCAGCACTGGCGTAGTATCTCGAGGGACTTTAGAAGAAGCTAGAGTCTTGCCATGGAGATTGGGAAAATGCAACGCAACGTTCGCCTTAAATATTTTCGGGTTCGCTAGGAAGGATTTGCCTTCACGGTATTTCATGTTTGTGAAATCGCGGAAGTAGGGTTTTCCCATTTTTTGGGCTCTGCTCACAATTATAAGTTAGCACAAGCCTCTGGACAAATTCTAGCTTTGGCAGTATCTTGATGCATAACTGTTGGCGCTACATACAATTCTTTCCGCCGTTTAAGATGCCTGTCCCAATTGACGAAATCATCGCGCCGTTGTCGGAGTGACCGGTTATCGAGACCCGTATTTTCACCTGGTTGAGGAGGGTCTGCAAAGCCAATTGGGCGCCCTAAAGGTCTGGGAACAAATTCCTCCTCGTCTTTGGTGCTTGCTTGGGCTCGGTACGGTTGTAGAGAAGAGAACAGTCTAGAGCTCTCCACGTGAACGTGTGCAGATGTACGGGATGCGCACCATTGACAAAGTGTGCATGTTTTCGGCCTTCCAAGGGCTATTGAACGGAATGAAAGGAAGAATGATCGATCGAACATGGTGATGCGGATATGTGATAGTTTTCTGTGACTGATATCCTGGATAAATGCTTGGCAAGGCATATTTCGGTCTTGGCAGACCCTCGGATTCAGCCCTTCAAGTGCGCAAGCACGGTATCACAGCAACACGAGAGCAACTTCAACTTTCTTAGAATTTCAATTGTTCACTCCTGTGATTAAACACTGCCCCGTCGACTGTTCTAAGGGTTTCAGTCTTGACAATTAGGCACAAATGAAATCATTGTTTGGTGTTGGCCACGGAGGTAGCCTCACTACAGAGGTGCGACGAGTGCTGTTCGACGTCTGTATCAGACGGTGTCAGTCTAGTTTCAACCTGTATCATCACTCTCTAGGGACCCCTGTAGGGGGTTAATTCTCTTATGTATATTAGGGCTCTTAGAGCTACCTTGAATAAAACAGATTACTTATTTAATTCTATGTCTCTACCTATTAGCTAAGCCTATGTCATCTATCGTGATACCTACCTGGCTGAAATTTGGTAGATAAATTTTCCATAATCGCATTGTCCCATAAATGTCATCTATTCTAATAAACCTATGAAATCAGCCTGATGGAACCTTAACAACCTCCCAATTCTTCTCCCAGCCATTTGAATTTACCTTCTCCAAATCGTCCTTCATAACAAACATTCTCCTCTGCCCACAAAAACCACCTGCATCCGCTATGCGGTTTACTATCTCAAATGACCCCCTCTGTTTGGCATGCTCGTTTGGAATCCATACCTTCTCCTGCACCAGTGAGCCAGCCGCGTGCGTCCGGCGAGGATTATGCTCCGGGTATCCTATCTTGCTGACAAAGTACTGCACAAACTGGAAAATGCGTTCATAGCGCCGCCAAAACGGCAGCCAGTCCCAGGTGGCTTGTGAGTGGCAACCCGGATGAATGGATTGACAAAGACTCCTGCGTCTTGCTCTCGCAATATACTCCGGCGAACCTCCGCATCTGCAAACAAGAGACAACATTCTGCAGCCTCCCAGAAGGGTTCAGGTGACGATCGGAATCGAAGAGCTGGAATGGTGACATTATGGCTGCCTACATGAGGCTGAAAGATGGAAGCATTGAATGCTGCCATGCCGCCCCAGCAACTTCGGACACGAACTGCGTCTGTTTGTGAGAGTATATCGTTTCGACTCTGCGCATTGCCGGAGGCTTGGAACCATGGGTAGAAATTTAAGCCCATGCCATATCCTTCCATATCACGGACGACGAAAGAATCGTAGAAGAAATTCTTGGCAACAAAATTTATTGCACAAGCAGCGCTATACTCTGCCCGACCACTAGGTCCCATGTTGGTTGAGAAAAGAAACTGGACTGCCTCGATTGGTTGAAGTAAACATCGTTAAGGAAGAGTATTCGGTCGAAATGGCCAGTAGCTTGCTTGAATTCGGGATGCTTTTGAAACCACTGATCGATTTCCGGGCCTTGGCTGAGAGGTAGAATGGCGCGATTGCGAACTTCAGCGAGGTAGGTAAGGCGTTTCGTACGCATTTGGCCTGACGGGAGGACTACAGGCGGAAATTTGGATAAGGCAATGTGGTCACCGGCCACGACTGAGGAATTACCTTGACCATTCTATGTCAAACTCGCCCCCAACGAACTGATGTGCTCGTACTCACATGGCAATTCTTTTTCTAACTTCAACAACGCGTCGCGTGTCCCATCCCCACTGTCGTTCTCATATATGCTCACAAAGACATTCTCTTTTCCTAATATTCCTACCAGCTCTAATAGACTCACACCCCATGACTCTCTAATGAGTTCTTCGTTGATAATGTTCGCCGCAATGAAGACCTTCTCATTGTTTGGATTTCCGCGGCCGTTCCGATTGGATTCCACGACGTTCTTCTCCAGATCACCGTAGTGAGTGGGCGGGTGCATGTACGACGGTTGCAATAACCCGTTAAGCAAGGACAGTAGTCCAAAGGCTAACAAGACATTTGTAATTATCAGGAACGCTTTGCATAGTTTGGTATGTCTTCTCCTATGTAGCAGGGAGAAGGAACGGCCTCGACCTCCGAACGGACGACCACGGTCGGAGGCTCTCCAGGATCGCGCCCACAGATTTCCGAGGTCGAAGTGATAATGTAATGCTGAAGCCCTTGGCCTACCGAAAGTTTGCACCTGGCGGTCTCTAAAGTTTGGCGTGAGGGTTTCTACATCAGCCTCGAAAGAAGATCTATAGGTTATTTCGTACGCAGCCATGATGGCGAAGATAGAAAACACAATCAGAGCAAATATACAAATTTGGTAGGAAATGGTCTAAAAGACAGGAGAAAGAAAAGAAAAGGGCCTTGTTTAACTTAATGGAAGGATTCAGCAGAATATTAGAACAATGCTTGATGTGTAATACGAGTATTCACCAGCGCTATTTCTTATGAACACTACCATATAGACCATGAGATAATACACGAGTACTTTAGCAGATCAGGAAACTGGGCTCTCAGGCTACTCATCCTTAAGGAAGCGGCGTGCCAGCAGTCTCAGGATGATCCTTCAGCATGGTTGAGCAACTTGACAATAGAAACATATACCTTGTGCCTCACTCGTGGCATGGCAAACTTTGGTTCCAATTTGTTTACGTATACCCTGCAGCGTCACCACATCGTATTGTATGTGACACAAGGATAAGCCATGCCATAGTTGAGAGAACATGATCCCCAAATCCTTTGCTTAGCAGCAAAGTGATCAGCTCATAAGTCTGCCTTGCTGCGTAATTCGACTCCAGTTAATCAACCGTAGTGCCCGACGGAATATATCAGCTGATAAGAAACAAATTAGAGGTAAGCCCTCCGCTCGGCAGGTTTTTCAAAGGGGTCATGGAAATTTAGAATAGAGAATAGATGATGGTATAAAATTTACATAACACATTCAGCGCCAGGCTGTGGAGTGCGTGCCACACTTCTTGCTCCTAGCGCCAGCCTTGTACGCTTTCCGAAACAAGGGGTGCGGAAACAGCTAAGCACACAATTAGGATTGTGGCGGAGTTTTTAGGCAGATGCGATTCAGGGGCAAGGGTTATCCCATGAAACGCCAGCGTCCATCTATAAGTGGTCCGTGCGGAGCTCAAAAATACGCATATATTGTATGTAGATTCAAGCAATAGATTTTTATCAACCATGCCTTCTAAACGTACTTCTGATGATATAGATCTTGTTGAACCGACCCAATATCGAGTTCATCCAAATCGCAAGGCAAAAGAACCTCCCCAACAGCCCTGGCCTGCCTGCTTTCAACCTCCTTCACATTCTTCTGATCACGGAGCCTAAATCCTATTGATACTATTGGCTAGTTCTTATCGATAACAGATGGACGCAAATCGGCGTTCCAAGGGATACACAGTTTGACAAACAACACGAAGCCTCTCCAACAAGGGCATATATCATTGCGTGTGTAGCCATAACAACTGATTATTATTGCTGAGCAGTTATTGTGGGTTGACTTGTTTTGAAATCCTTCGTGAGCTGAAGGCGGAGACCCTGATTAAACCTTCGCTACCTTCAATAGCGCTAGACAGCTTTCTAAGGGCATTTTTGCCTTCGTAAAACCTTTAAGCCATGTAGGATCGGGACATGTAGTAAAGAAGCCGTAACGTTAATGTGCAATATTGATTGAAGGTGAGGTCGGTAATGTAGCGTTTCATTTACTAGTCTCTCGGCAGTTTGTCCAGGACCGAAACGGTTAGCCTCCATGACTCAATCACGACTGCTGCCTCTCAACGAATTAGCAACCACTCTTGATCAATTCACTAGAGTTGCTGGCTAAATTGCTGATTCACTTTTGGATTGCTTCAAAATATATGCTCTCCTCCCATGGCTTCTATTTTACCGTTTCACGATGCCGAGCTCGAAATTAACAGAAAAAGAATTGTATTTCAAAGAACAAGAGTTGATCGACTTGAACGACAGTGACAACGCCATCGACGAATTGCTTGATTCCACTAATTCTTTGAGGACCTATCGAGAGGTAATTAAAGTCTCACCTACCCTAATCTCTCGATCAAGGCAGCACAATTTCCTCGGGCCAACCCTTAGGGAGAGTCAGGCAGAATTTACCCGTCCCACGTCAACAGATCCTCCCAGAACTCTTCGAGCGTTATCTGCGCCCAATTTTACCTCGTGCACCAGCTCTGGCATTGAATTGATCCGGGAAACTCCAACTCATGCTCGTAACCCTTTAACTCCCTTTCGATTACAACACAGCATGTCACTAGCCACACCATCAGGGACCGATTCCCTGAGGGAGTTTTCTGCGGTACCACAGGCGAATGGAAAGAGGAAGCGACCTGCAGATATTAAGATAGTTCCTGAACATCGACAATATCTAAAAGACATGATCATATGTTAGAAACTTTCCTGTCCCGGATTTTGCATAGAGGTTAATCCTGATCTAGATTTCTTTCCGAATGACGATAAAAACGCAGCGCGCCGTATGAGAATTTCCAAGGCCATTGAATATGGGGCTCTCTGGTTTAAGGATTGGAGAGAAGGCATCACACTTATTATTGTCGATAATAATATTACCTATAGTGAGCTTACGAGACATCTCAAGATAAATTCATTACCGGTAATTATCCTACAAGGCATCTAAAATCAACTGCTGATATGTTAGGCGAACGTCAATCTCGTTAATGAGCACTATGTTCCGGATTGTCTCATGTACAAGAGTCTGGTTAGCCCGAATCAGCGCCGATACCAGGTCCGAGGGTTTCCAGAAATTTCCAAGACTCAAGATTCACCAATATTTTCATCTCCATTGTCTCAAACATCTCTTCAGCTAAATCCAACAAAAGGAAAAGGCGCTTATCATATATCACCAACGCCCCCAAGGGTTGAAGAAACCAGCTTTGGACATTCTGGAGAGGGACTTGCTAACCCATCTCCGAATCGACAAATGCTTAGTGCTTTTCTTAGCCAGAACTACCATGACGCTTTAGCTGAAGTCATTGAAGAGGCTAAATCGTTTGAGCATCTTGTAAGTGCTATATATCAGCTCTTTTAAGTACAAGGCTAATTATAAGTACAAGCCACTAGACTTGGAAGAGGATCAAAATGCAAGCCGACCAAACAGTTTAGCTAGTGCGGATACTGATTCTGAGGGGGAGAGACCGAGGAAGTTCCGCAAGATGCCAAACGAGCAGCCTGGAAATTTTGTTCAAGACAACTTCCAATGCATGCAAAAGCACGACGGCCAAAGTAGCACCGACAATCCAAATGCCCGCACTATCGCTGTTCTCCAAGAGATGTTAAAATACTACGACCAGACACGGGATCAGTGGCGTACAGTGGCATACCGGAAGGCGATTGCTAGTCTAAATAAGCAAACGCGCAAAATCCTCACCAAAGAAGAGGCCATTCTACTTCCTTACGTTGGTGAACACTTAGCGGCTAAAATCGAAGAGATTGTTTGGACCAACAAGCTCCGTCGGCTTGAAAATGCTCGGCTTGAGCCCAGTGATGAGATTCTCCAGCGATTTCTAAAAATATATGGTGTTGGCCTATCTCAGGCTTCTCGATGGGTCAATCAAGGATTCAAGACACTCGACGACCTGCGCAAATTCGCTCACCTTACAGAGAACCAGAAGGTTGGTATTGAGCATTACGATGATTTTCAAACTCGCATTCCCCGTGCAGAAGTTGAACAGCATGGTAATTTTGTACGCGACACCATCGAAAAAATTGAACACGGTCTCGAGGTTACCATAATGGGATCATACCGCCGAGGAGCAGCAGATTCGGGCGACATTGATTTAATCATCACTAAGCCGAATACTTCCATCAACCATATACGAACCTTTGTATTGGAAACTGTAGTACCTCAATTGACGGCACAGGAATTTCTCAAAGTCGGCCTTGCGACCACTCACAAGGATAATGGGACTAAGTGGCATGGGGCGTGTGCACTGCCTGGTTCATCTGTGTGGCGTCGGATCGACCTTCTCCTCGTTCCCTGGGATGAGATGGGAGCTGCTTTGATTTATTTTACAGGCAACGACATTTTCAATCGTAGTATACGGTTACTCGCAAGTAGGAAAGGAATGCGGTTAAACCAGCGTGGACTATTCAAAGATGTTATTCGTGGGAAAAACCGCGAGAGGCTAACTGAAGGAACGCTGGTAGAAGGAAAGAGCGAGAAGAAGATTTTTGAGATTTTGGGTGTTCCGTGGCGACCTCCACACCATCGGATTTGCTAGGCCTTGTGGAAGTTGGCAGTTAATTTCGTTAGTACCCTTTGGAGGTTAGCTTAGGAAGTTGTTTTAATTCCTCTCCCTATCTAATTCTAGCCCTGGTGTCTTTGCTTGCTATCTAACGCAAATGTTAAACCTGTATCGCTACAACCATTCCCCCTTCAATAACATTCTATTAACTGGAAACCCATAACCTTCCGTAGTAGAGATATATATCGTGTCCCGATCTTCCCAGGTCCTCCCCAATGTCGTTCATATTGCACCGGCCACATCCGACGAATTCACATTCGTAACACCTTGCGGGGAAATGTCTATCACCACATTGCTGAAACTACCACCAATAAAAGCCGTGCCGTCCTTCGCAAGCGCAAAACCATCCGTAATAGACAAAATCTTAACCATAATGTCAAATGGACCAGCAGCTTTTTCCGTCTCGCAATCAACCTTCACACGCACAAGGGCCTCAGCAAAGGTATTCGTAAAGTACAAATACCCGCCCAATGTCTTCACACTGTTGATTCCAATTAGGACAAGGGCTCCAGGTACCGGCTTCATAGTCTCATCATCAAACACGATACCATACTTGCCCGTATCCGTGTCAAGAAGGAAGACCACACCAAGCTTCGAATCTGCAATAAGTACCACATGCGAATCGAAAGCTGCGCTCCCATTTAGAAACTCTGCGTCAGTCAGGTCGGCAATTTTGCCGACCTTGGGATCGCTTTGGCGGAGATATACTTTCCAAACCGAGAAAGAACCGGCTGTCGGCGATAAAGTCTTCGCGGAGTAGTTCCCTACAACGACAGCGAGGATATCTGGAGTCAGTTTTGCGATGCTGTCGACCGGACAATAAGGTATGAGAACTCTGTCTATTAAAGAGGGCTCTAGAGCCTCTATATATACACTAGATAGGTGATAAATAGGTTGCAAATAGAATGACAACTACGTCGTCATTTAATAATGGAAACAGGTATTTAGACATTTAATAAGATATTTAATGAGATATATAAGGAGACATATAAGGTAAGGAGCGGGGTATTAAGATATAGGGTTCTAGACTTAAAGCCAGTATTAAGATGGTGGTAAGAAAATCTAATTGTTACGGCGCTGGTGGAAAACGGTGGATTATGGTAGACGTTATGGTAGACGCCGAGTTACGTGAGTCCACGTGACTAGAGGACCGCATAAAACTTCGCACGGCGCTGCTATTCTTCTCCCTTCCTTTCTCTAGCTTTGGATCCTCGTTTATAGACTACCAATTATATAGGCTTGCGCGTCCCTTATGCTGTGCTTGTGCCTTAATTAACTAAGTTGCTAACATTATCTAAAGCTTAACTACTCTTTCTTCCTAAGAAGGAACTTAAATATATCTATAAAGGACATAGAATAGGACCCTAAGGACATTACTAGGACTATAAGGACAGGACAGACCCCTAAGAACTAAAAGAATACGAACAGAACACGAAACCTAAGAATAGGATATGCACGGACCAGAACCCCTAGAAAATAAACAAACACCGGAAATTACCTAATACCCCTACTACTATGCCAAGAAATATAGTAGCTGGCAAAGCTGCTGCAGGACCTGTAAATACCTTTAATAGTGAAACAGTCGCCGTCTTAACCCCCTAGGAAGAGCTTATAGCAGCTAATACCAAAATTAAATGGCTTTAAGAGCTGCTTAAAACCAGAGACACCCCTACACCTAGTAAGAAGTTATTAGACACCTAGAGACTTACTATAGTCCTTAAGACCCTAGCCTAATATACAGTATTAGCATCATTATGGTCCGCGAAGGTTGCGGACCCCCTATTGCTTACAGACGGAACTAACCCTATATTTAATAATTGGAAGCTTTAACTGTAAGACAAGCTTAAAGTTAATATAGACCACTTCCATACTACCTAAGCTAAAATGGCCTACGTCTTTGGCCGTACTAGTAGGGACGCACAGACGCATCTACGTCCATAATACGCCTAGGACTTAGCAGACCCCTTCCTCTCTAAAGAAGAGATGGTTAACTACCTGTCTTCTATTTATAAGGACCCCTTTAAGACATAGAACGCTCGCCTTAATTATAAAGCTCTTAATATAAAGATAATGGAGACCTTTTTAGCCTTCTAAACCCGCTTTCTGTACCTAGCTGGCTAAGCCTAAATTCCCTATAAAGACCTAATACTAGACCTCTTTAACAAGCTTACCCTAGACCTACAGCGCGCTGTACTACTAGTTTTTACTACTGTATAGACGCTAAAGGTACTTACGGACTACTGCCTAGCTATTAACTAAGGCCTCTATTGAATTAAGGTATAATCTAAGTAGTATAAAGCTAGAAACTCTCTAAACTAGACTATAAGCACTTTATAAATAGCCTATAACACCCTGGTACGATCTGAAACTCCTATAGCACCAGCTATACAGCCCGCCGTTAATTTAGCAGCTAGCTATGCAGCTAGTCCTACTACGGGTCTGGCGCATACTTGGCTTATATATAACAACCCCTATAAATAGGCCCTTAGTAATTAAGGAGCTTGCTTCTTATATAGCCAGAAAGACCACTTTGTAAAGGATTGCCAGACAAAGGCAAAAATAGGCAAGGTTCTATTAATTTAGGAGGACAGTGTGGAGTTAGAAAAAGAGGAACCCTAGAGGAAGACTCCTCTCTAGGGTTAAAAGGGATTAATATATTACATATTAATTTAGGTCGGCTAGTTGGTGGAAAAAGCTGCACTATCCCTTATACCTTATTCCGTAATAGATATTAAGTTTTAACCTCTGCTTTAGCTAACTCTGGAGTAAATGCCTTTACTTTAATAGATACCTAGTATACCATAAAGCTGGCTGACTTTTTAAATGCATTTTTTAAAGAACTGCCCAAACCAATTCCTATTTGTGGGTATAACGGATGAATAGGGCCACCTATTACAACTATCTTGCGGATTTACCTCCGCATTAATGGACGAAGGTAGTATAACATCCCCTTTCTTATTACGGACCTTAGGAGCCACGATATAATTATAGGGAGAAAATGGCTAGCCTATTTAGGCTTACAGCTTAACGTATAGAATAGACGGCTTATCTGGCCTAAAACCCTACCCCTAACCCCTTCCTTTATAAAAGAAATTAGTATTATAATGGAAAACCTTATATGGCCCTAGATTAATACTATTTACTAGGCCAATACTATGCGCAGAGACTAGGCCTTTAAGAAGGATATACGTCTTAATCCTTAATGGATCCGTATACTACGCCGCCCCTAAACTATATATGTTACGCCATCCGCACCAAAGACCTAGGAAGTTAGTAGTGACCTAGCTAAGCCCCCTATGGAGAACCTAGGCCCTATACAGCCCTAAAGGAAAACTAGGAATATTAGACGCCATACTAAGCTAATAGATAGGAAGGATAACTTACGGAAAATGGAATATAAGCTAAGGAAGACTATACACCTTATACCGCAAGATATGGCCTAATAAGTGTCTATAAAGAAACCTACGGACCTCCCACCAGTTAATATCTACTGTATTGGCGCTGTAGGATTCTACTAGAACTTGGTTCAGCCTAATACCATTACCTTTATAACTAGCCTGTACAAAATTAATTAAATACTTAAGGAAAAGGAAAGTAAGCTTAGTGGATAGGAAAGCGAGCTTATGGATAAGGAACTAGTAGAACAAAAACTGCCTAATTAACACTGGAAATTCAAGGACGTATTCTCTAAGGCAGTATCAGATATACTTCCGCCTTACTAACTATATAACCACAAGATTAAGATTAATTAAGGTAAGGGAAGCATCCTTAGCTTTAGCCCTCTCTACCCACAGTCTATTGCCAAATTATAGGCCATAAAGCAGTACCTTATTAACAACCTTAATAAGGGCTTTATTAAGCCTAGCTAAGCCCCTTTTAACTCACCTATTTTCTTTGCTAAAAAACCAAATGGAGGACTGCGCTTTTACATTAACTACCATAAGCTAAATAACATAACCCGTAAGGACCGCTATCTACTACCCTTACTCAATGAGACTCTTGCCTAAATAAGTAAAGCTAGGGTCTTTACAAAGCTTAATATCCGCCAGGCCTTCTACCAAATTAGGATAGACCCTGGGTCTAAAAAGCTTACTATATTTCAAACCTGTTACGGAACGTATAAATGCAAGGTACTCCCTTTTGGACTAACTAACGGACTAGCTACGTACTAGCAGTATATAAACAATGTACTCTTTAACTACCTTAACGACTTCTATACGGCCTACCTAGATAACATTATAATTTACTCTAAGAATAAGCTGGAACATGAGGAGTACGTCTATAAAGTCCTATAACAGCTCCGCGAGGCTGGTCTCTAGGCCAATATTAAGAAGTTAAAATTTAGTGTTAAGCGTACAAAGTACCTAGGTTTTATTATTAGTATAGACGGAATTAAGGCCAACCTAGAGAAAACGGCCGTAATTAACTAGTGGACACCCCCACAGACCGTAAAGGGGGTATAATTATTTTTAGGTTTCTGTAACTTCTACTAACACTTTATTAAGAACTATAGTAGGATTGCCTAGCCTCTTAACCGCCTTACTAGGAAAGACCAGCTATTCCACTTTGACGCCATATATATACAGGCCTTTAATAAGCTTAAAAAGCGGTTGGTATTAGCTCCCCTACTTGCCCACTTTAACCTAGAATGGCCCTTAATGCTAGAAACTAATGCCTTAGACAGTGTAATAGCCGGTGTTTTTTCCCAGAAGTAATTAGACGGAGAATGGCACCCTATTACATACTATTTAAAGACTATAATAGATACTGAGCTAAACTACTATATCCATAATAAAGAAATGCTGGCTATTATCTCTAGCTTTTAGCACTGGCGTGCACAGCTAGAGGGGACCCCTAAGCCTATTAAGGTAGTTTCGGATTATAAGGCCCTAAAATACTTTATAACAACTAAGGCCCTTACGGCCCGCTAGGCACGCTAGGCGGATATCCTATCTTAGTTTAACTTCTTAATTATATATAGACCAGGCGCTACAAACCGTGCGGATGCTTTTATAAGGCGTAAATAGGACCTAGGTAACCAGGCGGCTGTGAAGATCTTATTATAGACCTAGGCACTACTACAACCAAAGCACCTTAACCCCTAGATATAGGCAGAACTAAATACAGACCCTTTAGACGCTAAGATATGCCCCGTTAACTCCACAGAACTTGACCTTATTAATGAACTGCTATAGGCAAACCATACGGCCCCTTCTCTATAGGAGTGCTGCGAAAAGGTAAAGGATGCTACTAGCCTATAGTCCCTTAAAAACGGACTGCTTAAGCACTAGGAATGGCTGGTAGTAGTAAAGGAATAGAATTTACGGACTTAGCTTATCACCAAAGCATATACTTAGGTCTCTATAGCCCACCCTAGAAAAAATAAGACCCGTAGAATTATTAGCGACCGCTACTACTAGCCTGGAATAATTATAGATATTAACTGCTATATATAGAACTGCGATAACTGCCGTAGGTTTATAATTCCACGAGATAAGACCCTAGGGCTATTAAAGCCACTCCTAATACTAAAACGCCCCTGGTAGTATATCTCTATAGACTTCCACAAGTTACCTATGGACCGCAATAAATATAATATGGTTATAATCCTAGTTAACCGCTTTGGTAAGCGCCCGTTCTTAATCCCCTGTTATAAGAATATTGATGCTAAAGAGGCGGCCCAACTGTATATCTACTATATCTACCGAATTTACAGACTACTAGATACTATCGTATCCAACTATAGGCCGCAGTTTATATCGGCCTTTTAGAACAAGTTTACCCAGATCCTAAGTATTAGGCTAAAGCTCTCTATGGCATACCACCCCTAGACAGACGGTTAGACGGAGATTGTAAATTAGTACTTAGACCAGAGACTCCGGCCCTTTATTAACTACTTTTAGGATAACTAGAGCGGACTACTACCTATAATAGACTACGCCCAGGCAACCCTACCCTATAACTCTACGGGGTTTGCACCTATTTAGCTAGAAATGGGATACTTACCCTATATAAGCTTTAACTGGAAGAGACTGGAAGGACCACAAACCGTGCGCGAAAAACTATCTTATAAGGAAGCACAGCAGTATGCTAGACGCTTAGAAGAAGCATAGACAGTAGCCTATAAGAACCTAGAAAAGGCCTAGAAATTGATGGAACAGTAGGTAAATAAGCATAGACGCAAGCCCGACTTTACCGTAGGCGATAAGGTCTGGGTTATAACAAAGAACTAGAAGACAGAATGGCCTAGCCGTAAGCTAGACTATAAGATGGCAGGACCGTATAAGATCCTTAATAAAGAAGGCAACTTATATAAGGTTAAACTCCTAGACTTAATTAAAGTCCACCCTGTTTTCTTACTAGATAAGCTATAGAAAGCTGCAAATAACCTACTACCTAGATAAAAGAATGAGCCTCCACTACCAATTTAAGTTAATGGCGACAATAAATAGGAAGTTAATAAAATACTAGCCTATAAACTAGTATAAGGAATGCTAAAATACTATATCTAATAGAAAGGTTATAATCTAGACCTAACCTAGTACCCCACCTGGAACTTTATAGGTTGCCCCTAGAAGCTTAAAGAATTCTATAACTAATACCCTAATAAGTCAGGACCCCCGAAGTATCTAGACGAGTGGATGGAGTGCTAGTATAGCGAAGATGATAAGCTACCTGTTAAGTATACAGATAAGAACACCCTATAGACATAATACGGACATACAAAGCCTAAGGGCAGGCTTTTTTGGAGGGGGGGGGTAATGTTACGGCGCTAGTGAAAAACGGTGGATTATGGTAGACGTTATGGTAGACGCCAAGTTACGTAAGTCCACGTGACTAGAGGACCGCATAAAACTTCGCACGGCGCTGCTATTCTTCTCCCTTCCTTTCTCTAGCTTTGGATCCTCGTTTATAGACTACTAATTGTACAGGCTTGCGCGTCCCTCATGCCGTGCTCGTGCCTTGATTGACTGAGTCGCTAACACTAATCCAGTTTAATATACCCCCCTAGCTGCACAGAGCCTTCTAGGCTGCTATAAAAAGTCACAATATTAATTTGGTATTAAGTTTTAAGAAATCCCCTATAAAGTTACCTTGCCCAAATATTACCTAAATTAAATTAAATTAGATCCTTAATATTAATAAGGTTTAATTACTAAATAAACGTCTTATACTTTTAATAAGGTAGAGCCTTTATTAAGCTATTTACTATTATATCCGTAGTAGGGACCTATTTAATATTAATCCTTTCTTTATAAACTTCCTAGAAGAGCTAGTAGTAATAAATATTAATATATTAGAGCTTAGTATTAAGCTTAGCGTTGCTTTTTATTAGAAGTTAGATTATCTATATATTATTATAGTATATTACTTACTTCTTATTAGTATTAAATATAACTTTCTTAAAGAATTGTTGCTACTAAATTAACTTAGTAGCTGCATATAATAGATCTAGAAGCTCTACCTCTATACTTAATTTTATTACTAATTTTTACTTAGTTAATTACTAGTTAATTAGTTCTCTAAATAAGGTAAATAGGTAGCCTTTTATACTTTTTCTACTAACTAGATTATCTCTAAATAATATATTACTTACCCTTATAAAGATTTAGTTTATTATATTTTCTTTTAAGTGCTTAATTATAAGGGTCTTTATTTAATATAAATAGGTAATTTCCCTTATAATAGCTGCGTTATATATTAGTAATGGATTTTATAAAAATTCTAATAGCTTATTAGCGGTTCTTACTATATTTAGATAGGTAATATTTACTATATAGAGTATAGATTTAACCTTTTTCTAATAGACATAAATATCCTACTTAGAGGCTTATTTTAGATTTAGGTTAAGCTCCTTAATTCCTATAGGTATATATATCTTATAATAATCTTTAACTTTAAAGCTTATTATAATTTATTAATATAGGAGTTCTAGCTAAGCTAAATCTTCCTATTCTCTTAATTATAAATAATTTAAATTCCTAGGAACTAGATAAGATTACCTAGGTCCTTTATTTTATACCTTTTTATAAAGTACTCCTTAAATATTTTAAGCTTAAAAAGGTCTTTCTTTTTGTTGGAATATATGGACAGGAATATATGGACAGAGGTTACGTGGTCATGTATCTAATTAGTTATCCTTACGGTGACTCATCAGCCCCCTACTTAGGCACTGCGATCCTTACGATCCTTTGCTTTCTGCACCTATTGATAACAAGACAAATCTACGATTAATAGACCAATTAAGTGCACTTGGGTGATACCGACACTTTTTATAGGCAGCTATAATATTATTAATATAGAAGAAGACTATTAACTAATTATTATAATATAGGTAAGGCTTCTATACTACTAGCTTTAAGCCTTCCTTTTTTAATATTATAGTTAAGTTACTATACTATAGTAGAGGTAATTATTATAATCTATAGAGCGCTTATTAAAGCAGTAGGTACTTACCTTTAATTAAAAATCTATTTAGATACTTAATATATACAACCTTATTAATCTTGCTATTTATAAACGCGTTAATAGTATTACCCTACTAATAGTCTAGGTTAAATATTATAATAATAGCCATTAAGGCTTTAAATGATTTTACTACTAGAGTTGCGATATATATATCCTTATAAACTAATTCTTATAAATTACCTCTTATATAAAAATAAGCCTTAAACCTTATTAGATATCTATTATTATTAGTTTTATAGGTAAATACCTAGATAATAGGAACGGTTTTAATATAGATTATTTTATTAACAACTTAGAATATTTCTTAATTTTAAAGGTTTATATATTTCTTTTTAGTAGCAGCTATAAACTCTTCCTTATATTAATATCTTTAAAGCTCCTTCTAATTTCTAAGCAGCGGTAAAAGCTAATTATAGTATAGCTTTTTATAAAATATAAGCCCTATATTAAAGGCTAATCTTTAAGCTGGAAGACTTTAGTTATTAGTAATATTAGTAAGAAACCCTATATAACCCTTTAATTATCCTTTAAGTCTCTTTCCTTTAATTATATTTTACTTCCCTATATTACTATTAATCTTCTTCTTTAGCTTAGCTTTATTAGTTAGAACTATAATATAGTATGGCTTCTTTACTAAGGTCTTTAAGGACGGTAGTAGAGGCTTTAGTAAGTTAGGTTTTAGTATCTTATTTAAGGTAGAAAGCCCTAAAGCCAAGTTATCTTTAGAGCTTAAATCTTATTACTTACTACTCTTAGTATTAGGCTCCTCTTAATTTCCACTAAAATCTACCTATTATCTTTCTTTAGTATTAACTTAAATCTTATCTAGAGTTTTATTGCTTTTATTAAATAATAATTCTAATTTACCTTAAAGATTCTCTATTTAATAGACATTAATAATTTTTAATATTTAGTTAGTTCTTACTTAGAGTATATTTATAAAATCTGGCTATAAGGTATTACAGAGTAACTACTTATTAAACTTTATATTTTTTATTCTAATAACCTTCTTCTAACTTAAAATATAGATTTAAAAGATATTTATTAAATTATACCCTACCAGATATTCTATATAGGCCCTTAGTACAAGCTTATTTAGGTATAAAATATTATATTTAAAAGAATAGGCCCTATAACTATAGGCTTATAGGTATCCTATATTAGGTTTTAGTAATATTATATCTATTACTAACTAGATTTTTTTAAAAAGTATTTACTACCTAAGTCTTTTACTAGGCGTCTAATTAAGTAAATAGGTAGCTACTTTATAGGCTTTTAGTATTAGCTCTTCTAGTAAATAAGCCTTTTATATAATTACCCCCCTAGATTATTCCGCTGGACCGTTCTATAATTAAGTATTAGGTGCTAATCTTTTAAGAGTAATTCCTTATTTAGCTATCTAATTCTTAAATTTATCTCTAAAAGATGCCTCTCTATTTATATAGATTATAGCTACCTTAAAGCCGTATTATTATTTAATAATATTATAGTATATAATGACTCTTTGTAAGGAACGACCTCTTAGCTATTATATCTACCTTATTTATTCGCGTCGCGTTATTAAAAAAGTATACTATATACTCATTGCTATTAAATACAATTATTCTAGGTATTAAATTAAGGTAGATTTTATAGAAAGAAACTGTTATAGGACTTAGTTAATTAAGGCATAAGCGCCGTAAAGAACGTATATAAACCTATATAATTAGATTGTCTATTAACAAGGATATTAAGCTAAGGAGCAGAAGGTGGTGGAAAGGATATCTATATATATATACTAAGTCTTAAGCGAGCCCCTAACCAGATCCGTTACAGTAATGCTGTAATATTACCCCCCCTTTTAAGAAAGCCTGCCCTTAGGCTTTATTGTCTACCTCTTATATAGTTTAAATAAATTAAATTTTACCATTTTGTAACCGTTTAATCTCCTTATCTATATCTAAATTGTTACGGACGCTTTAAGTACGATGTTACGACTACTTGGAGAAGAGTCGGAAGAAGCTAGTTAGTTAATACAGGCACGGTCTAGAGTGGATCCGGTGGAACCATGTGACGAGGAATAGTAACTGAGGTCACATGGCGTTAAACGTGTTAACTGTATTAAACGGAAGGGATGTTACGTTTAATATAAACAACACGCACCTTACGTTCAAGGGAGGATTTCTTAGGAGTATGGTTGTGTATTTAAAGGACCTCAGTCCCTACCGAAGATAGTTCTCTCCTTGTAGTAAATCTTAGAATATAATTAGAGTTAATCTGTTGGGCAACTACTCCACTAGTTATTATTATATTGTTAAATTATTCTTACCTACATACCCAGCCTAATAACAGGACCTACTGTAGTTACTACTACAAGGTTCCGTTACACATTCACTACCAAGGTTATGGTATTAAATAAGGTTAAACAACATGCCACCCAAAGCACTAGTCACGACGCTGTCAACGGCAGCCGCAACCTCGAGCGTAGATACCAGTATAACAGGCACAGATTCTTAGTTAATTACATAAAGTCAGTTACAAGAAATGGTTAATCACTTACAAGATAATAATAGAATACTTAAAGAACGCATTAATGGAATTAAAGTAGCAAAGATTAAGCTACCTTCAATTAAACGGTTCTTAGGGGAGAAGTTAAAGCTTAAAGGATTTCTTACACAGATATACTTTAAGGTTATACAGGAAGGAGCGAAGTTAGCAATATTATTAGATTAAATAGCCTACACAGGGTTATTCCTAACGGGGAGGGCACTTAAGTGGTTTAAACTATATCTTACGGAGATATAGGCCAATGGCATAACAACTACTAACCAGGACGTACGGTATATATTTACTAGTTGGGACGGGTTTACAAAACAGTTAACACAGATATTTAGAGACCTAGAGGTAGTAACTACAGCAGAACAAAAGCTTTAGAACTTAGTACAACGCACTTTAACAATTAAGTATATAACGCAGTTTTAAACACTAGCCATATAGGTTAAGTGGAATAACAAGGCGCTTATAGCATAGTATAAATAGGGACTTAAGGCTAAAGTCCAGGACGTAATTATCCTAATGGAAGATGCGGATACTCTAAGAGAGTTAATAGATTAGTTAATAAAGATTAATAATAGGATCTACCAGAGGGAATAGGCTAAGAGAGGTTAAGACAGAGTTCTATAGTTATATAAGGCGCAGAGTACGCAATAACTGACACAGAGTTAAAAACTATGGAATGGCGCAGAGCTAATGGACCTAAGCAGTACTAAAGAAACCCAAAGGTGGGAAAAGAAACTATAGAAACCTAAAGGTTAAGGATCTAGTAATTAAAGGACTAAGGAGCAGAGGCTAAACCAGGGATCTTAATAGCAGAAGACGTTTAGGCGGACTCCACAGTAAAGTTAGTGGTTTAGAGATAGAGCTTGCATAAATTATAAAAAATAAGGTTATTTCGCCAGAGACTGTAGAGGTAGTTAGAGTAACTACGCGGTAAAGGGAACCAGACTAGCAGAAAACATATATATACAGAGAGATAATGGTACACTACGAGGAACAAAAGAATGTTTAATTAACAGTTTTACGTTTTGTTATAACAACACATACTAAGTTTATAAGGACGCTAAGTACGGCACAAGCTATTAGCTATAGGAGCTATTGTTATCTAAATTTAGAGGAACTAACAAACCAGCTTATATATTAGATATTAAAGACGATAAATTTAATATAGGCAAAGTATTTACTAATAATAAGGCAATAAAGGCAGCTTACTAGAAGTAAGTAGACCTTAGAGAAGTTAAAATAGAAGTAGAGACTAAGACCATTATAGAATAAGGTTTAGTAACGGGTATTATAACACCATTAGATACAATTTCCATCGCTTTATAAGATAATAGGAGTAATGTTTAGAAGAAACTAAGCAAGCAGATAACTGCTAGTGCTAGCTTATTACTTAATAAAGGCAAAAGGCTACAGGTCCGAGATTCTTATAACAAGATAAGAAAGACTCCAGACTTACAAAATGCAACAAGGACAGCTTAGGAACCTACAACGGACGAAAACCAATAGAAAAGGGTAGCAACTCAGTTTATAGATAAACGAATAAGTATAGGACGCAAGTTCAAGAACTACAAGTTTAGGGAATAAATAAGAACGTTAACAGTTCTAAGTAAACGCAATATTCAGCCTAAAGATCGAAAAGTTAATATAGGGATTAAGAAGCAAGACAACTTTAAAGACCTAGCTACAAGATGCAGAAAACAAGAAACTATAAATAAGTTTAGAGCAAGAATTATTATATAGCAAGAGCAGAAACTAGACAAGAGATCTAGCATACTAGGTTATATAAGGGACAGAGCACCCGTATAAAGAATTACTAATAGGCCAAGTGCAGGGACACCTAGGGTAAAGTAGTTAGACAAACTAGAATAAGAAGAGGATCTAGATATCCTAACTAAGTTTAAAAAAAGACATACCAAAGGATGTCACGATGTAGTAATAACAAGGTACTTTCTAATAGACAAACCATACACACTAAACCAGCTATATGGAAAGTGGTATAGGCAACGAAGCAACGACAAATAGGCAGATTTCTATATGTGGCTGAACAAAAAAGTTATCTAAGACTAACCCATTACGGAAAAACGCATAAGTCATATTAAAGGAGCATTAATTATAATGTTAAGGAACCTAAAAGAAGGATCTAGGGACTGGAGAAGCAAGAGACAAATCTTAGTACCCATAGAAGAAAGACTAACAGTTAAATTAGCCAAACAGAGGTTTAAACTTAAGAGTAAAGACAAGCTAAGAGTTAACCTAGGTCACTTAGCGCATTATACACTATTATGGATAGCTTGTATAGATAACACGTGCAACATACATAGAGCACTAAAAGACAAGAATCGGAAGTACCTAACCAGGATATATTAGGCACTAGAGGAAAAGTAGTTTAGGGATGTTAAGTATATATATAGATGGCACCCAGTAGAAGTACAAGGTTAAGGGGACTTAATACTTTAACCAGAAAGATTCCTTATGGAAGAATGCCTAGACGGATAACAGTGGTGGGAGTGCCTAGAGAACACTTATCTATGGTATATAGAGGATAAAAAGCAAACTAAGTATTGGCTAAAGTTGGACCAAGTATAGGTAGGATCTAGCAGCCAACAGTTAGGAAAAGGGGAGGCGCACGGGACCAGGGGGAACTAGTGTTAGAGCCTTAGACCCTTAAAGGAACTTAAGGACGACACCTAAATTTATAAGTTAAGTGGCAAGATCAGCAGTTCGAAGCATTAATAGATAGTGGAGCAATAAGGAACCACATATTACCAGCAATAATAGAAAGGATGGGGTTACTACATAAACAAAAGGAACACCTATATCCACTTACAACGATTTTAGGAGATTAGATAGCCTATGGAGGAGGCATTATTAATCTTAAAATAGGACCTATTTAGCTAACTATTAAAGGGAGACCAGTTAGAATGTCTTTTAATATCCTACCGTTAAGACAGGACGAGGCAATACTAGGGATGCCTTAGTTACAGGAATATAATCTAAAGATTAATTAGGTTATAGGTTAGGTCGATATTAAAAATACTTAACAACGCAAGATATAATAACAAACCAAGTTGGTATGGTACTAGGTTAGAGCGACGTACAAAAAGACTAAGCGAAGCTTAAGTTATATACTAAAGAGATACCACAAGTATGGTAAAAAGTTGTGGTCACTAGAAAGTAAAAAGCTGTTAGAGCATGCAGCATAGGACCATAAAATAGAGTTAGAAGAAGGAACTAGTCCAAGGTTCTTTCTAATCTATAAGCTTACTAAAACAGAGTTAGTAGCGCTTAAGGAGTTTATCTAGGAGAACTTATAAAAGGGATATATTAGACTATTACAGTTATTAGTAGGATATCCAGTACTATTCATTCCAAAGAAAAACGGAAAACTTAGGATGTGTATAGACTACAGATAGTTAAACAGCATTACTAGGAAGGATAGATATCCTTTACCCTTAATTAGCGAAATCCAAGACAGGATAGGCAATGCGTAAATCTTTATAAAGATAGATTTAAGGTGGGCGTACTATTAAATTAGGATTAAGGAAGGCGACAAATAGAAAGCAGCTTTTAGGTTAAAGGAAGGACTATATAAACCATTAGTTATATAATTCGGACTTATAAACGCACTAGCAACGTTCTAAAAGCGAATTAATAGTGTGTTAGGAGAACACCTTAATAAATTTGTTATAGTATATCTCAACGATATTATCATCTACTTAATAAGTGAGGAAGAACATGGAAAACACGTTAAATGGGTCTTAAAGAGACTACAAGAAGAATAGATGCTAGTAGTAATTAAGAAATGCGAGTTCTTTACAAGGAAGACCGATTTTATAGGATTTATTATTAAACTAGGAAAAATCAGTATAGACCTAAAGAAAGTTAAAGCTATAGTAAGTTGGCAAGAACTAGAGAACGTTACGCAGTTAAAATCGTTCCTAGGGTTTTACAACTACTATAGGAGGTTCATAGCACAATGGTTAAAGAGTATTAAGCCATTTATAAGGTTAACAAAGAAGGAGGAACCGTGGGTATAGGGAATAGAGTAAAAGAAGTTATTTAAGGAACTTAAGGAGTTATTCACTTAGGAACTAATTCTTAAAATCTACCAACCAAAGTTAGAAACGGTTGTTAAGATAGATGTATTAGACTTTGCACTAGGAGTATATTTGCTATAGAAGCACCAGGACGCATAGCATCCAGTAGCGTACTATAGTTAAAAAATGACACCACCAGAGTTAAACTACAATATTTACAACAAGGAGTTGCTAGGCATAGTTGCAGCACTTAAGGAACGGAGAGCATTCTTATAAGGCATAGAGAAACCATTTGTGGTAAAAATAGACTATAAGAACCTTATAGGATTCCTAACAACGAAGGAACTCAACTAAAGACAGGTTAGATGGGCGGAAATGCCTACAGAATACTATTTCGAGATTCAGTATACTAAAGGTACAGACAATATACGAGCCGACGCTCTAAGTAGAAAGGCTGAACTATAAAATAACAAAAAGCTATTAGGAGCTTTATTATAAAAGGATTAAGACAGATTAGTTAGGTATAACTATCTGAAGATTATAGCAACCAAGGAAAGTTAGGTCCACGAATTACTAGAGAGTAATTGGATAAAGAAGATCTAGGAAGTACAGCTTAAGGATTTAGACTTAGAGTAATATAAGAACAGAGAAGCTACTTATGTTCCAAGGTTAATTGCAGAGGAGTTTATAAAAGAGTTTTACAAAGAAATAACACAAGGACACAACGGAGCCATAGGCTTAGTATTAAGACTTTAGAAGAAGTACATTATTTAAGGAATCTAGGGACTAGCTAGACAAGTTATAAAGAAATATCTAAATTACTAGAGAAACAAACCGATGAGGCATAAGCCGTACAGAGAGCTACAACCTGTTGAAATACTAAAAAGACTATAGGAAGTTATATTATAGGACTTTATTATTAAGTTACCAAAGTTAAAAGATCCTATTATAGGACAAGATCACAACGCGATCTTAGTAATAGTGGATAAGCTTATAAAGTAGGGATACTTTATAGCGTATACAGAAGAAATATTAGCAGAAGATATCGCTAGAATCTATATAAAAGAAGTGTTTATAAGATATGGAGCACTAAGCAAGATTATATTGGATAGAGATCCAAGATTTATAGTAGCATTTTAGGAAGTGTTTCTGGCAGAATAAGGGGTTTGCGCAGCAATATCTACAGCATACTATCCGCAGACGGACGGATAAATAGAAAGGTTAAACTAGACACTAGAATAGTATCTAAGGCATTATATTAATCACGCATAGAATAATTAGGTATTGTTATTACCAGTTACATAGTTTGTATATAATGCAACACCATAAGAAGGAATGGGGACATTACCATTTAAGGCAAATTACGGGTATAAGCTAAGAACATTGTTATCGCCACATTAAGTAAAGAAGACAAGTAGCACAGCCAAGTAAAAAATAGAGATATTAATAAATCTTTATGCAAACCTTAAAGAAATAGCTAAACTAGTACAAGAATGAATAAAAAGGTACTATAATGCTAAGAGATCTAAGGGACCAGATCTTAAGGAGGGAGATAAAGTATGGCTACTATATAAAAATTTTAAAAGTTAATAATTAAGCAAGAAGTTAGACTATGTTAGACTAGGACCTTTTAAAATTAAGCAGAGAATTTTATTGGTTATATATAAGTTAAACCTACTAGCTAAAATAAGAATCTACCTTATATAACATGTCGCAATGCTAGAACCAGTATATAGAAACATTAAACCACTAGTGTACAAGGCAGATATATATAGAGGGTAAGAGGAGGACAAATAGCAAGTTTTAAAGATTATTAGTTACAAGGATATAGATAATAAAACGTAGTATAAAGTAAAGTGAATAGGCTATAGTAAGACTACCTAGGAACCACTAAGCAACCTAAAGAACGCTATAGGAAAGGTAAAGGAGTATTAAAAGAAAGCAGGTTAGGAAGTATTAAAAAAGGATCGCTAAAGGATAAGTCACCTAAGGGGGACCTATAAGGAGCAACTATTATGTTACTTAGAGTTGTTTCCTTCTTTAGAAACTCTACCCTTTTATTACCTAGCTTAGACAGACTCTGTTAAATAAGTTTCTACTCCTTAAAACAAACCTTCTCATGAACACATTCTAGACGTTAAAGACGAGCATAAGCTAGACACTAGGCTTTAAGAACGCGTGTAGACTCTTCTAAGGCATGTTAAACCTCAAGCAGCGCGGAGGCTAGCTTACCATTAAGCTTTGCAGTAGTAGATTAAACACAAGACCCTATAATAAGTTACTTAGGGAACTCAGAGACTGTTAAGAGTTATAGGACGCGTATACTTAGCGTCAGACACAGAATAAATATTGTAGGCAGAACGAATATTTGCCTTAGTACACTTAGAGCAGGAAGAGGGTTGTTAAGACAAAGGACTTACTAGCGCAATACAGACCAGCCCCTCTTTCGTATAACGAGAGCAAGGGATCGCCATCACTTCACCAAGTAACAGTATGGAAGAGATAGTACGCAGGCAATGCTTAACCTAAGAGAGAGAAGAAGAAGCCTTAGGTATAATAAGTAAGGATATTAACTAGACTAATTAAACGGATATTACACCTCTAGTGGACAACTTGGAGATATTGGGAATCTTCAAGAACAAAGATAAAGAGGAGGGAGATAGTGTTACGGACGCTTTAAGTACAATATTATAACTACTTAGAGAAGAGTCGGAAGAAGCTAGTTGGTTAATACAGGCACGGTCTAGAGTGGATCCGGTGGAACTATATAACAAGGAATGGTAACTAAGGTCATGTGGCGTTAAACGTGTTAACTATGTTAAATGGAAGGGATGTTATGTTTAATACAGATAACACGCACCTTACGTTTAAGGGAGGATTTCTTAGGAGTATGGTTGTGTATTTAAAGGACCTTAGTCCCTACCAAAGATAGTTCTCTCCTTGTAGTGAATCTTAGAATATAATTGGAGTTAATCTGTTGGGCAACCACTCCACTAGTTATTATTATGTTATTAAATTGTTCTTACCTATATACCTAGCCTAATAACAGGACCCACTATAGTTACTGCTATAAGGTTCCGTTATATAAATCTAATTTGTCTAATCCTTAATTGCTAGTAGGTATTCTCTTACCCATCTATTTCTTATATGGCCTTAATAAACTGCTATATAGTTATAGCGGACAGTTTTTAACCTAATGGCTGAACGATCTATAGCGTACACAACGTCCCTTATATCTGTGACGGTGCTAAAGCGCGTTACCTACTACATTGCCATTTCTAGGGCAATTTGCCACATTTTTGGGCAATCCGCCAGATTCTATTATATTCTGCCAGCACTACTTATTAAGCTAACCAATTAGGATTTTCCATGCTCGGTATGGAAAATCGCTATTAGCCCGCTTACCACTAGCGCCTTAGCGACCCCTTATATTTTATTAGTCTCTAACAGTCTTCTTCTCCTTCTTTTCCTTAGCTTAGTATTCTTATATAGCAGCAATCTATAAGCTTTGGTTTAGAATCATTTATACAAGCCTATTATATTATACTAAGCTCTCCCTATATTGCCTGGGAAGGCCTTAATAATATCCTACCCTGGGAAAAGACCTCTGTCTGTAATAACGCGTTAACATATTATACTTAGATACTAAAAAACTTATACTACTACGCCTGGGAAGGCCCTAATAATATCCTACTTTTATAGGCTAGACTGTACTTAACCTGCACCCCTAGAAAAACCCTAGAATTAAAACTAAACTATATAATTCTAACAATTCTTAGGAAGCTGATAATGGTACCTAAAGTAAGCTTATTTAAAAGACCTGCCTTTACCTAAGAGGAATATAAGATCTAGCTAGGGTTAGAAATTAAAGATAATAACAACATTATAGATATACGCGAGTAGATTTATGCCCTTGTAGCTAATTAGAAAGTTAATTATCTCTAAGCTGAAAGTATATAAAAGACTCTAAAGGAGATCCTGGAAAGCTTTACTGCCTTATAAAATAGCTTAGCCTCCCCTTAATAAAGCCTTAGCTAACCTATTTACTTAACTAAATATAATACCCTAGAGAGTATGGATACGATAACGAAATAATTAAAGTCCGTTAAGCTCCCTAACCCCCTACTATTATTAAATAGTATAGACCTAACCTTTAAGAACTGGAGAATTTAGGTATAAGGAAAATTCCGCATTAATTAAGACTATTTTACTTTTAAAGAAGCCAAGATACTCTATATCTTTGGATAAACTATAGGAGATATGCAGTGGCACCTTTAAGCCAAATTTAAAGATAAATCCCCTGTCTAATTTATATCTATTAATAAGATGCTATAGCACCTAGCTGCTATTTATATAAATTTAAATAAAGTACGGGATGCTAGATATAAGTATAACCGCCTAATAATAAAACCATTTCACTCCTTTACTAGGTTCTAAACTTAATTCCTATACCTAGTAGAGGAAGGCTAGGTTCCCCTTAAGAACTACTATTTAGATCTATAAAATAAGCTAACGGTCTAACTATAAAAGAAGATCGCGGTAGCCTTAGACGACCTATTAACCTATTAAAGACTTGCTGCCTAATATTTGTTACTAGACTTAGAACTAAAATTAATACCCGTTCTAATTAACTAAAGTAGCCCTATAGTAACTAGAACTTATCTACTATACTAATGGGAGCTAGTATTAGAAGATAAACTATAACCGCCTTTATACTAAAAGCAGTTATAACTGCCTATCTATAAGTCTTACCTAACCTACTATATACTACACCCTTAGCTAATATTTATTATAATACCCTAATTAACCCTACTATAGTTACATGCTTTAATTATAAAAAGGATAGCTACTTTGCATTATCCTACCTAGAGCTAAAGGATATAGGTAATATTAAGGAGATAAAGGAAGAAGAAATATCCAATAAGTTAGGAAAAAAAGAACCCTAAGGAAAGACTCCCCTCTAGGGTATCCTATTAATCTTAAAGAGATTAATCTAAGTTAGCTAATAGGTAGAAAATACTTTATAGTCCTATATATAGTATCTTAAAATGGATATAGAGTTAATATAATTGCCCTTATTAATACTAGAGTAAATAGCTTTGCCTTTATAAATACTGCTTATATAAATAATGTTGCTAAGTTCTTAAATATAGACGCTACCTAACTAGAGAAGCCTATCTAAGTAAAAGGCTATAACAGCTAAGCCAGTAAGCTAGTTACCTATATCTTAAAGCTGTATATTGCTATTAATAGACAGCACTAATTTAGTATCCCCTTCTATATCCTAGACCTAGGGTTCTATAATATAATCCTTAGCCGAAAATAGATGTCCTACTTTAATATTTGGCTAAATATTTAATAAAGATAGTTTATCTAGCCGGAGAATAGACTAAAGTTACCCTCCTTTATTAGAGAAATTTGTACTAACTATAAGATATTAGTCGTAAAGGCTAACCTTATCTATTAGTAGGATATTAGGGACCGCAACCTAACCTTTATTTAAGAAGACGCCTGCTATAAAGCTAGTAGGAACTTTATACTAATAAGAATACTCTACTAAAGGACTATAGTTAAGGAGGACTCTACTTATAGAAGTAGAATAGACAGTAATATAAATAACTTCTAAATTATGGAGATCTAGCTAATAGGGAAGAGGACGTACTAATAGGATATAGAGGATAACCTTTAAAAGATATAATAAGAGCTAAAAGGAGTAAAGACAACGCTAATATACTAAAGGCCCCTAAGGCTATAGATACCCCTACTATTATATAACCCCCCTATAATAGATATTACGGCAATTAGCGCTATAGGTTTCTACTTTAATATATATTAAAAGAACAATAAGGTCTTTATAACTAGATTATTAATAAGAAGAAAGAAGGGCTAGTAGAGAAAACCAATAAGGAGCTAGTTAAGCGCCTCCTCCCTATATACCTCTTAGACTATAGAGACGCGTTCTTAAAAGCAGCCTTAGATATACTACCCTCCTACTAAACCTATAATTATAAGATCTAACTAAAGACTAATAACTCTTTAGGCTATAGCCCCCTTTACTAACAAACTATAAAGGAACTAAAAATAACTAAGTAGTACTTAATTAATAACCTCTATAAGGGGTTTATTAAGCTAAGTTAGGCCCCTTTTACTTCCCCAATTTGTTTATAAAGAAATCTAATAAAGGCCTTTATTTCTATATTAACTATTAAAAACTAAACGCTAGTATTTAGAAAGATTACTACCCTCTCCCCCTAATTAATAAGACCCTTATACGTCTAAGCCAAGCTAAAATCTTTACTAAGCTTAATATCCGCTAAGCTTTCTATTAAATTAGGATAAACCCTATATTAGAAGATCTAATAATATTTTATACCCGCTACGGTTATTATAAATATAAAGTCCTTCCTTTTAGACTAATAAATAGGCCAGCTATATACTAACGGTATATAAATAATGTTCTTTTTAACTACCTTAATAAATTCTATACGGTATACTTAGATGATATTTTTATATACTTAGATAATAAACTTAAGCACCAAGTTTATATTAAGAAGGTCCTAAAGAGGCTGCGGAATATAGGTCTATAAGTTAATATTTAAAAATATAAATCTAGAGTAAAATAAATAAAGTACCTTAGGTTTATTGTTAGCATAAAAGAAATTAAAGTTAACCCTAAGAAGGTTAAGGCAATCTATAACTAAAAACCCCCTTATACTATAAAAGGCACCTAGTCCTTTTTAAGCTTCTATAACTTCTACTACTAGTTTATCTATAACTCTAGGGTTATAGCTAAGCCTCTTATATGGCTAACTAAAAATGACACGCCTTTTATTTTTAATAATAATTATATAAAAGCTTTTAAGGAGTTAAAGAATTGGCTTATCTCCTCCCTAATTTTTTATTACTATAACCTAGACCTTAAATTAATACTAGAAACGGACGCCTTTAATAAGGTAATAGTAGGAGTCCTTTTATAGCTATACCTAGACGGTAAATAGTACCCTATTGTGTTCTTTTTAAAAATAATAGCCCTAGCTAAGTATAACTATAAGGTGCATAATAAGGAAATGTTAGCTATTATATAATTATTATCCTAGTAGTATGCAGAGCTTAGAAGTATAGACTTTTAGATTAAGGTCTACACCAATTATAAAGCCCTTAGGTATTTTATAATAATAAAATAACTTACCAGTTAATAGGCCTAGTAGGCTAAAATACTCTCCTAATTTTTTTTATAATTATATACCGCCCTAGTAGGCAAAATATTAAAGCTAATACTCTAACCTAAAGAGAATAGAATATAGGGCCATAAGATAAGTTAAAGGCTTAGTACCAGATACGCGCCCTCCTCTATACTAAATAGCTTAATCTATATATCCTTAAGGAACTAAACTCTAAATAAAATAAGGTAGCACCTATAGAAGGAAAGGCCCTAGATAAATTAATAGGACTAATTAATTATATTTTAACCGCGAACCGCATAGCTAAGTCCCTAAAAGCCCTCTATAATTAAGCTATAGAAGGTAACCCTAATTTAGAAATAGAAGACAGACTACTTCTATACTAAAAACGGCTTATAATCCTAGATATTAATACCTTATAAATAGAGCTAATCTATAAAGTCTATTATTAAGTCTTTATAACGTACCCTAGTTAAAACAAGACCTACCAACTACTATCACCTTATTACTATTAGTAAGGACTTCTATCTAATATAGAATAATTTATTAGAAATTATTATGCTTATAAACGCGTAAATACCCCTAAGGACCGAACTCCTAAATGGCTATAACTACTGCCAGTCTCTAAACGCCCTTAGCAATATATTATAATGGACTTTAAATTATTCTTAAAGAATAAATATGGCTATAATATGGCCTTTATAGTGGTTAACCAACTAAATAAGTAAGCTATTTCCCTCCCTTACTTTAAGACTATAACTATAAAGGATATAGCCTATATATATATTAATAATATCTACTAAATCTATAGCGCTCTTAAGTTAATTATCTCTAACTATAGACCCTAATTAAATTTTTATTATTTTTTATATCCATTGTATTATACTACGTACAATACTGCGCATGCAGCCTCTAGGCTATGGCGCTATAGTTCTATATACATGAATCCTTCCTAGGC
>Ga0307507_10001266_pt1 | contig 56607 bp, 12 predicted proteins | sample 7_EM_MG_FD_207223 | JGI IMG/M metagenome (GOLD analysis project Ga0307507, IMG submission 207223) | Populus trichocarpa ectomycorrhiza microbial communities from riparian zone in the Pacific Northwest, United States - 7_EM | ecosystem: Host-associated > Plants > Roots > Unclassified | place... | reverse complement strand
GCCCCCTTCCCCTATCCCCTACTATAGCTACCCTAGCAGTGCATCGTCTGCGGTACGCCTGCGGTGCGCCTACGGTACGCCTGCGGTCCTCTGCCTGTAGCGCGACAGCCGTGGACCGGTTGTAGTAGAGGTCGTCTGCCCTGCAGTAGACTGGTTGTAGTAGAGGTCGTCTGCTCTGCAGCAGACTGGTTGTAGAGGGGGTCGTCTGCCCTGCGGCAGACTGGTTGAGGAGGAGGTCGTCTGCCCTGCGGTAGACTGGTTGAGGAGGAGATCGTCTGCCCTGCAGTAGACTGGTTGAGGAGGAGGTCGTCTGCCCTGCGGTAGACTGGTTGAGGAGGAGGTCGTCTGCTCTGCGGCAGACTGGTTGTAGTAGAGGAGGTCGTCTGTCCTGCGGCAGACTGGTTGTTGTAGGAGGTCGTCTGCCCTGCTGCAGACTGGTTGTAGAGGAGGTCGTCTACCCTACGGCAGACTGGTTGTAGAGGAGGTCGTCTGCCCTACGGCAGACTGGTTGTAGAGGTCGTCTACTGTGGCAGACTGGTTGTGGTGGAATCGTTGGTTGTGGTGGCTAGCGTCGTGGTGACGTGTCTTTAGGGGGTATACAACCGGCGGCGCCCAAAGGGGAGGCGACGGACGGAGGAGCAAAGGGGAGGCGACGGACCTTATAGCTACTTTTTTTTACTTCTAGTAGAAGTAAAAGGGGTAGGAGATAGTAATAAAGAAAAACCTTAAAGATTTTAATACTTTAGAATATTACAATATATTAGGACGTGTATTAGATCGTGTATTAGGTAATATATTAGGTTATATATTAAATTGTGTATTAGGTAATATATCAGGTCGTATATTAGGTCATATATTAGGTCGTATATTAGGTCGTATATTAGGTTGTATATTAGGCCATAGAATACGAGCCGGAACGTAGATATTCTGGAACTAGGGTCTTCTAGGTATATAGAGACTCGATCCCCCGCAGATAGACATCATCAATCGCATCAAGTTCATCCAATTCACTTACTTCACTACCTCGTTCACCGTGTCGTCCTCCAACCTCCGCTCACCCATATTAACAGTTTTATGGGTTGGAAGAGAAGCTGCACACACAACTTAATATAACTGAATGGCACTTTGAATAGTGCGTGGACGTTTTGCGCAATCATCTGACATTTCGCTGGGTCGAGATTGTCAGCGGGCTTCAATCCCTTTTCAACACTAAGCATATGTGAAACTTCTATGAGACGCTCTTGGAGTGGGACAAGACGAGGCAGACAAATAAGAAATTACTGGGAGGATATGATTGGAAGCTCCCTCTTGGTGCCGTCAAGTCGAAACCGCACCGTAATGCTATTTAAAAGCATCTCTACTCGCGACAATGCTAGCCAATTACCACGTCTCGAACCACCTGGTCCTTAGAGTCACGCACTTAACAACAGTACGAACGCTGCCGCTTCCTCATTGTCTTACAACATCATGCCGTCAAAAATCCTCATTAGAATGAAAGAAGAGCCAGGGAGAGACTCGTGCTCTGCATGTTAGGGTATACCCTCCAAATTATCAGGAGACATAGATAAAATCCAAAAGACCCTGGATCGCCCCAAAGTTGGGCTCAAACGTAAAACTTCAGAGTTGAACACAAGGAAAGCTATAATCGTTAAGGGAATGTGAATTACTCCTCGGGCTTGGTCATATGATTTCCAAAAGCACTAGGTTTCTCCAAGTGATTCTTTCAGAGCCTGTTCGTCCAAATTGTTCACGACTACTTCACTTTGCGTGGTAGGCTCTAATCCGAAAAGGCCCAAGGTGGGTTCCGGTTGAGTTCCGCGTGGCGAACTCGACTGAACCGGCGCTGCAGCCTCAGAGGATAAGGCGGAAGGTTCGCCAGAACATGGTGTGCCATGATATTTCTGAGAGCTCACACTGATAGTCCTATTTGAAGTAGGCCCAGAAGATACCCGTGATGTCGTCGACGAAGATGACGCAGGCGTAAAACCCCAGTTTCCGAATACCCATCCACCGACTCTGTGGCCTAATGTCTCCTTAATTTCCTTAGTTTTTGATCCGCCTCTTTGGTTTGCAGCCATACCGTACAGCAACGAGCGATTGTAGGTTCTACTATCAAGGTTCCTTCTAGACATACTAGCACGCGTGGCTGTTGCTGTCATCGCGCTTAGCACAGGCTTACTTGATGTAATAGATGTAGAAGGAGATTTAAACCGTGGGTTATTCGGTAAAAGAAGCTGTGAGGGACGGGACCGGAGAGTATGAATGTCCATACCGGATATGGATAAGAGGCTTTCGTGAGACGCTACTCGTCGCAAGCCTGGTTGTGTTTGCATATGAGAATATATGTATTCAGTGCTGGTGTCCGATGGTGGTGTAGGTATAGAGAGAGAATCTCGCTCTGATGTGTCTTCATTCTCCTCTGGTATCGTCGGATGGCCCGAGGGTGCGAGATATAGGTCCTCTATGTCGGTATGGTCATTAATTCGTTCATTCCGGGAACTGATCTCCGTTATCGCTGCGGTTGCAAGGGTCGACTTAGTGATAGGCATAGAAATGCTGCGAATTAGGGTTCCCGACGGCAGTTTCAGTCCGTGGGAGCCGGGCATCTGGGATTTCTTATGTATGTCATTTTCAAGCTTTCTGGAAAGCTCCTCGGATCCATTGGAAGGTAAGAACATTGGCGAACCGGGGTCATTGCTCTCCGGGCTTGTTGGGCGGGAAGAGTCAAATGCATTATCATTGAACACTCGATCAAAAATTGACGATGCACGATGCGAACTTGAGTATGGGGAACCTGGAGTCGAGGAGGCCGCAATGGAAGTTCCTGTCTGGTTTGATTGGATCGACCACTGATGGGAGGATTGAGGGATTGTAACAAATGTCTGTGACAGTATTGCCGCTGAGGCGGAATTGCTTGCAGCAGCTTTGGGAGATGGAGTGATCGCGCCAATTTTCGATACTGATGGACGAGGGGTATGAACACTTGCAGGAGGGGTGAAATGGCCCGTAGTAACCACGTTGCGTTTCTTCCGTACGCGACGATTGGCTTTACTCCTAGCTTTGGTGAAGTCTTCTTTAGGTTCAGGTGGCACGTGGTAATGATGATGAAAATGGAGCTCTTGGTTCACAATCGGCTCAAAACCCAACTCTTTCTGAAGAGTAGGTGTTTTGACGTGGTCCTCGCCGAGGGAAATGGGCTGGTGAGCCTGTACCTGCTCTCTCAACCGTTCTACTTCTTCGTTCGAGTTCAGCAGCATTTCCCTGAGTTCTACAATACCCATCTGCAGGCTTGCGTTGTCTTGGAGGATGTCTCTGACAAAATGTGAGACCACATTACTGCCATTCTTTTCTCGTCCAGCAGTTCTAGCCGCTGCAGCCCCCTTGAGTCTGCCTGCCGCGGTCTCCAATTCGATCTCTACAGCTCTTCTCCTTTCCATACGCCCAACAACCTCAACATGCCGCTCACGTTCCTCTCTAGCTTCGCGCTCGATTCTGTCGATCTGGTCCTGGAGATCCCCGATTGTCCTTTCTGCCTTCTTCCATCGTTGTATTGCCGTCCGTTCATCTTCCACTGAGGCTGTAAGGGTATCCTGGAGTTGCGCTTGGTCTCGTTCAAGCCGTGCTAGTTGATTCTCCAGATTTTCGGTTCGGGCGGCGAGGATGATTAGGCGTTGGAGTTCTTCCTGGGTGGATTGAAGTGTGGCAGTTAGGCTTTTGACTTGGGCATCTGATTCTGCGACCGCATCGTTTAGACCCTCAAGCTGATCCAAAAGGCTACGATTCTCCTCGACGGTTTGTGCGTTTCTCTCTTCCAGCTCACGTTTTTGCTGCTCCAAAGTCTCGATGGTAGCTGTCATGAGAAGGCGCTCTTGCTCCGCATCTGCCATATAAGCTTCATGACGTACCAACAGGGCCTGAGGAGAGAATGTCAGTGGCGTTTGGGACACTTAACGATCAAGGTAACTTTTATGGAATCCAATCTCTTGAAAAATTTATCGGGAGACTGGAAAAAAGTGCACTGGAATACGAAGAGAGATAGAGCAGAAGGGGTAGAGCATACCTGGCCAAGCCGAGCGGCAGTCTGTACATCGCGCTCAAGCCCTTCTAGAAGAGTGCCGGTATGAGCTAAGAAGGGACAGTCGGTCCTACCGCAGCAACATTGCGGAATGCTGCTTTCTGGTGGCCGAGACGACCCCTCCATGACTACCGGTAGGCAGTTGCAACTTTGGGAGTAGAGAAGTCTTCAAGGAGGCGATACTCATATCTTGTCGTGCTGGCACGGAGGAGCTTAGGAATGGTTGGAGTGGAGGGACAGGTAAGGTGGAAGTGTGGAAGGCGTCAAGGTCATGCAGGCGCGACAACGTGAGTTGTTCTCGGCAAACAGGTTTATGTACACACCTTGCGTCGATCAGGGCCAGTTCAGTCACCGCATATTGCTTTGGACATGAACGCGCATTTGGAAGCCTTGCATGTGGATCTCTCCATCCTGCCGAACATTTTTAACGGTACAGTTTGCTAGCCTTCTCTATTTGATGGCACAGTCTTGGTTGATAGAGCAAGCCGACTGGTACTCAGGTTCATATCATAAAGCAGAGCAATACTCAATCAATTACGACCACAGCCCTTGGCCGTTTCTGCCCGCCATCTGCCATACCCACGTCACCATCATCTTCTCTTTGAGCTGCACCAGGGAAGCTGTTCTCTTCTATGAGTCCATCTACAAACTCATCTGCCTCGTCATCCCCAACAAATTGCGCACCCTCTGATTCGTTACTAGTGGCGAGTCTATGGCTCCGTTTTCTTGGTACTGCAGACGATTCACGCGTAGTGGCCACATCCTCGATCTCACTGTCGATATTTTGGAATGCATTTTGCACGAGAGTATTTGAGGCAAGATACCCACGTAAAGGCCTCTGCTCTAGGGTTGAGCGTTTTAGCGCAATCTTTTCCTCGGCATTCGCAAACCCCTCGATGATTTTGATTAATTTTCTCCATTTGTTGGGGTCCCGGTTTGTGTCATGACGTCCGACTTCCTGCCCATTCAAAGTCTCAAGATCTAGCGCATCGGTTCGAGAGTCACCCCAGAACCAGCGTTTGCCATCGCTAATACGCTTATCATGCTGTGACGAGTATTTTCTGGCTTGGTAGATCCCGGAGAGACCTTCGTTGAGGTCAGGAGCTAGGTTATTGCCACTTTCATGTGACTGGGTCTGAGGAAACCAAAGGATCATTGCTTCTGCTTCGAAACATCGACCTAAGATACGATTGAAAGGTATTACCATTTCCTTTGTTAGGTCATGCCGGGGGTACCACTTCTCATAACCATCCATCGAGCTTGGGAAATGGCTTTCGGTTCCGTTATTGGCAGTGAACCGGCCTCCGCTAGCAGAATGAGATGGGTCTAGGGTAAAACCCTTTCCACTAATGTGCACTGCAGAGTTGTAGGGATGGCCTTCATCGTAATCGTTATCGTTTGCTCTGTCAATATTCGAGAGCTTTAACTTGATAGCGGAAATCTGCAGAACATCAGTGCAGGGCGAATTCTCTGATGTTGGCACTAACCGAACAACATCCCCAACGAGGATCAGCTCTGACCCAATGAATATCCCTCTGCATGAGATTGATGCTGATGGCCATGTTCCCTTGAATCTGTACTTGTCTAGTAGTGAGAACGAGGACATAACTGTGAACGCGTGCTTGATTGTGGGATGCCACTCGTCTTCGGGTATGTGATTGAGGAATTCTCTCCAGAATACGAAGGGTCTAGTATGATGCAAGGGAACGTATTTGTACTGCTTTGATAAAGTCTTGTTGTTGTCGTTGGGATTTGGTAATGGCTCCACCCGAAAACCTGAGTAATTGACCTGAAATTCCTTTCCAGTTTCAACCACAAGGTCTTCGATACTTACAGCTTCAGCAGCCGGCTGCCCGATGACACCAGCTTCCCAGCGGGGGAATCCTGTATAGTTTTGCATTTTGTGATTGTAGATTTTGTACTCGCCCGACTTGTTGTCTCGGCAGATCTCTTCGCCTGGACCAATCTTTTTCACAAAGAGAACAATTTCAGCCATTCGCGGGACCCAAGCAGGCTGATTGGAGATCTTAGCTAACATCGCCGGCAAAAGCTTCCGCTCAGCTCGCCAGTCCAAACTCATTGTCTCTTTAATTGGTTCATCAACAGACCCCGTACGCTTGAGCTTGTCGATAAGATTTCGGTACACATCCGGGGTTCCCTCATCGTCGACGCGCGTAGCATCGGCATCAGGTCTTAAGAGTTTTGATCTGCCCTTTTCTGAAATAAAATTAGCACTAAGAATTAGAGTATTGGAAGTGAAATGCAATAGACGAGATTTTCCTGCGGATACTTACGTTTTGCGATAGATCCTGTTGCTATACTAGGAATTCGACCACCTCCTTTGGTTTGACATACTGTGCAGATACAGCCAATATTATCGCCTCCATTTTCCATTAGGTGCTTGAAGTGTGGAAAAAACCGATTTGGGGAATCAAAATATTTGTGAGTGGGATGACCAAAGAGCCACTTATCGATCTGATATTACGTGTTATCGTAGGAACTCAACCATTTTGATTTCAACAATCTGAGATGCCCTTACATGCTTCGGGGTGCCAATCCTTGGTTTTTGGTAGAGTGTATATCCAGCTGGCAGTTTGTCAAGTATATATCTTACGCCTATACGTAGTCAGAAGATCTAAAAATTGTGGGATGTACGGATCAAAGATAAAGTCGGCCACCATGAAATGAATGTTCCCTTGTTTGACCATGTTTGGCGTCGGAAGTAGCACTGGAAGAAGAATGGAATGTAAATGTGATAAAACTTACCAGGCAGTGCTTCGCCTCTGCTTTCCATCCATAGGCTAGCAATTTTCTCTAGATACAATGTTGGTGGATCAACCAAGGTGTGCGTGCTGTGGTCTGGCTGATAAGTTGCGTCACCATCCGAGCCAGGCCGGATAGGCACTACAACAGTTCCGGCAGACATCTTGGTGGCGAAGAGCTGTAGAATGTTGTTCTTTACACCCAAAGACAAGGTGATGTAGGAACCGCTGACTTGCAGCACAGTCTTGACAACTCTAAAATATCATTGGGTAGGAGGGCAACGGGACTATGGCATGCAATTAGTTTAATCATAAAACAATAGAAATGGATACTGCTTACTTTGACTCCTAACAGGAATTGAATTCTCACTGCCACCTGCAGGATGAGCCACAAAGTTGTGGCCAGATTGGCGTGTGGCTGGTCTAGGCGGACGTGTTTTGAAAGAGAGACTACTGGAAGTTGAGGTCGTCCCGGGAATCAACACGAACTCAGAAAAACGGAAGGAGTTCGAAGGCACAATGATTTTGAACTGAAATTAGAGAGGCTGATCAGGTTTCTTCATCAACGAATTGTGCAAAAGTGGTAAGCAATGGACGAGCAAAGACTGGGAGGTCATCCTCTTAAGCGAAAGAGCAGCTTTGTAAGTGAGGCCTGCTGCCAGCAGCAATAGTTCACTGTCAGCATCGTTATAACCTGCTACTAAGAAATGGTGGGTATATTGTCAAGCGAACTGTAGCCAAAAGTTTAAGAATGGAGTGCGATGTCACTTGCTAGGCACCCTGGTAGCCTAGACAAAATGTCCACCGCAAACACCCTATTATTCTCAGATACGTCCTACGGTTGTCGATAAGAGCAAAGCCAATAGAACCGATCGGATCAAGTTGAGATGCCAAATTATAATTTTTCCAGTGCACGGATCACTAGATGGTAGGGCGCTACCAGGGGAAGGGATAAAGGGAGGTACCGCCAGTGTTCCCCCTGTGTGCGCGCAACACACAGCAATCTCGGTAATCACTCAAGCGCACCATCCAGCGTAGATACTGTGCGCTTACCAAAAGAGCCGTGCACCCGCGAGAAAGGCAAAGCCTTTAATTTTTTAAGCTTAATTATAAGAGTTAAACTTGAAAGTCTCTAGTGCGTACAAAGTGTGTTGTGCGCGCACAGGGGGACACTAGAGCTCGTACAGGCTGTACCTGCAGAAACCCATATCAAATTGCTCCTTATCTAGGCTTTTGCGTCTAAGCGACCTGGGCCGTGTGAAGACCACAAATTAATCGCGCCACAAGAGAGGGACTTTGGCGAATACTATGCAAGCTCTCCCTGAATCTTGCAGCTCGGGATAAGCAACATAGAGAATGAGATCTGCGACATCCTTTAACGTAGGTGATGGGGTTATGAAGGTGTCCCTGGTTATGAGGGTTTGCAGGTTTTGCAAACAAATTTTGTCTATGTGCTTGTTCATAACCCACGTTACCCACTGCACTTCGGAACGCCCCAGTTCTAGCCTTCTCACTTCAATTGGTGCTAATGCGGCGCTACCCAAACACGAGGATGGCTCTAAAGCCTTGGAGGAGATGGTGACAACATCATCTCGAGGATGGCGTGCAGCCCTTCCGCGTGCGTACTTTGTGCGCGAGTTTGGAATAGCGCTGCAGCACGGCTGGCCTTTCTGATCCTCGAGGCTGGCTTTTCTTCCCAACCTTCGAAAGTAGACAGCTAACAAAGCGCATCTACTATAGCGTCACCGTCGAAAATGTCTGATTGACTGCAATCAGCAAGACCTGGACTCTTGAGTCATTTAGTCCCTCAGTAGGGGCTTGCAGCCGCAGCTGTTTGGCACCCGTCGCAGCGGCTCGGCACTGCACACGCGATTGGGCATGCCCAAGCTCTGAGATACCCATCTATCAACTGTTACAAGACAGGATACGGCACGACCTTTCACCATGAGCAGCTTCTTTAATCGATCGTCCAAGTCTCAGGCATCTAGGCCCGAGCTTCCGCCTGCGAAACGGATCTCGACGCCCGCAGGTCAGCGTCTGTCTGTCATTTTGGAGAATGGTGATAACCCGACAGCAAAACCGAGAGATTCATATAGAGCATCGCTACGAAAAAGCGCTCTTGCAGGTTTAGGAGATGCTCCGCGAGAGAGCCTAGAGGACTATTCGCATGGTTCTCAAACATCTTATGGCCATTCAATCAGCGTCTGGTCTGAAGCTTCTGGAGAGAAGCTGGGAGCATTTAAGAACAAAAAGCAGATTGCGAAGAGAGGAGGATGGAAAAGATTGGGACTTATTATTGCTGTCGTACTTACGATCGTGATCGCGATCATTATTGGCGTGGTTGTTGGATTAAAGAAGAAAGGCTCAAGCAATAAGTATGCAACCTTCTCTGTGCTCCTAGTATTACACTAATTAGCCGTCCGAAGCAGCAGCCAAATACCGCAAACAAAGCAAACCGTTGCTGCTGTAGCATCTAATTCTGTCCTCTTAGCACCTGGCAAAACTCCAACAAGCACCGCTTCCCTTTCACCTTCCGCCACGCCCTCAGACTTCCCTGTCGGCTCTTACAGTATGATAACCTTCCTGGACACGGTGCAGACAAACTGCACCGCTAACCCATCGGCCTGGACATGCTATCCCTATACAATCTACAATACAGACGCTAACAAAGCCATGGCGACCTTCAATTGGATCATCACCTCACCTTCATCCGATTCCTACGAAATTTCTAGCACCACAAACCCATTTTCTATTTCCTTCTCCAACGCGCCCCTAGATCTCCTAGACAGTGGGCTCGACACCGAACGCTATCGCTTCCAAGTCACGCAGACCAAAATCGTCTCTCCATCTTCCGCTCTTACTTCGGACAATAGCGCTGCGGAATGCTTCTACAACGCCACAACTTTCCAAGCGTATCTATATACTAAGATGGCCAAATCATACCCAGACACTTCGATAGGGGAGCAGAGCGACAACCCAAGTTTCCCTGTTTGGCCATTCGCGGTGCGCGCCGAACAGATCATTGGTGGCGGGCAGGACGTACCAAATTGTTATAAGTTGGATAATGGAGTGATTGGGGAGAGGATTACGGACGGGCTAGACCCACAGGATCAGGGGAGCCTCTGCAGTTGTTTGTACAAGAACTGGAGGACACCAGACACGTAATAGAGCTTATTGGGATAGTTCAAAAGAAGGGAAGGAAAAGGGGACTCTTTTGACGGGGTAAGACTGCAATTTGGGCATTTTACTTGCGTATTTATTGACTATAGTCGTTCTAGTATGGTTGTGTGTGCACACGAGAAGGCATTGGGCTGGCGTAGACTTGATTTGGTCTCCGAGTAAATAAATTTATAATTCCTTGTATATAATATGTAGTTTTTAAAATTTCATCTCATGTAGGTGATCCCTTTGTGTGGCAAAACGGACTTTTCGTATTGGGCGCTTTGAGCGCTCCTGCCTTGGTTAGCATGCTGCAGGTACCCTAGCTAGCGTCATTTTGTTAGCAAGCCTCACCAAAACGCGTCAATATTGCGATGCCGATGAAATACTGCAGAAGGCCACCACTACAAACACGTATATATATTTTTTGGGAAGTTGGGCAAAAGGTCGTGATATATGATGTTATGACTATAAGTTTCTGCCTTTTTATTAACTAGCTTTAGAGGCTTCGGAGCTGAAGACGCATGACTTTTTCTAAGGTGGCATAAGGACAATATTTTACCGACAATTTAATGATCAAACAGACGGCGACAATATTAAAGCCTTTTAATTAAATATTATAGGCTTCCTGGCCACGTTGCTGCTGTTAACCGCGGCGTCAAAAGCGTCAATAAGGCGCTAGTACAGCTGCACTGACCAGAGGCTTCAACACCAAGCTCTAACGTCTTAGCCACCCAGACGAGACAGCCACCCACCCGAGACAGTGCACGGGCCTCCTAGGAAAATCAAAATCAATTTGACCTCAAAATCAACCCTAAAATCAACCTAAATCAACCCAAATCTACCCTATTATATAAATACACTATAATCCATTGGTAGTTCCTTCCAAACCTTCTTTGCAAAGGTAATAACCCCCCGTAATGCAGCCTTCCTTTCCTTTACCCTCTTCTCTTCCTGCTCCTTTTGAAGCTTTTCCTCGTTCTTCTTTTGTGCCTCTGCTACTGATAAAACTCGTGCCTTCCTATAGGCAGCCCTTGTCTTATTAATACGCTCCTTCTTCTGTCTTTTAAGAAGCTCTTGATTTGTTCGCTTGAGGATTGTATTATTAGTAACCGTACTTAATGTAAACTGCCGAATATTGTGCATAACTTGAGAACGTAGGGGTGATGCACCTTGTAAGAGCTGCCTAAATATTTTAGTAAGTCTCTCCTCTATGGAAGGAGATACGGGTATATTAAATTGGTGGCCATTCTTGTCTGTAAAGCTTATATAGGAAGGAGTCGTTGGCTGAATCTTTTCTAAAACAACCGAAGGATCGAATGGTAGAAGGCCAGTTGCCCGCCATGCACTTGCTATATTGGTTAATAATATAGCTTTGTGTTGTGCAGCTTGGTAATACTTAAGGAACTTAGGCTTAGTAATATTAACAGCTCCATAGAAGGCGAAGTTATAGAGGCGCTTTTAATAGGCTTTTGATAAGGGGCTAAATATACCAACATCTAGGGGCTGAAGTAGGTGCGTTAAATAAGGTGGTAGATAGAGAGGGATGATCTTATAAGCCTCGCAATACTTAACAAACTATATTGATACGTGGCTCTCGTGTCCGTTAAGAATTAATAAGTGGTAGATTCCTTAAAGGCGTGGCTCTGTATATTGGTTAAAGTGTTTCAACCAATTAACTGCGATGTCCGAATTTGTCCACCCCAAATTGCTTACTTAAATTACTGTCTCGCGATTAAGTCCAGGTAATATCCAAGATTGTTATATTTGCTTCCCCTAAAAGATAAGGTAGGAAGGTAATTAATATTAACTTCCTAATATGCACTTAATGATAGATACCTAATCGCGATTGCCTGGCTCTGTAATAAAGGCTTAAGCCTTTAATTAAGGAATAAGTACCTTAACCTTATCGCCTAACCCTATTGCAATTCCTTTCTTATTTATATTGTATTGATTGCCTGGGGGAATTGTGTACTTGGTAATAGTAGCTTTATAGAGATTAAACTACTCTTTAATAATCTCTGGATCCTTAGTGTCCTTTTGCTTTTAATTAAGGCCTCAGGCGAATCGAACTTTGAGCTCTGGGTGTTGGGTAAGGAAGTTTTTATACCAGTGTTGGCCAAGCTCTAGAGGACGCTTTTTTGCAGCAAGGATACTTTTGGCTATAGATTTGAGGTGTTAAATTCAAGGTGGCCAACCCCAGGCTCCCATTGTATTGATTTATTTGACTAGGGAGTCCTCCTTAATAACTAAGAGCTTTTGAAGCTTTTGGTGATACTCCTTGCTTAATTGGCGGCTGTTGCGACGATGGTAAATAGAAGAGGGCGATAGACCGTATATTTGGGTAAGCAAATGGCCAGATTAATTAGGATTGGTTTCCAATAATTAAAGAACAATTTGCATTCGATCTTCTTGGTCAAGCGATAGTAATTGAGAGGTAGTAGAAGACATAGTGGTGGTGTAGTAGAGGAGTATTTTAATGTTTTGATTTTGATTTTCCTAGGAGGCCCGTGCACTGTCTCGGGTGGGTGGCTGTCTCGTCTGGGTGGCTAAGACGTTATACGGTATCCCTTAACCCGCCGACGTCCACTGAGTGTATGGTCCGTGTGGGAACACCAGAATCAGAAGTACGCGTATAACCTATGTAGATTTCATCAATACAATACTATCAACTATGCCTTCTAATTGTACTTCCAATGATATAGTCCTTGTTTAGACGGCTTAATATAATATTTAGCCAAATCGGGTCGCTAAAAACTCACCACTAGAGCCGCGGCCGCTGCCCGATTTTACAATGGCTTTTTATTTCCCATCACGACAATTTGATTGCATTGATCTTATTGGTTGGTTCTTATTGATACCGTGTGGACGAATTTCGGCGGGTTAAGGGATAGAGCTTCTAGATTGGCTTATAAGGCGTACATATACAAAAAGTCCATAAAAAAGTTGCCACACGAAGGGATAACGTGAGCGATAGGGTTATGACAATCAGCATATATATCACCTACGTTAACGCTTGGTTATCCCTTTGTGTGGCAAGTATGACTTTTCGTATTGGGCGCTTTGGCGCTCCTGCCTAGGTTAGCATGCTGTAGGCACCCTAGCTAGCGTGATTTTATTAGCAAGCCTCATTAAAACGCGTCAATATTGCGATGCCGATAAAATGCTGCAGAGGGCCACCACTAAAAACATATTTTTTTTAAAGAAGTTGGGCAAAAAGCCGTAATATATAATGTTATAACAGTAGGTTTCTGCCCTTCCTCTATTAACCAGCTGCTAATTATATAGGAAAATCCTCTATTAGTGTCCTCCCCTAAATTACTACTACCTATCTACTTTATACGCGTTCCTAATATTAATAAGGATAAGCTAGTAAAGGACCAGCTTAAGGTTATAAAGGAGGACATACTATATACATTAAATAAGGTGTATTAAATACTATAAGTAGTTAAACGGTTTAACCAGCGGCTATTTAATATAGAAGATCGATTAAAGGTAATAGAGAAGGGTTTAAAGAAGGCTAAGAAGAAGGCTATAGTAAAGGCTTAATTAGCTTTAGAGTCTTAATATTAAAGATATAAAGCAGTAGAGGCCTAAAATAGTTACCTAGTTATTACCTACTAAATAAAGGTTATTAAAGCACTAAAGGTATAGAGGAAGCCTATAGGCCTTATATTTATATACTATTTGCCTAATCTTTATTATAAGCTTCTTTGCCGTTTTCTATTTACACATCTAGCACTTTAGTAAGGTATTATAGCCTTACTTCCTTATAAAGCTTTTAATAGAATAGTAAGTTTGCGTCTTATACAGTTAAATTATAGGTAGTAGGGTTTTAGTAGTAACATAAGTAGTTTTTTAATTCGTTTTAATATTTCTATAACTAGGCCCAATGCTAGATTAATATTGCCTATTATAGGACACCTCTATAACACCTTACACACGTCTACCTGTTTCCACTGTCTTAACCTCCATATTAACGACTTAGTTAATTAAGGCACGTAACGGCAATCTAAGGCAATTTGCCGTAATTTGCCATTATATAACGGCAATCTACGGCAGTTTGCCGTCCTCTACTATATTCCGCTATATTCTGCTAAGTTTTACTAGGACTATAACCCAAAGCCTATTCCGCCCTATGTATATATTAACTAAGCAACTAAGTTAACAATATATACCCCTTTCCTCCTATTTCCTTACCTTCTTTCCTTACGCAACATCTTAACTTTATTATATAGTTTATATACAGCTTCACAGCTAGATAGAGCAACTTTTTTTATAATTGACTTACCCAGCTTATAGGGCTTCTACCAAATGAGAAGTAGTATGCGCTAGTTGATTTTCGACCTATTATATCACCCCCCCCCAATCTGAATCGTAGTAACCTAAAATATAAGGTTCTGATTGTCCAGAATAGGTAATTCCTAAGGTAGGGGTGTAATTTAGGTATTTCCAAATTTGATTTAGTGCCTGGTAATGTATTTTATTTGGATTTAACATAAATCTAGCGCACGTGTTTACGTTATAGGCTATGTCAGGCCTAGTCTTTGTAGATAAGTATATTAGGCTTCCTACTTCTTGTTAATACTGTTTTATATCTTTAGGAGAGGCCTATTTTGTATTCTTTTCCATTTTTAAGCTAATAATTCCAGGGGTAGATACTGGATTTAGATTTTGTTTATTAAACCTTTATAAGATATTTTAGGTGTATTTCTTTTGGTTTAATTTTATAACCTGATTTTTGCGATCTCTAGTAATTTCCATACCTAGGAAATAGGAAACTGGTCCCAAATTTGTCAATTCTAGGTCTTTGCCTAGTTTTGTTTGGATTTTATTTATTTATTTAATATTTGGGCCAAATACTAGTAGATCGTCTACATGGCAGATTATTATAATGCCTAGTGTATCATTTTTGAATACTGCCTGATCTGCAAAGATAGGATAAAATCCTTCTTTTTTAAGGTTATTTGCTAGGTGGTTATACCATTGTCTTGATGATTGTTTTAGGCCATATAGAGCTTTGTTTAATTTATATACCTTATTTGGTATTGCAGTAACACCTTCTGGTTGTTCTATATATAGCTCTTTGTCTATATCAGCATGCGTAAACGCATTTTTAAAGTCCCATTGTACTATTTCCCAATTATGGTAAGCTGCTAAATATAGTAGCATTTTGTACACTTCTGGGCGGCAAGTATTTGCAAAGGTTTCTTTGTAATCTATGCCATATTGCTAACTAAAGCCTTTTACTACCCATCTGGCTTTATATTTGATTATTTGGTTGTTTTGATCTGTTTTGATCTTATACACCCATCGAGTTTTTAGAGCCTTTCTATTGGGTGGTAGATCAACGATATTCCAGGTCTTTTGTTTTTCAAGTTAATCGATTTCTACACCCATCGCTGTTTGCCAATTTGGCCAATCAGGCGATTTTATAGCTTCTCTATAGGACCTTGGTTCATTTTGATTGGTTCCTAGGAGAGCTAGTTCGTCTATATCATTATCCTCTAATTCACTGGATTGATTTATCCTTGATATTTGATTTTGTCTGGTTTGATTTTGTCTGGCAGATTGATTTTGTCTGATAGATTGATTTTATTTAACAGATTGATTTTGTTTAATAGCTCGATTTTGTTCGATAGCTTGATTTTGTTTATTTATCTGTTTATCTCTTTCGTTTAAATCAAACAGACTTTCTTCGTTGACTTCTAGGTCGGCTTCTTTGCTAGTAGTGAAATTATGAAACTGGTTTTCCAGTATTTTGATATCTCTAGCCCAAGTAAGCCTTTTTGAATCTATGTTATGTAATCTATAAAGATTATTTCCAAAACCAAGTAATATCGCCTTTTTAGCTCTAGGCTCTAGTTTTTTTAAGTCTTGTAGCTTTGTTTTTATAATACGCAATTGATCCGAATACTTTGATATTTATAATATCTGGTTTTGTATTATAAAGTGCTTTATAAGGCGTTTTGAATTGCAATTGACTATGTGGAGTCCTATTGTATAGGTAAACTGCTGTACTTACTGCTTCCCCCCAAAGCTCCTTTGGTAGTTTTGCAGTGAATAAAATACAGCGTACCTTTTCTAGTATTGTTCTATTTATTCGTTCTATCAACCCATTTTGTTCGTGGGTATAAGCAGCCGAATATTACTGAACAATACCGTATGTAAAGCAGGCTCCTTTGAACCCTTTGTTTACAAATTTACCTCCCTGATCTGATTTCAGGTATTGTATTTTCCTTTTTAATAGATTTTCAGCTCGATTTTTAAATTCTATGAAAGCTTTATAGGCTTCTTATTTAGATTTCAGTAATTTAAATTCTAAATATCTAGTAGCTGGATCTAGGAAGAAAATGATATATCTTTCACCATTTATAGTTTTAGGGGATATTGGTCTATATAAGTCAGTTACTACCTTTTCTAGGTAAACTTTTGCTTTTAGTGTAATTTCTTTATTTCGCTGACTTGTCAGCTTTGATTCTATAAAAATTTCGCATCCATTAAATGGAATATTTGACTGAAGACCTAGAGTCTTTTGTAGTGAAATAGGATTTATATGGCCCATTCTTTGGTGCCAAAGTTTGATTTTATCTGTTTGTTCAAGCAAATTGATTTTGTTTGTTGGCTCAATTTTATTTATTTGCTTGCTTTTGACTTTCTTAGTCTTTTCACTAGGCAGATTGTTTTGTACTATATCTATATAGTACAGGGAGTTTCTTCCTATGGCTGAGATAAGCAGTTGTTCATTTTTGTATATATGGGCTTGACCGCCCTTAACTACAATTTTATAGCCAAGCTGATCTAGCTTACTGACAGAGATAAGATTGTGTTGAAAATTGGGTGCATATCTGCAGTTTTCTAGTACAATTTTGTTTCCTTTGTTTACCAATTCTGTAAAAGTGGTGAGCGGAGGTAGGAGGACGACAGGGTGAATGATGTAGTGAAGCAAGTGAAGTGGATGAACTTGATACGATTAATGATGTCTATCTGCGGGGGATCGAGTCTCTATATACCTGGAAGATCCTAGTTCCGGAACGTCTATGTTCCGGCTCGTATTCTGATACGTTACCTAATACGCTAGGTAATACGTTACCTGATACACTAGGTAATACGTTACCTGATATACTAGGTAATACGTTACCTGATATACTAGCTGATACACTAGCTGATATATTAGCTGATACACTAGCTAATACACTGGCTGATACTATCTGATACACTAGGATTCTTCCAGGGTGTCCTTATATAATGCTTATATAAGCAATATTAGAGTTTATTATTGACAAATTTAACATTTCCGATTCCAATATAATTAATTGATGCATTGGTTCCCCAACCAATTTTCCTATAGGAATCTTTATAGCTTGTAAAGTATTCCTTTTTGGTTATTAGATGCTTAGTAGCTCCTAAGTCTAATACGAAATTAGCTCCTTTTTGATTTGATTAGGGGGTTTAATTGGTAATAAGTACCTCTTCGGTATCTATTAGATTAAGATCGATTTCGAAATCGTCTTCTGCATTACTAGGATAGCTATTACTAGTATTTATAGACACGAGAGCTTCTTGAGGGTTTGGCTTATATTAGTGCTTGGTTTTAAAGCCTTTTGGGGCCTTTTTAGGAAATAGATAAAAACAGTCCTTTATAGAATGCGTAGTTGTTTTACACTTCTTGCAGTACTTGTTTTTATATATTTAATTTGTCTGATTGGTCCTAGGTCGTCTAGACCCTATAACCAAGGCTATTTCCTAATCTTTAGATACCTGTCTTCTAGATTTGTCTAACAAGTTAGAAAACAGGTTTTCTAAGTTAATTGTACTAGAATTGGTTCTGTAAGATTGGGTAACCATTGTAACAAATCCCTCGTAAGGACTGGTTAGGTTATTTAAAACTTAAGCGACAATTACCTGACTTGGCAATTCTATGCCTTTGGCTTTTAATTGGTCGGTAAGTTGCTTTACTTTATTTAAATACTCCTCTATAGAAGAGTATTTAGATAAGGTGGTCTTAAAAAGCTCTTTATAGATCAAGAATTCCGAGCTAAACCCTTTTGGGCTATAGAGATTTTTTAATGGTTTCCATGCTTCCAGAGCTGTTTTGGAATACTATATTTGCAAGAGAGGTCCATCCTCAATTGTCAGCCTTATATTGGCTAAGGCTTTTTGGTCGATTTCCCCTTTTAGGGTGACTCCTTCTTCTATAGCATCACTAAGCGATCCTTTTACGAGAAGCGATTGGACCTGAAGGCTCTAGACTTTGTAGTTAGATTGCCCAATGAGCTTTTTGATTGAAATTTTGTCGGACATTTTATCTGCGAATAGATAAATAGAATTGAATGATAGGATTGAACAGATAGACAAAATCGAATGATAGGATTTGGACAAGTAAAATCGAATGATAGGATTTGAACAAATAAACAGATAGATTAAATGATATATACTTTAGATTCGATCAAGATTCGATTAAGATTGAAATAGGATTCAAACAAGATTTGACTTAAAATGAAATTCAAGTGAAAGTGAAATGGAGATGAAATTGACTCAAGATCTAGTTTAGATTTAATCAAAAAATTGGTTAACAATTGATTGATATTTGGTCGAGGTCAGATTTTAGTGTTTTTAGTTGAAAATTGATCGAGATTTGGTTGAGGTTAGAGTAGCCAGGCTCATAACCTGTTAATTTAGGTAAGCAGAGGTTGGAGGACGACAGGGTAAACGATATAGTGAAGTAAGTAAAGTGGATGAACTTGATACGATTGATAATGTCTATCTGTGGGGGATCGAGTCTCTATATACCTGGAAGACCCTAGTTCTAGAATGTCTACGTTCCGTCTTGTATTCTAATACGTTACCTAATATACTAGGTAATACGTTACCTGATATACTAGGTAATACGTTACCTGATATACTAGGTAATACGTTACCTGATATACTAGGTAATACGTTACCTAATACCATTTAATACACTATATAAAGCCGTAGGGTTCTTCCAGGGTGTTCTTATATAATGTTTACATAAGTAATATCAGAGCTTATTATTAATATACTTTAGCTTCTTTTTCTTTCTTACTATTATCTTTACTAGCCTCTTATATATCTCCCTTCCTCCTTTATATAGGCCTAGGCCCTAATATAGCACTATTTTTCTTTTACTTTCTTTACCTATTTCTCTAATATCTCTTCCCTACTTTAGGGTTATTGGTTTATTCTCCTATAAGGCGCCCTAGGGTCCCTCTATAGTTTATTTAGGTATGTCTTAATATACTTTATAACATTAGAGTTACATTTACTTTATGCCCTTTATATTGCAGTAGCTTTAATATATAGTTATAGGGGGGGAATATTAGCTTCCTTCTTAAGCAGTACTATAGCTATTTACTTATACCCGCCTATTATGCTCTAGAGGCAGGCTATTTAAACCTTTTAGAGTAATTTAAGGAGTAATTTAGGGGGGCCCTTTTTAGTTTCTCTAATAGCCTAAATACTAGATCTATATATTATAGTTAGTTAGATAACTGCTATATATAATAGGCGTAACCTCTAAAAGCATAGACCCTATATAGAATTAATGATCCTAGATAATATAATATACTATACTTAGCCCTTATAGGCCGCTTATACTATATATATACTCTACTAAAGCTTACTGTCTACCTATACTCCTAATACCCTTAGGCCTAAACTAGTTAACCCCTAAAGCCTTAGATATAGATTATATGCTAAAGATCTACAAATTAGTTACATTTTCTTATAAAATGGATTAGCTAGTATTTCTCTAGTAAAAATTAGACTCTATATTATCTTACCTATTCTATATAGGTGTTATAGGCTTTCTCTAGTGTTCTACAGTTCTCTATAGTTGTTAACCTATATATAATTAGGTTTATATTATTAATAAAGCCTATCCTCTAGGTTGCCCCTTCCTTAAAAGTATTAAGTAAGTTACTTATAAAGAAAAGAAAGAGTATTAACAAAAGAGGTAATTCTTATAGTATATCTATTATAACTATAATAGGGGGGCTCTGGTATCTACTAAAGACCAGTAATATCTCTTTTTAGCCTATAAACCCTTAAACAAATTATATAATCCATTTTAGAAAGCCCTTTACCCTAAAGATATATAGGAGGCGCTAAAACTCTACTACCTATGGAGCTCTTGCTGCACCTAGCCTAAAAAGACCAAAACCAACTAAAAAGAACCCTAAAAAACACCTAGAGAATCCCCCTAAGATGCCTATATTGTAGGGGAGGTATATGTTAAATAACAGTAGTTTGCACTTACACGCGACCGCCAGAACTATGCCTAGTAATAGCCCTCTATAATAAAAATAGGCGAATACTACACTATAAAGCGGAAATACCTCTATTAAGAAGGCATCTAATAAAATATAAAGACTATTAGATATATCTAGTATCTATAATTATAGGGAAGTAACCGTTAGCTATAATAAACTAATATAGCTAGTAGAATGGCTCTGCCAGTCTAGTATCCCTTAGGCGCCCCTCTAGCAATCTCTTAATTAAATCCTCTAATAGCTAAGTAAAATTAAAAACAAATAAAAACCCTTTTTATTAGTAAACCATACCTAGGCCGCCGTAGCTATACTTCTATAGCATAGGGAACCTAACCCCCTTAAGACAATAACCGGGTATATAATTATAATATAACTAAATATAGAAAAATCAGAGGGGCTTAGGGGATAATTAGAAATAGAAGTCCTTATAGAGATTCGCAAGGAAGTCTATAATGCTATTATAGTCTAATACCTAAGGAGCGGAGATATTAAAGTTACCTTAAAGGACCAATAGGTAAAGAAATAAGCTATAAGGGTAGGGGACAGGCTAGAAGAATATATTGGCATAAAAGTGCTCTATAAAGACTACTTAGTTAAAGTCCTAGCAGTTCCTATAAGCCTTAGGGTAAAAAAGGGACGCTAAGTAAACAATATAGCAACTATATAGGAGATAGTAAAACATATAGAACGCCTTATACCAGGATTTAAGATTACCCAAATCTAATAGCTTTAATAGGAAAATACAATCTAAGCATATAATAAGAATAATAAGAGGATATAAGAGTTGCTAAAGACTTACTAGGGAGACGCCAGTTAAACGCATAGCTCCCTTATTATTAGTATATATATACTAGAAATATAAAAACTTCTTACCTAAAAAGGAATAATTATAAATGGCCTTATATACAATATAAGGCTCTATAACTACAAACTACACCTAGAACAATACTATTACTATATATAATAGGGATACACCTAATCTATATACGCAGCATAGGTGTGCTGCGGCCACTATACAGGCCCCTATAATATAAGACACTACTTAAATTAAGACTAAATAAAATGCGTAAACTATTACTAAAGCACATATAAGTCGTAGGAGAGAGTGGACTATATTAAATATAGAAAATAGAAGGTAAGGGCTTAATAGCTACGGGAATAACTATACGCTAGGTTATATAAATAGAAACAATAGGCAATAAGTTAGGGGGACACAGGTGCCTTTCTAGCATTCCCTACCTTTAATACTAGGGGGCTAGGCTAGCCATCCCAAGCCTTAACGGGCCAGAAGTGACGCCGCGTAATATTACTAGACTAAATAGGGATATAAGGGTTATAGGGGACACAAGGGAGAGAACGCCCTATAGAAAGACCCCTATAGACAGCTACAGCAAACTTAAGACTAGGATAATTAAGAATTAGACTAAATATGGCAAATTTAACATTTACAGCTAACCTATAAAGGGCATAAAGCCGACTAGTAAGACCAGGGGAAGAACCGGAGATAATAACAGATTTGGATATAGAAGCGCTAGTAGACATAAACCTCTACTACCTATAGTAGGAGGGTATCTATGTCGCTGCTAAATAATAGGCAAGTGCCTACTAAAAGCTATAGATATCTAGGGCCTTAAGCTAGCTACTTTCCTAGGAGCAATTATATAGCAATAAGGCACCGCCAGAAGTATAATTAACCTTATATTTATAGATAATAGCCTATACTAGAGACTTAAAAGGTATATCCCTAAAGAAAAATAGGCACTTACCTTAAACCATATCCCTATCTAGATATAGCTAGATATAGATATTAAGGCGCAACTAAATAGTAAAAGATACGCAATAAGAAAGCTTAAGACAGACAGTTTCCTTAATATAGTTAAATAATAACTTTAAGACCTAGAAGAAATCTACCTAATACTAAATAAGGGAGGCTTATTAGCTACCCCTAAGAAAATTAACTAAAGACTAGAAAGGATCTAGGCAGTAATTAAAAATAGGCTAAAAGAGTATTGCTAGGTCTTAAAACCAGGCCCCTATACGCGATATATATAGTCCGTATAATACGCGGTTCTTATAGCTAGCTAATAATAAGTAAGAAGGAAATATATAAGTAGCTATAACCCTAAAGATTAGTCTTTAGCAAATACTAGAGCCCCCCTATTATAGTTATAATAGATATACTATAAGGATTACCTCTTTTGCCTATACTCTTCCTTTTCTTTATAAGCAACTTACTTAAGGGGTCGTTTGGTTGCGATCTGGAGGCCTTAGATTTAGTTCAGAATAGAGTTAATCTAGAGCTCCAATCTGATTTTAAGGCGACTGTTCGGTTGAATTCCAGTTCAACTTGACTTTAGCTATAGATTTTTGATGTTCCTCTAACCGCCTAAAAAACGCGCTAAAACCAGGCGTACTTTACCATATATAGAATCTGAACTGAGGTCTTGGTGTCAGTTTAAATAAGGAGCTCAAAGCTTCTTAGTTAAACTCTAGATTAATCTAAAGGCTTTAGATTGCACATGTCCGTGCAACCTATAGAGCTATAGATGTGTGTCAAATTGGGAAGGAACGCGTTCTTTCTGCCGGACTTTTAGTTCAGATTTAAAAGCGTTAGATTGCAACCAAATGACCCCTAATACCTTTAAGGAAGGGGCGACTTAGGGAATAGGCTTTATTAATAACATAAACCTAATTATATATAGGCTAATAGCCGTAAAGAACTATAGAACACTAAAAAAAGCCTATAATACCTATATAGAATAGGCAAGATAATATAAAATCTAATTCTTACTAGAGAAATACTAGCTAATCCATTTTATAAGAAAACGCAACCAATCTATAAATCTTTAGCATATAATCTATATTTAAGGCTTTAGGGGTTAACTAGTTTAGGGCCTAAGGGTATTATAAGTATAGGTAGATAGTAAGCTCTAGTAGAGTGTATATATAGTATAAGCAGCCTATAAGGGCCAAGTATAGTATATTGTATTATTTAGGATTGTTAATTCTATATAGGGTCTATACTTCTAAAGGTTACACCTACTATATACAGCAGTTATCCAGCTAACTATAATATATAAATCCAGCATTTAGGCCATTAGAGAAACTAAAAAAGGCCCCCCTAAATTACTCCTTAAATTACTTTAAAAGGTATAAATAGCCTGCCTCTAGAGTATAATAGGCGGGTATAAGTAAACGGCTATAGTACTACTTAAAAAGGAAGCCAATATTCCCCCCCTATAACTATATATTGAAGCCGCTGCAATATAAAGGGTATAAAGTAAATATAACTCTAATATTATAAAGTATATTAAGATATACCAAAATAAACTATAGAGGGACCTTAGGGCGCCTTATAGGAGAATAAACCAACAACCCTAAAGTAGGGAAGAGATATTGGAGAAATAGGTAAAGAAATTAGAAGAAGAATAGTGCTATATTAGGGCCTAGGCCTATATAGAGAAGAAAGGGAGACGCGTAAAAGGCTAGTAAAGATAATAGTAAAAAAGAGAAAGGAGCTAAAGTAGAGTATAAAAAAACGCTAGGAAACTATCTTCCGTAATATAATACTAGTTAGACCAATACTGGAGAGGTATATAGGAGTTAAAGGTATAAAGGCTAACTTAGGTAAGAGAAACCTAAGCTATAGCATAGTTAACGCTATAGGGGGTAAATACTTAAGAGCTCTAAGAAGGCCTAATAAAGGTAGAAAATATAATAGCAATACTTTTAAGAACAGGGATAATAGGACTAAAAGATTAGCTCTACTAGGTAGGTATCCTAATAGGCAGCCTAAGATATAAATATAGCTGGCTAAGACAGACACTAAAATATATAATACTGTTATACCCCCTATGCACTATATAGGGTCTATGCTTCTAGAGGTCACGCCTATTATATATAGCAGTTGTCTGGCCAACTATAACGTATGGATTTAGCATTTGGGCTACTGGAGAAACTAAGAAAGGCCCCCCTAAATCACTCCTTAAACCACTTTAAAAGGTCCAAACAGCCTGCCTTAGGAGTATAACAGGCGGGTATAAGCGAACGGCCATAGTACTGCTTAAGAAGGAAGCCAATATTCCCCCTTTATAACTATATATTAAAGCCAATGCAATATAAAGGGTGTAAAAGAAACGTAACTCTAACGTTATAAAGTATATTAAGATACGCCTAAATAAACTATGGAGGGACCTTAGGGTGCCCTATAGGAGAAGGAACCAACAACCCCAAAGTAGGGAAGATATATTAGGAAAACAGGTGGAGAAAGTAGAAGAAGAATGGTGCGGCGCTAGGGCCCAGGCCTATATAGAGAAGGAAGGGAAACGTGTAAAAGGCCAGCAAAGACAATAGCAAGGGAGAGAAAGGAGCTAAAGTAGAGCATAAAAGAGTACTAGAAAACTATCTACTGCAATATAATACTAGTTAGACCAACGCTGGAGAGACAAATGGGAGTTAAAGGTATAAAGGCAGACTTAGGCAAGGGGAACCTAAGCTATAGTATAGGTAATACTATGGGGGGTAAATACCTAAGGGCTCCAAGAGGGCCTAACAAAGGCAGAAAATATAATAGCAACACTCTTAAGGACAGGAATAATAGGACTAAAAGATTGGCTTTACTAAGTGGGTATCCTAGTAGGTAGCCTAAGGTGCAAATATAGCTGGCTAAGACAGACACTAAAACACGTAATACTATTATGCCCCTTACGCACTAGCTAAGAAGCAATGCTTTTAGCAGCTGGTATAGAAAACTATAATACACTACTCTTAATATAGAAAGGCCTTAAGGCGGCTACCCGGTGGCTTATTAGCTAAAATGTGCTAGACCAGTTCCGGGTTGCAAAGGAAATAGCAATAGAAAGTAAAGGGGCGAGTAATAGGCGCCCCCTAATAACTCTATAGGAGTAGAGTATAGTATATAATACTAGCGCGTCTATAGGTTTGTTACGGCAGCAGTAGTTCCTAAAGAGGTTAAAAAGTAAGGTAGTAGAGCACCACTAGTAACTCGCAGGCAACTTATAAGCGAGCCCTAAAAGGCAGGGAGATGGATTATAGGGTTTTCTTAAATAGAGTTTTCTCCCTATATATATATAAGGAGTAGTCCGCGTGGGCCCAACAGGGATCCAAATCGGACGTTAAGCAATAAATAATAATAATACCCCCTATACACCAACTAAAAAGCTATACTCTTAGTAGCTGGTATAAAGAACTATAATATACTACTCTTAATATAAAAAGGTTTTAAGGCGGTTACCTAGTAGCTTATTAGCTAAAATATACTAGACTAGTTTTATGTTGCAAAGGAAATAGTAATAAAAGGCAAAGGGGCGAGCAATAAGCGCCCCTTAATAACTCTATAGTAGTAGAGTAAAGTTTACAATACTAGCGCGTCTATAGGCTTATTATAGCAGCAGTAGTTCCTAAGGAGGTTAAAAAGTAAGGTAGTAGAGCATTATAGGTAACTTATAGGTGCCTTATAGGCGAGTCCTAAAAGGCGGGGAGATAGATTATGGGGTTTTCTTAAAAAAGTTTTCTCCCTATATATATATAAGGAGTAGTCCGCGTAGGCCTAATAGGGATCCAACTTAGACGTTAAGCAATAAATAATAATAATAATAATATATTAGGTCGTATATTAGGTCGTATTAAAATATAAGCTAAAATATAAGTATTTTAGAACTAGGGTCTTTTAGGTATATAGTAATAAACTAAATAATATTAAATAAATAAATAAAGCTCTAGAATCTAACTATAAGGAATATAGGCCTTAATATAGGCCTATATCTATAGGTACCAAAGTGGTTAGTATAGAGACTGCTATAGAGACCACTACGGAGACTAAATAAAGGGTATTTGCTTATATAAGTAGGAAACGCGTGTAGGTATATATAATAATAATAATAATAATTTATTGCTTAATGTCTAATTTGGATCCCTATTAGGCCTATATAGACTACTCCTTATTTATATATAGGGAGAAAACTTAACTTAAGAAAGACTTAACTTAAGAAAACCCTATAATCTATCTTTTTACCTTTTGGGACTCGCCTATTTAGCGCCTATAAGTTACTAGCAGTGCTCTACTATCTTACTTTTTAACCTTTTTAGAAACTACTACTGCCGTAATAAGCCTATAGACGCGCTAGTATTGTAAACTTTACTCTACTACTATAGAGTTATTAGGGGACGCCTATTACTCGCCCTTTTTTACCTTCTATTACTATTTCCTTTATAACATAGAACTAGTCTAGTATATTTTAGCTAATAAGTTACTAGGTAACCACTTTAAGACCTTTTTATATTAAGAGCAGTATATTATAGTTCTCTATACTAGCTGCTAAATGTATTGCTTCTTGGCTAGTATATAAGGGGCATAATAGTATTATATATTTTAGTGTCTATCTTAGCCAGCTATATTTGTATCTTAGGCTATTTATTAGGACGCCTACTTAGTAGAGCTAATCTTTTAGTCCTATTATTCCTGTTCTTAAGAGTGTTGCCATTATGTTTTTTTTATTATTATTTATATCCAATTATATTATACTACGTATAATACTACGTATGTAGCCTCTAGGCTATAGCGCTATAGTTCTATATATATAAATCCTTTCTAGGCAGCTTAATATGTACTAGTAGCTAAATAGACACTCTAGCCTGTTTTTAAAATGCTAGGGGAGCTCTAGCGACTAGTGTTTTTTATTATTATAGTATTTTGCTTACTATAGTCTAGTTTATACTAAGAAAATTATTATTATTTATTGCTTAACGTCCGATTTAGATCCCTGTTGGGCCTACGCGGACTACTCCTTATATATATATAGGGAGAAAACTCTATTTAAGAAAACCCTGTAATCTATCTCCCTGCCTTTTAAGGCTCGCTTGCGAGTCGCCTATAAGTTACCAGTAGTGCTCTACTACCTTACTTTTTAACCTCTTTAGGAACTACTACTGCCATAACAAACCTACAGACGCGCTAGTATTACACACTATACTCTACTCCTGTAGAGTTATTAGGGGGCGCCTATTACTTACCCCTTTGCTTTTTATTGCTATTTCCTTTGCAACCCAGAACTAGTCTAGCATATTTTGGCTAATAAGCTACTGGGTAGCCGCCTTAAGGCCTTTCTGTATTAAGAGTAGTATATTATAGTTTTCTATACTAGCTGCTAAGAGCATTGCTTCTTAGCCAGTGCGTAAGGGGCATAATAGTATTATATATTTTAGTATCTGTCTTGGCCAGCTATATTTGCACCTTAGGCTACCTACTAGAATACCCACCTAGTAAAGCTAATCTTTTAGTCCTATTATTTCTGTCCTTAAGAGTGTTGCCATTGTATTTTCTGCCTTTATTAGGCCCTCTTAGAGCCCTTAGGTATTTACCCCCTATAGTATTACCTATACTATGGCTTGGGTTCCCTTTGCCTAAGTTTACCTCTATACCTTTAACTCCTATTTGTCTTTTTAGCGTTAGTCTAACCAGTATTATATTGCGGTAGATGGTTTTCTAGTACTCTTTTATGCTCTACTTTAGCTCCTTTCTCTCCCTTACTATTATCTTTGCTGGCCTTTTATATGTCTCCCTTCCTCCTTTATATAGGCCTGGGCCCTAGCACTATACTATTCTTCTTCTATTTTCTCTACCTGTTTTCCTAATATATCTTCCCTACTTTGGGGTTGTTGGTTCCTTCTCTTATAGGGCACCCTAGGGTCCCTCTATAGTTTGTTTAGGCGTGTCTTAATATACTTTATAATGTTAGAGTTGCGTTTCTTTTATACCCTTTATATTGCATTGGCTTTAATATATAGTTATAAGGGGGGAATATTGGCTTCCTTCTTAAGCAGTGCTATGGCCGTTTGCTTATACCCGCCTATTATACTCCTAAGGCAGGCTATTTGGACCTTTTGGAGTGGTTTAAGGAGTGATTTAGGGGGGCCTTTCTTGGTTTCTCTAGTGGCCTAAATGCTAGATCTATACGTTATAGTTGGCTGGACAACTGCTATATATAGTAGGCGTGACCTCTGGAAGCATGGACCCTATATAGAATTAACAATCTTGGATATAGCGATATACTATACTTAGCCCTTATAGGCCGCTTACGCCGTATATATGCTTTACTAGAGCTTACTGTCTACCTATACTCCTAATACCCTTAGGCCTTAAACCAGTTAACCCCTAAAGCCTTAAATATGGATTATATGCTAAAGATCTATAGATTGGTTACATTTTCTTATAAAATAGATTAGCTGGTATTTCTTTAGTGAGAATTAGACTCTATATTATCTTGCCTATTCTATATAGGTATTATAGGCTTTCTTTAGTGTCCTATAGTTCTCTGCGGCTATTGGCCCATATATAATTAGGTTTATGTTATTAATAAAGCCTATCCCCTAGGTTGCCCCTTTCTTAAAGGTGTTAAGTAGGTTACTTATAAAGAAGAGGAAAAGTATAGGCGATAGAGGTAATTCTTATAGTATTCCTATTACGACTATAATAGGGGGGCTCTAGTATCCGCTAAAGACTAGTAACGTTTCTTTCTGGCCTATAAATCCTTAAATAAATTAAATAATCTATTCTAGGAAGCCCTTTGCCCTAAGGATGTATAGGAGACGCTTATAGGGTATATTATTATAGGCGCCGCTAATATCTAGGCTAAGCATTAATACTATAAAGTCCTTTTATATAGCCCATACAGTTTTAATGGTGGTAGCGAGTAGTATAAGTGCTAATAGTATTAAGCGATTCTTTCTTGCCCCTATTTAGCTTTGTAGTAGTAGGGCGTGTTCCTCTACTATGTCTACTATATAGTCCGCTATAACCTTTTCTAAGATTTTGCTTAGGGTGTTTTCTAAGGTAATAGGGCAGTAGCTTTCTGGGATTAAGTAGTCTACTTTGCCTTCTTTTTATAAGACGACTGTTGTTATAGATCTTCTAAGTTATGGGTAGTAGCCTATTATAAAGTATGCTTTAGCTATGTCTATAAGCTAAGGTGCTATAAGTGGTCTACAGGTCTTTAGGGCTTTATTTAGGATCCTATCTAGTTCTAGTATTATGTTGTTTAAGAGGTAGCTAATAGTTCTGGCTATTTCTTTAGTTATTATATTGCTGTTAACCCTTAGGCAAGTTACCGGTATTTTACTAGTAATATCGCTAAGGTCTACTAGAGCTGGTTAAGGGAAAAATCTTTTTATAAGGATCTTTACCTTTTTATTATTGTTGCTTGTGGCCTATAGTTTGCCTGCTCTTTATAGGGGTGGTAAGTATAGATCTTCTACTAGGCGTTCTACCTTTTTCTTTACCCATTTTACTATAGTCCAAAGGCCCTTGTTATAGGGGAGACTTAGGTTAGTAGTATATTTGTTTATAAACTATTTCTAGTTATTCCTTGCTTCTTTTTTTAGGGTATTCTTTAGCTGGTTTCTTATGTCTTTATATTATCTCTTATTCTTAGAATTATAGCTGCTTATATATTTCCTCCTTGCTCGTTGTTGGCTAGCTATAAGGGCCGCGCACTATACGGACTATACATATTGCGTATAGGGGCCCGGTTTTAAAACTGGGTAGTGCTCTTTTAGCCTACTTTTAATTGCTGCCTAGATCCTTTCTAGTCTTTAATTAATTTCCTTAGGGGTAGCTAATAAGCCTCGCTTATTTAGTATTAGGTGGATTTCTTCTAAGTCTTAAAGTTATTATTTAATTATATTAAGAAAGCTATTTACGTTAAGCTTCCTTATTACGTATTTTTTACTATTTAGTTGCGCCTTAATATCCAGATCTAGTTATATCTAGATAGGGATATAGTCTAAGGTAAGTACCTATTCTTCTTTAGGGGAGCACCTTTTAAGTCTCTGGTATAGGTTTTCGTCTATAATTATAAGGTTAATTGTACTTTTAGCGGTGCCCTATTGCTATGTAATTATACCTAGGAGGGTAGCTAGCTTAAGGCCCCTATTATCTATAGCTCTTAGTAGGCACTCTACTTATTAATTAGCAGCAACATAGATACCCCCCTACTATGGGTAGTAGAGGTTTATATCTCCTAGTAGGATAGACTCTGTGTATTTAGTTTCTAGCAAGCTTATTATAGATATAATATTCTCTATCTATGCTACCCCTTTGACCCTAGGGTTATAGATATTAATAATTTATACTAGTCCCCTATATATCTAAATGGTTATAACTGTAATATCTAGGTTAACTGCCTACTATAACCATAAGGCAAGGCTAATATTTTTGCTAATTATAAAGTATACATATATAGCTGCTTTTGGTTCATATAGGAGCTAAAATCCTTAGAGGCAGTATATTAATTATATATAGGTATTATAATACAGCTCTTATATAGTAAGAATATAGTGTTTCTCTAGGTCTAGACTATCTAGTAGGGGCCTTACTAGACGGTGGTTTGTATTGCCGCAGTTATACTATATAATAGTTAAGTAGTGGACCCCTAGTGGGGGTTCTTTACCTTTTCTTTACTCTTTACTTCTTCTGTTTCTACTTTTTTTAAAATATTTAGAACTTCTATCTCCTGTATTTACTCCCTAGCTACTATTTATTTTGTGTAGAGCTTTCTATTTCTGTGTTTTATATTCCTACTAGCCTTTCTAAATCTAAGTCTATTATTGCCTTTAGTTCTTCCCCTATTTTTACTAGTTAGTTATTGCCCCTTATAAGCTAGCTGCGTATATTATATTTACCGTGTTAAATCTAATTCTTAATTATCCTGGCCTTAAACTTGCTATAGCCATTTATAGGGGTCTTCTTACTGGGCGTTCTCTCCCTTGTATCCTATATATCCCTTATATCCCTATTCGGTCTGGTAATGTTACGCGGCGTTACTTTTAGCCTATTAAGGCTTAGGATGGCTGGCTTAGCCCCCTAGTGTTAAAGGTAGGAAACGCTAGGAAGATACCTGTGTCCCCCTAGCTTATTGCCTATTGTTTCCATTTATATAACCTAGCGTGCAGTTATTTTTATAGCTGTTAAGCCCTTTCCTTCCGTCTCCTATATTTAATATAGTCTTCTCTCTCCCACGCCTTATATATGCTTCAGTAACAGTTCGCGCATTTTATTTAGTCTTAATTTATATATTGTCTTATATTATAGGGGCCTACACAGTAGCCGCAGCATACCTGTGCTATGTATATAGATTGGGTGTGTCCCTATTATATATAGTAATAATATTATTCCAGGTGTAGTCTGTAGTTATAGAGCCTTGTGTTATATATAAGGCTATTTATAATTATTTCTTTTTAAATAAGGAGTTTTTGTATTCCTAGTGTATATACGCTAATAATAAGGGAGCTATATATTTATCTGTTGTCTCCCTAGCGAGTCTCTAGTGCCCCTTATATCCTCTTATTATTCTTATTATATGCTTGGTTTGTATTTTCCTGTTAAAGCTATTAGATCTGGGTAATTACAAGTCCTAGTATAAGGCGTTCTGTTTATTTTACTATCTCTTATATAGTTGCTGTATTATCCGCCTAGCGTCCCCTTTTTACCCTAAGGCTTATGGGAACCGATAGGACTTTAACTAGGTAATCTTTACGAAGCACTTTTATACTAATACGCTCTTTTAGCCTATCCCCTACCCTTACGGCCCGTTCCTTTACCTATTGGTCCTTTAGGGTGACTCTAATGTCTCCACTCCTAAGGTGTTGGACTATGACGGCGTTATAGACCTTTTTATAAATCTCTATAAGAACTTCTGTTTCTGATTGTCCCCTAAGTTCCTCTGCCTTTTCTGTATTTGGTTATATTGTAATTGTATACCCAGTTATTATTTTTAGGGGGGTAGGTTCCCTATACTATAGGAGCGTAGCTACGGCGGCCTAGGTGCGGTTTGCCTATAAGGGGGTTTTTTATTTATCTTTAATTTTGTTTAGCTATTAGAGGATTTAATTAAGGGTTTACTAAAGGGGCGCCTAAGGTTTGCTAGACTAGAGCTATTCTACTAGCTGCATTAGTTTATAATGGCTAATAGATATTCCCCCACAGTTCCAGATACTAGACGCGTTTAATAGGCTTTATATTTTGTTAGATACCTTCTTAATTAGGGTATTTCCGCTTTCTAGTATAGTATTCGCCCGTCCTTGTTATTGTTATAGGGGGCTATTGTTAGGTATAGGTCTGGCGGTTGCGCGTGACTGCGTACCACCGTCGTTCTACCTGTGCCTCCCCTATAATGCATGCATCTTAGGGGATTATTAGGGTATTTTTTAGGGTTCTTTTAGTTGGTTTGGTCTTTTTAGGCTAGGTATAGTAAGAGCTCTAAAAGTTTTGGATGTACGTTGGAAGGATCTAGTAGTTATCCACTAAGAAAATTATATAAAAACTGTATAAAGGAAATCTTAGCTCTTTTATCTATTTCTACTATATTCTACTATTCCTAGAGTAGAAAAAGCGCTCTAAAAGATAGATTTTTTAATATAGTTTTATATATAGAAATAAGAGGACCTAAATAGCTTACTAGCTTAAAAGTAGCTAATAATTACCCCTATATAACTGTTTTATTCTATACCCTATTTCTTCTCCTTACTAAAGAAATAGGTAGGGAATTAGTAATTAGTAGATACTCTCCCTAAAAATAATTTACTAATAGTATTTTATAGGGGCGAACCTCGTTATATAAACCTACTCCAATAAGAATTTTTTTGCAAGGTTGTCTTATATAGGGTATAAATACCAATTCGCCTATATACCTTATATTTAACATACTAAAGAAATATAGGCTGGCCTTCTTCCCCCCCTACTATAGTTACCCTAGTAACGCATCTACAGATCGTTTATAGTGCGACCGTATACCTTGGTAGAGGTCGTCTGCTCTATAGCAGCTGGGTTAAGGAGGAGGTCGTCTACTCTATAGCAGCTAGGTTGAGGAGGAGGTCGTCTACTCTATAGCAGCTGGGTTAAGGAGGAGGTTGTCTACTAAGGCAGACCGCTATTATGTTTTAAGGTTGTGGCTACTTATATATTTCCTTCTTGCTTATTATTAGCTAGTAATAAGAACCGTATATTATACGGACTATGTATATTACGTGTAGGAGCCTAGTTATAAAACTGGGCAATACTCTTCTAGCCTATTTTTAATTACTACCTAGATTCTTTCTAGTTTTTAGTTAATTTCTATAGGGGTAGCTACTAAGCCTTACTTATTTAGTATTAGGTGGATTTCTTTTAGGTCTTAAAGTTATTATTTAATTAAACTAAGGAAGCTATCTGCCTTAAGCTTCCTTATTACGTATCTTTTAATATTTAGTTGTGCCTTAATATCCAGATCTAGCTATATCTAGATAGGGATATAGTCTAAAGCAAGTGCCTATTTTTTTTAGGGTTACACCTTTTAAGTCTCTAGTGTGATGGTGCTAGAGCGCGTTACCTGCTATATTCGACCAATTAGGATTTTCCATGCCTAGTATATAAAATCGCTATTGGCCCGCTTACCACTAGCGCCTTAGCGGCTCTCGCGATATGTCTACCTATTGCCCCTAAACGATTCTTCTTCTTCTCCTTAGCTTAGTATTCTTGTATAGTAGCAATCTATAAGCTTTAGTTTAGAAGCATTTATATAAGCCCGTTATATTATACTAAGCTCTCTATATACTGCCTGGGAAGGCCTTAATAATATCCCACCCTAAAAGAAGACCTTTGTCTGTAATAACGCGTTAACGCGTTATACTTAAATATTAAAAAACTCACACTACCACGCCTAAGAAGGCCCTAATAATATCCTACTTTATAGGCCAGACTGTACTTAACCTGCACCCCTAAAAGAACCCCAGAATTAAAACCGAATTGTATAATTCTAACAAACTTTAGGAAGCTGATAATGGTACCTAAAGTAAGCTTATCTAAAAGACCTGCCTCTATCTAAGAGAAATATAAGATCTAGTTAGGATTAGAAATTAAAGATAATAACAATGTTATAAGTGTACACGAGCAGATTTATACCCTTGCTGCTAATTAGAAGGTTAATTGTCTTTAAGCCTAAAGTATATAAGAGACTCTAAAGGAGATCCTAGAAAGCCTTACTACCTTATAAAATAGCCTAGCCTCCCCTTTACAAAGCCTTAGTTAACTCATTCACTTAACTAAATACGATATACTAGAGAGTACGGACATAATAATAAAGTAATTAAAGTCCATCAAGCTCCCTAACCCCCTACTATTATTAGACGGCATAGACCTAACCTTTAAGAACTGGAGAATTTAGGTATGAGGAAAGCTTTATATTAACCACAACCATTTCCCCTCTAAAGAAGCTAAAATGCTTTACCTCTTTAGTTAAACCATTGGGGATACCTAGCAACACCTTTAGGCCAAGTTTGAGGACAAGTTACCTATTTAGTTTACATCTGTTAATGAGATAATATAGTATCTAGCTACTATCTATATTAATCTAAATAAAGTACAGGATGCCTGTTATAACTATAATCGCCTAATAATAAAATTGAACCTATCCTTTACTAAGTTCTAGACTTAATTCTTATACCTAGTAGGCGAAGGCTAGGTTCCCCCTAAGAACTATTATTTGGACCTATATAACAAGCTAACAGTCCAACTACAAGAGAAGATCGCGGTAGCCTTAAATAACCTACCAACCTACTAAAGACTCGTAGCCTAATATTTATCGCTAGATTTAGAACTAAAATAAATTAATACTTGTTCTAATTAACTAAAGCGGCCCTATAGCAACCGTAACCTATCCGCTATACTAATAGGAGCTAGTGTTAGAAGATAAACCACAACCGCCCTTACACTAAAAGTGGTTATAACTGCCTACCTATAAACCTCGCCTAACCCGCCATATACTATGCCTTTAACTAATACTTATCGCAACACCCTAATTGACCCTAATATGGTTACGTGCTTTAATTACGGAAAGAATAGTTACTTTACTATATCCTACCCAGAGCTAAAGGATATGGGTAATATTAAGGAGATAGAAGAAGAAGAAACGTCTAATAAGTTAGGAAAAGAAGAACCTTAGGGAAAGACTCCCCCCTAGGGTATCCTATTAATCTTAAAAAGATTAATCTAAGTTAGCTAATAGGTGGAAAACACTTTATAGTTCTATATATAGTATCTTAAAATGGATATAGAGTTAATATAACTACCCTTATTAACACTAGAGCAAATAGCTTTACCTTTATAAATACTACTTATATGAATAATGTTACTAAGTTCTTAAATATAAATGCTACCCGACTAGAGAAGCCTGTTTAAGTAAAAGGCTATAATAGTTAAGCCAGTATACCAGTTACCTACGTTTTAAAGCTATATATCGCTATTAATGGACGACGCTAGTTTAGTATCCCCTTCTGCATCCTAGATCTAGGGTTACACAATATAATTCTTAGCCAAAAATAGATATCCTACTTTAATATTTAGCTAAACGTTTAATAAAGATAGTTTGTCTAGCTAGAGAATAGACTAAAGTTACCCTCCTTTATTAGGGAAATCCGTACTAACTATAAGACGTTAGCTGCGAAGGCTAATCTTACCTACTAGTAAGATATTAGAAACCGCAACCTAGCCTTCGCCTAAGAAGATATCCGCTATAAGGCTAGCAGGAACTCTGTACTAATAAGGATACTCTCCTAAAGGACTATAGTTAAGGAGGACTCTACTTATGGAAGTGGAATAGACACTAATATAGACGACTTCCAAATTGCGAAGATCTGGTTAATAGGGAAGAGGACGTACTAATAGGATATAAAGGACAACCTTTAGAAGATACAACAAGAGCTAAGAGGAGTAAGGATAATACCAATACCCTAGAAGCCCCTAAGGCCACGGATAACCCTACTATTATATAACACCCCTATAGTAGATATTACGGCAATTAGTGCTATAGGTTTCCACTTTAATATATATTAAAAGGACAACGAAGTCTTTACTACTAGTTTATACGAAATTGACCAGATTATTGCCGAGAGGGAAGAAGTGCTAGTAGAGGAAACTAATAAGGAACTAGTTAAGCGCCTCCTCCCTAATTACCTCTTAAACTATAGAGACGCGTTCTTAAAAGTAGCTTTAGATATACTACCCCCCTACTAAACCTATAATTATAAGATTTAGTTAGAGACCAATAACTCCCTAGGCTATAGCCCCCTTTACTAGCAAACTACGGAGGAACTAAAGGCAACAAAGCAGTACCTAATTAATAACCTCTATAAAGGGGTTATTAAGCCAAGCCAGGCTCCCTTTACTTCCCCTATTTTATTTATAAAGAAACCTAATAAAAGCCTTTGTTTCTGTATTAACTATTAGAAGCTAAATGCTATTACTTAAAAGGATTAGTACCCTCTCCCTTTAATTAATAAAACCCTTATATATCTAAGCTGGGCTAAAATCTTTACTAAGCTTAATGTCCGCCAAGCTTTTTACTAAATTAGGATGGACCCTATATTGGAAAACCTAACGACGTTCTATACCTATTACGGGTCTTATAAATATAAAGTCCTCCCTTTTAGACTGATAAATGGGCTAGCCACTTATTAACGGTACATAAATAATGTTCTTTTTAACTACCTTAATGAATTCTATATGGTATACCTAGACAATATTCTTATATACTTAGACAACAAACTTAAGTACTAAGTTTATATTAAGAAGGTCTTAGAGAGACTATAGAATACAGGCCTATAAGTTAATATTAAAAAAAATGCAAATTTGGAGTAAAACGCATAAAGTACCTTAGGTTTATTGTTAGTATAGAAGGAATTAAAGTTAACCTAAAGAAGGTTAAGGCAATCTGTAACTAGAAATTCCCTTATACTATAAAAGGAATCTAGTCCTTTCTTGGCTTTTGTAATTTCTACTATTAATTTATCTGTAACTACGGAGTTATAGCCAAGCCTCTTATACGACTAACTAAGAACGATACGTCTTTTATCTTTAATAATAACTATATAAAAGCCTTTAAGGAGTTAAAGGACCAACTTGTCTCCTCCCTAATCCTTTATCACTATAACCCAGACCTTGAATTAATGCTAGAAACGGACGCCTCTAATATGGTAGTAGTAGGAGTCCTTTTACAGCTATACCTAGACGGTAAATAGTACCCTATTACATTCTTCTTAAAAATAATAGCCCTAGCTAAGTGCAACTACAAAGTACACAATAAGGAAATGTTGGCTATTATATAATTATTATTTTAGTAGCGCGCAGAGCTTGGAAGCATAGACTCTTAGATTAAGGTTTATACCAATTATAAAGCCCTTAAGTATTTTATAACAATAAAACAACTTACTAGTTAATAGGCCTAGTGGGCCAAAATACTCTTCTAATTCTTATTTACAATTATATACCGCCCTGGTAGGTAAAATGCTAAAGCTAACGCCCTAACCCGGAAAGAATAGGACGTAGGGCCACAAGACGAGCTAAAGGCTTAGCACCGGACACATGCCCTCCTCTATACTAAACAACTTAACCTGTATATCCTTGAGGAACTAAGCTCCAAATAGAATAAAATAGCACCTATAAAAGGAGAGACCCTAGATAAACTAATAGGACTAATTAATTGCATCCTAACCGCGAACCGCACAGCTAAATCCCTAAAAGCCCTCTGCGATTAAGCTATGGGGGGTAACCCTAATTTAGAAATAGAAGACGGACTACTCCTATACTAAGAACGGCTTATAGTTCCAGACATTAACAACCTACAAATAGAGCTAATCCGTAAAGCCTACTATTAAGTCTCTACAGCGCATCCTAGTTAAGACAAGATCTACTAACTACTATCGCCTTATTACTATTAGCGAGGACTCCTGTCCAATATAGAATAATTTATTAGAAATTGTTATGCTTGTAAATGCGTAAATACCCCTAAGGACTGAACTCCTAGATAGCTACAACCACTGCTAGTCCCTAAACACCCTTAGCAATATATTATAATGGACTTTAAATTATTCCTAAAGAATAAATACGGCTACAATATAGCCTTTATAGTAGTTGACCAACTAAATAAGCAAGCCGTTTCCCTTCCTTGCTTTAAGGCTATGACTGTAAAGGATATGGCCTGTATATATGTGGATAATATCTACCGGGTCTATAGCGCTCCTAAGTTAATTGTCTCTAACTATGGACCTTAGTTTATATTGGACTTCTAGAATAAATTCTGCCGCATTCTTAGGATTAAGATTAAGCTCTCTACTATATTCTACCCTTAAACTAACGGCTAAACTAAGATTATAAACTAGTACCTTAACTAGCGACTTCGCCCCTTTGTTAACTACTACTAGGATAACTGGTTAGAACTATTACCTATAATAGACTACGCACAGCTTACGCTCCCTTATAATAGTATAGGAATGTCGCTATTTGAGTTACTCTATGGATATAGGCCATGAATATTCTTTAATTGGGATAGACCTATAGGACATATAACGGCCCGTGAACGCCTTAGCTATAAAGAGGCCTAGATATTCGCTAAGAGAATATATAGGGCCTAGGAGACTGCCTAAGCAATTATAAAAAGGGTATAAGAGAAGAAAGAGTCTAACGCGAACTAATATTGCCGCAAGGTAGACTTCCACGTAGGAGATAAGGTATAGGTGTTAATAAAGAACTGGAAAACCTAGAGGCTAAGCTGCAAGCTAGACTACTAAATGGCTGGCCCCTATAAAATCCCTAAGAAGGTAGGGCACTCTTTTAAGGTTAAGCTACTAGAGTTAATAAAGATCTACCCTATCTTCTCTCTAGACCGACTGCGGAAGGCCGCGGACGACCTATTGCCTAGATAGCACAACGACCCCCTACCGCCAATTTAGATTGCAGAGGACGAAGAATAGGAAGTTAAAGAGATCTTAGCAGTAAAGAAGAACTATAGTACCTTAAAATACTGTGTAAGCTAGGTAGGTTATAATAAAGATCTAAAATGGTACCCTATATCTAATTTTAAGTACTCTCTCTATAAGCTATAAGATTTCTACCTAGCCCACCTAGACCTCCCTAGACTACTACGCAAGTTAGATAGCTGGGTTAAATGCTAGGAAGAGGGGTTAAATAACTATAATAATTTAAATAATAATAAAGAACTTGGACAAAGCCTAAGGGCAGGCTTTTTTAGAAAAGGGGGGGGTGATGTAATAGTGCTAGAGCGTGTCACCTGCCATATTTAACCAATTAGGATTTTCTATGCCCGGTATGCAAAATCGCTATTGGCCCACTTACTACTAGCGCCTTGGCGGCCCTTGTAATATATTTACCTACTGCCCCTAAACGATTCTTCTTCTTCTTCTCCTTAGCTTAGTATTCTTGTATAGTAGCAATCTATAAGCTTCGGTTTAGAAGCATTTATATAAGCCTGTTATATCTAGTATAGGCCTTTGTATATAAATATAAGGTTAACTATGCTTCTAGCGGTGCCTTATTACCATATAATTGCTCCTAGGGGGGTGGCTAGCTTAAGGCCCTAGATATCTATAGCTTTTAGTAGGCACTCCGCTTATTATTTAGCAGCAATATGGATAACCCCCTACTATAGGTAGTAGAGGTTTATATCTTCTAATAAAATAGACTCTATGCCTTTAGTTTCTAATAAGCTTATTACTTTATTAATATATGCTTATAAAAGAGCGTAGATATACTCCCCCTATATTAACCTAATAACCATACTATTAATATTAAATAAAGAAAAACGCTACTCTATAAGAGACCCTACCTAATATTAAAAGACAAACTCCTAGTTATTAAAAAGTATATTAATAAGCACATTAACAAAGGGTTTATTTATCCCAGTATATCCCTAGCAGCTGCCCCTATTCTCCTTACTAAAAAGCTAAAAGGAGGTATTTAATTCTATATTAACTATAGAGGACTTAACGCTATTACAATTAAGAACTAATACCCTATACCGCTTATACGTAAGACCCTTAAACGGCTTAGCTAAGCCAAAATCTATACTAAGCTTAATATTATCGCCGCCTTTAACCGCCTTTAAATATGGGAAGGTAACAAATAGAAAACCATATTTGTATTGCGCTTTAGCTAATTTAAATATACTATTATGCCTTTTAGTATATATAACGGCCCAGGCAGCTTCTAAAGCTATATTAATAACGCCTTATAGGACTACCTTAACAACTTCTACTCCGCGTACCTAGATAATATACTTATTTATAGCAATAACCCTTCTAAGCATACTAAGCACGTTTAAAGGGCCCTATGGCGCCTTAAAGACGCAGGACTTTATATTAATTTAAAAAAGTATGAATTCTTAGTTATAGAAGTAAAATACCTTAAACTAATTATTATTATTAAGGGTGTCCATATAGACCCTAAAAAAGTATGTATAATTACTGGATAGCAAACCCCTACCTATATTAAGGACATATAAGCCTTCCTTAGTTTTACTAACTTTTATTAGAAATTTATATATAACTTCTTAGGTGTTATAGCACTACTTACAGCAATAATATAAACAAAGGGCCTTTCTATAAAAGGAAGAAAAACATATCTGCGTTTTATCTAGACGCCTAAATATAAAAAGGCGTTCTAAGACTTAAAAGATATATTTACTAAAACACCTATTCTAGCTTACTTTATACTAGGATAATAACTCTATCTTAAAACTAACTCCTTAGACTACGTTAACGCAGATATCCTCTTCTAGATAGGTAATAACAGTCTCCTTTACCTAGTTACATTTTACTTATCTAAGCTTATACTATAAGAATATAACTATAAGATCTATAATAAGGAACTCCTCGCAATTATATAAGCGTTTAAGGAATTCTAACCAGAACTTTCCTTAGTAGAACCTAACCAGCTAACTAAGGTCCTAAGAGATTATTGCAACCTTAAGTACTTTATAACTATAAAACAACTAAACTAATGCTAAGCACGTTAGAACGAGTTCCTCTCTAGTTTTAACTTTAAAATCGTATATAGGCTGGAAATATAAGGCACTAAGCCTAATAGCCTAATACGCCGCTTATAAGACCTTCCCTAGTTTAAAGATAACACCCCTTTTTTTTTCCGTTGTATTATACTACGTATAATACTGCGCATGCAGCCTCTAGGCCATGGCACTATAGTTTTATATACATGAATCCTTTCTAGGCAGCTTAATATGTACTAGTAGTTTATAAACCCCTAAACTAGGAGTTTATAGTTCCTTAGCAAAACACTAAGTTTCTACAACCACTAGGGAATGAGAAAACGGTAGGAAAAACTATAAGAAATCCTAATACCTGTCCCTGTCCTTTTGCAATTTATTTCTGTCCTTTTGCTCTCTAATATCTTATTAAGACCCTAGTAGGAGTTACCTCCTTCTAGAATTTTATTCGTTTTGTCTATTTTTCTATAGAACCTTCTAAGCTAGTACTGCGTACTAGTTTAGCTGCTTTTAGAGTCTCGCAGTCTTTACTATTAGCAAAGTGTTTTTCTTTACAATTGATGCAAAGAGGCGTAGTATGCTTGCAAGGCTTACCTATTGTTATACAGGTAGGACAGGTGTGGTCTTTAGATAAATATGCAGCCGCACAAAATCTATACGCTCTAGTAGAGCATCTATCTTCTATATGGCCGAATTTTTAATAGCTAGTACACTGTGTAGTAGGAGAGACTTCTAGGTATTTTACTACCTTAGTAGCTGTACCTGCAATTAAAATTTCTTGTCTTTTCTCTTCGTTTTTTATAATAAAGACTATAGAGCCAAATCTGGTTTATAGGTTATGTCTTTTTACACTAAATAAGATCTATCTAAGTAGTCCTTGTATCCCTATAGGATTAAAGGTCTCAATTTCTTCTTTTAGAAGCTTTGAGCCTCCCTCTCTTAGAAAAGGTAGGGTAGGAACCCTATGGGCTATAATTTGAACCCATAGTTCTAGTTTTTGTTCTCTTTAAAAGGTAAAGCAGTTATGCCAGATCTCCTTATATTTGACTAGGAAATCTGCATTATACTCTTCTGTAGTTGTAAGGAGAATATTTTGTTTTCCTTTAGTTCTAGCTATGGACGCTAAAACTGGCTTTTCTACTTGTAGTTTTGATACAAATAGTTAATTGACTTTGTTTCGTATAGAGAAGGTATCTAGAGGTTGGTCCTTTTTGTCTGTAATTAGGACTAACTTCCTTTTTTATAGCTGCTTTTTCTTACTTCTAGTAGAAGTAGAACTCCTACTAGAAGGAGAAGGTGTAGGAGTAGGAAATAGTGGTAATGAAGAGGGTAGAGAGAACGAAGACGAAGACAAAGAAGGGAGGTCCCTCTTTAGCCTCTCTACGTACGTTTTTTTAGTAGGGGCTACCTCCTTATAGAGAGCCCTTACTTCTTCTACTAGTCCTTTTAGGACATTGTCTGCCTTTTCTTTTCCTTGTGTAAAGGGATTTTCTCCTACTAGAATACTCCGTATATAGGCCTCTAGCTGTTTAACTTGTTCTTTTTTTCTTTTTCTTTTTCTTCTAGCCCTTTATAGACCTGAGTTAGGCTTTCTAGAGCTTTTTGTAGGTATTGTTCTAGAGAAAATAGAGGGGAAAATATACTAGGTATACTATTTATAGTATTTATTGGTTTTGTTATCCTTTTTATAGGTTTTTTTTTGGTTTTCTTTTTTAGAAGAAGATAGAGGGTATTCCCTTTTTTCTCCTGCCTGAAATGGGCTAGAAGAAAGAAAGGAGGAAGAAAAAGTGTATATAGATTCCTTATTACTTATTTCTTTAGGAGGCTTTTTAGGCTTAGTAGCCTAAGGATTCTTTGACATTTTATAGCTAATAGCTTATAGGGAGGTAAAAAGCCTTACTAGTTTTTACTATCCTTATACCCTTTCTCCTTACTAATCCTACTAGAAGATTTCTGGGGAGATTAGGCTAAAAGGTAGTAGGAAAACTAGCCCCTATTTAGTGTTTGGTTTTGGTATTTGGCTTTAGTGTTTGGTTTTAGTGTTCCTGTCCGTGCCTCGCTTATAAGCTAGGACCACCCCTAGAAAGAATTTTCTGTTGGGGAAAAGGGGGTAAAATAACGAATAAATCCACCTCTAGCCCGCTAGGCAGTAGGAATTAGGTCTTGAAAGTTGGAAAATCGATAGTTTTTGATAGTAAAATGGGTATGCGTAAGTTTAGAAGTGCGGCGCCACCTTTTAGTAAGGTTGTATGTGTGGTAAAAATAACCCCTATAATTATTTTTAATAACAGACAATCCTAAAAGCACGGAACTTGGCCCTAGGTATGCTACCTATAATAAAGCTAACTGTACCTTAGCTTTATACTATAGAACTAGAGTTAACCCCAGAAATTAATAAGCTTATTACTATAGTATATAATACCTTTGTTAACCCATTACTATATTAACTAATTGCCGTAAAGGTCGCTAGTACCTATACACTGCCTACTAACCTCCAAAGCTTAGGCCAGATTGATATAGCAGCCTTAAAAGTAAAAAAGAATAGGCTCTATTATAGAGACCGTCTATTTATCCCTAACTTAGAAGACCTATAACAGCAACTAATCTAAATGGCCTATAACCTCCGGTTAAGCGGCCACCTAGGTAAAGAAGGGACCTATAAGCTCCTAAGCCAATACTACTTCTAGCCTAAAATAATAATAGGACCCATAATTAAATAGATCTAGTTAATTAATATATATAACTTTACTAATTAAATAAAGCAATTAATAGAACTATTAAGAAGTAAATTAATATACGCTTAAATGGTATAGGAATGGCATGCGAATAAAGGACGAGCTTCCGTATGGGACTTTAAAGAAGGTAATATAGTTTACCTAAATATATAAAACCTGCAGACTTAACAGCCCTTAAAGAAACTTAATTAGAAGTTTATAGGGCTATACTAAATTAAGAAGAAACTAAGCCTATATACCTATAAGCTTAAACTACTAACTAAGATAAAAATACACCTAACATTTTATTATTATTTATTGCTTAACGTCCGATTTAGATCCCTATTAGGCCCACGCGGACTACTCCTTATATACATATAGGGAGAAAACTCTTTTAAGAAAACCACGTGATCTATCTCCTTGCCTTTTAGGACTCGCCTATAAGGCGCCTACGAGTTACCTATAGTGCTCTACTACCTTACTTTTTAACCTCCTTAGGAACCACTGCTGCCGTAATAAGCCTATAGACGCGCTAGTATCGCAAACTTTGCTTTACTACTGTAGAGTTATTAGGGGGCGCCTATTGCTTGCCCCTTTATCTTCTATTACCATTTCCTTTACAACCTAAAACTAGTCTAGTATATTTTGGCTAATAAGCCACCGGGTAACCACCTTAAGACCTTTTTATATTAAGAGTAGTGTGTTATAGTTCTCTATACCAGCTACTAAGAGTATAGCTTTTTAGTTGGTGCGTAGGGGGCATAATAGTATTATATATTTTAGTGTCTGTTTTAGCTAGCTATATTTATATCTTAGGCTGCCTACTAGGACACCTACCTAGTAAAGCTAATCTTTTAGTCCTATTATCCCTGTTCTTAAGAGTATTACTATTATATTTTCTGCCTTTATTAGGCCTTCTTAAAGCTCTTAAGTATTTACCCCCTATAGTGTTAACTATGCCATAGCTTGGGTTTCTCTTGCCTAAGTTAGCCTCTATACCTTTAACTCCTATATACCTCTCCAGCGTTAGTCTAACTAGTATTATATTATAGAAGATAGTTTCCTGGCGTTTTTTTATACTCTACTTTAGCTCCTTTCTTTTTCTTACTATTGTCTTTACTAGCCTCTTATATATCTCCCTTCCTCCTCTATATAGGCCTAGGCCCTAATATAGTACTATTCTTTTTCTATTTTCTTTACCTATTTCTCTAATACCTCTTCCCTACTTTGGGGTTGTTGGTTTGTTCTCCTATAAGGCGCCCTAAGGTCCCTCTATAGTTTATTTAGGCATATCTTAATATACTTTATAACATTAGAGTTGCATTTACTTTGCGCCCTTTATATTACAGCGGCTTTAATATATAGTTATTGGGGGGGAATATTAGCTTCCTTCTTAAATAGTGCTATAGCCGTTTGCTTATACCCGCCTGTTATACTCTAGAGGTAGGCTATTTAGACCTTTTAGAGTAGTTTAAGGAGTAATTTAGGGGGGCCCTTTTTGGTTTCTCTAATGGCCTAAATACTAGATTTATATATTATAGTTAGCTAGATAACTGCTGTGTATAGTAGGCATAACCTCTAGAAGCATGGACCCTATATAGAATTAACAATCCTAGATAATGTAATATACTATACTTGGCCCTTATAGGCCGCTTGTACTATATATACACTCTACTAGAGCTTACTATCTACCTATACTCCTAATACCCTTAGGCCCTAAACTGGTTAACCCCTAAAGCCTTATATATGGATTATATACTAGAGATCTGCAGATTAGTTACGTTTTCTTATAAAATAGATTAGCTGGTATTTCTCTAGTAAGAATTGGACTCTATATTGTCTTGCCTATTCTATATAGGTGTTATAGGATTTCTCTAGTGTTCTGCAGTTCTCTACGGCTATTGGCCTATATATAATTAGGTTTATATCGTTAATAAAGCCTATCCCCTAGGTTACCCCTTCCTTAAAGGTATTAAGTAAGTTGCTTATAAAAAAAAGGAAGAGTATAGGTAAAAGAGGTAATCCTTATAGTATACCTATTACAACTATAATAGGGGGGCTCTAGTATCCGCTAAAGACTAGTAATATCTCTTTCTAGCCTATAAACCCTTAAATAAATTATATAATCTATTCTAAGAAGCCCTTTACCCTAAGGATGTATAGGAGGCGCTTATAGGGTATATTATTATAGGCGCCACTAATGTCTAGGCTAAGTATTGATACTATAAAGTCCTTACGTATAGCCCATGTAGTTTTAATGGTAGTAGCGAGTAGTGTAAGTGCTAATAGTGTTAAGTAATTCTTTCTTGCCCCTATTTAGCTTTATAGTAGTAAGGCGTATTCCTCTACCGTGTCTGCTATATAGTCCGCTATAACCTTTTCTAAGATCTTGCTTAGGGTGTTTTTTAAGGCAATAGGGCGGTAGCTTCCTGGGATTAAGTAGTCTACTTTATCTTCTTTTTATAAGATAACCATCATTATAGATCTTCCAAGTTATAGGTAGTAGCCTATTATAAAGCATACTCTGGCTATATCTGCAAGCTAAGGTGCTATAAATAGACTATAGGTCTTTAAGGCTTTATTTAGGATCCTATCTAGTCCTAGTACTATATTATTTAAAAGGCAACTAATGGTTTTAGCCATTTCTTTAGTTATTATATTACTGTTAACCCTTAGGCGAGTTACTAGTATTTTGCTAGTAATATCACTAAGGTCTACTAGAGCTAGTTAGGGGAAAAATCTTTCTATAAGGATCTTTGCCTTCTTATTATTATTACTTATAGCCTATAGTTCGCCTACTCTTTATAGGGGTAGTAGGTGTAGGTCTTCTACTCTTTATAGGGGTAGTAGGTATAGGTCTTCTACTAGGTGTCCTGTCTTTTTCTTTACCTATCTTGCTATGGTTTAAAGGCCCTTATTATAGGGGATGCTTAAGTTAATAGTGTGTTTATTTATAAACCATCTCTAGTTATTTCTTGCTTCTTTTTTTAGGGTATTCTTTAGCTAGTTTCTTGTGTCTTTATATTGTCTCTTATCTTTAAGGTTATAGCTGCTTATATATTTCCTTTTTACTTGTTATTGGCTAGCTATAAAAACTGCACATTATGCGGACTATACGTGTCGCGTATAGGGGCCTAGTTTTAAGACTAGGTAATGCTCTTCTAGCCTATTTTTAATTGCTGCCTGGATCCTTTCTAGTCTTTGGTTAATTTCCTTAGGGGTGGCTAATAAGCCTTGCTTATTTGGTATTATGTGGATTTCTTTTAGGTCTTAAAGTTATTATTTAACTATATTAAGGAAACTATCTATCTTAAGCTTCCTTATTGCATATCCTTTCCTATTTAGTTGCGCCTTAATATCCAAATCTAGCTGTATCTGGATGGGGATATAGTCTAAGGTAAGTGCCTATTCTTCTTTAGGGATGCACCTTTTAAGTCTCTAGTATAGGCCATTGTCTATAAATATAAGGTTAATTATACTTCTGGCAGTGCCTTATTGCCACGTAATTGCTCCTAGGGAAGTGGCTAGCTTAAGGCCCTAGATATCTATAGCTCTTAATAGGCACTCTACCTATTATTTAGCAGCGACATAGATACTCCCCTATTATAGGTAGAGGAGGTTTATGTCTCCTAATAGGATAAACTCTGTGCCTTTGGTTTCTAGTAAGCTTATTACTAATATAATGTTCTCTATTTATGGGACCCCTTTAACCCTAGGGTTATACACATTAATAATTTATACTGGTCCCCTATATATCTGGATTGTTATAATTACAATATCTAGGTTAACTACTTGCTATAACTATAAGGATAGGCTAACAGCCTTGCTAATTATAAAGCACATATATATAGCTGCTTTTGGTTTATATAGGAGCTAAAATCCTTAGGGGCAGTATGTTAATTATATGTAGGTATTATAATATGGCTCTTATATAATAAGGATATAGTATTTCTCTAGGTCTAGACTGTCTAGTAGGGGCCTTACAAGGCGGTGGTTTATATTGCCGCAGTTATACTATATAATGGATAGGTGGCGGACCCCTAGCGAGGGTTATTTAACTCTCCTTCATTCTTCGCTTCCTCTATTTCCACTTTCTTTAGGATTTTTAGAACTTCTGTCTTTTATATCTACGCCCTAGTCACTACTTATTTTATATAGGGCTTTTTATTTCTATGTCTTATATTCCTACTAGTGCTTCTATATCTAAATCTGTTATTATCTCTGGTTCTTCCCCTAGTCTTACTAGTCAGCTTTATACCCTTTATAGATTAGCTATAAATATTAGATTTGCCGCGTTTAGTCTAATTCTTAATTGTCCTAGTCTTAAGCTTACTATAGCTGTCTATAGGGGTCTTCCTATAGGGCGTCCTCTCCCTTATGTCCCCTATAGCCCTTATATCCCTATTTAGTCTAGTAATATTACACAGCGTCGCTTCTAGCCTATTAAGGCTTAGGATGGCTGGCCTAGCCCCCTAGTATTAAAGGTAGGGAACGCTAGGAAGGCACCTATATCCCCCTAGCTTATTGCCTATTATTTCCATTTATATAACCTAGCGTATAGTTATTCCTGTAGCTATTAAGCCCTTACCTTCCGTCTTTTGTATTTAATATAGTCTACTCTCTTTTATACTTTATGTATACTTTGGTAATAGTTTATACATTTTATTTAGTCTTAATTTAAGCAGTGTCTTATATTATAGGGGCCTGTATAGTGGCCGCAGCACACCTATACTGCGTATATGGATTGGGTATATCCCTATTATGCGCAGCAATAGCATTATTCTAGGCGTAGTTTATAGTTATAGAGCCTTATATTATATATAAGGCCATTTATAATTATTCCTTTTTAGATAAAAAGTTTTTGCATTTCTAGTATATATATGCTAATAATAAGGGAGCTATATGTTTAACTAATGTCTCCCTAGTAAGTCTCTAGCAACTCTTATATCCTCTTATTATTCTTATTATATACTTAGATTGCATTTTCCTATTAAAGCTATTAGATTTGGATAATCTTAAGTCCTAGTATAAGGCGTTCTATATGTTTTACTATCTCCTATATAGTTGCTATGTTATTTACCTAACATCCCTTTTCTACCCTAAGGCTTATAGGAACCGCTAGGACTTTAACTAGGTAGTCTTTATAGAGCACTTTTATGCCAATATATTCTCCTAGCCTATCCCCTACCCTTATGGCTTATTCCTTTACCTATTAGTCCTTTAGGGTAACTCTAATATCTCCGCTCCTTAGGTGTTAGACTATAATGGCATTATAGACTTCCTTATAAATCTTTATAAGGACTTCTGTTTCTAATTATCCCCTAAGCCCCTCTACTTTTTCTGTATTTAGTTATATTATAATTATATACCTAGTTATTTTTGGGGTTATTTTTGGTTGGTTTTAGTCTTTTTAGGCTGGGTGTAGCAAGAGCTCTAGTTCTACCTAACATTTTATATAAGCTTATTATAACCTTTAAAAGATGATCCTATAATTTGTAAAGTACCGCCGCTACCTCTTATAATTGTTAATAACGGTAATAGTTCTTACTTTATTAACTTAATTAATAATATATAATGGAAAATATAATCTAAATAATTTAAACTTCTTATTAAGTGGGAAGGATATAAAATATAAACCTAGGAAACCTATAATTAGATTAAGGTAGACGCGCCTTTCTTAGTAAAAGAATTCTATAAGGACTATCCTTTGCGGCTTGCTCTGGCTGGATAGATATAATATAAAGGTAAATAATTGCTACCTGACATAAATATATAAAACATAATAGTAGGAAACTTAAAATTGAAAAGAACTTAAAATGTATTATAACGCTTATAACGCGGTTATATAATATATATGATGTTAAGGAACTTTAACCGGTAGTTAAAGTTGTCTAATTGGTTAGATTTACCTTACCAAGACCTACTACAAAGATGTTAGTTTGGCTTACCGCCTTAACCAAACTAATAGCGATTTTCTATACCGGGCATGGAAAATCCTAATTAGTTTGTTTAATAATTAGAACTGGTAGAACGCTATACTGCTGCCGCTACTAATGCAAATATATGAAAACGCGATAAGTAATAAGTCTTAACTAAAATTGAATTATTTAGACCTTTAGCTAAAGGGGGGGTACTATAACAGGACTAGCCTAGTTATAGTAGGAATGTCTTAGTGAAGCACTTAACAGATAAATTCTAACACTTTAATTAAATTTAATTTAATTCTACCGAAATCCGTCGAAGACTGTGTGTATATATGTGTATATATTAACCACCAAAAACCCTAACTGTTTAATTATAAGATTCTTTCATTATTCCTTTCTCTTCTTTACGCAACGTCTTATACTCTATAAGAGCTATATACTAGTCGCCTATAGTTAGGATAACTAGGTAGATTGCCTTCTACTAGGTAAATTTATAGCAAATAACCACGTTTTAACCACTATATAACTTACCCCATTCTTTGCAAATAAGGGTTATTACCCCTAATCTAGTATAGAGCCACTAGAACCTATTAATTAGAAACTACTATATAGAAAACGCCTTAAGATACTACTTGCTAACTAGTATATAGACTATATAAAAAATCTACTTAACTACTATAAGGGAGAAATGGCCTAGGCTTAAGCAAAGTAGGCCTACTTTGCTAACTGTTATAGAACACTACTATCAGAGATATGTATTAGCGACTAGGTATGGCTAGATATATATAATATCTTTATGTAGAGGCCTATAAAGTCACTTAATTATAAGAACCTCGGCCCCTATTTAATTAAATAAGTCATTAATAGAGGAGCCGTATATAAGCTAGAGCTCTTGCCTACCCTAGCTACCTATAGGATATAGCCTATATTTTACCTATAACTACTATATCTTTACTAACCTAACCTCTTACTAGGATAGATATAGCCTAAATCCCTACTAGTACTAATCTAAGATAAGAATAAGGATAAGAACTATAAAGAGTGGACTGTTAAACAAATTATTAACTCTAAATACTTTGGTAAAGGTAGAGGACAATAGCTTTACTATAGAGCTATCTACGTAGGATTTAACATAGATTAGCTAGAATAGTAACTATAGGAAGATTTTAAAAACGTAAAGGATCTATTTAGTAGCTTTTACTATATAAACCTATAGAAACTGGGCCTAAGTAGAGATTTTATACCTAATCCTCTATAGGAGCCCTTATAGAGTTAAACTGTTATATATTACTATATAAGGGCAAATTACTGTTAAACTACCGTAGATTGCCATTATGTAATAGTAAAGTGTAATTATATAACCGGAATATTATTAAGATATCTAGGAACTTTAACCGGCAGTTAAAGTTATCTAATTAGTTAGATTCTTAGGTGCTAAGCCTTATTATATAATATTGTTATAAACCTTTAGCAATACCCCCTTTTTTCTTTCTTTTCTATACCTTAAGTGTCTCTTTTATATATATATAGTAACTACAGCATTGCTAGAGCTCCGCCTCTATAGGAGGGGGGATATTATTATAGAACCCTACTATAGGGGCCTCTATAGGAGAGCCCTGTGCTCTTGTATATACCTTATATATAGCTTATATTAGCTACGCGTAGGTATATTACCTCCTTACGCCCTTAACCCTTATAATTAATCGTATAACGTCTTATAGACTCCTTAAATATATATATCTTGTAGCTACTACCTATGCCCTATAACAATATATATAGTAAAATAAAATTTAGGTAATAGTTTTAGTAAAATCTAGTAAAATCTAGTAAAAACAATAGAGAATAGTAAATTATGGCGGATTATAGTATATTGTGGTCTTATAACCAGGTTTTAATTACTAAGTTAATAGAAATAAATAGGCGTATATAAGGTATTTAGGGGTAATCTATAATAGTAACCACTTTTTTAAATTTAAGCTCTTAATAAAATAGGGTTATAGTAGTTATATATATAGCTTATAAAGGTTTTTGATAGCTTATATATAGCTTATAAAGTTAATATGTTCCTATAAGGGCTTAGTTATAAGGGCGCGAAGAGGCTTTGGGGAAGATTTAAAGAAATAATATATATTCTATCTAATTTAAGGATATATAGCTCTTACTAAATATAAGACGTTATATAAGAAAGAGAAAGGAAAATAGGAAACGTATAACTAAATATTTAGGGTCTTGGCAGCAGACGCGTAGGCATAAGCCCACACGGATTTTAATAGGTTTTAACTAAATTCCATTATATTAGTGGAATTTAGTGGAATTTAATTAAGTCGGCAGAATTTGGTAGAATTTAATTAAAGCGTTAGAATTTATCTATTAAGGGTTTTACTAAGACATTCCTACTATAACTGGGCTAGTCCTATTATAGTACCCCCCCCCTTTTGGCCAAAGGTCTAAAACAATTCAAATTAGTTAAGAATTTATAACTTATTGCATTATAAGCGTCGTAATATATTTTAAGTTCTTTTTAATTTTAAGTTTCCTGCTATTATATTTCATGTCTTTATATTAGGTAGCAGTTATTTACCTTTATATTATATTTATCTAGCCAGAGCAGGCCGCAAAGGATAGTTTTTATAAAATTCTTTTACTAGGGAAGGCGCGTTAGCCTTAATCTATTTATAGGTTTCTTAGGTTTATATTTTATATCCTTACTACTTAATAAAAAGTTTAAATTATTTAGATTATATTTTCTATTATATATTATTAATTATTATTATTATTTATTGCTTAACGTCCAATTAGGATCCCTGTTGGGCCCACGCAGACTACTCCTTATATATATATAGGGAGAAAACTCTATTTAAGAAAACCCTATAATCCATCTCCCCACCTTTTAGGGCTCGCTTGTAAGTTGCCTACAAGTCACCAGTAGTGCTCTACTACCTTACTTTTTAACCTCTTTGGGAACCACTACTGCCGTAATAAACCTATAGACGCGCTAGTATTACACACTATACTTTACTCCTGTAGAGTTATTAGGGGGCGCCTATTACTTACCCCTTTGCCTTTTATTACTATTTCCTTTATAACCCGGAACTGGTCTAGCATATTTTAGCCAATAAGCCACCAGGTAGCCGCCTTAAGGCCTTTCTATGTTAAGAGTAGTGTATTATAGTTTTCTATGCCAGCTGCTAAGAGTATTGCTTCTTAGCTGGTGTGTAAGGGGCATAATAGTATTATGTATTTTAGTGTCTGTTTTAGCTAGCTATATTCGCACCTTAGGCTACCTACTAGAACACCTACCTAGTAAAGCCAATCTTTTAGTCCTATTATTCCTGTCCTTAAGAGTATTGCTATTGTATTTTCTACCTTTATTAGGCCCTCTTAGAGCCCTTAGGTATTTACCCCCCATAGTATTACCCATACTATGGCTTAGGTTCCCCTTACCTAAGTCTACCTCTATACCTTTAACTCCTATTTGTCTCTCCAGTATTAGTCCAACCAGTATTATATTGCAGTAGATGGTTTTCCAGTACTCTTTTATACTCTACTTTGGCTCCTTTCTCTCCCTTGCTATTATCTTTGCTGGCCTCTTACGCGTCTCCCTTTCTTCTCTATATAGGCCTGGGCCCTAACGCCGTATTATTCTTCTTCTGCTTTCTCTACCTGTTTTCCTAATATATCTTCCCTACTTTGGGGTTGTTGGTTCCTTCTCCTATAGGGCACCCTAGGGTCCCTCTATAGTTTGTTTAGGCGTGTCTTGATATACTTTATAATATTAGAGTTGCGTTTCTTTTGCACCCTTTGCATTGCATCGGCTTTAATATATAGTTGTAGGGGGGGAATATATTATTAATTAAGTTAATAAAGTAAGATCTGTTACTATTATTAATAATTATAAGAGGTAGTAGCGGCATTTTATAAGTTATAGGATTGTCTTTTAATGTTGTAATAAGCTTATATAAAATATTAGGTATATTTTTATCTTAGTTAATAGTTTAAGCTTATAGGTATATAGGCTTAGTTTCTTTTTAATTTGGTATAGGCCTATAAATTTCCAATTAAGTTTCTTTAAGGGCCGTTAAGTCTTTAGGTTTCGTATATTTAGGTAGGCCATATTACCTTCCTTAAAGTCCCATACGGGAGCTCGTCCTTTATTTATATACTATTCCTATAATATTTAAGCGTATATTAATTTACTTTATAATAGTTCCATTAACTGCTTTATTTAATTAGTAAAGTTATATGCGTCTATTAACTGGATCCGTTTAATTATGGGTCCTATTATATTAATTATGGGTTATAGTTTAAATCCAAGTTAAGGGTCTTGTCTATAGGTCGCGTAGAACAGCGTTACGCCTATTAATATATTTATTGTATTATTTATAGTAAACTTAGCTAAAGGTAGCCATTTTTCCCAGTTATCTTTTAGGTAGGAGTAGTATATTTATAAGTATTATTCTATAATCGCGTTTGCAATTTTAGTTTAACTATCCGTCTCTAGATAAAATGCAGTTAAGAGTTATATTTAAATACTTAATTATTTATATAGAGCTTGCTAGAAGTCTGAAATGAACTAGCTTCTATAGTTGGATATTATTATATTAGGAAGTCTGTATAGCTTAAAGACATGCTTAATAAAATATTTAGCTACTAATATTATATTAATTAAGTCCATAGGAATTATATATCACATTTTTATAAGATAGTTAACTACTACTATAATATTTATAAACCCGTTACTACTAGGTAAGTTAACTATAAAGTTAATTAAGATATCGCGCTATCTTTGTATTAGGATTAGTAGTAGTTAAAGTACTCCTTAGTTTTTTATATAAGAGGGTTTTCCATACACGTATATCCTATATACTTAAATGTATTTTCGTATATATTATTATTCATTACTTAACGTCCGATTCGGATCCCTATTGGGCCCACGCGGACTACTCCTTATATATATATAGGGAGAAAACTCTTTTAAGAAAACCCCGTAATCCGTCTCCCTACCTTTTATGACTCGCCTATAAGGCGCCTACAAGTTACCTATAGTGCTCTACTACCTTACTTTTTAACCTCCTTAGGAACTACTACTGCCGTAATAAGCCTATGGATGCGCTAGTATTGTAAACTTTGCTCTACTACTATAGAGTTATTAGGGGGCGCCTATTGCTCGCCCCTTTACCTTCTATTACTATTTCCTTTACAACCTAAAACTGGTCTAGCATATTTTAGCTAATAAGCCACTAGGTAACCACCTTAAGACCTTTTTATATTAAGAGTAGTATATTATAGTTCTCTATGCTAGTTACTAAGAGCATAGCTTCTTAGTTAGTACGTAGGGGGCATAACAGTATTATATATTTTAGTATCTATCTTAGCTAGCCATATTTATATCTTAGGCTGCCTACTAGAACACCTACCTAGTAGAGCCAATCTTTTAGTCCTATTATCCCTATTCTTAAGAGTATTGCTATTATATTTTCTGCCTTTGTTAGGCCTTCTTAGAGCTCTTAAATATTTACCCCCTATAGCATTAACTATGCTATGGCTTAGGTTTCTCTTGCCTAAGTTAGCCTCTATACCTTTAACTCCTATATACCTCTCTAGCGTTAGTCTAACCAGTATTATATTACGGAAGATGGTTTTCTAGTATTTTTTTATGCTCTACTTTAGCTCCTTTCTCTTTCTTGCTATTATCTTTACTAGCCTCTTACGCGTCTCCCTTCCTCCTTTATATAGGCCTAGGCCCTAATACAGCACCATTTTTCTTTTACTTTCTTTACCTGTTTCTCCAATATCTCTTCCCTACTTTAGGGTTGTTAGTTTGTTCTCCTATAAGGCGCCCTAGGGTTCCTCTATAGTTTATTTAGGCATATCTTAATATACTTTATAACATTAGAGTTACATTTACTTTACGCCCTTTATATTATAGCGGCTTCAATATATAGTTATAGGGGGGGAATATTGGCTTCCTTCTTAAGCAGTGCTGTAGCCGTTCGCTTATACCCGCCTGTTATACTCTAGAGGCAGGCTATTTAGACCTTTTAGAGTGGTTTAAGGAGTAATTTAGGGGGGCCCTTTTTAGTTTATCTAATAGCCTAAACACTAGATCTATATATTATAGTTAGCCAGACAACTGCTATATATAGTAGGCGTAACCTTTAGAAGTATAGACCCTATATAGAATTAACAATCCTGGATAATATAATATACTGTACTTGGCCCTTATGGGCCGCTTATACTGTATGTATACTTTACTAAAGCTTACTGTTTACCTATACTCCTAATACCCTTAGGCCCTAAACTAGTTAACCCCTAAAGCCTTAAATATAAATTATATACTAAAGATCTACAGATTAGTTATATTTTCTTATAAAATAGATTAGCTAGTATTTCTCTAGTAAGAATTAGACTCTATATTATCTTGCCTATTCTATATAGGTGTTATAGGCTTTCTCTAGTGTTCTATAGTTCTCTACGGCTATTAGCCTATATATAATTAGGTTTATATTATTGATAAAGCCTATCCCCTAGGTCACCCCTTCCTTAAAGGTATTAAGTAAGTTGCTTATAAAGAAAAGGAAGAGTATAGGCGAAAGAGGTAATCCTTATAGTATACCTATTATAACTATAATAGGGGGGCTCTAGTATCTACTAAAGACTAGTAATATCTCTTTCTAGCCTATAAACCCTTAAATAAATTATATAATCTATTCTAGGAAGCCCTTTACCCTAAGGATATATAGGAGGCGCTTATGGGGTATATTATTATAGGCGCCACTAATATCTAGGCTAAGTATTAATACTATAAAGTTCTTATATATAGCCTATATAGTTT
>Ga0307507_10001265_pt1 | contig 56614 bp, 10 predicted proteins | sample 7_EM_MG_FD_207223 | JGI IMG/M metagenome (GOLD analysis project Ga0307507, IMG submission 207223) | Populus trichocarpa ectomycorrhiza microbial communities from riparian zone in the Pacific Northwest, United States - 7_EM | ecosystem: Host-associated > Plants > Roots > Unclassified | place... | reverse complement strand
CAAACTATAGAGGGACCCTAGGGTGCCCTATAGGAGAAGGAACCAACAACCCCAAAGTAGGGAAGATATATTAGGAAAACAGGTAGAGAAAGTAGAAGAAAAATAGTGCGGCGCTAGGGCCCAGGCCTATATAGAGGAGAAAGGAAAACGCGTAAGAGGCCAGCAAAGACAACAGCAAGTGAGAGAAAGGAGCTAAAGTAGAGCATAAAAGAGTACTAGAAAACCATCTACCGCAATATAATACTAGTTAGACCGACGCTAGAGAGACAAATAGGAGTTAAAGGTACAGAGGTAGACTTAGGCAAGGGGAACCTAAGCTATAGCATAGGTAACGCCATAGGGGGTAAATACCTAAGGGCTCCAAGAGGGCCTAATAAAGGCAGAAAATATAATACCAACACTCTTAAGAACAGGAATAATAGGACTAAAAGATTAGCTTTACTAGGTGGGTGTCCTAGTAGGTAGCCTAAGGTGCGAATATAGCTAGCCAAAACAGACACTAAAATACATAATACTATTATACCCCTTACGCACCAGCTAAGAAGCAATGCTCTCAGCAGCTGGCACAGAAAACTATAATACACTACTCTTAATACAAAAAGGCCTCAAGGCGGCTACCCGGTGGCTTATTAGCCAAAATATGCTAGACCAGTTCTGGGTTACAAAGGAAATAGCAATAGAAAGCAAAGGGGCAAGTAACAGGCGCCCCCTAATAACTCTACAGAAGTAGAGTATAGTGTGTAATACTAGCGCGTCTATAGGTTTGTTATAGTAGCAGTAGTTCCCAAGGAGGTTAAAAAGTAAGGTAGTAGAGCACCACTAGTGACTTATAGGCAACTCGCAAGCGAGCCCCAAAAGGCAGGAAGACGGATTACGGGGTTTTCTCAAATAGAGTTTTCTCCCTATATGTATATAAGGAGTAGTCCGCGTGGGCCCAACAGGGATCCGAATCGGACGTTAAGCAATGAATAATAATAATATATATCGCTATTAATAAACGGCGCTAATTTAGTATTCCCTTTTATATCCTAGACCTAGGGTTTTATAATATAATTCTTAGCCAAAAATAGATGTCCTACTTTAATATTTAGCTAAATATTTAATAAAGATAGTTTATTTAGCAGGAGAATAAACTAAAACTACTTTCCTTTATTAAAGAAATTTGGATTAACTATAAAACACTAGCCACAAAGGCTAACACTATTTATTAGTAGGATATTAGGGACCGCAACCTAGCTTTTACCTAAAAAGATGCCCGCCGTAAGGCCGATAGGAACTCTATACTAATAATAATACTCCCATAAAGCACTATAGTAGATAAAAACTCTACTTATAGAAGTAAAATGGATAGTAATATAAATAATTTCTAAATTATGGAGATCTGGCTAATATAGAAGAAGACGTACTAATAGGATATAAAGGATAACCTTTAGAAGATATAACAAAAGCTAAAGGGAGTAAAGACAATGCTAATATACTAAAGGCCTTTAAGGCTATAGACACCCCTACTATAATATAACCTCCCTATAGTAAATATTACAGTAATTAGTGCTATAAGTTTCCACTTTAATATATATTAAAAGGATAAAGTCTTTATAACTAGCTTATATAAAATTAACTAGATTATTAATAAGAAGGAAAAAGGGCTAGTAGAGGAAACTAATAAGGAGCTAGTTAAGCGCCTCCTCTCTACTTACCTCTTTAACTATAGAGACGCGTTTTTAAAAGCTGCCTTAAATATACTGCCCCCCTACTAAACCTATAATTATAGAATTTAATTAGAGGCCAATAATTCCCTAGGCTACAGTCCCTTTTACTAGTAAATTATAGAGGAACTAAAAGTAATAAAGTAGTACTTAATTAATAACTTCTATAAAGGGTTTATTAAGCTAAGTTAGGCCCCTTTTACTTCCCCTATTCTATTTATAAAGAAGCCTAATAAAGGCCTTTATTTCTATATTAACTATTAAAAACTAAACGCTATTATTTAAAAAGACTCTTACCCTCTCCCCTTAATTAATAAGACCCTTATATACCTAAGCCAAGCTAAAATCTTTACTAAGCTTAATATCTACTAAGCTTTTTACTAAATTAGAATAAACCCTATATTAAAAGATTTAATAATATTCCATACTTGCTATAGTTCTTATAAATATAAAGTCCTTCCTTTTAGACTAATAAATAGGCCAGCTACGTACCAATGGTATATAAATAATGTTCTTTTTAATTACCTTAATAAATTCTGCACAGTATACCTAGATAACATTCTTATATACTTAAATAATAAACTTAAGCACCAAATTTACGTTAAGAAGGTCCTAGAGAGGCTGCAGAATATAGGCCTATAAGTTAATATTAAAAAATATATATTTGGAGTAAAACGCATAAAGTACCTTAGGTTTATCGTTAGTATAAAAGAAATTAAAGTTAAGCCTAAAAAGGTTAAGGCAATCTATAACTAAAAACCCCCTTATGCTATAAAGGGGATTTAGTCCTTCCTTAGCTTTTATAATTTCTACTACTAGTTTATCTATAATTATAGGGTTATGGCTAAGCCCCTTATGCAACTAATCAGAAACAATATGCCTTTTATTTTTAATAATAATTATATAAAAGCATTTAAGGAGTTAAAAAACCAACTTATCTCCTCCCTAATTCTCTATTACTATAACCTAGACCTAAAATTAATACTAGAAATAAACATATTCAATAAAGTAGTAGCGGGGGTTCTCTTATCCCTTAGACCGGCCGCGTCCTCCTATAAGCTAGTGGACTGTGCGCGCACTAAGGTATACAGACCGGAAACGCTAAAGTAGAAACTTTATAATTGACCTTACTTATATAGGGAGCTCCACGATTTAGGCTTTCTATTAATTATGCCTCGTAAACCAGCTACGAGGTCTTAAAAAGCTGGCAAAAACCTTTCTCCACTTAAGCCTAGTAATATCCCTAATTTCCAGCTACTACATATTAATCTATAACCCTCTATTATCAGCCTACCTATAAATACCTTACCTAATAACCCTATCGTAATATTTAGCCAATTTCTAACTAACGAGCTACTTAAAACAATAGTCTAGCATATAAATAAATATACAAAGCTTAAGCAACCAAAAGACCGTACTATAGAAAGCCACTACTAGTACCTAGTTACCCTCAGTAAAATGCGTAGGTTTTTTTTACTATATAAATTTATATAGGAATTTACCTAATAGCCAATGCTAAGGAATACTAGAATATAGAGGGCAAGGCTGTACTAATAGACAAGGGTATATAGAAGGCAATATTATTAAAGCGCTATAAAGAAATCTAGCGGTATTTCTATATTTTAAAGCCTAATACTAGTACGGAACCCCCTTAAGAAAAGGTACGCTATTTTTATATTTTAGATTTAGCTCCTAGTCGCTTAGAGCTAACTACTATTTTTAGGTTAATCCTCGAAAAAGGAGCTCTTGCTACACCTGGCCCAAAAAGACCAAAACCAACCAAAAGAACCCTGAAAATCACCCAGAGAATCCCCCTAAGATGCATACATCGCAGGGGAGGCACACGTCGAACGACGGTAGTTCGTACTCGCGCGCAACCGCCAGAACCACGCCTAGCAATAGCCCTCCATAACAAAGACAGGCGAATACCACACTATAAAGCGGAAATACCTCTATTAAGAAAGCATCTGACAAAATATAAAGCCTATTAGACGCGTCTAGTATCTAGAATTATAGGGGAGTAATTATTAGCCATAACAAACTAACACAGCTAGTAGAATAGCTCCGCCAGTCCAGTAAACCTTAGGCGCCTCTCTAGCAAGCCCTTAATTAAATCCTTTAATAGCTAAGCAAAATTAAAAACAAATAAAAAACCCCCTTACCGGCGAACCGCGCCTAGGCCGCCGTAGCTGCGCTTTTATAGCATAGGGAACCCACCCCCCATAAAATAACAACCGGGTATATAATTATAATACAACTAAACATAGAAAAAGCAGAGGGGCTTAGGGGATAATTAGAAACAAAAGTTCTTATAAAGATTCGCAAAGAGGTCTACAACGCTGTTGCAGTCCAATACCTTAGGAGCAGAGGTATTAGAGTTACCCTAAAGGACTAATAGGCAAAGGAACAAGCCGTAAGGGCAGGGGACAGGCTAGGTAAACATATTGGCATAAAAGTACTCCGTAAGGATTACCTAGTTGAAGTCCTAGCGGTTCCTATAAGCCTTAGGGTAGAAAAGGGACGCTAGGCGGATAATACAGCAATTATATAGGAGATAGTAAGACAAATAGAACGCCTTATTTTAGGACTTAAGATCACCCGAATCTAATAGCTTTAATAGGAAAATGCAAACTAAGCATATAATAAGAACAATAAGAGGATATAAGGGTCGCTAGAGACTCGCTAGGGAGACGCTAGACAAACATATAGCTCCCTTATTGTCAGCACATATATACTAGGAATGCAAAAACTCCTTATCTAAAAAGGAATAATTATAAATGGCCTTATATATAATATAAGACTCTACAACTACAGACTACGCCTAGAACGATGCTATTGCTATATATAATAGGGACACACCTAAACCATATACGCAGCACAGGTGTGCTGCGGCCACTATATAGGCCACTATAATATAAGACACTACTTAAACTAAGACTAAATAAAATGCGTAAACTGCCACCAAAGCACACACAAGGCGTGGGAGAGAGAAGACTACATTAAATATAGGAGACGGAAGGTAAGGGCTTAACAGCTACGGAAATAACTGCACGCTAGGTTATACAAATAGAAATAACAGGCGATAAGCTAGGGAGACGCAGGTGCCTTCCCAGCGTTTCCTACCTTTAGTAATAGGGGGCTAGGCCAGCTATCCTAAGCCTTAACAGGCCAGAAGCGGCGCCGCGCGATATTACCAGACCGAATAGGGACATAAGGGTTATAGGGGATATAAGGGTCATAGGGTATATAAGGGAGAGGACGTCCTATAGGAAGACCTCTATAGACATTCACAGTAAGCTCAAGACCAGGACAATTAAGAATTAGACTTAACGCGGCAAATATAACATTTACAGCCAACCTATAAAGGGCACATAGCCAACTAGTAAGATTAGGGGAAGAACCAGAGACAATAACAAATTCAGATATAGAAGCGCTAGTAGGAACATAAGACATAGGAATGGAAAGCTCTATATAAAATAAGTAGCGACTAGGGTGTAGATATAAGAGATAGAAGTTCTAAATATCCCAGAGAAAGTAGAAATAGAAGAAGTAAGGAATAAAGGAGAGACAAAGGACCCTCGCCGGGGGTCCGCTACCTATCCATTATATAGTATAACTGCGGCAATACAAACCACCGTCTTGTAAGGCCCCTACTAGACAGTCTAGACCTAGAGAAACACTATATCCTTGCTATATAAGAGCCGTATTACAATACCTATATATAATTAATATACTGCCCTCAAGGATTCCAGCTCCTATATAAACTAAAAGCAGCTATACGCGTATGCTTTATAATCAGCAAGGCTATTAGCCTATCCTTATAGTTATAGCAGGCAATTAACCCAGATATTGCAGTTATAACAATCCAGATATATAGGGGACCGGTATAAATTATTAATGTATATAACCCTAGGGTTAAAGGCGTCCCATAAATAGAGAATATTATATTAGTAATAAGCTTACTGGAAACCAAAGGCACAGAGTCTACTTTATTAGGAGACATAAACCTCTACTACCCACGGCAGGGAGATATCCATATTGCTGCTAACCAATAGGTAGAGTGCCTACTAAGAGCTATAGACATCTGGGGCCTTAAGCTAGCCACCTCCCCAGGAGTAATTATATGGCAATAAGGTACCGCCAGAAGTATAATTAACCTTATATTTATAGATAAAGGCCTATACTAGAGACTTAAAAGGTGCAACCCTAAAGAAGAATGGGCACTCGCCTTAGACCATATCCCCATCCAGATATAACTAGATCTGGATATTAAGGCGTAACTAAATAGTAAAAGATACGCAATAAGGAAGCTCAAGATAGACAGTTTCCTTAATATAGTTAAACAACAACTTTAAGACTTAGAAGAAATCCACCTAATACCAAACGAGCGAGGCTTGTTAGCTACCCCTAAAGAAATTAACTAAAGACTAGAAAGAATCCAGGTAGCAATTAAAAATATGCTAGAAGAGCACTGCCTAGTCTTAAAACCGGGCCCCTATACGCGATATATATGGTTCGTATAATACGCGGTTCTTATTGCTAGCTAATAATAAGCAAGAAGGAAATACATAAGCAGTTATAACCCTAAAGATAAGAGATAATACAAAGATATAAGAAACTAGTTAAAGAATACCCTAAAAAAAGAAGCAAGGAACAACTAGAGACGGTTTATAAATAAACATACTTCTAACCCAAGCCTCCCCCATAATAAGGGCCTTTGGGCTATAGCAAAATGGTTAAAGAAAAAGGTAGGGCGCCTAGTAGAAGACCTACACCTACTACCCCTATAAAGAGTAGGGGAAACATAGGCCACTAATAACAACAATAAGAAGGTAAAGATCCTTATAGAAAGGTTCTTCCCCTAACTGGCTCTAGCAGACCTTAGTAACATTATAGGTAAAACACCAGTGACTTGCCTATAGGTTAATAGCAATATAATAACAGAGGAAATAGCTAGAACTATTAGCCGCCTTTTAAATAATATAGCACTAGGACCAGATAGAATTCTAAATAAGGCCTTAAAAACCTATAGACTACTTATAGTACCTTGGCTTGCAGATATAGCTAAAGTATACTTTGCTATAGGCTACTACCCGCAACTTGGAAGATCTATAATAACGGTTGTCCTATAAAAAGAAGGTAAAGCAGATTATTTAATCCTAGGAAGCTACCGCCCTATTGCTTTAGAAAACACCCTTAGTAAAATCTTAGAAAGGGTAATAGCAGACCATATAGTAGATACGGCTAAGAAATACGCCCTATTACCACAAAGTTAAATAGGGGCAAGAAAGAACCGCTTAACACTATTAGCACTTACGCTACTCGCTACTACCATTAAGTCTACATGGGCGATGCGAAGGGACTTTGTAGTATTAATACTTAGCTTAGATATTAGTGGTGCCTATAATAATATACCCTATAAGCGCCTCCTATATATCCTTAGGGCAAAGGGCTTTCCAGAATAGATTATATAATTTGTTTAAGGGTTTACAGGCCAGAAAGAAACATTACTAGTCTTTAGCGGATACTAGAGCCCCCCTATTACAGTTATAACAGGAATACCATAAGGATTACCCCTTTTACCTATACTCTTCCTTTTCTTTATAAGCAACCTACTCGACTCCTTTAAGGAAGGGGCGACCTAGGGGATAGGCTTTATTAACAACATAAACCTAATTATATACGGCCTAATACCCGCAAAGAATTACAGAACACTAGAGAAAGCCTATAATACCTATATAGAATAGGCAAGATAACACGGAGTCTAATTCTCACTAGAGAAATACTAGCTAATCCACTTTATAAGAAAACGCAACTAATCTGTAGATCTCTAGCATGTAATTTATATTTAAGACTTTAGGGGTTAACCAGTTTAAGGCCTAAGGGTATTAGGAGTATGGGTAGACAGTAAGCTCTAGTGGAGCGCATATACGTTATAAGCGGCCTATAAGGGCCAAGCACAGTATATCACAATGTCCAGGATTGTTAATTCTATATAGGGTCCATGCTTCTAGAGGTCACGCCTACTATATATAGCAGTTATCCGGCCAACCATAACGTATGGATCTAGTATTTGGGCCATAGGAGAATCCGAGAAAGGCCCCCCTAAATCACTTCTTAAACCACTCTAAAAGGTCTAAACAGCTTATCTCCGGAGTATAACAGGCGGGTATAAGCGAACGGCTACAGCACTGCTTAAGAAGGAAGCTAATATCCCCCCCCTATAATTATATATTGAAGCCGCTGCAATACAAAGGGTGTAAAGAGAGCGCAACTCTAATATTATAAAGTATATTAAGACACGCCTAAATAAACTATAGAGTAACCCTAGGGTGCCCCATAGGAGAACAAACCAATAACCCTAAAGTAGGGAAGATATGTTAGAGAAATAGGTAAAGAAAATAGAAAAAGAATGGTGCTGTATTAGGGCCTAGGCCCATATAGAGAAGGAAGGGAAACGCGTAAGAGATTAGTAAAGACAACAGTAAGAAAGAGAAAGGAGCTAAAATAGAGTATAAAAGAGCACCGGAAAACTATTTACTATAATATAACACTGGTTGGACTAATACTAGAGAGGTGTATGGGAGTTAAAGGTATAGAGGCTATCTTAGGCAAGAGGAACCTAAGCCATAGCATAGTTAACGCTATGGGGGGTAAACACCTAAGGGCTCTAAAAAGGCCTAATAAAGGCGGAAAATATAATAGCAACACTCTTAAGAACAGGAATAATAGGACTAAAAAATTAGCTCTACTGGGTGGGTGTCCTAGTAGGTAGCCTAAGATGTAAATGTGGCTGGCTAAGATAGACACCAAAATACGTAATACTGCTATGCCCCCTACACACTAACTAAGAAGTAATGCTCTTAGTAGCTGGCACAGAGAACTATAATATACTACTCTTAATATAAAAAGGTCTTAAGGCGGTTACCCAGTGGCTTATTAGCCAAAATGTACTAGACCAGTTCCGGGTTGTAAAGGAAATAGTAATAGAAGGTAAAGGGGCGAGTACTAGGCGCCCCTTAATGACTCTACAGTAGTAGAGTTAAGTTTGCGATACTAGCGCGTCCGTAGGCTTGTTACGGCAGCAGTGATTCCTAAGGAGGTTATAAAGTAAGGTAGTAGAGCACCATAGGTGACTTGTAGGCGCCCTATATATAAGTCCCAAAAGGCGGGGAGATGGATTACGGGGTTTTCTTATTTTCTTAAATAGAGTTTTCTCCCTATATGTAAATAAGGAGTAGTCCGCGTGGGCCCAATAGGGATCCGAATCGGACGTTAAGCAATGAATAATTATTATTTTTAGGTTAAACCGCTAAATAAGTACTTTCTTAAGGTTGCACGGGGGCTCTAGGATAAGAGCTCTAACCTCTCTATTAATAAATATATGGCTAGGTTTATAGGACGTTATAAATATACTATTAACATTCCTTCTAAGCCTATTAATAAGGGGTTTAAGATATAGGCAATTGCAGATAATGGATATTTGCTAAACTAGCTGTTCTACTCACGTATTAATGGCATAATTGGCCTTAATAAGAAGTGGACAAGAAAGATAAAAGAGGGATACAGTTTTGCACCTACTTAAGCTATTATTCTTAAATTGCTAAAGCAAGTTTAGTATACTAATAGCGGTTTACACGTTATTTAGCTAGATAATCTGTTTATAACTTAGCGCCTACTTTCTTTCCTAAGGGACTGCGGAATTAGTATAGCTAGAATAGCTAGAATAAACAGCGATATTAATTACCGTCTTATAAAGCTTAAGGAGCTTTTAAGTACTATAAATAAGATCCCATAGGAGCAGCTCTACTACTCAGTTAGTAAAGATAAAAAGGTAATTAAATTTGGCTAGAAAGACCACGGCCTTGTACTTTTTATATTAACTATTTCTAATAGTAAAGGCATAGTTAATTGTCGTCGCCGTTAGCCTAGAATAATAGTAACTTTAGTAAAGGCTACCTATGCTATCTTTGGTAATTATATAGTTATAATCCTTTTTATTCCAGACTTTATTAATTTATATAATTATTATATAAACGGTGTTAATAAGGCAAATCAGTTATAGAGTTACTATTTTACTTAGCGCATTTACCGCAAGGGATAGAAAGTTTTATGGCACTTCTTACTTAATATTGCTATTATAAATAGCTATAAACTTTACCTTTATACTCCTAGCTATAGGAATACTTACTATAATCATAAGCACTTCTAAAAAGCCCTTATTACTGCGCTTCTACATTTAGTAGAACAAACGTATATTAAGCCTTTGTTTAATACCGCGCCACTTATAAAGGCTGTAAATGTGACAGTACTGGGGCACCGTCCCCTGTAGCTGGCTTGGCGCAATATCCGGAGTCCGCCCGTACCGTGTATATTACCCCCTAGAGCCTCCTTTCCTCTTCTTCTTCTCCTTAGCTTAGTATTCTTATATAGTAGCAATCTACAAGCTTCAGTTCAGAAGCATTTATACGAGCCCGTTATATTATACTAAGCTCACCCAAGCCCATCCGGGGGAGACTTCGTCTGCAACAACGCGTCGACACGTTATACTTAGGCACTAAAGCTCCCTCTCTACCTCGCCTGGGAAGGCTTGGATAATACCCCACCCCGTTCCATAGGTCCTTAAGGACTCGCGTTAAACACCCCTAGCTGCGCGTCATCGTCGCTAGAAGGTCTCCTGTGGTTATAATTAAATGCTAACTTTAATAGCCAGGACACGTACCTAGGAAGGCTTTAGAATATCTCACCCCTCTAACCTTTTTAACTAATACGGAGTTATCCCTTGACACGGCAATTTGGGTCCTTAGGTTATCGATAAGAATCAACCAATCGGAAAAGCTGGGTTAATATAAATATCCAATTGAATCCAGTCGGCAATATAAGCGAACTTGGCAAAGGACCCTGCCGTATCAAGGGATATAAGCTGTAGAGATGACCCTAGTTAAGACTTAGCCTAGGGCTGTGAGGAATGAAGTTAATTAAGACTTAGCCATAATGCTGCAATAAACAACATTAATGGATACCTAAACTACTGCTGCGATAACTACCCTAATTAATACTAAGCTGTATAAGGAGAGACAAAATCAATTAGGAAGGACTTAATGCTTGCACTATACTGCTACCCTAAACCCCTAAACCTAATTACTAACTATACTAATATGCCTATAGTCTGATTAACTAAATAATCGCGCCAATACGCCTATAATCTAAATATAATTTAAATGTGATTTAAAAGCAAACCTAATAACCTGTTATGCTAATATGCCTATAATATAGCTCTTTAACTTATCTATAAACGCCCTTATAGATACCTATTAAGTTCTTATTAATAACTACCGTATCTAATTAACCCGAGCATTACTATTAACCTAGATAGTCATTTAATCTTACGGCCAAATATATCTGCAAGTATTATAGTCCTATATATAAGGTACTAGGAACCTAGGAGAGAATTTAAGTAATTTATAACACTCTTAATTAGGAGAACAGATTAGGAGAATCATTCTGATTTATGGCACTCTCTAATAGCTTTATAGATGAGCCTATTTATCTCTATAACCTCTTACGAACTATTAACGCGTTTCTCTTAATAGCTATTTATATAACCTTCTATAAATAAGACAGCCTACTATTATAAAAGTATGTCTTGCTAGTTATTAATAAGAATTGAAATATTAATACGTACCCTCTTAATACCATTTGTTAACTACCCTTAAACTGCCTATTACTTAATAGTAGTCCTCCTTAAATAATAATATGCGAATCTGCTCTCTAATAGCATTTTATTAAATTGGATGCTATATAACAGCCTACCCTTATACGGCTATGCTTAAATATTAAAGCGCACTCTTTCTTTAATACCTTTGACTTTAATAAGAATTGAAATATTAATATGTACCCTCTTAATACCTCTTTTAATACCTAATAATGATTTAATATACCAAGATATTATTAAGTTATATATATAAACTATATAATAAAATTAAAACATTATATAAGGAAAGAAGGTAAGATAATATAATGGAGCCTTGTAGTAGGAACTACGGTGGACTTGTTAATAGGCTAGGTATATAGGTAAATAAAAAGTTAACAATATAACAGTAACAAATAATAACTAGTGGAGTGATTGCCTAATAGATTAACTCCAATTATATTCTAAGATTTACTATAAGGAAGAGAACTATCTAGGTAGGGACTGTGGTCTTTTAAATACACAACCATACTTCTAAGAAATCCTCCTTATACGTAAGGTATGTGTTATATATAAGGTATATAAGTTCCTCTCGTTCCTCTTGTTTAATACATAATATATTATATAACTTTGGTTACCATTCCTCGTTATATAGTTCTACCAGTTCTATCCTAGACCGTGCCTATATTAACCAACTAGCTTCTTCCAACTCTTCTCTAAGTAGTTGTAATATTGTACTTAAAGCGTCTGTAATACCATTTCCCTCCTCTTTATCTTCGTCCTTAAAGATTCCTAATATCTCTAAGTCGTCTACTAGAGGTATAATATCCGTTTAATTAGTCTGGTTAATATCTTTACTTATTATACCTAAAGCATCTTCTTCCTTCTACGCGTAACGCCGCACTTATACTGTTACTGCTATACTATTGCTTAGTAAAATCATACCATCTCTATGTTCTCGCTGTGTAAAAGAGGGGTTGGTTTATGTTATGCTAGCGAGCCCTTTATCTTAATAACTATTCTCTTATTTGGAGTGCACCAAAGTAAACGTTTAATTGTTATGCAATGTTCGTTCCACTTCTAATGCTAAGTATACGCGTCCTATTACTCTTAATAGTCTTTAAGTTCCCTAAGTAACTTATTATAGGGTCTCGTATTTAATCTGCCGCTGCGAAGCTTAATGGTAACCTGGCGTAGGCCCTTGCTAAGCTTAAGCGTTCTTATAATGCAGAGTAGAAGGCCTTAGAGGCCCACATTACGGCGTTTACCCGGCTGCTTCATCTTAAGAAGGTTTATAAGAAGGTTCATTTTAAGAAGTGGAAACTTATTTAGTAGGGTTTAGAGGAGCTAGGTAATAATAGAGTAGCGTTTTTAAAGAAGGAAATAACTCTAAGTAATGTGGTAGTTGCTCTTCCTAGGTCCCCCTTAGGTAACTCGTTTTTTAGCAATTCTTCTTTATTAATGCTGCCTAACCTATTCTCTTCCGATACTCCTATACCTTTCCTATAGTGTTCTTTAAGTTATTTAGTGGTTCCTAGGTAGTCTTAATGTAGCCTATTTACTTTACTTTATACCATATTTCATTATCAACGTTCTTATAACTAATAACCTTTAAAACTTGCTATTTGTCCTCTTCTTGTCCTCTATATATGTCTGCCTTATAGACTGATGGCTTAATATTCCTATATACTGGCTCTAGCATTGCGATATGCTGTATAGGGTAGATTTTTATTTTTATAGGTAAGTTAAGTCTATACATGACTTCCAAAACTTTTGCTATAATCCTAAATGGTCCTAGTCTAATGTGGTCCAACTTCTTGCTTAGTTGTTGACTTTTAAAAATTTTGTATAGTAGCTATACTTTATCTCCCTCCTTAAGATCTGGTCCCTTAGATCTCCTAGTATTGTAGTATCTTTTTATTCTTTCTTATACTAGTTTTGCTATTCCTTTAAGGTAATTATAAAGATTTATTAGTGTCTCTATTTTTTCTTTAGCTGTACTACTTATTTTCTTTACTTATTGTGGCAATAGTGACGTTCTTGGCTCGTACCCGTAATTTGCCTTAAAAGGTAATGTGCCTATCCCTTCCTATAGTGTTGCATTGTATGCAAACTATATAACTAGTAGTAATAATACCTAATTGTTCTATGCATAATTAATATAATGCCTTAGATACTGTTCTAGTGTCTAGTTTAGTCTCTCCGTTTAACTATCTGTCTGTAGGTAATATGCAGTTAATGTTGCTGCTTAAACCCCTTATTCTGCTAAAAAAATACTTCCTAGAATGCTGCTATAAATCTTAAATCTCTATCCGATATAATCTTTATTAGTGCTCTATGTTTTACAAATACTTTTTTAATATAGATTCTAGCTATATCTTCTGTGGATATTTTTTCTGTATACGCTATAAAGTATCCACTTTGTTAGCTTATCTACTATTACTAAGATCGCGCTGTAATCTTGTCCAGTAATAGGATCTTTTAACTTTAGTAACTTAACGATAAAGTCCTATAATATAACCTCCCATGGTCTTTCTGGTATTTTAATAGGTTATAGCCCTCTATATAGCTTATGCCTCATTAGTTTGTTTCTTTAGTAATCTAAATACTCCCTTATAACTTGTCTTGCTAGTCCCCAGATTCCTTAAATAATATACTCCTTTTAAAGTCTTAACACTAAGCCCGTAGCCCCATTATGTCCTTGCGTTATTCCTTTATAAAACTCTTTTATAAACTCTTCTGCTACTATCTTTGGAATATAGGTTGCTTCCCTGTTCTTATATTACTCTAAGTCTAGATCCTCTGCCTATACTTCTTAGATCTTCCGTGTTTAATTACTTTCTAGTAATTTATAAACTTGACCTTCTTTAGTTGCTGCGATCTTTAGATAATTATACCTAATTAATCCGTCTTGATCCTTTTATAGTAAAGCCCCTAATGGCTTATCTTTGTTCTATAGTTTAGCTTTTCTACTTAAAGTATCTGCTCGCGCATTATCTATACCCTTAGTATACTAAATCTTAAAATAATACTCTGCTAACATTTCTGCCCATCTAACCTATCTTTAGTTTAGCTCCTTTATTATTAGGAACCCTATTAGGTTCTTATAGTCCGTCTTAACTATAAACGGTTTCTCTATGCCTTATAAGAATGCTCTCTATTCCTTAAGTGCTGTAACTATACCTAATAACTTCTTGTTGTAAATGTCATAGTTTAACTCTGGTAGTGTTATCTTTCGACTATAGTACGCTACTAGATGCTATACGTCTAAATGCTTTTATAGTAAATATGCTTCTAGTGCGAAGTCTAATATATTTGTTTCCATAACTGTCTCTAACTCTGGTTTATAGATCTTAAGGATTAGTTCCTAGGTAAACAACTCCTTAAGTTTCTTAAACAACTTCTTTTGCTTATTTTCCTATACCCACGGTTCCTCTTTCCTTGTTAACTTTATAAACGGCTTAATGTTTACTAACCACTGTGCTATAAACCTCCTATAGTAGTTACAAAACCCTAGGAATGATCTTAACTGTGTAATATTCTCTAGTTCTTACTAACTAACTATAGCTTCTATTTTCTTTAGGTCCATGCTAATTCTTCCTAGTTTAATAATAAATCTAATAAAATTAGTCTTTCTTGTAAAGAACTTGCATTTCTTTCTTAATTGCTACTGGCATATTTTCTTCTTATAGTCTTTTTAAGACCTACTTAATATATTCTCCATATTCTTCCTTACTTATTAAGTAGATAATAATATTGTTAAGATATACTATAACAAACTTATCTAGGTGTTCTCCTAACACGCTATTAATTTGTTTTTAAAATATTACTAGTGTATTTATAAGCCCGAACTATATAACTAATGGTTTATATAGTCCTTCCTTTAACCTAAAGGCTGCCTTTTATTTATTACCTTCCTTAATCCTAATCTAATGGTACGCCCATCTTAGATCTATCTTTATAAAGATCTTTGCATTGCCTATCCTGTCTTAGATTTCGCTAATTAAGGGTAAAGGATACCTATCCTTCCTAGTAATACTGTTTAACTATCTATAGTTAATACACATCCTAAGTTTTCTGTTTTTCTTTAGGATGAATAATACTGGATATCCTGCTGACAACTATAACGGTTTAATATATCCCTTTTATAAGTTCTCCTGGATAAACTCCTTAAGCGCTACTAACTCGGTTTTAATAAGCTTATAGATTAGAAAGAACTTTAGACTAGTTCCTAGTTCTAACTTTATCTTATAGTCCTATACTATATACTCTAACAGCTTTTCACTTTCTGGTAACTATAACTTTTTATTATACTTGTGGTATCTTTTTAGTACGTAACTTAAGCCTCGCTTAGTCTCTTTATATATTACTATAACTTAGTACTATACCAACTTAGTTTGCTGTCGTATTTTGCGTTATTAAGTATCCCTAATATTAACCTGACCTATAACCTAATTAATCCTTAGATTATATTCCTGTAACCAAGGCATTTCTAATATTGCCTTATTCTTCCCTAATAGTAGGATATTAAAAGACATCTTAACTGGTCTCCCTTTAATAGTTAACTAAATAGGTCTTATTTTAAGATTAATAATGCTTCCTCTATAGGCTATCTAATCTTCTAAAATTGTTATAAGTGGATATAGGTGTTTCTTTTGTCTGTATAGTAACCCTATCCTTTCCACTGCTATTAGTAATATATAGTTTCTTATTACTCTACTATCTATTAATGCTTTAAACTGTTAATCTTGCTACTTAATTCTTAAATTTAGGTATTAACCTTAAATTTCTTTAAGGGTCTAAGGCTCCACTACTAGTTTCCTCTGGTTTTATAGGCCTTCCCTTTTCCTAACTATTGGCTACTAGATCCTGTTTATACTTAGTCCTCTTTTAGCTAATACTTAGTTTTTTTTTTCTCTATATGCTATAGATAAGTGTTTTCTAGATAATTCCACTACTATTATCTGTCTAGGCATTCTTCTATAAGGAATCTTCCTGGTTAAAGTATTAGGTCTCCTTAACTCTATACTTCTACTAGATACCATTTATATATATACTTAGCGTCTCTATATTTTCTTTTATCTGGTGCCCAATATATCCTTATAGGGTACTTCCGGTTTTTGTCTTTTAGTGCTCTATGTATGTTGTATATATTATCCATATAAACTATCTATAATAGTGTATAATGCGCTAAATGACTTAGGTTAACTCTTAGTTTGTCTTTACTTTTAAGTTTAAACCTCTATCTAGCCAACCTAACTATTAGTCTTTTACTTATGGGTACTAAGATTTGTCTCTTACTTCTCTAGTCCCTGGATCCCTTTTCTAGGTTCCTTAACATTATAATTAATACTCCTTTAATATAACTTATATGTTTTTCTATAATGGGTTAGTTTTAGATAACTTTCTTATCTAGCCACATATAAAAATCTTCCTATTTATTATTATATTATTGCCTATACCACTTTCTATATAACTGGTTTAGTGTATATAGTCTGTCTATTAGAAAGTACCTTATTATCGCCGTATTATAACAACCTTTGGTGTATTTTTCTTTGAATCTGGTTAGAATCTCTAGATCCTCTTCTTATTCTAGTTTATTTAGCTATTTTACTCTAGGTGTTCCTGCCTTAGGCCTATTAGTAACTCTTTATATAGGTGCTCTGTCCCTTATACATCCTAGCGTAGCTAATCTCTTATTTAGCTTTTACTCTTACTATGCAATAATTCTTTATCTAAACTTATCCATAGTTTCTTGTTTTCTGCGTCTTATAGCTAGATTTTTAAAGTTATTGTCTAAACGAGGTTGTCTATAACTAATTGGGTTAGTTACGTGAGCTAAGCGAGCTTAGGAAATCCACTAAATTCCACCTGTAGAATAGGAGAACCAAGAAGCATTAATTAATCAACCAGTTACCCCAATACTATTGCAATAGCGATACGTATTACCGGAAGTAATACGGACACTAATTAGTAATTATAGATTAGGAGACGTATTATCTACAAAGAAAGATAAGCTTAATCAGTCCCTACTAAAGGCCTCTACCGATCTTGCCTGCTAAGGAGCATCAGTTAACGTGTATTTAAAAAGTCAACCCCTATTTAATAGGCCCTTAATTTTTTATACACGGCCCTTAGGTGTTTAAGGAACTAACCCCTTTTAACAGGCCCTTGGTTTGCGTCTATTACGCATTTTGTACTACCCAGATCATATTAAGGAGCATTAGTTAACGTGTACTTAAAAAGTCAACCCCTATCTAATAGGCCCTTAATTTTTTATATATAGCCTTTAGGTACTTAAAAAACCGACCCCTATCTAATAGGCCCTTAGTTTGCGTCTATTACGCATTTTAAATATGTTAGGCACTTAAGGAACCAACCCTTTTAATAAGCCCTTGGTTCGCGTCTATTATACATTTTTAGCTAGAACCCAATAAGACAACAATTGACATGTTAGATATTAAGGCATAAGTCAACATAGGACAGGAGAAATAGCCTAAAGGTATTAACCTACAGTCCAACAAAACCACTATAAAGGATATCAATAAATTTATAAAGTTCAAGATCCTAAAATACAAAGCGTACGACCTTAAGAACAACAAACTATAGGAGGTCTATAAAAAAGATTTCCAAAACTTTATAATATAAATCTTTAAGGATTGCAACTAAATTAGTATCTAAAAGCTCCGAATATTTCTACGGACTAATAGTATATAAATAAGGAAGTATAGGAATGCTATAGTCCCTAAATTACTATTTAATATCTTATAAGAAGAAGACCCTATAGAATAGACTAAGTCTAAAATCAAGGAGTATATGGTAACTAGAGGAAAGTTTACCTTAGGACGAATTAACTACCTTCTTAAGAACAACTTCGCCAGCACTAGTACTATTAAAACTCCAATCTTAATCTCACTAACCACGAACCCTACCCTACTTATAATACCACCCACTATACCCTAACCTACCCCTATACCACCCCTATAACAGGAGCCTAACTATATTAACTTAACCCTATAACTAGAACTACCTAGGGAATAGAGTCAAACCTAGAGTTTTGGTAAGGAGCTAACGAACCTCGCAAAGATATACACGGAAGACAACAAGTACAGCGGAAAAGATAATAACTTTAACTTTAAACTTACCATCTTCTACAACCTCTATAGCAGAGCCAATATACCCTAAGAAGCTAAGGTTAAAGCCTACCCCACAATGCTACGCGGTCTAGCACTTAACCACTACTATACCAACCTTAAGAATATCACCCTAACCCTTTTGTTTAACCAAATCTATAACGCCACATATAACTACTTTAAGGGACCTAAGTATAGACACAGTATACTAGGGCGGTGGAACGTAACAACTCTAAAGTCTACAATAGGCAAGAGCGAGAATGCTGGAAAGTTAACCTTAGACTACCTACAGTTACTTATTAAAGAACTGAGACACCTCCAGTATGGCCTTAACCCAGATTTATACACAGACAAGTTCCTTTATAATAAGCTTATTAACGCCTACTAAGAGTTACCAGCGTGCTAATATGCCTGCTTTAAACCTTCTAACAGCCTAATTGGTCTAATTAATAACTTACAATCCTCTATTATAACATTTAAAAGGTTAAATAGTAAGAACCCCTAAGCCTTCTTTACTAACTGCCGCTACTATAGACAACACCCCCGATTACCTTATAGAATACAACCATCTTTATCCAACTAATATACATCATTAAAGAAGCGCTGCTTTGTTTGTTATAAAGAAGGCTGCTAGTTATCTAAACATTTAAGAGAAGAACGCGACAAATTAAGAAAGAAGTTCAAAGACAGACTTAACTGCCGCTTTAACAGGCACGCTAAGCAATATATCACTAAGTACAAGGGAACAGATCACAATAATAAACTTAACTTAGAATCTACCAATAACGCAATAGAAGCTCTTATAATTAATATTAAGTTACCACTACTATCTCTAACTTAGGAACAGACTAAATTATTCCTTACCTCTTTTAAAACAATACAGCACAAAGGAGCCATTAATACTGTAACTAACTTAGCGGACCAATCCTTTACCTATGCGATTACCAGCACTAATCTAATTGCTTACCACAACAACTCAAACCCATTTGCCTACGTTACTACTAGCTAATATACCTCTAATAAGTTTTATAGAGTAATAATCAACATAGGAGTCTTAAAAAGATTAATAGCTAGCTATAGATAATACCTTGTATACAGAAAGACCTATAATACCGTTATTAATACTTTAAAGGCTGGCGCTATTAATGTCCAGTTTAGCATCAGTTCTACCTCTTCTATTAGCTCTATTATAGTCAATACACTAGTCGGCAATATTAAGTTCCATATTATAAAGGCCGATATACCTTTCCTACTATATCTCGCAGATATGGATATACTAAAGATCTACTACAATAACCTTAAGAACGTCCTAGTTACCCCAATAAAATCAGTGCCAGTAATTCGCCAATTTAGTCACCCCTTCTTATTATAGAAAGAGTCACTACAGTTATTTATAACCCACTTGTTTAATCAAACCCCTTACTACCTAACCACCACCAAACTCCGCCGACTCCACCGTTGCTTTAGATACCTATTAGTAGACAAGCTGCATAAAGTATTAAAACGCTCTAGCCACAATAACATTAACAAGTAGGTTATTAACTATCTCACTAAGTATTATTCCCACTGCCAGAAACATGGCAAATCTTCTAGATAGTTTAAGTTCACACTACAAGAAGACTAAGATTCCAATTTTAACCATTCCATTTTTATTAATATTATATATATTAACAGGAGTCCTATTTTCTACGTAATTAATAAAGCTACCAGATTTTAAGCTATAAGATAGCTATATAATATCTCCGCAAAACATATATAGGATATCCTATAACTATGCTAGATTAACACCTATATTGGACTACCTAACTATATTACCTATAACACTAGGAAGAACTTTATAAGCAAGGAGTTTTAATAGTATACTATAGCAATGGCCATATTAACTAAGAGCGTCCTAGTGGAAGCTTACTAGTCCATTAGAATAGTAAAAAGAGCTTATCTAATACTACGCCAAGCATACTAGATAATTATAGAGGAACTATAGGACTTAGGAATAACTAAAGAACTAGCTTTATAAATAGTAGTAAAAGCCGCCAATAACACAGCTGGCCTAGACGGCCTAGTCCTAACACTACTTATCTTTAGTGCCTACCCTTAAATAGGCGAACTCAACCCACCAGCACCCTCTATTACATAGCGAGCGGCGGCTATAAAGAAGGCAATAGAGGAGATCGCAAGGATTAGGGCAAAGAAGCAAGTTAACAATGCACTAAACCAATAAAACAGTCCATCTGTCACCACAATCCACAACCTCCCCCTTAACTCAGATATACTTATATAGCGCAAAGGCAATACTAGACAAAGCGGTAGATAGACTAGCCTATTTAAGCTACTTAGAATTAACGGAGAGATATATAAGATATAGCTCCCTAGTAGACCTACTAACTTTAGGACCATAGCAGTAAAACTATACCTATAACCTAAACTAGAAGAACCAACTAAGGAATTAACTAAAGAACCAACCAAGGAACTAACTAAGGAACTAAACAAGGAACCAACTAAGGAACTAGCAGCTACTGTACCCCCCTAAAGATCAAAACGGACACAATAACCGCCAACAAAGTTGCAGCAAAACATTATAGATGTATTAATATTTATCAACAACAGCCTAACAAAACCTGATACTACAACCTTTAAGTATGCCTCACCATTATTTATAGAGTCTCAACATAAGGAGATAAACGGCTTACTTAAGAAAGGCGTCTTTAAGTTTATTAATACAGCAGACGTCCTAAAAGGAGTTAGAATCTTTAACTCCTAGTTTATTAATAAGATTAAGAACGCTAGAACAGATAAGGCCTTTAAGAAGTCTAGACTAGTTATATAAGCCTATAATAACTATAGCAAAGATCTAGTCTTAATACAATTACTAACCATTTAACATGTTAGCTAGAGAATTATCCTAGTACTTATAGCAACCCTATAAGGAAACAAAAAAAGACTAGCTTCTTTATACCTACGCAATATCTCACAAGCTTATATATAGTCCAGTACCCACCTAAATAGAGACTTCTTTATATACCCGCCACTAGAACTTAGACTAAAGGATGGATTAATTTTAAGAGTTATTAAACTACTCTACAGCGTCCCGGAAGCTGGCAACTATTAGTTTAATATATACTACTGTTACCACCTTAACAAGCTATAGATGAACCAATTAACATACAACCCCTGCTTGTTATATATAAATAGCAACAGCTTTGGAATTATAGGATTATAGACTAATAATATACTATTCCTTACTAATAAAACCTTTACAGAGGCTAAAGAAGTTAGACTTTAGGAGGCAAAGTTCCTAATAAAAGAGAGAGAGAAGCTTACATTAAATACCCTAATTAAGTTTAATAGAGGCCATATTAAGCAAGACAAGGATTTAATAGCCCTTACTTAAGAACATCAATGCTAAAACCTAAAGTTGGTTACTATAAAGGCTATAGACCTAACTAGCTCTAAAGGGGAAGTCCATAAAGTAGTTACACTAAAGAACTAATACGTTGCTTAGAGAGCAAGAGGAGTCTATATTGCTATAGTCTGTTAACTAAAAGCTGCCTTTAACCTCTTATTTATAGCACAAGTTATTAATCTAAAGGAGGAACACGCAAAGCAGCTTAATAAGCGGCTATAGTGGCAGATTAATAACCCCTTAAGAGGGCTCTGTTTTGTATAACTTAACACCAGTAAAGATTCCCTTAAATTAATAATCTTTATAGACTTATCCTTTACTAACAACTACAACCTCTTATCCTAAATTGGCTTTATTATTACACTTACAGATAAAAATAATAAGGCTAATATCCTCTACTGGTTATCTATTAAATGCAAGTAAGTTATATAAAGTGTCTTGGTATCTAAATTATATAAAATGGCCTATGGATTTAATACCAGAGCTGTAATTAAAGCAACTATTAAGAAGATCCTATAACTTAAACAATTACTGCTTATCCTTTATACTGATTTAAAATCTCTATATAACTACTTAGTCAAACTTAGGACAATATAAGAGAAATGACCTATAGTTGACCTAATATGTTTATAACAACTATATAAGAGAAGAGAGATAGTAGAGATTAAATAGATTAACGGAGGCAGTAACCCTATAGACGCTATAATAAAATCTAAACCTTGCCAGGCGCTAAAGGACCTAATTAATACAAATATAATTAAGCTATAGGTTACCAAGTGGGTAAAAAGAGGAGAAGATAGAAAGGTAGGAATAGAGAGTGCAAAGATATTAAGTTAGTAGCTAAGGCGCTAGTGGCAAGCAAGCTAATGGCGATTTTCCATCCCGGGGATAGAAAATTATAATTAGTCACTTTAACCACCTGGCAGAATTTGGCAGAACTTAACGGAATTTGGTAGAATTTAATGGAATTTAGTAGAATATGGCAGAATTTAGCAGAACTTAACGGGACCTGGTAGAACTTAGCAGAATTTAGCAGAAGGCGCACTTAAGCACTGTCACGGCACTGACCTGTTATATACTGTTTTATACTGTCTTGTACTATTTCCTACAGTTAGCTGGCCCATCACTAGCGCCTTGGCGCCTGGCCCTACTACTTATATACAATACCCCTTTCGCCTCTTCTCCTCTTTATACCATAATGTAGTTATTTAGTCTACTTTATTACAGCACTATAACAGTTTATGGTATCTCCTTTTACGCCCCATTACGATCTTTGCCCTCCTAATCTACTACCTCTATCTATAGTCTCTGTTTTTCCCAGTATAATTGCAACCTAGTGCGACTAATAACACCGTACTATAGTCTTAGTATAGCCTTAGTATAGTCTTAGCATAGTCCCAGACAGTCTTAATAATCTTAGTACCATAGTTAGCCTTATAAGATTTTAATTACCCTACTTAGATCCCTTAAAATGGGCGACTAAAATATAAATAATACCCCGTTGATAAATACACGTAAAGCGCTTATGTCAGATAATCTGTATTCTCTAAAGGCGTGGGTCACGTGCACGAGTCACGTGCACAGAGCACGTGCATTGTAAAATCTCTTCGTAGCTCGAAGCCCTAGGGCCTCAAGAACACGTCAAGTCAAGACGACTCAAGATCATCAATCAATCAACCCATTTCATCAATGAACTGCTCTATACAAACTTCGTGACAGCTCGCCTGCCTCTTTAATACCCCTTATACCTATATTACTTAGGCAATTAGGAGTGGTCTAGAGTACCCTAAGGACCTTAATATAGCAGGAACCTTCTAGCACCTTTCTATATATATAACCTTTTTAACTAGTATTAAGAGCGGTCTCTAAGCCGTCTATAATAAAGGTTAAACTATAATATCTTAACTTAAAAAAGCTTAGCACAGAATTAACTCCCTTAAGATACTTAAACTGTGTGTTAAATAATACAAACAGCAAGCTTTTGTATATACTAAGACTATATAAAGCCTAAGCTCTTAGATCGCTACACTTACCTAGGCTATTGCTGATAAGAATATAAACCCTATAACTAGCTCCCCTCTTCTAGCTAAGCCCTATAGAAAAAAGCGTAAAGTAAAAGATCTAACCCTATTTAATGGTAAGGGATCACCAATTAAAAAGTAAAAAAAATTTAAAATATGGGAAATAAAGATTTAAGGCATTTTTTAGAGGGATATAAAGTGCTTTAAGACCCTAATAGACAAAGTCCTCTATATATTAGACATGCTAATAGATAAGGCCTATAACTATGTTAAACATAGCCTTAATATGCTACGTATATACCCAAATAACCTAAGCAAATAGACCTTTTCTACCTAAGAGTCTATATTTATATATATAAGAAGACACTATAAGACTATGGATATAACCTAAGCAGCCAAAAATAAGTTGGATACTTTATATTAAGGTAAGTATAACTACTAGTCCTAGAAAGCAGAGCTTAATAAGTGTCGGAATGTTAGTCATGTGACGTGGTCACGAGACCACGAAGCGAGGCTAGCTAACCTGACCTTGGAGCAACCCCTTACTTCTAGACAACAAGAACTACCAACTTCAACACCGCATACGTATCGCAATACAGTGATATTCGTGCACGTTGATAAAGCGAGTATACCGACAATAAGTTAATAATTAAAGTAAACAAGACTAAGGAATAAAAGGTGGATTTGCTTAGGAAGAATACTTCCCCTAAGATAAAGGACCTAGCCCTTACCCTCAGCTATAAGATTAATAATGCCAACTATAAGGGCTAAAGTAAGTAAATAGATGTGTTTATTTATAACCTATAGAACTATGCCTACTATACTAAGCTAAATATTACTGGTGGATATTAACCTGTATTACCTAACAACAATACCTTAGCACTGGTACTATAGAATAACCCAATAGACCTTAACGCCGTTAAATTCGGCGGCGGTAGTAGTAGCCTCCCTAATAACACCTAAAGACATTGCATAGATAATAGACTCTATATAGCATATAGTTAACCTAGCTACTAAAAAAAATACTTATAACCCCAAAATAAACCCAAATCCCCTCCTAATGCTACCATACTAACCCCCTCTTAGCCGCGGCGGATTTTTTAGCAGACGGGATAATAATTAAAACAATAACCGCGGACGGGGACGTGGGTTTAGATATAGAGACCTACCCCTATAATTTCCTTCCCTAATATAGCCCTAGCTAATAGTCCCGTATACAAACTACGGATAAGCGCTTTATATTGCCACTAATTATAAGACCGGCTATATCTTTAGTAAAGTACCCCCTAGTATATATACACCATTAGAGACTAATACGTTAGGATATACCAGCTAAGACTATAGCTACTAGCCAAGCCCCATAATCTAGTTATTAAAAGACTAACCCTTAGACTAAGTTACCTTTAAGGGTTAGAACTATATAGGGAGGAGGATAAAAGGATTAGATCTATACTACTAGACTAATCAGACTTTATTCTAAGCCAGCTGCTACTTAACCTTAGAATAGCAAACAATAATAGAAATGCCATCCTTATTTAGACCTACCTCTCCTTACTACGCAACCCACTCCTAGAAGCTTTTATTAAAATAGTAATAGTAAAAATAATAATTGGCTACTATATAGAATCTATACTTTTCTACATTATAAAGTTATTACCCTTAACACTAGTAATTCTTAGAATGCCCTAGCTTAAAAAGCATAACCTAAAACTAGACTTCCCCGTTCTAGAGCTTAAATTTAACTCTAATTACTGCGCTTATAACTGTCTCCTATAGCATATCCCTAACTATAACTAAGTAGCACCATATAGACATATTTCATGGCCAACGCTTAGATACTGTCAGCCGATAGTAGAAGAGGTACCTAATACTGGTAAGCTAATATATACAGTAAATAAAGCAGAGATTCTGGAAGACTGGACTACTACCATATCCCTAAAAAAACAAACACTACCAAAACCATAAGTCCCCTATATATACCCACTTAACCCAGAATAGCTAATAAGATACCTAACTTCAAGTCATCTACTATATATATATGTAACCGCACGTATAATAGCCAAGAGCGTTATAGCTAAGACCGAAACTAGAGCAATTAAGACCTTCTCCCTATAACACCTAACCTTACACCCGTCTCCTACGTGTACTGTGCAGGGCCGCTACCTTATTTCTGCCCTCCTGGGCCAACTAAACTATGCTAGCCTAGCTATAGCACTAGAGAACTAGACACGCCCTAACCTAGACAATATTAGATATACCTATGCTGTTAATTTTACCCAGTTCTGTAAATAAAAAGATGTAAAAGTAATACGGATCTATATAGCGGAGCTAGTAGAACTGGTTAAATAAGAAGAACACTAATAGCTGCTTAAAGAACTGCCTATAGGCCTAGTAAAAGTACTAAACCTATTAGAAAGGTCTTTTTGCTAGTTGGTAGAAGGCGACTATATAATAGAGGAAGCCCAAAAAGCGCTACCCCCTTATTTTTATGGCTTCCTTAAGATAAACCTAAAAACTAAATCTAAGTTTCTACGCCAAAAGATAGTTAATACTAATATTAAAAAAATTCCAAAAGGCAAACCAGGATTAACCCGTAAAGACATTTTATAACGTCTATTAAAAGAGTTTCGCGAATATATTAAACACTTCCTCCCTAAAAATGTAGAGAAGCTGCCCCCTTACTAACTATGGGACTATAAAATTAAGATTATACCTAAAAAGTAGGCCCTATATTACAAAAACAGACCACTTTTACCTACTAAACTTAGTTGTGTAAAGAAGTGGATTAATAAGATACTAGATAAGGGTTTTATCCGTAAATTAACCTTACTAGCCGCCGTATTCCTCCTTCTTGTAGCAAAACCTAGTGGCGGTATATAAATCTGCTATAACTACTAAGGCCTAAACACAGTTACTATTAAAAATTAGTACTTATTACTACTAGTCTATAAGACACTTAACGCACTCTATAGTGCTAAGTACTTTACTAAGCTTAATATAATTGCTATATTTAACTGGATCTAGATCGCAGAAGGCTATAAGTAGCTTACAGTATTTATTACCCGGTTTAGACTCTATAAGATGCTAGTTATATTATTTGGTCTCTATAACACGCCCGCTATATTCTAGAACTATATTAACCATGTTTTATATAACACCCTTAACAACTACTGCACTATGTACCTTAATAATATCCTTATCTTCTTAAAAACACGCGCTAAGTATATAAGAAATATAAATAAAATTATCTAGAGACTTAGTAATGCTAGACTTTAGATTAATATTAATAAGTCTAAGTTTTATGCTACAAAAATGAAATACCTTAGCTTAATTATCTTAACTAATAGCATGACTATGGACCCTAAGAAGGTATAGGCCCTATAGGAATAAAAGGACCCAATATCAGTTAAGGAACTATAGCAATTTCTTGGCTTTGCAAACTTCTACCAATAATTTATCCAAGGCTATTCTAAGGTAGTTAAGCCTATAACTAGGCTACTAAAGAAAAGCACTAACTAATTATAGAGCCCTAATCAAGCATAGGCGTTCCAGACCCTAAAAATAGCATTCACTACAGTACTGGTCTTAGCGTATTATAACTATATAAAGAAGACTATAGTAGAGATAGACGCCTTAAACTGGGCTTTAGGAGGAGTACTCTACTAGGCTGGCGAAGATAGTAAACTTAAGCTAGTTACGTTCTTCTCTACTAAGCACTCCGCCCCTAAATATAACTATAAGATATATAATAAGGAGCTCCTAGTAATTATAAAAGCACTAGAAGAATGGCGCCCTAAACTATAAGGAACTAAGTAACTGTTTAAGATTATTACGGACTATAAGAACCTCTAGACCTTTATAATAACAAAATAACTAAACTAGTACTAAGTTCCTCTTTTAGTTTAACTTTGTTATTACCTATAGGCCCAGCACTAAAGCTATAATTCTAGACGCTCTTAGCCGCCTCCTAGGCGTAGTACCTGCTAATGCTAGTAATAAACGCCTACAATATAGAGACTGCGTTGTCTTACCACCAAAAAAAGTTAACCCTATTATCTTAGACAAGCTATTAAGTAAATCCCAAGACCAGAGCATTAAGGACTTTATTATAGTAATAAACCTAAAGCCTAAGAAAAAAAACCCTTAAGGAGCTTATTAAGAATACCTATAAAGAGAATAAACTGGCTAGAGATATATTGGCCGCGCTATAAGAATAGGAAGGCTGTAAGGTGTTAGCGACTCGGTCAATTAAGGCACAAGTACGGCAAGAAGGTCGCGCAAGCCTATACAATTGGATTGTCTATAAACGAGGATCCAAAGCTAGAGAAAGGAAAGGGGAAGAACGGAAGCACCGCTCGAAGCTATATACAATCCTCTGGTTACGTAATGGCAACTTGCCATTATATAACGGCAAGTTACGGCAATCTGATGGCAATTTGCCAGTACCGTTTTCTACTAGCGCCGTAATATTACCCCCCCCCCTCTAAAAAAGCCTGCCCTTAGGCTTTGTATGTCCGTATTATGTCTATAGGGTGTTCTTATCTATATACTTAACAGGTAGCTTATTATCTTCGCTATACTAGCACTCCATTTACTTGTCTAGATACTTTAGGGGTCCTAGTTTATTAGGGTATTAGTTATAGAATTCTTTAAGCTTCTAGGGGTAACCTATAAAGGTCTAGGTAGGGTACTAGGTTAGGTCTAGATCGTAACCTTTTGTTACGGGACACCCCCGTGACACCTTATACACGTCCACCTGTTTCCACCGACTGAACAACCGGAGACCGACCACGAGACGGCAATCTGACAGCAATCTGCCGTATTCCGCCGCAATCTGCCGTCTCTACTGTCGGAGTTGCCAACTGGCAACTTCAAGGACCTCTAACTGCCGAGTTCTGCCAAGTTCTACCAGAACCGCCACCTAAGCTCTACCCTGCCCGTGCGTAGCACAGTACCTGTTAACCTAGCAACCAAGCGAACGTTATGTACCCTTTTTCCCCTATTTCCTACTTCCTTTTCCTCACGCAACGTCTTGACTTTATTACGCAGTTTATGTACATAGCTTAATAATATCTACTTCGCTATATATTATCACCGCTTGTGCTCGCTTCGTGACACCTTTCTATTAAATACGGTATTTCAGCGTTCCTCGTACTAGTTTATAGGCTAGTATTTTATTAACTTCCTATTTATTGTCGCTATTAACTTAAATCGGTAGTAGAGGCTTATTTTTTTATCTAGGTAGTAGGTTATTTATAGCTTTTTATAGCTTATCTGGTAAGAAAACAGGGTGGACTTTAATTAAGTCTAGGAGTTTAACCTTATATAAGTTGCCTTCTTTATTAAGGATCTTATACAGTCCTGCTATTTTATAGTCTAGCTTACGGCTAGGCCGTTCTATCTTTTAGTTCTTTATTATAACCTAGACCTTATTGCCTACGGTAAAGTCAGGCTCGCGCCTATGCTTATTTCCCTACTATTCTATTAATTTCTAGGCCTTCTCTAGGTTCTTATAGGCTACTGTTTATACTTCTTCTAAGCGTCTAGTATACTGCTATGCTTCCTTATAAGATAGTTTTTCGCGTACGGTTTATGGTCCTTCTGGTCTCTCCTAGTTAAAGCTTATATAGGGTAAGTATCCTATTTCTAGCTAAATAGGTGCAAACCCTATAGAGTTATAGGGTAGGGTTGCCTGGGCGTAGTCTATTATAGGTAGTAGTTTGCTCCAGTTATTTTAAAAGTAATTAATAAAGGGCTGGAGTCTCCGGTCCAAGTATTAATTTATAATCTCCGTCTAACCGTCTATCTGGGGGTGGTATGCTATAGAGAGCTTTAGCCTAATACCTAGGATTTGGGTAAACTCATTCTAAAAAGCTAATATAAACTGTGGCCTGTGGTTAGATACGATAGTATCTAGTAGTCCGTAAATTTGGTAGATATAGTAGATATATAGTTAGGCCGCCTCTTTAGCATTAATATTTTTATAATAGGGGATTAAGAACAGGCGCTTGCTAAAGTGGTTAACTAGAATTATAACCATATTATATCCGTCGCGGTCTATAGGTAACTTGTAAAAGTCTATAAAGATATACTGCTAGGGGTGTTCTGGTATTAGGAGTGGCTTTAATAGCCCTAGGGTCTTATTTTATGGAATTGTAGACCTACGGCAGTTGTCGCAGTTCTGTATATAGCGGTTAATATCTATAACCATTCCGGGCCAGTAGTAGCGGTCGCTAATAATTCTATAGGTCTTATTTTTTCTAGGGTGGGCCGTAGAGACCTAAGTATGTGCCTTAATAATAAGCTAAGTCCGTAAATTTTGTTTCTTTGCTACTACTAGCCATTCCTAGTGCTTAAGCAGTCCGTTTTTAAGGGACTATAGGCTAGTAGTATCCTTTACCTTTTTGCGGTACTCCTATAGAGAAGGGGCTGTATGGTTTGCCTATAGCAGTTTATTAATAAGGTTAAGTTCTATAGTATTAATAGGGCACATCTTGGCCTTTATGGGGTCTGTATTTAGTTCTACCTATATTTAGGGGTTAAGGTGCTCTAGTTGTAGCAGCATCTAGGTCTGTAATATAATCTTTATAGTAACTAGTTATCTAGGTCTTGTTTGCGCCTTATAAGGGCATCTATACAGTTAGTTGTGCCTAGCCTATATATAATTAGGAAGTGGAACTAAGACAGAATATCCGCCTAGCGTGCCTATTGGGCTATAAGGGCCTTTATTATTATAAAGTATTCTAAGGCCTTATAATCCAAAACCACCTTAATAGGCTTAGGGGTCCCTTCTAGCTATATACGCCAGTATTAAAAGCTAGAGATAATAGCCAGCATTTCTTTATTATAGATGTAGTAGTTTAGCTTAGCATCTATTATAGTCTTTAAATAGTATATAATAGGGTACCATTTTCTATCTGGTTATTTTTAGGAAAAGACACTAGCTATTACGCTATTTAAGGCATTAGTTTCTAGCATTAAGGGCCGTTCTGGGTTAGAGTGGGCAAGTAGGGGAGCTAATACTAGCCGTTTTTTAAGCTTATTAAAGGCCTGCCTATATATAGCGTTAAAGTAGAAGGGCTGGTCTTTCCTAGTAAGATGGTTAAGGGGCTAGATAATCCTACTATAGTTCTTAATAAAGCGTTAGTAGAAGTTATAGAATCCTAAAAATAATTATACCCCCTTTACGGTTTATGGGGGTATCTACTAGTTAATTATAGCTATCTTCTCTAGGTCGGCCTTAATTCCATTTATACTAATAATAAACCCTAGGTACTTTATACGCTTAATACTAAATTCTAACTTCTTAATATTGGCCTGGAGACCAGCCTTGCGAAGCCGTTATAGGACTTTATAGATATATTCCTAATATTCCAGTTTATTCTTGGAGTAGATTATAATATTATCTAGGTATACTATGTAGAAGTTATTAAGGTAGTTAAAGAGTACGTTATTTATATACCGCTGATATGTAGCTAGTCCGTTAGTTAATCTAAAAGGTAGTACTTTATATTCATATAATCTGTAGTGGGTCCAAAATATAGTAAAATCCTTAGATCCTAGGTCTATCCTAATTTAGTAAAAGGCCTAGCGGATATTAAGCTTTATAAAAATCTTAGCCTTACTTATACAGGCTAGCGTTTTCTTAAGTAAGGGTAGCAGATATTAGTCTTTACGGGTTATATAGTTTAGTTTATAGTAGTTAATATAGAAACAGAGTCCGCTATTAGGCTTTTTTATAAAGAGAATAGGTGCGGTAAAGGGGACTTAGCTAGGCTTAATAAAGCCCTTATTAAGGTTGTTAATAAAGTACTACTTAGTAGCCTATAGTTTATTAGTAGATTGCTAGCGGAGGGGGCTATAGCTAAGGGTATTTTCTTTATCTGTCTCAATCTCAATCTTATAGTTATACGGTTAGTGAGGCGGGAGTATATTAAATACTACCTTAGAGAATATATTCTTAAATTTCTGGTATTAGCGGGGTAGTTTTTATTCTACCAGCTCCTTATCTATAAACTCACTTTCCCTACTAAGCTAGTTACGGGCTAGGGCTTCCTTATCTTTAATTATCTGGTTAATTTTATATAAGCTAGTTATAAAGGTAACAGTATTAGGCCGTTTTAAGTTCTAGTAAAATCCTATAGCACTAATATAGCAGATATTAACCAGTAGGAGGTTTATAGGTTTCTTTATGGACATTCTATAGACTATATTTTGCGGTAGAGAGGTTATAACCCTCCTTAGCTCCTATTCTATCTTCCGTAAGTTATCCTTCTGGTCTATATATTTAGTATAGCGTCTAATATTCCTTGCTACTCTTTGTAGCTATATAGGGCCTAAGCTAGCTAGCTTATTACTAACTTCCTAGGTTTTTAGTGCTGGTGGTATAATATTAGTAGTCTGGGGGCGGTGTAGTATACGGACCCATTGCGGATTAAGCTATATATCTTTCTTAAAGGCCTAGTCCCTACATATAGCATCGGCCTATTAGATGGTGTCTATCTATGGCCGTATAAGATTTTCTATTATAATGCTGATTTCCTTTATAAAAGAAGGGGTTAGGGGTAGGGTTTTAGGCTAGACAAGCCGTCTACTCTATACGTTAAGCTGTAAGCCTAAATAGGCTAGCTATTTTCTTTTTAAGATTATATCGTGGCTTCCTAGGTCCGTAATAAGAAAGGGGACGTTATACTACCTTTATCCGTCTACATGGAGGTAAATCCGTAAGATAGTTATAATAGGTAGTTCTATCTATCCGTTATACCCATAAATAGGAATTAGTTTAGGCAGTTCTTTAAGGGGTGCATTTAAAAAGTTAGCCAGCTTTATAGTATACTGTATATCTATTAAGGCAAAGGTATTTGCTCTAGAGTTAGCCAAAGCAGAGGTTAAAACTTAATATCTATTACGGAATAAAGTATAAGGGATAATGCAGCTTCTTCCACCAACTAGCTAACCCAGATTAATATATAACATGTTAATTTCTTTTAACCCTAGAGAGGAGTTTTGGTCTAGGGTTCCTCTTTTTCTAACTCTATACTATCCTCCTAAATTAATAGGACCTTGTTTGTCTTTACTGCTATTAGGTAGTCTTTTATAAAGTAATCTTTCTGGCTATATAAGAAGCAGGCTCCTTACTTACTAAGGGCCTATCTTTAAAAGTTGCTATATATAGGTTAAGTATTCGCTGGACCTATAGTGGGGCTAGCTATATAGCTAGCCGCTAGGTTAACGGCGGGCGGTATAATTAGTGCTGTAGGGGTTATAGATCTTACTAGGGCGCTATGGCCTATTTTTATAGTACTTATATTCTAGTTAGCGGAGCTTCTAGTCTTATACCGCTTAGCGTATACCTTAATTTGGCGGAGGCCCTGGCTAATAGCTAGGCACTAGTCCGTAAGTTTCTTTAGCGTCTATATAGTAGTATAAACCAGTAGTACGGCGCGCTATAGGTCTAAGGTAAGCTTGTTAAAGAGGTCTAGTATTAAATCTTCCTAGGGGATTTAAGCCTATTTAGCTAGGTATAGAAAGCGGGTCTAAAAGACTAAGAAGGTCTCTATCTTTTTTATATTAAGGGCTTTATAGTTAAAATAGGCGTTTTATATCTTAAAGGGGTCCTTATAAATAGAAGATAGGTGGTTAATTATCTCTTTTCTAGAGAGGAAGGGGTCTGCTAAGTTCTAGGTATATCGCGGACGTAGATGCGTCTGTATATCCCTATTAGTACGGCCAAAGACGTAGGCCATTTTAGCTTAGGTAGTAGGGAAGTGGTTTATATTAACTTTAAGCTTGTCTTGTAGTTAAAGCTTCCAATTATTAAATATAGGGTTAGTTCCGTCTGTAAGTAATAGGGGGTCCGCAACCTTCGCGGACCATAACAATGCTAATACTATATATTGGGCTAGGGCCTTAAGGACTATAGCAAGTCTCTAGGTGTCTAATAACTCCTTACTAGGTATAGGGGTATCTCTAGTTTTAAGCAGCTCTTAAAGCCGCTTAATTTTAGCATTAGCTGCTGCAAGCTCTTCTTAGGGGGTTAAGACGGCGACTGTTTTACTATTAGAGGTATTTATAGGTCCTATAGCAGCTTTACCAACTGCTGTATTTCTTGGCATAGTGGTAGGGGTATTAGGTAATTTCTAGTGTTTATTTATTTCCTAGGGGTTCTAGTCTGTGCGTGTCCTATTCTTAGGTTTCGCGTTCTATTTATATTCTTTTAGTTCTTAGGGGTCTGTTCTGTTCTTATGGTCTTAGTAATGTCCTTAGGGTCCTATTCTATGTCCTTATCCTATTTATAGCTTTATAGATATATTTAAGTTCCTTCTTAGGAAAGAAGAGTAGTAACGAGCTTTGGATAATATTAGCAACTTGGTTAATTAAAGTATAAGTACGGCAAGAAGGTCGCGCAAGCCTATACAATTGGATTATTTATAAACGAGAATCCAAAGCTAGAGAAAGGAAAGGGGAAGAACGGAAGTACTGCTTAAAGCTATATACAATCCTCTGGTTACGTAATGGCAACTTGCCATTACGTGACGGCAAGTTGCGGCAATCTGACGGCAATTTGCCAGTACCGTTTTCCACCAGCGCCGTAATATAAGGTATACTGCTGGCCTAAGCAGATTAGGAAGTCGCTCTGCTATGATAAATCCGAATACTTAATTATTAATAGCCTAGTCTACTATAGAAACCAAGTATTTGTCCCTAATTTACCTAAACTTTAACTAGAAGTTATATACCACACGTATAGTTTAGGTCCTATAGGCCACCTAGGCCGCGTTAAAACCCTAGACCTCCTTAGTCAAACCTATTAATAGCTAGGTATTTTATAGTTTATAGCTACCTTTATAAAAGACTACGCTTTTTACTTCTATATAAAGACCCCATGCTTAGTACCGCCTAGTTTTCTAAAACTACTAGAACTACCGGTCTGCCTACAGACTAATATCTCCATTAACCACGTTATTAACCTACCTAAGTACCTTCGCAACGGCAAAATATATAAATATATCTTTATTATTATTAACCGCCTAATAAAGATAAGATACTTTATTTCTGTTACCAGCCTAAACACTAAAGAGCTTATTAAAGCATTTACCTATACTGTCTATAAGTTATATAGTGCCCTAAGTGCTATTATTTCCAGTAAAGGGTCTTTATTTATCTCTAACTTCTAGCGCCGCCTAAACTAGCACCTAAAAGTAACCCTAAACCCTAGTTCCGTATAGCACCCTAAAATAGATAGTTAGACTAAGATTGTTAACACAGTAATGAATAAGTACCTATATGCTTTTGTGAGCTTTACCTAAGATAATTAGGTAGATTAGCTTCCCCTTACTAAGTTTGCTATAAACAACTAAGTTAATAAGACTACAGGAATCTCACCGTTCTTTGCTAACTACGGCTATAACCTACGTCTAGGCATTAAACTAGTAGGCCCTTAGCTATTAGCCCTATCTATATACGCAAAGAAAGAGTACCTATAAGCCAATACTATTGCTAACCGCTTTAAGCGTATCCTAATTTAGCTTAAAGCTCTAGCTTATATCTCCTAGCAATACTATAAAGATAACGCCAATATAAAATGGGATGAAGGTATAATATTTAAAAAGGATAATATGGTTATGGTTAGCCTTAAATATATAAAAACTAACTGGCCTAAGAGAAAATGGGATAATAACTGGGATGGACCCTAGCCTGTCTTAGCTGCCTATAGAGGGGCAATTATAGTAGACCTCCTAGACTATATTCACGTTAATAAGTCTTTCTATACGTTAAAAGTCCGCCTCTGGTTCCCTAAGAAGATCCCCAGCTAAGTATATATTAATAAAGAGGAACGTTATAATATTGTAGACAGGATAGCTAAAAGAGATAATAATGGTAATATCACGAATAAGTGGGAATTTGAAAAAATTCTTAATGTATATAATAAACAAAGGGACGAGCACGGCTTAATGTACTATATTAAGTGGAAGTATTATAATAAGAAAACCTGGGAACCTAAGAAGTCCCTAAAAGGGTGCGAGCGCGTATTACTAAAGTTCTATAAACAACACCCTAAGAAGCCTGGACCCCTAGACTAGGTATAAAATAAAAGAGACTTGCTATACTGAGGCCGTGGACGACAACCACAATAATTTAGAAAAGTTAAGATCTTAGGGAACTTTAACTGCCGGTTAAAGTTGTCTAATTGGTTAGATTCTTACTAAGAGCGCCACACCTAGTTGGTTTGGGTGGTGGTATGGAGTTCTGCCGACGCTATTTGTTAAGCTAGCCAGTTATTGGCTTAGTAAAAAGCAGTAAGTAAAACTAATATCTTTACTTACCAAATCCACCATTTTCTACCAACACTGTAGCTACTGACTATATAACCGCAATTTGCTATTACTTAACGGCAATCTAATGGTAATCTAACAGCAGTTTGCTAGTACCGTAATATTCTATTTTAGAGTTACTTATTTAGTTTAGGGACTAAACCTTCTAGGGGAGGGGAGTACTGTTACGGCACTAACCTGTCGCATACTGTTTTATACTGTCTTGTACTATTTCCTACAGTTGGCTGGCCCACCACTAGCGCCTTGGCGCCTGGCCCTACTACTTATATATAATACCCCTTTCGCCTCTTCTCCTCTTTATACCACAACGTAGTTATTTAGTCTACTTCATTGCAGCACCGTGACAAGCACTGTTAAAAACTAAATACTTCCAGTGTCTAAACAAGGTTGTCTATAACTAATTGGGTTAGTTATATAAGCTAAGCGAGCTTAGGAAATCTACTAAATTCCACCTATAGAATAGGAGAACTAAGAAGCATTAATTAATTAACCAGTTACCCCAATACTATTGCAATAGCGATACATATTACCGGAAGTAATACGGACAGTTATCTTGCTTCTTAATCTTAGTATTAACTTTTTAATCTTTAGGCTGAACACTGCGTTTACCTAGGATTAACGTTCTTATTTATTCCCTAAACTTATAGTTCTTAAACTCGCGTCCTGTACTTATTTATTTGTCTTTAAACTAAGTTACTACCCGTTCCCATTGGTTCTTATCCATAGTAGGTCCTTAGGTATATCTTATCTCTTCTTAAGAATCTTAAGCGTCTCTTATCTCTTCTTGAGAATCTTAAGCCTATGGCTTTTTGCCTTTACTAAGTAGTAAGCTAGCACTAGCAGTTATCTACTTACTTAATTATCTTTAGATGTTACTCCTTCCGTCTTATAAAGTGATAGATTCCGTATCTAATGGTGTTATAATACCCATTACTAAACCGCGTTCTGTGGTGGTCTTAGTCTCTACTTCTGTTACGTTATTAAGGTTTAAGCACCCCCAGTTAGCCTCCTTTTCTTCCTTATTGCTATTAATTAATAAGTACTCTAACTCTATTATTATTATTACTAATCTTTATCCGTACGTTACTGTAATATCTTAATCTAGCTTATAGAGTTAATCTTGTTCTTTGTCTAACTCTCTAGTTCCTTTAAGTTCTCTTAACTCTGGCTCTTATAGCCAATAGCTTACGCCATACTTAGCGTCCTTATAAATTTGGCATGCGTTATTATAACAAAACGCAAAATGTCTAATTAAATATTCTTTGGTCCCGCGTAATACACTAATATCCGCTTTATTATACTCTAACGACCTATTGCCCTTTACCGCGTGGTTACTCTAACTACCTCTATAGTCTTTAGCGAAATAACCCTTTTTTCTATAATTTATATAAGCTCCTTTTTTAAACCATTTTTCTTATTATGGAGTCCGCCTAAACGTCTTCTACTATTAAGATCCCTGGTTTAGCCTTTGCTCCTTAGTCCTATAATTACTTAATCCTTAACCTCTAGGTTTCTATAGTTTCTTACTCTATTATCTAAATTCTTTGGTACTGCTTAGGTCTATTGGCTCTAGTCCGCCATTCTATAGTTTATAACTCTATATCTATTATTGCGTACTCTGCGCCTTATATAACTATAAAACTCTGTCTTGCCCTTTCTTAGCTTGTCCCCTTTAATAAATCCTATTATTAATCTTTATTAATTAATCTATTAACTCTCTTAGAGTTTCCGCATCTTTTATTAAGATAATTACGTCCTAGACTTTAGCCTTAAGTCCCTATTTATACTGTGTTATAAGCGCCCTATTGTTTTAATTAACTTATATTACGAGTGTCTAAAACTGTATTATATACTCAATTGCTAAAGTGCGTTATACTAGACTCTAAAGTTTTCTTTCCGCTATAGTTATCGCTTCTAGGTCTCTAAATATCTATATTAGCCTTTCCGCAAACCTATTCCAGTTAGTATATATAAACCGTACTTCTTAATTAGTAGTTATCATTCCGTTTATTTAGATCTTAGTAAGGTAAAATTTAAACCATTTAAGTGCTCTTCTAGTTAGGAATAATCCTATATATACTACTTAGTCTATAGGTGTTGCTAACTTAGCCCCCTTTTGCATAACCTTAAAGTATATCTACGTAAGGAATCCCTTAAGCTTTAACCTTTCTCCTAAAAATTGCTTAATTAACGGTAACTTAACCTTAGCTGCTTTAATTCCATTAAGTCGTTCTTTAAGTATTTAATTATTGTCTATTATTTAATTAACCATTTTTTATAACTGACCCACCGTAACTAGCTGCGAATTAGTATCTTCTATACTGGTGTCTCCTCCTAAACCTAAGGTTGTAGCTGCTGTGGACTAAGTTATAACTAGTGCTTTTAACGGCGTAACTTGCGCTTTAGGTAGTATACTATTTAACTTTGTTAATACCGTAACTAGGTAGTGAATATATAACAGAGCCTTATAGTAGGAACTATGGTGGACTTATTAATGGGCTAGGTGTATAGGTAAATAAGAAGTTAATAATATAACAGTAACAAATAATAACTGGTGGTGTAACGGAACCTTATAGCAGTAACTACGGTGGGTCCTATTATTGGGCTAGGTATGTAGGTAAGAACAGTTCAATAACGTAATAATAACTGGTGGAGTGGTTACCTAACAGATTAACTCCAATTGTATTCTAAGATTTACTACAAGAAGAGAACTATCTACAGTAGGGACTAAGGTCCTTTAAATACACAACCGTACTCCTAAGAAATCCTCCCTTATATATAAGGTACGTGTTATATATAAGGTATATAAGTTCCTCCCGTTCCTCTTATTTAATACGTAGCACACTATATAACCTCAGTTACCCTTCCTCGTTACATAGTTCCACCAGCTCTATTCTAGACCGTGCTTATATTAACCAACTAGCTTCCTCCAACTCCTCTCTAAGTAGTTGTAACATTATACTTAAGCTGTCCGTAATACCATCTCCCTCCTCTTTATCTTTGTCCTTAAAGATTCCTAACATCTCTAAGTTATCTACTAGAGGTATAATATCCGTCTAATTAATCTGGTTAATATCCTTACTTATTATACCTAAAGCATCTTCTTTTTTACACGCGCAATAACGTGCTTATACTATTACCGCTATACTATCGCTTAGTAAGATAATGCCGTTTCCGTGTTCTCGTTGCGTAAAAAAGGGGTTGGTCTATATTACGTTGGTAAGTCCCTTGTCTTAACAACCCTCTTCCTATTTAGAATACACTAAAGCAAACATTTAATCATCTTGCGATATTCATTCTACTTCTAACGCTAAGTATACGCGTTCTATAACTCTTAATAGTCTTCAAGTTCCCTAAGTAACTTGTTATAGGGTCTTATGTTCAATCTACCACTGCAAAGCTTAACGGTAACCTAGCGTAGGCCCTTGCTAAGCTTAAGCGCTCTCGGGATGCGGAGCAGAAGGCCCTAGATAATTACATTGCAGCATCTACGCAACTACTTTGTCTTAAGAAAGTTTATAAAAAGGTTTATTTTAAGGAGTAGAAACTTATCTAACAGGGTCTTAACAAGCTAGGTAATAAGAGGGTAGAGTTTCTAGAGAAGGAAACAACTCTAAGTAACGTGGCAGTTGCTTCTTATAGGTCCCCCTTAGGTAACTCGTCCTTTGGCAATCCTTTTTTAATGCTTCCTAACCTACTTTCTTCTAATACTTCTTTACCTTTCCTATAGCGTTCTCTAGGTTGCTTAGTAGTTCCTAGATAGTCTTGCTATAGCCTATCCACTTTACTTTATACTATGTTTTATTATCTACGTCCTTATAACTAATAATCTTTAAAACTTCCCACTTGTCCTCCTCTTGTCCTCTATACGTGTCTGCCTTATACACTAGTAGTTTAACGTTCCCATATGCTAGTTCTAGCATTGCAATATACTATATAGGGTAGATCTTTATTTTAGCTAGTAGGTTTAACTTAAATATAATTAGTAAAATCTCCTACGTGATTTTAAAAGGTCCTAGTCTAACATAGTCCAACTTTTTACTTAGTCATCAACTCTTAAAATTTTTGTGTAGTAGCTATACTTTATTTCCCTCCTTAAGATCTAGTCCCTTAGATCTCTTAGCATTATAGTACCTTTTCATTCGTTCTTATACTAGTTTAGCTATTTCTTTAAGATTTGTATAAAGATTTACTAATATTTCCATTCTTTGCTTAGCTGTGCTACTCATCTTCTTTACTTAACATGGCGATAACAATATTCTTAGTTTATATCCGTAATTTACCTTAAATAGTAATGTTCCCGTTCCTTTTTATAGTATTGCATTATATACAAACTATGTAACTAGTAATAACGATACCCAATTATTTTATGCATAATTAACATAATGCCTTAGATACTGCTCTAGTGTCTAGTTTAATTTTTCTGTTTATCCGTCCGTCTGCGAGTAATATACTATAGAGGTTGCTACTTAAACCCTTTATTCTGCCAAGAATACTTCCTAAAATGCTATTACGAATCTTGGATCTCTATCTAATATAATTTTACTTAGTGCTCTATATCTTGCAAACACTTCCTTAATATAGATTCTAGCAATATCTTCTGCTAATATCTCTTCTGTGTATGCTATAAAGTATCCCCACTTTATAAGCTTGTCCACTATTACTAAGATTACATTATAATCTTGTCCTATAATAGGATCTCTTAATTTTAGTAACTTTATAATAAAGTTCTATAATATAACCTCCTATAGTCTTTCTAGTACTTTAATAGGTTGTAGCCCTCCATATAGCTTATGCCTTGTTGGTTTGTTTCTTTAGTAATTTAGATACTCTTTTATAACTTGCCTTACTAGTCCCTAGATTCCTTAAATTATATATTCCTTTTAAAGTCTTAACACTAAGCCCGTAGCTCCGTTGTATCCTTATATTATTCCCTTATAGAACTCCTTAATAAATTCTTCTGTAACAGACTTAGGCATATATATTACTTCTCTGTTTTCGTATTGCTCTAAGTCCAGATCCTCTACCTATGCTTCTTAGATCTTCTATACCTAATTACTCTTTAGTAACTTATAGACCTAGCTTTCCCTAGTTGCTATAATCCTCAGATAATTATACCTAATTAATCCGTCCTAATCCCTTCGCAACAAAGCTCCTAACGGCTTGTTATTATTCTGTAGTTTAGCCTTTCTGCTTAGAGCATCTACTCGTGCATTGTCTGTACCTTTAGTGTACTAAATTTTAAAATGGTATTCTATAAGCATTTCTACCCATCTAACCTGTCTTTAGTTAAGTTCCTTTATTATTAGAAATCCTGTAAGGTTCTTATGGTCTGTTTTAACTATAAATGGTTTCTCTATGCCTTGTAAGAATGCTCTCTATTCCTTAAGCGCTGCAACTATACCCAATAACTCTTTGTTATAGATGTTATAGTTTAACTCTAGTAGTGTTATTTTTCAACTATAGTACGCTACTAGATGCTATGCGTCCTAGTGCTTTTATAGCAAGTATGCTCCTACTATAAAGTCTAATGCGTCTGTCTTAACAACCGTGTCCAACTTTGGTTAATAGATCTTAAGGATTGGCTCCTAGGTAAACAACTCCTTAAGTTCTTTAAACAACTTTCTTTGCTTAGTGTTCCACTCCCATAGTTCCTCCTTCTTTATTAATTAAGTAAATGGCTTAATGTTCTTTAACTACTGCGTAATAAACCTCCTATAGTAGTTACAAACCCCTAGAAACAACCTTAACTGCGTAATATTCTCTAGTTCTTGCTAACTTACTATGGCTTTAACTTTCTTTAGGTCTATACTAATTTTTTCTAGTTTAATAATAAATCCTATAAAATTGGTCTTCCTTATAAAGAACTCGCATTTCTTAATTGCTACTAGCATCTATTCTTTTTATGGTCTCTTTAAGACCTACTTAACGTAATCTCTATGTTCTTTTTTACTTATTAAGTAGATAATAACATTATCTAGGTATGTTATAATAAACTTATTAAGGTGTTCTCCTAATACACTATTAATTCGCTTCTGGAACGTTATAGGTAAGTTTATAAGCCCGAATTGCATAACCAATAGTTTATATAGTCCTTCCTTTAACCTAAAGGCTGCCTTCCATTTATCGCCTTCCTTAATTCTAATCTAATGGTACGCTCACCTTAGATCTATCTTTATAAAGATTTGCGCATTACCTATCCTATCTTAGATTTCGCTAATTAAGGGTAAAGGATACCTATCCTTTCTAGTAATGCTGTTTAACTGTCTATAGTCTATATACATTCTAAGTTTTCCATTTTTCTTTAGGATAAACAGTACTGGATATCCTGCTAACGACTATAATAGTTAGATATATCCCTTTCTTAAGTTCTCCTAGATAAACTCCTTAAGTGCTACTAACTTAGTTTTAGTAAGCTTGTAAATTAGAAAGAACTTTAGACTTATTCCTTCTTCTAACTCTATCTTATAGTCCTATGCTATATACTCTAACAGCTTTTTACTTTCTAGTAACTATAACTTTTTACCATACTTATGGTATCTTTTTGGTATATAACTTAAGTCTTGCTTAGTCTCTTTATATATTACTCCAACCTAGTACTATACGAACTTGGTTTATTATTATGTTCTATGCCGTTAAGTATCCTTAATATCGACTTAACCTATAATCTAATTAATCTTTAGATTGTATTTCTATAACCAAGGCATTCCTAATATTGCCTCGTCCTATCCTAATAGTAGGATATTAAAAGACATCTTAACTGGTCTCCCCTTAATAGTCAACTAAATAGGTCCTGTTTTAAGATTAATAATACCTCCTCTATAGGCTATCTAGTCTCCTAAAATCATTATAAGTGGGTATAGGTATTCCTTTTATCTATATAGTAACCCCATTCTTTCTACTACCCTTAGTAACACGTAGTTCCTTATTACTCTACTATCTACTAGTGCTTTAAACTGCTAATCTTACCATTTAACTTATAAATTTAGGTGTCGCCCTTAAATTCCTTTAAGGGTCTAAGGCTCTAATACTAGTTCCCTTTAGTCCTATACACCTCCCCTTTTCCTAACTATTAGCTACTAGATCCTACTTATACTTAGTCTAACTTAGGCTAATACTTAGTTTATTTCTTTTCTTTTACATGCTATAGATAAGTGTAACGGAACCTTATAGCTTAAACTACGGTGGGTTCTGTCAATGGGCTAGGTATATAGGTACGACAAGTCAACAACGTAATAATAACTAGTGGAGTAGTTGCCCAACAGATTAACTCCAATTGTATTCTAAGATTTACTACAAGGAGAGAACTATCTACGGTAGGGACTAAGGTCCTTTAAATACACAACCGTACTCCTAAGAAATCCTCTCTTGTACGTAAGGTACGTGTTATACGTGTTGTATATAGCGTATACTACATACTCCTCGTACACTGCGTACAATGTTATATGACTTGCTTACTATTCCTCGTTACATAGTTCCACCAGATCTATCCTAGACCATGCCTGTATTAACCAACTAGCTTCCGCCGACTCCTCTCTAAGTAGTCGTAACATTGTACTTAAAGCGTCCGTAACACTATCTCCCTCCTCTTTATCTTCGTCCTTAAAGATTCCTAATATCTCTAAGTCGTCTACTAGAGGTGTAATGTCCGCTTAATTAATCTGGTTAATATTTATACTTATTATACCTAAAGCTTCTTCTTCCTCGCAAGCGCAGCGCTATGCTCGTACTGTGGCTGCTATACTATCGCTTGGTAAGATAATGCCGTCTCCGTATTCTCATTACGTAAAAGCGGGGTTGGTATATGTTGCGTTAGCAAGTCCTTTGTCTCAACAACCCTTGTCTTGCTTAGAGTGTACTAAAGCAAACGTTTAATCGTCCTATAATGTTTGCTCTGTTTCTAACGCTAAGTATACGCGTCCTATTACTCTTAACAGTCTTTAAGTTCCCTAAGTAACTTGTTATAGGGTCTCATGTTTAATCTGCCACTACAAAGCTTAACAGTAAGCTCTTAAGCGCCTTAGATAAGCTGTATTGTTTGCGGGAAGCAGAGCAGGAGGCTATAGCTGCTTAATAGCATGCCCTTAAAGCCCGTCTATTAGCCTCTGCCCGTCTTCTTCGTCTTAAATATGTCCGTAAGAAGGTCTATTCTAAGGAGTAGAAACTAGTTTAACAGGGTTTGTCTAAGCTAGGTAATAAAAGAATTGGCTCTCCTCCTATAATAGAAACAACTTTAAGTAGCTCGGCAATTACTTCTCTTAGGTCCCCCTTAGGTAACTTATTTTTTAGCAATCCTTCTTTATTAATATTGCCTAACCTACTTTCTTTTAATACTCCCGTACCTTTCCTATAGCGTTCCTTAAATTACTTAGTAGTTCCTAGGTAGTCTCACTATAGCCTATCCACTTTACTTTATACTATATTTTGTTATCTATATCCTCGTAACTAATAATCTTTAAAACTTGCCATTTATCTTCCTTTTATCCTCTATACGTGTCTGCCTTATAGACTGGTGGCTTAACGTTCCCGTATACTAGCTCTAGCATCGCAATATGCTATATAGGGTAGATTTTCATTTTGGCTAGTAGGTTTAACTTATATGTAACTAATAAAATTCTTTGCTTAACTTTAAAAGGTCCTAGTCTAACATGGTCCAACTTCTTACTTAGTCGTTAACTCTTAAAATTTTTGTATAGTAGCCACACTTTATCCCCCTCCTTAAGATCTGGTCCCTTAGATCTCTTAGCATTATAGTACCTTTTTATTCATTCTTGTACTAGTTTAGCTGTTTCTTTAAGGTTTATATAAAGATTCATTAACGTCTCTATTCTTTGTTTAGCTGTGCTACTTGTCCTTTTTGCTTAATATAGTGATAACGATGTTCTTAGCTTATATCCGTAATTCGCCTTAAATAGTAATATCCCCATTCCTTCTTGCGGTATTGTATTGTATGCAAACTATATAACTGGTAACAATAATACCCAATTGTTCTGTGCGTAATTAATATAGTACCTTAGATACTATTCTAGTGTCTAGTTTAGTCTTTCCGTTTGTCTGTCCGTCTGCGGATAATACGTTATAGATATTGCTACGCGAACCCCTTATTCTGCCAGAAATACTTCCTAAAATACTGCTATAAATCTTGGATCTCTATCCGATATGATCTTATTTGGTACTCCATGTCTTATAAATACTTCTTTTATATAGATTCTAGCGACATCTTCTACTAATATCTCTTTAGTGCATGCTATAAAGTATCCCTACTTTATTAGCTTATCCACTATCACTAAGATCGCGTTATAATCTTATCCTGTAATAGGATCTCTTAACTTTAGTAACTTAATAATAAAGTCCTATAATATAACCTCCCATAGTCTTCCTAGTGTCTCGACAGGTTGTAGCCCTCCGTACAGCTTATGCCTCGTTAGTTTATTTCTTTGGCAATCTGGACATTCCCTTATAATTTATCTTACTAGTCCCTAGATTCCTTAAATAATATACTCCTTTTAAAGTCTTGACACTAAGCCTATAGCTCTATTATGTCCTTGTGTTATTCCCTTGTGGAATTCCTTAATAAATTCTTCTGTAATAGACTTAGGCACATACGTTGCTTTTCTGTTTTTATATTACTCTAAGTCTAGATCCTCTACCTATGTTTCTTAGATCTTCTATGTCTAATTACTCTCTAGTAAATTATGGATCTGACTTTCCTTAGTCGCTGCGATCTTTAGATAATTATACCTAATTAATCCGTCTTAATCCTTTTGCAATAAAGCTCCTGACAGCTTTTTATTACTTTATAGTTCAGCCTTTCTACTTAGAGCGTCCGCTCGTGCATTATCTGTACCCTTAGTATACTGAATCTCGAAATGGTATTTTATAAGTATTTCCGCCCATCTAACCTGTCTTTGGTTGAGTTCCTTTGTTGTTAGGAATCCTATAAGGTTTTTATAGTCTGTTTTTACCATAAATGGTTTTTCTGTGCCTTGTAAGAATGCTCTCTATTCCCTAAGTGCTGTAACTATACCTAGCAACTCCTTGTTGTAGATATTGTAGTTTAACTCTAGTGGTGTTATCTTTCGACTATAGTACGCCACTGGGTGCCATCTATCTTAATATTTCTATAGGAAGCACGCTCCTAGTGCAAAGTCTAATGCATCCGTTTCTATAACCGTCTCTAGACCTGGTTAATAGATCTTAAGAACTGGCTCCTAGGTAAATAACTCTTTAACTCTTTTAAATAGTTCTTATTGCTCCTTTCCCCATACCCATAGTTCTTCTTTCTTTGTTAACTGTGTAAACGGCTTAATGTCCTGTGACCATTGCGCTATAAACCTTCTGCAGTAATTGCAAAACCCTAGGAACAATCTTAACTGTATAACGTTCTTTGGTTTTTGCTAATTTACTATAGCCTTGATCTTCTTTAGATCTATACTAAGTTGGCCTAGTTTAATAATAAATCTAACGAAATTGGTCTTCCTGGTAAAGAACTTGCATTTCTTAATTACTACTGGCATCTTTTCTTCTTGTAGTCTCCTTAAGACCTATTTGATGTGTTCTCTGTGTTCTTCCTTACTCTCTAAATAGATAATAATATTGTTAAAATATACTATAATAAATTCATCTAGGTGTTCTCCTAATATACTATTAATTTACTTCTGGAATGTTACTGGCGCGTTTATAAGCCCAAATTGTATAACTAATGGCTTATATAGTCCTTCCTTTGACCTAAAGGCTGCCTTCTATTTGTCGCCTTCCTTAATTCTAATCTGGTGGTACGCCTACCTCAGATCTATCTTTGTAAAGATCTTAGTGTTACCTATCCTGTCTTAAATTTCGCTAATTAAGGGTAAAGGATATTTATCCTTCCAGGTAATGCTGTTTAACTATCTATAGTCTATACACATCCTAAGTTTTCCGTTTTTCTTTGGGATAAACAACACTGGATATCCCGCTAATAACTATAATGGTCTAATATATCCCTTTCATAAGTTCTCCTAGATAAACTCCTTAAGCGCTACTAACTCTGTTTTAGTAAGCTTATAGATTAGAAAGAACCTTGGACTTATTCCTTCTTCTAATTCTATTTTATAGTCTTAAGCTGTATGCTTTAACAGCTTCTTACTTTCTAGTGACCATAACTTTCGTCCATACTTATAGTATCTCTTTAGTATATAACTTAAGCCTTGCTCAGTCTCTTTATATATCGCTCCGACTTGGTACTATACCAACTTGGTTTACTGTCGCACTTTATATTGTTATATATCCTTAATATTAACTTAACCTATAACCTAATCGATCTTTAGATTGTACTTCTATAATTAAGGTATTCCTAGTATCGCCTCGTCCTGTCCTAATAGTAGGATATTAAAAGACATTCTAACTGGTCTTCCTTTGATAGTTATCTAAATAGGTCCTATTTTAAGATTAATAATGCCTCCTCTATAGGCTATCTAATCTCCTAAAATCGTTATAAGTGAATACGAGTGTTCCTTCTGTCTATATAGTAACCCTATCCTTTTTACTGCCTTTAGTGATATGTGGTTCCTAGTTGCTCTACTATCTACTAACGCTTCGAACTGCTGATCTTGCCACTTAGCTCTTAAATTTAGGTATTACCCTTGAATTCCTTTAAGGGTTTAAGGCTCTAATACTAGTTCCCTTTAGTCCTATACGCCTTCCCTTTTCCTAACTATTGGCTACTTGATCCTGTTTATACTTAGTCCACTTTTAGCCAATACTTAGTTTATTTCTTTTCCTCTACGTACTATAGACAAGTGTTCTCTAGGTACTCCTACCACTATTATCTATCTAGGCATTCTTCTATAAGGAATTTTCCTGGTTAAAGTATTAAGTCCCCTTAACCTTGTACTTCTACTGGGTGCCAACTATATATATACTTAGCGTTCCTAAACCGCTTTTCCTTGGGTGCCTAATATATTCTTACTAGGTACTTCCAGTTCTTATCTTTAGGTGCTTTATATATGTTGTATATATTATCCACACAAGCTATCCACGATAGTGTATAATGCGCTATGTTTTTTAGGTTAACTCTTAGTTTGTCTTTATCCTTGAGTTTAAACCTATACCTAGTTAACCTAACCACTAGTATCTCTGCTGTGGGTACTAAGATTTATTATTTACTTCTCCAGTCCCTAGACCTCTCTTCTAGGTTTCTTAATGTTATAATTAATGCTCCTTTAATGTAACTCATGCGTTTCTCCGTAATGGGTTAGTTTTAGACAACTTTTTTATCTAGCTATATATAAAAGTCTTCCCATTCGTTGCTATATTGTTGCCTATACCACTTTCCGTATAATTGGTCTAGTATGTATAGTCTATCCGTTAGAAAGTACCTTGTTATCACTATATTATAATATCCTTTAGTATGTCTTTCTTTAAACCTAGTTAGGATATCTAGATCCTCCTCTTATTCTAGTTCGTCTAACTACTTTGCCCTAAGTGTCCCTGCACTTGGCCTATTAGTAACTCTTTATATAGGTGCTCTGTCCCTTATATAACCTAGCATAGCTAATCTCTTGTCTAGCTTTTGCTCTTGCTATATAATAATTCTTGTCCTAAACTTATCTATAGTTTCTTGTTTTCTGCGTCTTGTAGCTAGATCCTTGTAGTTGTCTTGCTTTTTAATCCTAGTATTAACTATTCGATTTTTAGGCTAAACACTGCGTTTACCTAGGATTGCTAACGTTCTTACTTGTTCTCCAAACTTGTAGTTCTTGAACTTGCGTCCTATACTCATTTATTTGTTACTGAACTGAGTTACTGCCCTTTTCCACCGGTTTTTGTTCGTTATGGGTCCTTAGGTATGTCTTATCTTACTTTAAGAATCTTAAGTTTCTCTTATCTCTTCTTAAGAATCTTGAGCCTGTGGCCTTTTGCCTTTATTAAGTAATAAGCTAGCACTAGTAGTTATCTACTTACTTAGTTTCTTCTAAACGTTACTCCTATTGTTTTATAAAGCGATGGAAATCGTATCTAATAGTGTTATAACATCCGTTACTAAACCTTGTTTGGTAATGGTCTTAGTCTCTACTTCTATTGCGTTACTAAGGTTTAAGTGCTCCTAGTTAGCCTCCTTTTTATCCTTATTACTAATAATTAATAAGTACTCTAACTCTATTATTATTATTGCTAATCTTTATCCGTATATTACTGTGATATCTTAATCTAGCTTATAGAGTTAATCTTATTCTTTATCTAACTCTCTAGTTCCTTGGAGTCCTTTTAACTCTAGCTCTTATAGCTAATAACTTGCGCCGTACTTAGCGTCCTCATAAATTCGGCATGCATTGTTATAATAATACGCAAAACTGTTAATTAAACACTCTTTTATTCCTTGTAGTGCACTATTGTCCCTCTATACGTATGTGCCGTCTGCTAGTCTGGTTCCCTTTACCGCGTAGTTACTCTAACCACCTCTATAGTCTCTGGCAAAATGACCCTGTTTTCCGCAATTTATGCAAGCTCTATTTTTAAACCATCTTTCTTGCTATAGAGTCCGCCTAAACGTCTTTTACTGCTAAGATCCCTAGTTTAGCCTCTACTCCTTAGTCCTTTAATTACTTAATCCTTAACCTCTAGGTTTCCATAGTTTCTTTTCCCATCTTTAGGTTTCTTTGGTACCGCTTAGGTCCATTGGCTCTGCGCCATTCTATAGTTTTTAACTCTATATCTATCGTTGCGTACTCTGCGCCTTATATAACTATAGAACTCTATCTTGCCCTCTTTTAGCTTGTTCCCTTTAGTAGATCCTATTATCAATCTTTATTAACTAATCTATTAACTCTCTTAGAGTATCCGCATCTTCTATTAGAATAATTACGTCCTGGACTTTAGCCTTAAGTCCCTATTTATACTATGCCATAAGCGCCTTATTATTCCACTTAACCTATATAGCTAGTGTTTAAAACTGCGTTGTATACTTAATTGCTAAAGTGTGTTATACTAAGTTCTAAAGCTTTCGTTCTGCTGTGGTTATAGCCTCTAGGTTTCTAAACATTTATATTAGTTGCTCTATAAACCCGTTCTAATTGGTAAATATATACCGTACATCCTAGTTAGTAGTTGTTATGCCATTAGCCTATATTTCCGTAAGATACGGCTTAAACCACTTAAGTGCCCTCCCTATTAGGAACAATTCTGTATAGGCTACTTAATCCAATGATATTACTAACTTCGCTCCTTCCTATACTACCTTAAAGTGCATCTGCGTAAGAAATCCTTTGAGCTTTGACTTCTCTCCCAAGAACCATTTAATTAAAGGTAACTTAATCTTTACTACTCTAATTCCGTTAATGCGTTCTTTAAGTATCCTACTATTGTCCTATAAGTAATTAACTATTTCCTATAACTAACCTTGTATAACCACTTGAGAATCCCTATTGTTTATACTGGTATCACCTGGACCTAAGGTTGTGGCTCCTGTTAATGCCGTTATAACTAGTGCTGCTCTTAGTGGCATATTATCCGAGTTTGTTCCAATACCGTAACCTTAGTAGTGAATGTGTAACGGAACCTTATAGCTTAGACTATAGTGGGTTCTATTAATGGGCTGGGTATATAGGTACAATAAGTTAACAACATAATAATAACTAGTAGAGTGGTTGCCTAACAGATTAACTCCAATTATATTCTAAGATTCACTATAAGGAGAGAACTATCTATGGTAGGGACTAAGGTCCTTTAAATACACAACCATACTCCTAAGAAATCCTCTCTTGTACGTAAGGTACGTGTTATACGTATTGTACATAGCGTATACTGCGTACTCCTTGTACACTGCGTACAACGTTATATGACTCGCTTACCATTCCTTGTTACATAGTTCCACCGGATCCATCCTAGACCGTGCCTATATTAACCAACTAGCTTCCGCCGACTCCTCTCTAAGTAGTCGTAACATCGTACTTAAAGCGTCCATAATAATAAGTGTTCTCTAGGCATTCCCACCACTATTATCCATCTAGGCATTCTTCTATAAGGAATCTTTCTGGTTAAAGTATTAAGTCCCCTTAACCTTATACTTCTACTAGGTGCTATCTATATATATACTTGGTATTCCTAAACTGCTTTTCTTCTAATGCCTAATATATCCTTACTAGGTACTTCCGGTTCTTATCTTTTAGTGCCCTATATATATTATATATATTATCCACACACGCTATCCATAATAGTGTATAATGCGCTAAGTAACTTAGGTTAACTCTTAGTTCGTTTTTATCCTTAAGTTTAAACCTCTATCTAGCCGATCTAACTATTAGTTATTCTTCTATAGGTACTAAGACTTATTAATTGCTTCTCTAGTCCCTAAATCCTTCTTCTAGGTTTCTTAACGTTATAATTAATACTCCTTTAATGTAACTTATGCGTTTTTCCGTAATAGGTTGGTCTTAGACTATCTTCTTATCTAGCCATATATAAAAGTCTTCCTATTTATTATTGTGTCGTTGCCTATACTACTTTCCGTATAACTGGTTTAGTATATATAGTCTATCTATAAGAAAGTACCTTGTTATCGCTGCGTTGTAACATCCTTTAGTATGCCTTTTTTTAAACCTAGTTAGGATATCTAGATCCTCCTCTTGTTTTAGTTTATCTAACCACTTTGCCTTAGGTATTCCTACACTTAGCCTATTAGTAATTCTTTATATAGGTGCTCTGTCCCTTCTATGGTTTGGCATACTAGATCTCTGGTCTAGTTTCTGTTCTTACCATGCAATAATTCTTGTCCTAAACTTATCCATAGTTTCTTATTTTATATATCTTACAACTATATAAGGAGTAGTCCGCGTGGGCCCAACAGGGATCCGAATCGGACGTTAAGCAATGAATAATAATAATATATCTTATAACTAGATCCTAGAAGTCGTCTTACTTTTTAATCCTTATATTAATTTTTTAATCTTTAGGCTAAATACCGCGTTCGCCTAGGATTTCTAATGTTCTTATTTATTCCCCAAACTCGCAGTTCTTAAACTTGCGTCCTATACTTATTCATTTGTCTACGAACTAAGTCACTACCCTTTCCCATCAGTTCTCTTCCATTATGGGTTCCTAAGCTGTCCTTATTGCATCTTGCAAGTCTAGAGCCTTCCTTATCTCGTTGTAAAAGTCTTAGACCTATAGCCTTTTACCTTTATTAAGTAATGAGCTAGCACTAGCAGTTATCTACTTGCTTAGTTTCTTCTAAATATTACTCCTTTCGTCTTATAAAGCGATAGAAATTGTATCTAATAGTATTATGATACCCGTTACTAAACCCTATTCTATAATAGTCTTAGTTTCTACTTCTGTTTTAATTTCTCTAAAGTCTATATGCTTCTAGTAAGCTACCTTTATTGCCTTATTATCAGTAAATACTTCGCCTATATTAAACTTATTATCTTTAATATCCAATCTACAAGCTAGTTTGTTAGTTCCTCTAAACTTAGATAATAATAGCTCCTATAGCCAATAGCTTGCGCCATACTTAGCGTCTTTATAAATTTAGCATGCGTTATTATAACAAAACGCAAAGCTGTTAATTAAACATTCCTTTATTCCTCGCAGTGCACCATTGTCCCTCTATATATACGTGTCTCCTACTAGTCTAGTTCCCTTTACCGTATAGTTACTCTAACTACCTCTACAGTCTCTGGCGAAATAACCCTATTTTCCGCAATTTATACAAGCTCTATCTCTAAACTACTAACTTTGCTATAGAGTCTGCCTAAACGTCTTCTGCTATTAAGATCCCTAGTTTAGCCTCTACTCCTTAGTCCTTTAATTACTAGATCCTTAACCTCTAGGTTTCTATAGTTTCTTTTCCCACCTTTAGGTTTCTTTGGTACCGCTTAGGTCTATTAGCTCTGCACCATTCCATGGTTTTAGACTTTATGTTAGTCGTTATGTACTCTGCGTCTTATACAACTATGGAACTCTGTCCTAACCCTTCTTGGCCTATTCCCTTTAGTAGATCCTATTATTAATCTTTATTAACTAATCTATTAACTCTCTTAGAGTATCCGCATCTTTTATTAGGATAATTTCGTCCTAGACTTTAGCCTTAAGTCCCTATTTATATTGTGCCATAAGCGCCCTATTGTTCTATTTAACCTATATAGCTAGCGTTTAAAACTGCGTTATATACTCTATTGCTAAAGTGCATTATACTAAGTTCTAAAGCTTTTATTCTACTATAGTTATTACCTTTAGGTCTCCAAATATCTGTATTAACCGTTCCGTAAACCTATTCTAACTAATAAATATATACTATACATCCTGGTTAGTAGTTATTATGCTATTAGCCTATATCTCTGTAAGATACAGTTTAAACTACTTAAGTGCTCTCCCTGTTAGGAACAATCCTGCATAGGCCACTTAATCCATTAACGTTGCTAACTTTGCTCCTTCTTGCATAACCTTAAAGTGCATCTGCGTAAGAAATCCCTTAAGCTTTAATTTCTCTCCTAAGAACCGTTTAATTAAAGGTAGCTTAACCTTTACTACTCCAATTCCACTAATACGTTCTTTAAGTATCCTATTATTATCTTATAAGTGATTAATTATTTCCTATAACTAACCTCGCGTAATTAACTAATAATCCGTATCTGCTATATTAGTATCTCCTCCTGTGCCTAAGGTCATGGCTGCCGTTAATGGCGTTATAACTAGTGCTTTAGGTGACATAATGTTTAATCCTGTTTAATACCGTAACCTTAGTAGTGAATATGTAACGGAACCTTATAGCAGTAACTACGGTGGGTCCTATTATTAGGCTAGGTATATAAGTAAGAACAGTTTAACAACATAATAATAACTAGTAGAGTAGTTGCCTAACAGATTAACTCTAATTGTATTCTAAGATTCACTATAAGGAGAGAACTATCTACGGTAGGGACTGAGGTCCTTTAAATACACAACCGTACTCCTAAGAAATCCTCCCTTGTACGTAAGGTACGTGTTATACGTGAGGTACGTAAGTTCCTCCCGTTCCTCTCGTTTAATACGTAGCACACCATGTGACCTCGGTTACCCTTCCTCGTCACATGGTTCTACTGGCTCCATTCTAGACCGTGCTTATATTAACCAACTAGCTTCCTCCAACTCCTCTCTAAGTAGTCGTAATATTATACTTAAGCTGTCCGTAATAGGTGGAGTGGTTACCCAATAGATTAACTCTAATTGTATTCTGAGATTTACTACAAGGAAGAGAACTATCTAGGTAGGGACTATAGTCCTTTAAATACACAACCGTGCTCCTAAGAAATCCTCCTTATACATAAGGTATGTGTTATATATAAGGTATATAAGTTTCTCTTATTCCTCTTGTTTAATACGTAGCACGTTATATAACTTTGGTTACTATTCCTCGTTATATAGTTCCACCGGTTCCATTCTAGACTATGCCTATATTAACCAACTAGCTTCTTCCGACTCTTCTCCAAGTAGTTGTAATATTATACTTAAAGTGTCCGTAACAGATAATAGAAAGAAAGGGTATATATTAACTTAGTTACTTAGTTAATATATATATAGAGCAGAATAGGATTTAGGTAGCGGTCCTAGTAGAATATAGCAGAATGCTATAGATTGCCATTAGATTGCCGTCTCGCGGTCGGTCTCTAATTGCTAAGTTAGTAGAAATAGTATTATAGAGGTGTCCTATAACATATATAAAGAATAAAATTATTATTATTATTACTTCTATCTATTGCCCAAATCGGTTTCTTTTTTAGGTCTATATAGGCTTCTACCTTTTATATATAGGAAAGATCCCTAATAAGGGGAACATCTTAGTATTTCCTTCTAGCTAGTTTTACACACTCCGCCTTCGCCTAGCCTATTTGCCTTTATAGTATATCTACCTTTCATACTATTTTTTTAAGGTATTTTAGAAGGGTTAGGGGGAGGTAGTAGGAGGGTTTAATAGTTTGCCTATATATTGCCTTTAGCTAGGTAGGGGCATCTAGTCCCTAAGGGGCTAAAAGGGGGCATATCCTCTGGTATTCTCTAGTACGTCAGGAAAAAATTTACCAGTATTTTTGCAGCATTTACCAGCATTTGGCAGTATTTGGCGGCCAAATGCGCATTTCGCGCACTATAATGTGTAGCGTATAGTATCGACTAAGGTGCGGCATAGTGCTGTATTTAATAACGTAGTGCAGCTAATTGCGCATTTGTAGCCACCTAGGCAAGTAGTACCCCCACCCCATTAAGCTTTTTTTGCACTTAATGCGCAATTAATATATAATGCCCTTCTTGCGCATTCTGTATATCTTGCTCTTCCTATATAGTTATTACTTATCCCATACACTTAATAGTATTTACTTAGTCTACGCGGTTAATGCAAAATAAATTATATTATTTTAGATAATTTAATATAATATAGCGACGGTTCTCTTCTACCTGCCTACCTACTAACTAATTTACCTGCCTACCTATCTGTCTGCCTACTTACCTACCTACCTGCCTGTATTAGTGTTAGATTTAATTTAGGAGAGGGGTCGGCCCGATTAAAGGCTCTGATTTGGTGACGGGCCGATATTAAAGCTCTGGTTTAATTCGATCGATCGATCGATTGAATTGTTCGTAGTGTTCGCTGGCTGGTTGTTCGAACGGTCGTCGTCTGGTTCTGGCGACGGTCGTCTAGTTCTGGCGACGGTCCTCTACTAGCTGCTGCTCTGGTGCCTCCCTAGTAAGGAGGATATAAGGAAGGATAGGTATAAAAAAAAAAAGGTGGCTATATAGGGGGTATACTTAGCAGAGGCACGTGTAGAGGCTATTGGGAATATAGCGGGGACCTGATGCAGAGCCTCCGTACGCAGAGATTCGCGCAGAGCTTCGCGCAGAGCCTCGTGCAGAGCCTCTGTACGTAGAGCTTCATGTAGAGCTTTGTGTATGTTATAGTACGTGCCAACTGTCAAGGTATGAAGTATGAGGTGACTGTCAAGGTACGAAGTACAAGGTGACTGTCAAGGTACGAATTACGAGGTGACTGTCAAGGTACGAATTACGAGGTGACTGTCAAGGTACGAAGTACGAGGTGACTGTATATAATTGACAAACGATGTCGTGTAAAGAGCTATGTTCAGGAGGTAAAGCAGGATATATGTACGCGTGCGCATAGGGTCAGTGCTCAGGGGGTCAGGTCTGTGCTTGTGTCATAACAACGCCGAGTCATAACAACGCGTCAGGTCAGTGCCGTGATATCGTGTAGAGCTTCGTGCAGAGCCTCGTGCAGAGCCTCTGTATGTAGAGCTTTGTGTAGAGCCTCGTGTAGAGCCTCGTGTAGAGCCTTATGCAAAGCTTCGTGCAGAGCTTCGT
>Ga0307507_10001264_pt1 | contig 56625 bp, 23 predicted proteins | sample 7_EM_MG_FD_207223 | JGI IMG/M metagenome (GOLD analysis project Ga0307507, IMG submission 207223) | Populus trichocarpa ectomycorrhiza microbial communities from riparian zone in the Pacific Northwest, United States - 7_EM | ecosystem: Host-associated > Plants > Roots > Unclassified | place... | reverse complement strand
TTAATATTAATTGATATTGACTAATTAATATTAATTGATATTGACTAATTAATATTAATTGATATTGACTAATTAATATTAATTGATATTGACTAATTAATATTAATTGATATTGACTAATTAATATTAATTGATATTGACTAATTAATATTAATTGATATTGACTAATTAATATTAATTGATATTGACTAATTAATATTAATTGATATTGACTAATTAATATTAATTGATATTGACTAATTAATATTAATTGATATTGACTAATTAATATCAATATTGATTAAATCGTTATTGACTTATTAACAACCACCCTGCTCAGGACAGGCAAATTGGGTGCGACTATTAATACCACGGTCAGACATAGCCATCCTTTTCTTAGCCGCCTTTCTCAAGGATTTCCAACCGCCGGCTTCTTGGATTTGTGATGCCTCTTTTAAATTTGGCCACCCTATAGACTCCTGGATTGAATGACTAGCCGATATATACGACTTTAAAATGGCTTTACACAGCGTTTGACCTTAAATGAGGGAATTGCACAATGTGGTTTCGGTGTTTGGGATGCCTAGCTTTCTTGCAAAGGCCTGTGTGATTAGCTCTGGGATCTCTGAAAAAGCTGATGATGGTGTTATAGTCCTTTTTGAACTTTCTTATGCGAACCATTTTCAACACCTTGCTTTCTTGTCCTTGAAGAGTCCCTTAGTTCTTATCGACTTTCCGACTTTGCTCCCTTATGATGCCTATTGAGGTGAAATGATCTGGTTTGACGTATCACATAACGAGTCCGGCTAAGGCAACAGCGAAATTGATTGCGGTGTCCATGATCTTCCCGTAAAGTGGTGCCTGCGGATAGTACATGGTCTCGGGATGCGGACAGTCGACGACTAAGCGCTGAACAGTGTTTTTCTCGAGGTGAACGTGGACATGAACGTCGTTGAGCGACAGTGAGATTTTCTTTTCCGCCTCTTTAGAGATCCAATTTTGCGCAATTCTACCCACAGCCAACAACTTAAGTAGATTTGAGAGAACAAGGCTGTTTCTAGTGTGTTCATGGTGCAGCCTTTTAACTTCTTCTGATGCTTCACACCAAACTACTGTACCACGAGGCAACATTTGTCGATCTTCTGTCAGTTAGTGTCGATGCCAAATGTCCCACATATCAATGTAGCCGTCAAATGAGTTGAGTCCTTTTCCTAACAACATCCTTATGCACAGTGAGGTTATCTATATTCAATATTGATTAACGATTATTAAATATTGAATATTTTATATATATATGGTAGTATTTTACGGTTTTACATAGTCATATACGGGTATACTAGGAGTCCGTGCCACCTTACGCACGATGCCACCTCTCGCACCCCCTTTTCCCATACAAAATCGCAAATTTCTAGCCTTTATAAAATAGCAACCCCTAGGGCTATTATTATAAAAATTTAAATATAGTATATCTAGAGCCTTAGATATGTATATATTTATTTATTTTACTATATTTTAATATTAGTAAGTAGCTATATAGCTTTAAAAAAAATTAAAAAAGTTAAATTTTCTTTTAAATTTTCTATAATAAAATAACTACTTTAGCTATTACTATCAAAATTTAAATAAAGTATATTTAAGTAATAAAGTATAATATAAAACTATAATTAAGTAATATATTTTTTAACTAAACCGTTTATTTAAGTGAACTATTTACTCTATTTTTACTAAAACTATAACGTAATATCTTAATAACGGCTTAATAATAAACTTTAAATTTTTATAATTAGGGTTTCTTATACTATTATATTGCTCTATAAAAATCTAAGAGTAAAGTATATAGTAGTTATTAAGATTAAGTAATTTAGCCTAAATTTATAGGCTAAGATATAGTATCTTTAGAACTATAATATAATAATAATTCATTGCTTAACGTCTGATTTGGATCCCTATTGGGCCTACGCGGACTACTCCTTATATATATATGGGGAGAAAACTCTATATAAGAAAACCCCGTGATCCATCTCCCCGCCTTTTGGGACTCGCCTGCATAGCGTCTATAAGGTCGTCTGCATAGCGCCTACAAAGCGCCTACGAGTTACCTATAGTGCTCTACTACCTTACTTTTTAACCTTTTTAGAAACCACTGCTGCCATAACAAGCCTACGGACGCGCTAGTATTACGAACTTAACTCTACTACTATAGAGTCATTAGCGGGCGCCTAGTACTCGCCCCTTTGCCTTCTATTACTATTTCCTTTACGACCTAGAACTGGTCTAGTATATTTTAGTTAATAAGCCACTGGGTAACCGCCTTAAGACCTTTTTATATTAAGAGCAGTATATTATAGTTCTCTGTGCCAGCTACTAAGAGCATTACTTCTTAGTTGGTACGTAAGGGGCATAATAGTATTATATATTTTGGTGTCTGTCTTGGCTAGCTATATTTACATCTTAGGCTACCTACTAGGACACCTACCTAGTAGAGCTAATCTTTTAGTCCTATTATTCCTGTTCTTAGGAGTATTACTATTATATTTTCTGCCTTTGTTAGGCCTTCTTAGAGCCCTTAAGTATTTACCCCCTATGGCGTTAACTATGCTGTAGCCTAGGTTCCTTTTACCTAAGACAGCCTCTATACCTTTAACTTCTATACACCTCTCCAGTATTAGTCTAACCGGTATTATATTTCGGTAAATGGTTTCCTAGTACTCTTTTATGCTTTACTTTAGCTCCTTTCTCTCTCTTACTATTATCTTTACTGGTCTCTTACACGTCTCCCTTCCTCCTTTATATGGGCCTAGGCCCTAATATAGCACCATTCTTCTTCTGCTTTTTCTACCTGTTTCTCTAATATATCTTCCCTACTTTAGGGTTGTTGGTTAGCCCTCCTATAGGGCACCCTAGGGTCCCTCTATAGTTTGTTCAGGCGTGTCTTAATATACTTTATAATATTAAAGTTGTGCTCCTTTTATACCTTTTATATTGCCGCGGCTTTAATATATAATTATAGGGGGGGGTATTAGCTTCTTTCTTAAGCAGTGCTATAGCCGTCCGCTTATACCCACCTATTATACTCTAGAGGTAAGCTATTTGGACCTTTTAGAGTGGTTTAAGGAGTGATTTAAGGGGGCCTTTTTTAGTTTCTCCTATGGCCCAAACACTAGATCTATATATTATAGTTAGCCGGACAACCGCTGTATATAGTAGGCGTGACCTCTAGAAGTATGGACCCTATATAAAATTAACGATTCTAGATATTATGATATACTGCGCTTAGCCCTTATAGGCCGCTTATAATGCATATACGCTCCACTAGAGCTTACTATCTACCTATACTCCTAATACCCTTAGGCCTTAAACTAGTTGGCCCCTAAAGCCTTAGATATAAATTATATGCTAAAGATCTATAGGTTAGTTGCGTTTTTTTATAAAATAGATTAACTAGTATTTCTCTAATAAGAATTGGACTCTATATTATCTTGTCTATTTTATATAGGTATTATAGGCTTTCTTTAGTGTTCTGCAGTTCTCTACGGCTGTTGGCCCGTATATAATTAGGTTTGTATTATTAATAAAGCCTATCCCCTAGGTTGCCCCTTCCTTAAAAAACTTAAATAGGTTGCTTATAAAGAAAAGGAAGAGTATAGGCAAGAGGGGTAATTCTTATAGTATTTCTGTTGTAACTATAATAGGGGGGCTCTGGTATCCGCTAAAGACTAGTAATATTTCTTTCTGGCCTGTAAACCCTTAAATAAATTATATAATCTATTCTAGGAAGCCCTTTGCCCTATATATATATAGGAGGCGCTTATAGGGTATATTATTATAGGCACCACTAATATCTAGACTAAGCATTAATACTATAAAGTCCCTTCACATCACCTATGCAGATTTAATAGTGGTGGCAAGTAACGTAAGTGCTAATAGTATTAAGCGGTTCTTTCTTGCCCCTATTTAACTTTATAGTAGTAGGGCGTGTTCCTTAGCCGTGTCTGCTATATAGTCCGCTATTACCCTTTCTAAGATCTTGCTAAGGGTGTTTTCTAAGGCAATAGGGCAGTAGCTTCCTAGGATTAAGTAGTTTACTTTGCCTTCTTTTTATAGGACAACCATTATTATAGATCTTCTAAGTTGCAGGTAGTAGCCTATAGTAAAGTATGCTCTAGCTATATCTACAAGCTAAGGTGCTATAAGTGGTCTACAGATCTTTAAGGCCTTGTTTAGTATCCTATCTAGTCCTAGTACTATATTATTTAAAAGGCGGCTAATAGTTCTAGCCATTTCCTTTATTATTATATCGCTGTTAGCCTATAAGCAAGTTACTAAGGTCTGCTAGAGCCAATTAAGGGAAGAACCTTTCTATAAAGATCTTTGCCTTCTTATTATTATTAGTAGCCTATAACTCCCCTACTCTTTATAGGGGTAGTAGGTATAGGTTTTCTACTAGGCGCCCTACCTTTTTTTTATACCTATTTTACTATAGCCCAAAGGCCCTTATTATAGAGGAGGCATAGGTTAAAATTATACTTATTTATAAACCGTCTCCAGTTATCCCTTACTTCTTTTTTTAGGGTATTCTTTAACTAGTTTCTTATATCTTTATATTGTCTCTTATCTTTAAGGTTATAGCTACTTATATATTTCCTTCTTACTCGTTATTAGCTGGTAATAAGAACCGCATATTATACGGACTATGCGTATTACATATAGGGGCCTAGTTATAAGCCCGGGCAGTGCTCTTCTAGCCTATTTTTAATTACTACCTAGATCCTTTCTAGTCTTTAGTTAATTTCCTTAGGGGTGGCTAATAAGCCTTACTTATTTAGTATTAGGTGGATTTCTTCTAGGTCTTAAAGTTATTATTTAACTATATTAAGGAAGCTGTTTATCTTAAGCTTCCTTATTACATATTTTTTACTATTTAGTTGCGCCTTAATATCTAGGTTTAGCTATATCTAAATAGGGATATAGTCTAAGGCGAGTGCCTATTTTTCTTTAGGGTTGTACCTTTTAAGTCTCTAGTATAGGCCTTTATCCATAGATATAAGGTCAATTATACTTCTGGCAGTGCCTTATTGCCATATAATTACTCATAGGGGGGTGGCTAGTTTAAGGCCCCGGATATCTATAGCTCTTAGTAGGCACTCTGCCTATTATTTAGCAGCAATATAGATACCCCCCTACCATAGGTAGTGGAGGTTTATATCTCCTAATAGGATAGACTCCGTACCTTTAGTTTCTAGTAAGCTTATTACTAATATAATATTCTCTATTTATAGGACCCCTTTAACCCTAGGGTTATATACATTAATAATTTATACTGGTCCCCTATATATCTAGATTATTATAACTGTAATATCTAGGTTAACTGCTTGCTATAACTATAAGAATAGGCTAATAGCCTTGCTAATTATAAAGTACACATATATAGCTGCTTTTAGTTTATATAGGAACTAGAATCCTTAGGGGTAGTATGTTAATTATATATAGGTATTATAATATAGCTCTTATATAGTAAGGATATAGTGTTTCTCTAGGTCTAGACTATCTAGTAAAGGCCTTATAAGACGGTGGTTTATATTACCGCAGTTATACTATATAATAAATAGGTGGCGGACCCCTAGTAGGGGTCCTTTATCTTTTCTTTATTCCTTACTTCTTCTATTTCCACTTTCTCTAGGATTTTTAAAAATTCTATCTCTTATATCTGCACCCTAGTTGCTACTTATTTTATATAGAGCTTTCTATTTCCATATCTTGTGTTCCTACTAGCGCTTCTGTATCTAAGTCTATTATTATCCCTAGTTCTTCCCCTAATCTTACTAATTAGCTATATACCCTTTATAGGTTAGCTGCAAATATTATATTTACCACATTAAGTCTAATTCTTAATTATCCTGGTCTTAAGCTTACTATAGCTGTCCATAGGGGTCTTTCTATAGGGCGTCCTCTCCCTTATATCCCTTATAACCCTTATATCCCTATTTAGTCTAGTAATATTACATAGCGTCGCTTTTAGCCTATTAAGGCTTGGGATAGCTGGCCTAGCCCCCCAGTATTAAAGGTAGAAAATGCTAGAAAGGCACCTACATCCCCTTAGCTTATTACCTATTATTTCCATTTATATAACCTAGCGTGCAGTTATTCCTATAACTATTAAGCCCTTGCCTTCTATTTCCTATATTTAACGCAGTCTTCTCTCTCCTACGCCTTATATATGCTTTAGTGGCAGTTTATACATTTTATTTAGTCTTGGTTTAAGCAATGTCTTATATTATAGGGGCCTACATAGTGGCCGCAGCACACCTATACTGCGTATATAGATTAGGTGTATCCCTATTATATACAGCAATAGCATTATTCTAGGCGTAGCCTGTAGTTATAAAGCCTTATATTATATATAAGGCCGTTTATAATTATTCCTTTTTAGATAAGGAGTTTTTATATTCCTAGTATAAGTGTGCTAATAATAAGGGAGCTATACGTTTAACCGGCGCTCCCTAGCAAGTCTCTAGCAACCCTTATATCCTCTTATTATTTTTATTATTTACTTAGTTTATATTTTCCTATTAAAGCTATTAAATTTAGGTGATTTTAAGTCCTAGTATAAGGCGTTCCATTTATCTTACTATCTTCTATATAATTACTATATTATCTACCTAGCGTCCCTTTTCTACCCTAAGGCTTATAGAAACCACTAGGACTTTAACTAGGTAATCCTTATAAAGTATTTTTATACCAATATATTCTCCTAGCCTATTCCCTACCCTTATAGCTTATTCCTTTACCTATTAGTCCTTTAGGGTGACTCTAATATTTTCGCTCCTAAGGTATTAGACTATAATAGCATTGTAGACCTCTTTATAAATCTCTATAAGGACTTCTATTTCTAATTATCCCCTAAGCCCCTCTGCCTTTTCTATATTTAGTTATATTATAATTATATACCTAGTTATTATCTTAAGGGGGGTGGGTTCCCTATATTATAAAAGCGCAGCTATGGCGGCTTAGGTGCGGTTTACCAGTAAGGGGGGTTTTTATTTATTTTTAATTTTGCTTAACCATTAGAGGATTTAATTAAGGGTTTGCTAGAGGGGTGCCTAAGGTTTACTAAACTGGTGGAGCCATTCTACTAGCTGTGTTAGTTTATTATAGCTAATAGTTACTTCCCCACAATTCTAGATACTAGACGCGTCTAATAGGCTTTATATTTTATTAAATGCCTTCTTAATAGAGGTATTTCCGCTTTATAGTATAGTATTCGCCCATCTTTATTGTAGAGGGCAATTGCTAGGCATAGTTCTGGCGGTCGCGCGCAAGTGCAAACAACCGTTATTTAATATATGCCTCCCCTGCAATGCATGCATCTTAGGGGGATTCTCTAGGTGTGACGGTGCTAGAGCGCGTCACCTGCCAAATTCTGCTATGCTGCTGCCATATTCTGCCAACCTATAATTGGCTCGCTTACCGCTAGCGCCTTAGCAGCTGCCCCTTTATATATGTTTACTATAGTCCTTGCAACCCCCTTCTTTTCTTCTCCTTAGCTTAGTATCTTTATTAGATAGCAATCTATAAGCTTTGGTTTAGAGGCATTTGTGCAAGCCATTATATTATACTAAGCTCTCCATACACTGCCTGGGAAGGCCTTAATAATATCCCCATATCTTAAAAGAAACTTTGTCTGTAACGACGCGTTAATATACTATACTTAGACACTAGAACAACTTTATACTACCTAAAAAGGCCTTAATAATATCCCACTTTATAAACCAGGCAGGACTAGACCTATACCCCTAAAATTAAAACTAAAGCGCACAAGACCAATAAACCCTAGGAAGCTAACAATGGCACCTAAAGCGAGCTCATCTAAAAGACCTACCTCCACCTAAGAGGAACACGAGATCTAATTAGGATTAGAAATCAAAGATAATAATAACATTACAGATATACGCGAATAGATTCGCGCCCTTACAGCTAATTAGAAGGTTAATTATCTTTAAGCCTAAAGCATATAAGAGACTCTAAAAGAGATCCTAGAAAGCCTTACTGCCTTATAAAGCAGCCCAGCCTCCCCTTTATAAAGCCTTAGTTAACCCATTTACTTAACTAAATATAATACACTAGGGAGTACAGATATAATAACAAAGTAATTAAAATCCATTAAGCTTCCTGACCCTTAACTACTGTCTAATGGGATAGACCCTACCTTTAAGAACTGGAGAATCTAAGTATAAGGAAAACTCTAAATTAACTATAACCATTTCCCCTCCAAAGAGGCCAAAATGCTCTACCTCTTTGGCCGAACTATAGGGGACACCTAACGTCACCTTTAAGCCAAGTTTAAGGATGACTCTCCTATCCGATTTATATCTATTAATAAGATGCTATAGCACCTAGCGGCTATCTATGTTAACCCAAATAAAGTATGGGACACTTGGTATAACTATAACCGCCTAATAATAAAGCCGAACTAACCCTTTACCAAATTCTAGACTTAATTCTTACACCTTATAGGAGAAGGCCAGGTCCCCCTTAAAAACTACTAATTAGACCTTTACAACAAACTAACAATTAGGCTATAAGAGAAGATTGCTATAACTTTAAATAACCTACTAACCTATAAAAAACTCGCTGCTTATTACCTATTATTGGACTCAGAGCTAAAGCGGATTAACACCCACCTAGATTGGTAGAAGTAACCCTATAGCGATTAAAGCTTACCCGCCACCCCTACAGGAGCTGGAGTAGGAAGACAAGCTACAACCGCTGCTACACTAAAAGTGGTTATAACTACGCACTGGCAAGCCTTGCCTAACTAGCTATGTACCACAACCTTAACTAGTACTCATTGTAATACCCTAATCGACCCTACTATAGCCACTTGCTATAACTGTAATAAGGAGGGTTACTTTACCTTATCTTGCCTAGAACTAAAGAATATCAAGGAGATAGAGGAAGGAGAAATATCTAAAAAGTTGGGAAAAGAAGAACCCTAGGGAAAGACTCCCCCCTAGGGTATCCTATTAATCTTAAAGAGATTTCTAAGTTAGTTAATAGGTAGAAAACACTTTACGGTTCTATATATAGTATCTTAAAATGGATATGGAGTTAACTTAACTGCCCTTATTAACACTAGAGCAAATGGCTTTGCCTTTATAAATACTGCCTATGTAATTAATGTTGCTAAGTTTCTAAATATAAAAGCTACCCTACTAGAGAAGCCTATCTAGGTAAAAGGCTATAATAGCTAAGCCGGTAAGCCGGTTACCCATATCCTAAAGTTATATATCTCCCTTAATGGACAACGTTAATATAGCATCCCCTTCTATATCTTAGACCTAGGGTCCTACGATATAATCCTTGGCCGAAAATAGATATCCTACTTTAATATTTGGCTAAATGTATAATAAAGACAGTTTGTCTAGCTGGAGGATAGGCCGAAATTACCCTCCTTTATTAGAGAACTTCAAACTAACCGCAAGACACTAGCCGTGAAGTCTAACCCTATATACCAGTAGGATGTTTGGGCCCGTGACCTAGCCTTTGTCTAAGAAAACGCCCGCCGCGAAGCTAGAAAGAACTCCGTATTAATAAAGATACTCTCCTAAAGCGCTATGTTTAAGGAGGACTCTATATATGGAAGCGGGATAGATAGTAACATAGATAACGTCCAAATCACGTAGATCCGACTGGTGTGGAAAAGAACGTACTAACAAGATATAAGGGATGGCCTCTAAAAGATGCGATAGGAGTTAAAAGGAGTAACAACAACGCCAATACCCTAGAGGGCCCTAAGGTTACGCACACCCCTAGTGTTATATAACCCCCCTGCAGTAGACATCACCGCAATTAGCGCTATAGCGTTCCACTTTAATATATACTGGAAGAATAATAAGGTCTTTACAACGAGCCTATATAAGATTAACTGGATTATTAATAAAAGGGAAGAAAAGCTAATTAAGAAAACTAACAAGGAACTAGTTAAACGTCTCCTTTTTACTATCTATGCTAAGTATAAGGACGCATTCTTAAGGGCGGCTTTAGACAAGTTGCCCCCTTATTAGACGTATAATTATAAGATTTAATTGGAAGCTAATAACTCGCTAGGCTATAGCCCCCTTTACTAACAATTAACGGACAAGCTAAAAGTAATAAAGTAGTACTTAATTGATAACCTTAATAAAGGGTTTATTAAGCCAAGTTAAGCCCCTTTTACTTTCCCTATCCTATTTATAAAAAAGCCTAGTAGAGGCCTTTATTTTTATATTAACTATTAGAAGCTAAATACTATTACTTAAAAGGATTAGTATCCTATTCCTTTAATTAATAAAACCCTTGTATATCTAAGCCGGGCAAAGATCTTTACTAAACTTAATATCCGCTAAGCTTTCTACTAAATTAAAATAGACCCTGCATTTAAAGATTTAATAACGTTCTATACCTATTACAGGTTCTATAAATGCAAAGTTCTTCCTTTTAGACTAATAAACGGACCGGCTACGTACTAAAGGTATATAAATGACGTTTTTTTTTAATTACCTTAACAAATTCTATATGGCATACCTAGACAATATCCTTATATACTTAGACGACGAACTTAAGCACTAAGTTTATATTAAGAAGGTCCTAGAGAGATTACAGAATATAGGCTTATAAGTTAATATTAAGAAATATAAATTTAGGGTAAAACGCATAAAGTACTTTGGGTTTATAGTAAGTACAGATAGGATTAAAGTTAACCCTAAGAAGGTTAACGTAATCTGTAACTAGCAGCCCCCTTGTACTATAAAGGGGATCCAGTTCTTCCTAGGTTTTTGTAATTTCTACTACTAATTTATCTATAACTACGGAGTCGTGGCAACGCCTCTTATATAACTTACCCGGAAAGACACGCCTTTTGTCTTTAATAACAACTATATAAAAGCCTTTGGAGAGTTAAAAGATTGGCTTATCTCTTCTCTAATCCTTTGTTACTATAACCTAGACTTTAAATTAATGCTAGAGACGGACGCTTCTAACGGAGTTATAGTGGGAATCCTATTACAGTTACATCTAGATAGTAAATAGTACCCTATTGCCTTCTTTTTAAAAACAATAGACCTAGCTGAGTGTAACTATAAGGTATATAATAAAGAAATGCTAGCTATTATCTAATTGTTGTCCCAATAGCGCGCAGAGCTTAAAGGCACGAACTCTCGGATTAAGATATATATGGATTATAAAGCCCTAGAGTACTTTATGACTATAAAGCAGCTTACTAGACGATAAGCCCACTAGGCCAAAATACTCTCTAAATTCTTCTTTATAATTATATATCGTTCTAGCAAGCAAAACACTAAAGCTAATATACTAACCTGAAGGGAATAAGACGTAGGACCCTAGGATAAGCTAAAAACCTAATACTAGATGCGCGCCCTCCTCTATCCCAAACAGCTTAATCCGTAAATTCTTAAAGAACTAGACTCCGAACGGAATAAGCTAGCACCCTTAGAGGGAGCAGTCTTGGATAAACTAATAGGGCTAGTTGACCGCATCCTAACTGTAAACCGCATGGCTAACTCCCTAAAAGCCCTCCGTAACTAAGCCGTAAAGGAGGACCCCTAATTTAGAAATAGAAGAAGGACTACTTCTATACTAAGAACGGCTTATAGTTCTAGATGTTGATAACCTATAAATAGAGTTAATCCGCGAAGCCCACTGTTAAGTCTTTATGGCATACCCTAGTTGTAATAAGACCTACCAACTACTAGCGCCCTATTACTACTGGCAAGGACTTCTATCTAATATAGATCGATTTGTTAGAAACTACCACGCCTATAGTTGTGTAAATGCCCCTAAAGATTGAACTCCTGGGTGGTTATAATTGCTGCCAGTTCCAGAACGCCCTTGGCAATATATTACTATAAACTTTAAGTCATTTCTAAAGGACGCCTACGGCCACGATGTAGCCTTTATAGTGGTTAACCGACTATATAAGCAATCCGTCTCCCTCCCTTGTTTTAAGACCATGACTATAAAGGATATGGTCCGCCTCTATGTTAATAATATCTATTAATTCTACGGCGCCCCTAAATTAATTATCTCTAACCGTGACCCCTAGTTTATATCGGATTTCTGGAATAAACTCTACCATATCCTTAGGATTAAGATTAAGCTCTCTACTATATTCTACCCTTAGACTAATAGCTAAACCAAGATTATAAACTAGTACCTCAACTACCGACTACGGCCCTTTATAGACTACTATTAGGACAACTGGTTAGAATTACTACCTATAATAGACTACGCGTAGCTTACACTCCCCTATAACAGTATAGGGATGTCCCCATTTAAACTGCTCTACGGGTATGCACCACAAACGTCCTTTAATTAGGATAGGCCTACTAAACCCACTACGGCCCGCGAACGCCTCAGCTATAAAGAGGCCTGGGCATTTGCCGAGAGAATGCATGGAGCCTAAAAGACTGCTTAAACAATTATAAGAAAGGCGCAAGAAAAAAAGGAGTCTAATGTAAACTAATATTGTCGCAAGGAAGACTTCCAAGTAGGAGATAAGGTATGGGTGTTAATAAAGAACTAGAAAACCTAGAGGCTGAGCTGTAAGTTAGACTACTAAATGGCTAGCCCATATAAGACTCTTTAAAGGGTAGGACACTCTTTTAAGGTTAAGCTACCAAAGTTAATAAGGATTCACCCTATCTTCTCTCCAGACCAGCTATAAAAGGCTATAAATAATCTACTACCTGGATAGTATAATAACCCCCTACTACCAATCCAGATTGCTGAGGACGAAGAATGGGAAGTTAAAGAAATCCTAGCAGTAAAAAAGGTCCATAATGTCTTAAAATACCGTGCAAGCTAGGTAGGCCATAACGACGACTTAGAGTGGTACCCCGCATCTAATTTTAAGTACTCCCCCTATAAGTTACGGGACTTCTACCTAGCCCACCCTAACCTCCCTGGACCACTATATAAATTAGACAACTGGATTAAATGCTAGGAAGAAGGGTTAGATAATTACAACAATTTAAATAATAATAGGAAGCTCGGACAACGCCTAAGGGCAGGCTTTTTTTAGGAGGGGGGGGTGATGTAACGGTACTAGAGCGCGTTACCTGCCAAATTCTACCATGCTGCTGCCATATTCTACCAACCTACGATTGGCTCGCTTACCGCTAGCGCCTTGGCGGCTGCCCCTTTATATATGTTTACTATGGTCCTTGTAACCCCCTTCTTTTCTTCTCCTTAGCTTAGTATCTTCATTAGATAGCAATCCACAAGCTTCGGTTCAGAGGCATTTGTGCGAGCCGTCACACTAGGTATTTTTTAGGGATCTTTTGGTTGGTTTTGGTCTTTTAGGCCAGGTACAGCAAGAGCTCCTTTTAAAGTTATTAGTAGCTACTACGATAGTAGAAATACTTTAGAACTATAATATATATATTACTTCTAAATTTTATAGGGCAATATAATAGTATAAAAAGCCTAATTATAAATTTTTAGAAATTATTAATAAGTCAGTATTAAGATATTACTTTATAGTTTTAGTAAAAATAGGGCAAATGGTTTACTTAAATATACTTTATTTAAATTTTGATAGTAATTGTCGGAATGTTAGTCATGTGACGTGGTCACGAGACCACGAAGCGAGGCTAGCTAACCTGACCTTGGAGCAACCCCTTACTTCTAGACAATAATAACTACCAACTTCAACACCGCATACGTACCACTATAAGTGATATTCGTGCACGTTGATAAATCGAGTATACCGACACTGATTAGTAGACGTATAGATCAGGAAATACGCAATAAGCTAGAGCTTGAGAACCGTACTGGAAACAGTACACGGATCGCCTGGCCTTGTCTATTCCAGTTAAAGGAGAAAGCTACATCACCCTTGAAGCTCGAGACTACGTATTAGCTTAACTGCTGACGCGTCAGATCGCCTAGAGAATTGTATCTTTACTCGGAGAAGATTGCGACCTCCCTTAAGCTTAAGAGAATTTGTACTAGCCTTACAGCCAATACAACAGATCGCTGAGAGAATAGTAATCTTGCTAAAAACTTTACAGGCCCGATGGCTGTAAAGGACGTACACACCCAAAACACCCTTACCTTGACACCCTTACCTTGACACCCTTACCTTAACGACCTTAACCTTAATCTTGACCTCAACCTTAACCTTAAACTAAACATACACAAGGACTAGTACACTGCTTTGCACAATAAGATGGATCCTAAATGGAAGGAGAGAATCGCCAGACATGGTTACGGGATTGATATAGCAACTGCCTCAGAGGAAGACCTGGAAGAATATGTGGAAACGAAAATCTATGAGTATATATATAAGAACTTTACGGATTATACACTACGGTCGCTATTCCAAGAAGAATTTGAAGGCTTTACCATTGAGGACTTTATAAAGATACGCTCTATTACTAGAGCAAAGCTCCGTATTTACCTACTCCAAAGAGGAGTATATGTCGCCACACACAGCAATAGATACCCACTTTATAAGGTTCTACATGATGTCCTTACAGAAGAGGAACCTCACGAATGGATAGATGAGGAAATTATAGGAGCTCTCAAGGAAGTCAGCCCTATGATTACAGTGGCACTATGAGAACAACTTAACTTAATATAAATAGCTCTAATATCGAATCAAGCTATAACCCTGTCAGTTATAGCCTCTTCAGTTCCTATAACCCCCCCCCCACAGCCCACTACCTTCCCACACGGTACCGACGCCTGTAAACCATTAACTACCTCCACTACCTCCGACGCCTGCAATTCAGCCTATAGCTACAGCTACAACACCTGGAACGCAAATACCTACCCCTATAACACCCCAACTAGCTGTTGCATCTATACCCCAGCAAACTGCACCAACCGCCACCCAACAGTAAGCTGCACCTACCTCTACCCAGGATCAACTACTTACCCTCCTCACTCAACTCCTACAGACGCAGAACCAGCAATTATTGCCTACGGCAACTGCCTCTACCCTCCCTCTAGTAACCGCTCCTACCCCACCTGGTGCTCCTCCTGCCCAGTACCTTTACCCTGGTACTGCCAATACCGACCCTGCTATGCACCTGCCTATATACAGCAAAGAGGCAGCTACTATCGCCAAGATCTACACAGACAACCAGAAGTACGATGGAGTGAGTAATAGCTTTGACTTTAAGTTAACTATCTTCTATGATATCTGCAAGAGAGCTGGTCTACCTCCTAAAGGCTATATAACTGCATTCCCAACCATGCTAAAGGGACTTGCTCAGGATCACTACTATAATAGCAGCCTTTCAACTAGATCATTTACTGAGGCATATAACCACATGCGTCACTTCTTTAAAGGACCAGAGTACTATCGGAGAAACCTCACTAAATGGAACGCCACCGACTTCCAAGGAATTATTAACGAGAACCCTGATAAGCAAATCTATTAGAGTTTCCAACTACTCCTTAATAAGCTCTTAAAACATTGCCACGGATTACACCTAGAATTTCGTACAGACCTCTTCCTTACGAATAAGCTAGTCACCGCTTGCCAAGGAGTACCAGCATGCCGTATCGCCATTTCCAACCCTTCTGAAGACCTCTCCCAGTTGATTAGCAAGCTGCAATCTTCTGTAGTTGCATGGGAGAAGGAACACCCTTCCTAGGCCTTGATGAGACCGTCTCAAGGAGCCTACTTTACGGATCGCACATACCGCCGTGACATCCGTAACAACCGTGACCGAACCCGCTCCTATAGACAAAACACCGCCAGGTCCCCAAAGACCAAGTGGTACGTATGCGGTGTTGAAGTTGGTAGTTATTGTTGTCTAGAAGTAAGGGGTTGCTCCAAGGTCAGGTTAGCTAGCCTCGCTTCGTGGTCTCGTGACCACGTCACATGACTAACATTCCGACAGTAATAGCTAAAGTAGTTATTTTATTATAGAAAATTTAAAAGAAAATTTAACTTTTTTAAATTTTTTTTTAAAGCTATATAGCTACTTACTAATATTAAAATATAGTAAAATATATATATATATACATATCTAAGGCTCTAGATATACTATATTTAAATCCTTATAATAATAGCCCTAGGGGTTGCTATTTTATAAAGGCTAGAAATTTGCGATTTTGTATAGATGCTTGGCTCAATATTCAATATTTAATAAAATGTTCAATATAAGTTAGCGGTTCAATATGTATATCAATACGCCCTTATATTGATATTGAATATAGAATACCTTACTGACTTACGTAGGGGTTTAAGGAATCTGCGCAGGTACCATTGTCCGGGGTTTCGGTGTAAAAGGTTAAATAACTTGACAAAACTCCTAGTTAAGCATCGCCTCTAAACAGGCCTAATCCGCGAACCAAATGTGACGCTAGAAAATCGCTGGCAAGAGTTTCTATGCGCGAAAAGCACTCAAACGCGTGCTGATAGGATTGACTATGCTGAGTTCTTTCCCAGGCAAAGTAGTCTTCAACTAAGCGTGGCTGACCGGTGGCTTGCAATATTTCATCTTAAAAGCTCTGAGCAATAAAAAGGCATGCCCTATATAAGCGTTAAATAGTACTAAAATAAGAGATGTAGTGAAGCCAGGGCGTTTATACTCCTTTAGCAAATCCATATTGCTTATTTATCCCTTTGTCTGGCAAGTTTTTATAGACTTTTTATATATGCACGCCTTATAAGCCAATCTAGAGGCATATACTATATAGAGCTTGGTGTTAAAGCCTCTAGTCAGTGCAATTTCTTAGTAGCAAGGGTGCTGGTGCCTTATTAACGCTTAGATAGTTATTGAATAACCACTAGTATTACAGTGCTGTAATGCAAGTAGGCTAAATAACTACATTGTGGTATAAAGAGGAGAAGGAGGTGAAAGGGGGTATTATATATAAATAGTAGGGGCAGCCGCTAAGGCGCTAGTGGTGGGCTAGCCAATAGTAGGAAACAGTACAAGACAGTACAAGACAGTATGCGTTAAGACAGTGCCATGACAGTACTCCCCTCCCTAGAAAGTTTGGTCCCTAAACCAAATAGGTAACTTATTTTCACTGCAAAGATATTACTTCTACTTACCACCCTTAACCGAGCCAATAGCGATTTTCCATGCCGGGTATAGAAAATCTTAATTGGTTAGCTTAATAAATAAAGTCAGCAGAACTCTATACCGCCACCATATAGTGCTTCTTAGCAAAAAACTGGCTAATTAGATAACTTTAACCGGCGGTTAAAGTTCTATAAGATCTTAACCACCATAAATTACCTTTATGGTCGGCCACGGCCTCAGCGTGGCTCTCCCTTATCTTGTGCTTAGTCTGGGGGTCCTGGCTTCTTAGGGTATTATTTATGGAACTTTAGTAGTGCGCGCTCGCACCCTTTTAGGGATTTTTTAGGTTCCTAGGTTTTCTCATTGTGATATTTTTATTTAATACAATATATTAAGCCATGCTTGTCCATTTGTTTATTATATACATTAAGGATCTTTTTAAATTCCCACTTATCCATAATATTGCCGTTATTATCCCTTTTGGCTATCCTGCCTATAATATTATAACGTTCCTCTTTGTTAATATATGCTTAACTAAAGATCTCTTTAGGGAACCAGAGGCAGACTTTTAAAGTATAAAAAGACTTATTAACATAGATGTGGTCTAGGAGGTCAACTACAACTGCTCCTTTATAGGCAGCTAGGATGGGCTAGGGTCCATCCCAGTTATTATCCTACTTCCTCTTAGGCCAGTTAGTCTTTATGTTTTTAAGGCTAACTATAACCATATTATCCTTTTTAAATATTATACCTTCATCTTATTTTATATTAGCATTATCTTTATATTATTGCTAGGAGATATAAGCTAGGGCTTTAAGCTGGGTTAAAATACGCTTAAAGCGGTTGGTAATAGTATCAGCTTATAGGTACTCCTTCTTTATATATATAGACAGGGCTAATGGCTAGGGGCCTACTGGTTTAACGCCCAGATGTAGGTTATAGCCATAGTTGGCAAAAAATGGTAAGATTCCCATAGTTTTATTAACCTAGTTATTTATAGTAAACTTGGTAAGGGGGAGCCAATCTACCCAGTTATCTTAGGTAAAGCTTATAAAGGCGCGTAGGTACTTGTTTATTACTACATTAACAATCTTAGTTTAGCTATCTATTTTAGGGTACCATATAGAGCTAGGGCTTAGGGTTACCTTTAGGCGCTAGTTTAGGCGACGCTAGAAGTTAGAAACAAATAAAGAGCCTCTATTAAAAATAATGGTATTTAGAGCGCCGTATAACTTATAGATAGTATAGATAAATACTTTAATAAGCTCCTTAGTGTCTAGGCTAGTAATGGGAATAAAGTATCTCATCTTTATTAGGCAGTTAATAACAACAAAGATATATCTATATGTTTTTCCATTACAAAGGCACTTAGGCAGGTTGACGACATAGTTAATAGAGATATCAGTCTATAGGCGGACTAGTAGTTCTAGTGGTTTTAGGAAGCCAGGCAGTGCTAAGCGTGGGGTCTTTATCTAGAAGTAGAAAGCGCAGTCTTTTATAAAGGTAGCTATAAACTATAAAATACCTGGCTACTAATATATTTAATTAAGGAGGTCTAGTGTTTTAACTTGGCCTAGGTAGCCTGTGGGGCCCAAACTATATATGCGGTATATAACTTCTAGTTGGAGTTTGGGTAAATTAGGGACAAATACTTAATTCCTGTAGTAGATTAGGCCGTTAACAATTAAACATTTAGATTTGTTATAGCGGAGCAGCTTCCTAATCTGCTTAGGCTAACGGCATACTTTACAGTCTTCCTATTTGCATAGCACAGCCAATATATTCCTAGCGAGTTTGTTCTCTTTATAGGCACTCTTAATAAGCTCCTTAAGGTTTTTTTTCTTAGGCTCTAGGTCTATTACTATAACAAAGTCTTTAATACTCTAGTTTTAGGATTTGCTTAGTAGTTCTTCTAGGATAGTAGGGTTAACTTTCTTTAGTGGTAAGACAACGCGGTCTTAGTGTCGTAGATGTTTATTATCAGCATTAGCAGGTATAACGCCTAGGAGGCAGCTAAGAGCATCTAGGATTATGGCTTTAGTGCTAGGCCTATAGGTAATAATAAAGTTAAATTAGGAAAGGAACTTAGCCCAGCAGACTTGGCGCTGGTTTAGTTGTTTTATTGTTATAAAGGTCTGGAGGTTCTTATGGTCTATAATAATTTTAAACGGCTGCTTAGTTCCTTATAGTTTGGGACACCATTCTTCTAGTGCCTTAACAATTGCCAGGAGCTCCTTATTATATATTTTATAGTTATATTTAGGGGCTAAGTGCTTAGTAGAGAAGAATGCGACTAGCTTAAGCTTATTACTTTTATTAGCTTAGTAAAGCACTCCACCTAAAGCCTAGTTTAAGGCGTCTGTCTCTACTATAGTCTTCTTTATATAGTTGTAATATGCTAGGACTGGTGCTATAGTAAACGCTGTTTTTAGGATCTGGAATACCTGTGCTTAATTAGGGCCCTATAACCAGCTAATGCTCTTTTTTAGTAGCCTAGTCATAGGCTTAACTACCTTAGAATAGCCTTAAATAAATTATCAGTAGAAGTTCGCGAAGCTAAGAAATTGCTATAGTTCCTTAGCTGACGTTGGGTTCTTCTATTCCTATAGGGCCTGCACCTTCTTAGGGTCCATAGTTATGCCGTTAGTTAAGATAATTAAGCCAAGATATTTTATTTTAGTAGTATAAAACTCAGACTTATTAATATTAATTTAGAGTCCAGCATTACCAAGTCTCTGGATAATTTTATTTACATATTTTATATATTTGGCGCATATTTTTAAGAAGACAAGGATATTATTAAGATACATAGTGTAGTAGTTATTAAGGGCGTTATGTAAAACATAGTTAATATAGTTCTGGAACGTAGCAGGTGCGTTATAGAGACTAAATAGTATAACTAATATCTTATAGAGTCCAAACTGGGTAATAAATGCTATAAGCTACTTATAGCCTTCCGCGATCTAGATCTGGTTAAACGCAGCAATTATATTAAGCTTAGTAAAGTACTTAGCACTATAGAGTGCGTTAAGTATCTTATAGATTAGTAGCAATGGGTACCGGTTCTTAATAGTAACTATGTTTAGGCCTTAGTAGTTATGGCAGATTTGCATACCGCTATCAGGCTTTACAGCAAGGAGGGGTAGTACAGTAGCTAATAAGGTTAATTTGCGGATAAAACCCTTATCTAGCATCTTATCAATCCATTTCTTTATACAGCTGAGTTTAGTAGGTAAGAGTGGTCTATTTTTGTAATATAGGGCCTGGTTTCTAGAGATAATCTCAATTTTATAGTCCTATAGTTAGTAAGGGGGTAGCTTGTCTACATTCTTAGGGAGGAAATGCTTAATATGTTCACGGAACTCCTTTAGTAGACATTATAAAATGTCTTTATAGGTCAGTCCTGGTTTGCCTTTTAGGAATTTTTTAACATTAGTATTAACTATCTTCCGGCGTAGAAACTCAGCCTTGGTTTTTAGGTTTGTCTTAAGGAAGTTATAAAAATAAGGGGGTAGCGCTTTATAGGCTTCCTTTATTATATAGTCGCCTTCTACTAGTTAGTAGAAAGACTTTTCTAATAGGTTTAGTACTTCTATTAGGCCTATAGGCAGCTCTTTAAGCAGTTATTAATGCTTTTCTTATTTTTCTATTTCTACTAGCTCCGCTATATAGATCCTTATTGCCTTTACGCCTTTTTATTTACAAAACTGGGTAAAATTAATGGCATAAGTGTATCTAATATTATCTAGGTTGGGGCATATCTGGTTTTCTGGTGCTACGGCTAGGCTGGCGCGGCTTAGTTGGCCCAGGGGGACGGAAACAAAGCGGCGGCCCTATATAGTACGCGTGGGAGATAGGTGTAAGGTTAGGCGTTACAGGGGGGAGGTCTTAATTACTCTAGTTTTAGTCTTAGCTATAACGCCTTTAGCTATTATATATACGGTTGCATATATATATAGTAATTAACTTAGAGTTAGGTGTCTTATTAGCTGGCCTAGGTTGAGTGGGTATATATAGGGGACTTATAGTTCTGGCGGTGTTTGTTTTTTTAGGAGTAGGGCAGTGGTCTAGTCTTCTAAAATCTCTACTTTGTTTACTACGTGTATTAGCTTACCAGTATTAGGTACCTTTTTTACTATTAGCTAATAGTATCTAAGCGTTGGCCATGCAATGCGTCCGTATAGTGCTACTCAGTTATAGTTAGGAATGTGCTATAGGAGATAGTTATAAGCATAATAGTTAGAGTTAAACTTAAGCTCTAGGGCAGGGAAGTCTAGCCTTAGGTTATACTTTTTAAGCTAGGGCATTCCAAGAATTACTGGTATAAAGGGTAATAACTTTATAACGTAGAAGAGTATAGATTCTATATAGTAGCTGATTGTTATTTTTACTATAAAGTAGTAGGTGATAAAGCTGGATGGAAGTCTATTAGCAAGGCGGAGTGGTTTTAGGACTAGGAGTCTTTTTATCATAATATTATGCTTTTTTATAAGCGAGTCTTTATCTACAAACGCTAGTACTGTACTACTGCTGTTAATAAGGCTTACTGTTTTAATGGAAACTTATAGGAGTGGGTTATATAGTAAGGAGAGGTAGGTCTAAATAAGGATAGTATTTTTATTGCTATTTACTATTCTAAGGTTAAGTGGCAGCTGGCTTAAAACAAGATTTAATTAATCTAGTAGTATAGATCTAATCCTTTTATCCTCCTCCCTATATAGTTCTAACCCTTAGAGGTGACTTAGTCCAAGGGTTGGTTTTTTAATAACTAAATCATGGGGCTTGGCTGGTAACTATAGTCTTAGCTAGTATATCCTAACGTATCAGTTTCTAAGGGTATATATATGCTAGGGGGTACTTTACTAAGAATATAGCCGGTCTTATAGTTAGTAGCGGCACGGAGCACTTATCTATAGTTCGTGTACAGGACTATTGGCTAGGGCTATATTAGGGAAGGGAATCGCAGGGGTAGGTTTTTGTGTCCAAACCTATATCCCCATCCGCAGTTACCGTCTTAATTTCTATCCCCTCTGCTAAAGAATCCGCTACGGCTTAGAGGGGGTTAGCGCAGTGGTATTAGGAGGGGATTTAGGTTCCTCTTAGGGTTGTAAGCATCTTTCTAGTGGCTAGGTTAATTACACGCTATGCAGAGTCTGTTATCCATATGGTATCTTTAGATGTTATTAGGGAGGCCACCACTACCGCTGCTAAATTTAACGGTGTTAAGGTCTATTGGGTTATTCTACGGTGCCGGTGCTAAGGTATTATTGTTAGGTGGTGTAGGTTAATAGCCGCTAGCGGTACTTAGCTTGGCGGTATTAAGCTTAGTATAGTAGGCGTGGTTTTATAGGTTATAAGCGAATATATTTATCTGCTTACTCCAGCCTTTATAATTAGTATTGCCGATCTTACGGCTAAGGGTAAGGGCTAGGTCCTTTATTTTAGAGGAAATATTCTTCTTAAGTAGATCCACTTTTTATTCCTTAGTCTTATTTGCTTTAATTATTAACTTATTAAGCTCTGCTTTCCAGGACTAGTAGTTATACTTACCTTAGATTAAGGTATCTAACTTATTTTTTGCTGCTTGGGTTATATTAATAGTCTTATAGTGCTTCCTTATATACACAAGCATAGACTCTTAGTTGGAGAAGGTCCATTTGCTCGAGTTGTTTAGGTATATGCGTAGTATATTAAGGCCGTGCTTAATATAGTCATAGGCCTTGTCTATCAGCGTGTCTGATATATAGAGGACTTTATCTATTAGGGTCTTAAAGCACTTTATATCCCTCTAGAAAACGCCTTAGATCTTTATTTTCTATATCTTAAATTTTTCTTATTTTTTAATTAGTGATCCCTTGCCATTAAATGGGATTAGATCTTTTACTTTATACTTTTTTCTATAGGGCTCGGTTAGAAGAGGGGAGCTAGTAGCTATATTCTTATTAGCAATGGTTTGGGTAAGTATAGTAATCTAAGAGCTTAAACTTTATATAGTCTTAGTATATACAAGGGCTTGCTGTTTATATTGTTGTATATATAGTTTAAGCGTTTTAAGGAAGTTAATTCTATGCTGAGCTTCTTTAAATTAGGACTTTATAGTTCGGCCTTTATTATAGACGGCTTAGAGGCCATTCTTAACGCTAGTTAAAAAGGTTATATATATAGAGAGGTGCTGGAAGGTTCCTGCTATATTAAGGTTCTTAGGGTACTCTGGACCACTCCTAATTGCCTAGGTAATATAGGTATAAGAGGTATTAAAGAGGCAGGTAAGCGCTTCGCGTAGGTTCGTTAATAGGGTATTATCTATATTATAGTTACTTATTTTAAGGGATCTGGGTAAGGCAATTGAAATCTACAAGGCTTGCTATAATGCTAAGGTTATCTAGGACTATACTACGGTTGTCTAGGACTGTGGTATGGTGTTATTAGTTATGCCAGGTTGCAATTACACTGGGAAAATAGAGATAATATACTAAGAAGAAAAAGAAAACAGAGGTTGTAATAGGGCGCAATTAGAGATACCATAAACTGTTATAGTACTGTAATGCAAGTAGGCTAAATAACTACATTATAGTATAAAGAGGAGAAGGAGGTAAAAGGAGGTATTGTATATAAATAGTAGGGGCAGCCGCCAAGGCGCTAGTGGTGGGCTAGCTAATAGTAGGAAACAGTACGAGACAGTATGAGACAGTATGCGTCAAGACAGTGCTATGACAGCTAGTTAAACCTTTTAACCACTTATAGCACTTAATACACCTTATTTAACTTATATAGCACGTCCTCCCTATAACCTTATGCTGGTCCTTTACCGGCTTATCCTTATTAAAGCTAAGAACGCGTATAAAGCGACTCTAATAGAGGATTTTCCTATATAATTAGTAGCTAATTAGTGAAGGAAGGATAGAAACCTATTTATAACGTTATATATCACGACTTTTTGCCTAACTTCCTTAAAAAAAATATATATATAGGTGTTTTTAGTGGTGGTCTTCTGCAGCATTTCATCGGCATCGCGTTTTGGTAAGGCTTGCTAATAAAATCACGCTAGCTAGGGTGCCTGCAGCATGCTAACCCAGGCAGGAGCGCCTAAAGCGCCCAATACGAAAAGTCACACTTGCCACACGAAGGGATGGTCTAAGAGACTTTTCCAGACTTTATTAAGCGACGCGACTTATTTTGTATGTAGAGCAGTCACCTTTTTCAACGAAATTAATCTACACCCCCACAACAGCTATCATCTCAGAAATACCACCAAATTGATCCGCAGAAGCAGCTCTATAATCGATGAGTATATCTACTCCGTACGCCTCCACGATATCTGGTAAAAAGCGCCGCCGAACGGGCGATGTGTCGATTAAATCGCCTACAACCTACCCAAACAATAACCACCTAAGGACTTTAAGCTGCTTATTACTACTGTCTTAGGGGGCTACAAACGTCTGCACGAACGTCCGTACAAACGCTACATAAAGGCCTACACAAAGCTCTGCTCAAAGCTCTGCACGGGGCTCTGCACGGAGCTCTGCTCGAAGCTCTGCACGAGGCTCTGCACGAAGCTTTGCACGAGGCTCTACTCGAAGCTCTGCACGAGGCTCTGCACGAGGCTCTGCTCGAAGCTCTGCACGAGGCTCTGCACGAGGCTCTGCTCAAGGCTCTGCTCAAGCTCTGCACGAAGAGACCCGCAGTACGATTAAGGACGTTGCGGATATCCATTCAGAGCCGTCGCTCCCAGCTCTATCCTATAACTTCTTTAATTTCAAGTATCTAGCACCTAATACGGTAGCAGCTGTTTTAGTATCTTATTTAACCTTCTACCTCTTTATGCGACAAATTTTTATAACAGTATACTATAGGTTTGCTTGAATATCTATGACTTAGTAGTTAGCATAACATGGATATTATATATCTACCTAGCCATAGTAAATACCTTAAGGTACCTATTATAGATTTATGCGGGTTTTATATATATTAGCTTGCGTTTAATAAAATTATATAGAGGTCTATAGTCCTACAATTCTTAACAACGCGTTTTTTTTTAAATGAAAATAAGCATAGGACCTGAAAATACCTAAGTAATAAAAATGATATATTCTAAAAGCCTAGGTTCTGTTGTATAATCGATGAACTTTTAGTAGTATTTTAAGCCGTTATGGTTGAGCGATTCAGCCGCGAGTGTAGGGGGGATTATAAAAAAAGTCGGAGCTGGTAACAAAGCTTGGAAATCTGCCTTAGACGTGATTCCGGTGGTTTCGCACAAATGTAGTTAGTCAGCTTGCGGACCGATTGAAAATCCACACCAACGGAATCGCGTCTGAGCTTGCTGAGGTAACTGCCGAGAAATGGTCGAAAAAGAAAGATTCACGGAGCGGAGAATCGTTGCGCGTTCCGAGAGCCACATTTGGCGTCTCAATGCTGCCGGAAAAATTGCCACAAGTATTGCGTTCAAATAACGTATTGAGGCAGTCGTTAACTTAGAGCGAAGTATTCCTCAATGTGCGAAGATACGGCAGGAGAAAAGAGAGCTAGATTTATTAAGAATTTATTATTAAAGTCCGGTGGGTGCTTATTAAGGAAAGCTAAGGCTTCTGCGTGATAAGTGGGAATTAAATTTACTCGGGCTCCCAGCTTCGCAATGTATTCCGTGACTATTTATTTTATATTTTGCCTAACGATTTACCAACGGTCCTTTGGCCCAGTGAGTAAACCTGAAAAACCTTAAAAAAAAAAATTTGGCGCTAACAAGAGGCAGATGGTAAGGCGTCTGACTACAAATTAGGAGGTAAGATTCTCTCCCCATTTCTATACTAAGACTAACTTCTCAGGTAAGTATTGCCGAACTTACGGTCCTTGAACTGGATGCTCCTGATTCTAAGGGGCCATTTGTTGAATTGAGGTTATGGGGCTAAATCTCATTGTATTGCTTATTTTCTATATAGGTGGTTGAAGAGATTTCAAGGAACTTCAACCGGCGGTCGAAGTTCTCTGATTGGTTAGATTCCTGCCAAGAGGTTCTCCCCAAGTCTCATCACGTGATATCGTTGCGGGCTTGTTTTCCAACACCCTCCCTCAAGCTCAGTTAACGATACCGCTATATACACTGTATATAGGGCTGTAGGATTGCTTAATAAGGGTTGCTAAAGCTCCTCTAAGGTAGAATAAGTGTCTGATAAGGAGTTACGCCCTCCCTAACGTCTAGAGACAGCGCCTGCTCCGTGAAACGTCTCTTAGAATTTTTGGCAGCACCTCCCTATAGGTGTTCTATATTGCCTATATAGCTCTAGAGGCCCTGTAGCCTCACCCTGTATCTCTCCTGAAGTATATCTATCCTTCCTACCAGTATAAGCCCTCCCTGATGTCGTGGCCGTTAGATTCGGGTGGTAGGTTTAAGTGGTAGGTTGGTAGATCAAAGTTGAGTTCTGTCGCTTGTTTTAAGGCCTTAAGGCGTCATTTAGCGCATTCTCCGAGGATCTACTAATCGTGTACTGATTTCCTATTGAGGCCTAGTGTGGTTAATTAAGTCTCTGCACCATCCGAAGGTGTTTAAGGAAGGCGTAGAACTAAGGACCCATAAGAGGCTTAGTAAGGCCGTCGGCCGCTATGTTAATTGAAGTAACGTATACGAGGTTAATCCTGTCACTATTTATCTTATCTCTTACGTAGTGAAACTGGATGTTAATGTGCTTCGTTTGATTGTGTTAAACTGGATTTTTAGCCAATGCTTTTGCAGCTTAGTTATTGGTTTTAATTAAGATCCTAGCGAACTGTTCGCTCTGGTCTAGTATACCTAGTTTAGTAAGTAAAAGTTAAAGCCACGTAGCCTCTTTTACTGCAGCCATTAGAGCCGTGTACTCTGATTAATATGTTAATAGTGAAACGGTAGCTTATAGCTTTGATTTCCATAAAATTGGTCCTCCGTTTAATATAAATATAAAGCCTAATATAGAGCGTTTTGTGGTTTTATCTCGTCCCTAGTTGGCGTTACTAAAGCCAATTAGAGTAAGGTCTAGGTTCTTATTGCCTCTATAGGTAATTCCTCTATTAAGCGAGCCGGCTAGGTATTAAAGGATAAGTCTTACGGCCGTTATATGGGTAGAGGTAGGATTATGGGCAAAACGGCTTACTGTTAATACCGCAAAGGCGATATCTGGCCTTGTTTCTATTATAGGAAATATAACTAAACTGACTATGCTCTGGTATCTTCTAACGTTATCCTTATTAGTAGTTTCTTGATTGGCTATAAGCTTAATTAAGTGTTTTATGGGTACTAGTAAGGTATTAGCCTTTCGCAACCTAAAATGTTTAAGAGCTTTGATAAGGTAGGCTCGCTATAAGAGTATAATCTTCTTCTTTATTTAATCTCTTATAACTATTATACCTAAGTAAAAGCTTATTGGCCCAAGATCTATTATTTAGAAGGCTGCTTTAAGCTCTGCTTTCGCCCAATTAACTGTCGCTATATCCTTATAAATAATCTTAGTATCGTTAACGTAGGCAGAAATGATTAAATCTTTCCATCCTTTACTGGTGGCGAATATACTGTGATCCGCGTGTAGATGGTAAAGTCCAAGTTTTTCTAGTAGAAATTTTAAGAGCGTCTTGTACCAGATTCAAGGTGACTGTTTTAGTTTGTAGAGGGCCTTCTTAAGGCGGTAGACTTTACTAGCTTCTTTATAGCCTTTTAGCATGATGACGTAGAGTTCTTAATCAATTAGTCTATAGAGAAAGGCGGTTTTAATATCCATCTGTTCAATTTTAAGGTCGTGGTAGGTAGCAATCGCGAATAGAGCCCTAAAAGCTATAGGTTTTACTACCGCAGCAAAGGTCTGGTTGTAGTTGACACCGTACTGCTGTAGATATCCCTTGACGACCCATCTAGCTTTGTAGCGGAGGACCTTGCCGTCCTTTCCCTTTTTAACTTTGAACACCCATTTACCAGTAAGAGGCTTATGAGGTGGCTTAAGGGAGGCAAGGTTAATAAGCTCCTACGTCTGGTTTTTAATTAGAGACCCTACCTCCTCTATTATTACTTTTATCCATTCTTCGCTGTTTGGGCCGTTAATTGCTTGGTTGTACGTATAAGGCTTATCTTCGTCAATTAAGGTAGTAGATGTGTACGTTTTAAGATCAGGTGAGCCAGTATATCGAATATAGCCGGCTAGTAGAGCCATAGGATTGACCATGTCGCAATTGTTTAAGTGAGGGTTTTAAGGTATAGATTGAGGAGGAAAGGTAGATAGAAGGGCTATTAGTTCGTCGCCTATTTTGTTATCCTAGTTGCTTAGTAGCTTATTAATATTGTCAGCCTATTAGTTAAGGCTTTAGTCTGTACCTATAAGGCTTATAAGGAAGGCAGTAGGGTCGCTTAGTAGGTCAACTCTTAACGTCTAGCGGCCTGATCGAGTAGTAGTTGTAGTGAGGTTTTTGGGCAGAGACTTAAGCCTACGGGGCAAGCTATCGCGACCTTCCTTCTGATTGATTCTTTGTTGTCTTTTTCTTAATAGAGGCTTTGGCTGAGGAGTAGTAGTGTCTTCCCTCCCTTGCTTATTAGACGAGTTGACGGATTCTTCCGTAAATATAGTAGTAGTCTTTGAACTAATATCGCCTTTGTAGATTTTAATGTTTTTGAGTTGCTTAATCTTTTGTTCATCTAGTAGCCAAACGTGATAGATTATCTTGCCGTTATAGCTAATTAGAACATCCTTCTTTACTTATAAAGCGAACCTAGCTGATTTTATGCGATCTTCTTCGGCTATAAGGGAGTAGACGGTAGATCCTAGAGCCCTTAGGTGGTGTACTAAGGGAGGTTTACCCTTAAGCTTTTCGTAGGGTAATATGCCATCAAGAAGAGCTCTTATAGGGCGTCTGTTTTTGATGTGTATAGCTATAAGGAGTACGTCGGGCCATAGAAAGTCTGGTATATTGCTAGCGAGGATCATCGAGCGGGTAATCTTGGTGGAGGTTTGCTGCGAGCGCTCTACTACTCCGTTCTCTTCCTGAGCGTGTAAGGCGGTAGGTTCGAATTCTATACCTAGATCGTCCATCCAGGTGGTTGCTTTCTTGCTACGGAGCTCTGCTCCGTAGTCGGTACGAATTCTAGTGATCTTGAGGTCGAATTTGGTGTGGATCCAATTATAGTACCTCTATAAAGTACCGAGCCACTCGTCCTTTGTATGGACGGTGTAGACTGTAGTAAACCTCGTATAGTCGTCGGTAAAAGATATATAGTATCTTTCGCCTTTAAAGCCAATGGGGGTAATAGGTCCCACTAAATCCATGTGGACAAATTAAAATAGTCGTGTAGCTTATTTCTGGGGCGTTCTATTGTACCTTTTTCTGGCTTTAGATTGAGTGTAGGGCTTACAGTATTTATTACTAATGTTGTTAAACTTAATACTAAGTTTACTTAGGTGGCGTTTAAGGTTACTATAGTTAAGGTGGCTAAATTAGTGATGCTAAATAGGTAGGCTTTTGTTGTTTTTAATTATCTAGAGGATCGATTCTGATAAGTAGTTGCACTGCTAAATTAGGTAGAGTTGTTGAACTTTAGGTGCGTATCCTATCACCTCACTGTTGCATTTGAGTTTGTAAGTCTTGTTGTTAAAGAAGACGCCTATTTCCTTAAGTCGGCTTCCAGATAGTAGGTTTACTGGTAAATGTGGCATGTAAAGAATATTATATAGAGTAAGCATACTTCCGTGGCTTCTATTAGGTAGCGCGGTTTGTATAGAGATGGATCCTTTGCCTACTGATTGAGCTCTATAGGGACCAACTGTACCTAACAAGGTGTCGTTATTGACGTAGTTAAAAAGAAGTTCACGATTCTTATAGCAGTGAACGGTAGCGGCGGTATTATAGATGAAGTTATACCTACTTAGTTGGGCTTGTACTACTGCTGCTGCAAGCTCGCGTTATAGATTTGCTTCAGATTTAACTTAATTAGAGTATTTATTAAGCTGAATAGGTAGTCCGGTTGTCCTCTACTTCTTCCTTGCACAGATTCTATCGCTAATATTCTTTAGTGCGTTTTCTGGGTTTCTCTCCTAGCAGTTTTTTTTGTAGTGCGTAGTTCTGTTGTATTTTACGCAGTTAGGGTATTTGCACGTTTCTACCAGTGCAATTTTTCTCTTTGTGGAGGTTCCGTCGTTTAAATGTGCTACTAGTGTAGTAGAAGCCTCTTGATTAAGCTTACTATTAAAGATAATAAGTTCCTTGCCTAAGGCTTACGGGTTAGTATTTCCCTGCGTTTAACTTGTTTGTTTAGTTGTTTTAAACTAAGTATAGTTGGTAAAGTTAATTCCGTGCAGAAGGGCCGCTTAGGCAAGGAGTTTGTAGTTAATGGGTTGGTCTATTTTAATAAGGCGATTAAGGTTTGATGTAATATAGGAGACAAACTCCTCTACGTTCTTAAAGTCTTGAACGCGTTTAGTAAAGAAGGTGGCTATAATATTAGTAACAGCTGCCGGATTAAGATCCTTAAAGCGTTTTTTTAGGGCCTTCCATTTTTTAAGTGCCCTTCCGGCATTTGATATAAATGGCTTGTAGATATTGCTAACGTTTTGGTTGATAAAACTAGCTGCGTAAGCTAGCTGTTCCTTATGTTTCTCCCGTTCCTTTACTAGGTTAGCTGGTTTAATTTTTAGCTGTTTACTAGTAAAGCCTAAGTCCGCCCATTTCTTCTTAATCGACTTAAGTGTAGGAAGAGGCCGTGGTGGATCATTAAGGACCTACTCGATGTTTCTAGATTGGAAGTGGTTTTGTATATTAATACTAAACATTGGCCAGTCTTCCCGTCTAACGAGCCTTTAAATAGAGGCTTGGACGGTATGTTCGTCGCTTATATTAATGGGGCTTTATGTGGTAGGTGGTCTGTAGTAGGCAGTCTGTAGGCCTTATTAAGACAACGTTGTTAGATTGGTTTCCTTTATAAGAAGTGTTTGTAGTGTAGGTTTTAACTTAGTATGTTCCTTAGCTGGTGTAGGCAGTTCTAATAAGCTTCTTTTAATCCGATACTAATACGGTTATTATAAGGCTTTATTCTTGAAACTCTATCATTTTGTTTATAACGATAGTAAGGTTATTTACTGAATGAGAGGTCCTTCTAAGCCTCTAGTGCCACTGTCTGATAACGGACTGTATTAGGCTTATCCTTGGTAGGATCCTCTTGTGCATTTGGCGTAGAGTCCGTCGTTGGCAGCTACGTAGCCGCTTGTTGTAGCGTTGTAAGTTGGTTAAACGTTTAACGACTTTTTAACGCCTATATAGTAATGTTGCGACAGCAATTATTGTTAACAATAAAGTAATTAGATTTAGCTCGTTAGGCGCGAACCCAGGCTTATAACCTGTTGAATTGAGGTTATGGGGCTAAATCTCATTGTATTGCTTATTTTCTATATAGGTGGTTGAAGAGATTTCAAGGAACTTCAACCGGCGGTCGAAGTTCTCTGATTGGTCAGATTCCTGCCAAGAGGTTCTCCCCAAGTCTCATCACGTGATATCGTTGCGGGCTTGTTTTCCAACACCATTTCTAGGCCCCTGACTTCAAGGGAATGCTTGCTCAGGGCCAAAGTCAAGCACTATGTTAATTGGAAGTCTGTGCGCCGATTGTAGGTAAGGAAAACTCGTGTAAAGATTGATCTATAAAGAAAAGAGACTATTCATATATGGTGGATGAGTTACGGGTACCCCTGATCTATACCCTTTTATGGGAAGGTAACACAGCGCGATTGACACACTATTATGCCTCGCTCAGACACACCTCATATTTGCTCAGGCCTGCTCAGGCCTTCTCAGGTCTGCTCGGGTCTTATCAGGACGAACTCAGTCCTGCTCAGCCACAACTCACGCTGCTTAGTTATTGCTCACGTTATACCCCTGCGTTTTTCATGTCTAGGAACAGAAGTGGACGTTCTGTAAGGTCACTTTGTCCTTAAATATCTACCGCGATCGTAGTGTAATCGTCCAGTAGAATAACGGGACCGATATAGAGCGGACATACATCTAAGAGCCAATAATTTATTAAAATCTAGTTTGGAGTGGTAGAATATAGACATAGGAGCATTTGTAACCGACTACCGGTACTGTGCCGAGACACAAGACTGCAGCCTGGAAGGCTCCGAGACAACGTCAGCACTACCCTCGTATGTCTCGGATATGGTCAAAGATTGAGCCATAGACCCTACCAGGACTCTACACTTATGTATATATTCCACCTGATTTCCGTAGATTTAGAATTAAGTCACTCGGTCAATTCCCCCGCACTGCAAAGCTTACAATTAGAAGTCTCCGCCAGACCATGCACGCCGCCAAGTCATGCACACCCTCCAATATTTTTATATTTAAAAACCACCCTTTTAACAAAATGACCTAATATTTAGTTATATAAAGTTTTGCAAAAAATATAAAATATAAAAAAATATAAAAAATATGGCTACAGTAACGCCCGCAACGCCCACAGGGCATAGGAACACGCGTATAAGATGGAGGAGGCGATGTTGAAGGGCCTTATTGAAGCCGTTAAGAATGGATTTCGCGTAGATAGCTCTTACAAATCTGACGGTTGGAAAATTGCTCTTAATTGTACGCTTGTTGTTGCCCAGTAGCCTATTACTCTTAAACAAATTAAGAGTAAGTATGATAACCATAAGAAGGACTAGAAGATGTGGAAGGAGCTCTGCGGCCTCTCTAGCTAGGGGTGGGATAAAGATAAAGGCGTGCCCGTTGCTAGTAAGGAAGTTATGGAGGCCTACTTTAAGGCTAATCCTGCCGCTGAGAAGTTTTGTAATACACCGCCTGCCTTCCTAGATCTAATGTAGGAGCTATTTGACGGAGTCCTAGCAACAGGCAGTTATGTAAAGTTAATTAACGAAGCAATTGAGAGATCTATAGACCCCGAACTTCTCTCAGCGGCGGCCTCGCGGGTGTTAGGTTTGGTAGATGAGGAAGATAAGGAGGAGGCTGAGGAGACTGAGAAGGAAGTTAATAAGGCTTTTAAGTTAGAGTCAGCTCGAAGCTCTATTAAAGGCAGTCACTTAAGCTTACCTTTAGCTGAGCGTCCTAGTCCTTCTAGATCTTCCTTTACGCTGAGTTAACTTTCTTCACTAGCTATGCGGAAACGGGCTATTAAGCAAGCTACTAGAGCCACCGAATCTAGGGTAAAGCGCCAGTAAGGAAAACAACGAGTTGCAGAGGCACTGGAGGAGACGGTAGAAAAGGTGACGAGAGAAATAAGGGCTATAAGAGAGTTGATTGCCCAGAAGTCTCCTTAAGAGAAGGCCTCCGCAGAGCCTATCCACGAGTTTAGTGACCTAGATCCTGCAGAGCAGCTAGCTGTTTTACGAGCTTTTGAGACAGAGTCTACTGCTAGATTGTTTCTTATAACGGCTGGAGTTATAGAGCTTCGGTAAAGCTTAATTACGTAGGAGAGCAAGCTTTGGGTAAGATTTTGGGTAAGACTTTAGGTAAAATTAGAGTCGCTCTTTAGAGCTGTTGTATGTAGGCAATTAGTGGGTAATATAAGGAGGGAAACTATATAGATTTCTATTGTAAATACACCTAAATCTACTGTATATTCTTAAGAAATTGGCCTGCCAATTGCCTGGCAGTAACTCTCCCATATAAGCTTCGCGATCTTATCGCGTCTTTGGTTTATAACTACATTACCTTTTACCTTTGCAAGCCCTACGTCTTCCTTATCCTCTACCTTATCCTCCACCTCTAGATCGTTATCTAGATTATCTGGATTATTTATATTAATGAAGTTGTAAACCGCAGCTAAAGCGTACACTATATCCACCTACATACTTAAAGGGAGACTACGCCTACCGGCCTTAAAGTACCGGAAACGATTCTTAAAAACTCCTATAGTACGCTCTACCACATTCCTTAATTCCACGTGCCAAAGATTATAGAGCTCCTTTGCGTTCTATGGCCTTATATTTGCCTGTAATTGCTCGTAAAGATAATATCGTACACCGCGGTAGGGAGTTAAGGTTATAGGCGTATTAGAGTACCCGGTATCTGCAACGTAATATCTACTAGGTAAGGCTTTAAATCCTTTAGCTCTTGCTAAATTAAGGACTCTAGAGTTATAAGCAGAGCCTTCCCAACCAGCTAGAATATAAAGGAAGTTTATCTGGAAATTAACAACTATAAGAACGTTCTATAATAACCCTCCTTTTCTTCCACGCCATGGAGCTTGTTTTATATACCTACTAGTTATAGTAACTGGTAGATAAGTGCCGTTAAGAGCTCTAATGCAATCGGTAAAGAAAGGATATTGTTTGGGGTTATTAGCAATCTCTTCTAGAGTAAAATTCTTAGGAAGCCGAACGACTTCCTTATGCAATTTTAGAAGGCTAGGAAGGACTTTATACACAGCTCTATAAGACAGTAAATTAATACCAGAAGTTTAGCTAGCGGGTAAATACTCACTAGTGGATCGTTGTAGATAAGTACTAAGTTACCTTACTTAGTAATCTGTATGACAAATTATTGGAAAATATCATCAGGAATATTAATAGCTTCTCAGCCGCTAATAAAAGCTTTATATCCTTTAAGTTGCTATATAGTTGTAACCAATCGAGAAGCTTCCTAAACACCTCGGGCTTTATATAAGTTAGATTTATAAGTCATTGCTTATAGCCGTAGAGCAATTGCGATGTCCACTTTGTTCCTCGCTATATATTAGTATACTGAGTACGAACGCCCCCCAGAAGCAAGCTCGTCGCGATTATAAAGGTCAAAATAATAGAATTAGATAAGGCTTGCAAATGCGACAGCAGTATCGCGATTGGGGTGTGTGGAGTCGCCATCACAAAAAGTCGTTACTTTGGCGCGCATATAAGAGCTCTATATTGGTATGGAATATGGAATGGAGGCTTGAAGGCTATATATTGAAACGGTGCCAAGAACCTTATTTTAACTACTGTATATAGTATAGCTTGCAAATTTGACGCGCTTGCCGATATGGAGGAGCTCTATATTTAAAAGTCGTTATATTTACTAAACGACCACCTTATATTTATATTTAAGCTCCATTTCGGTTAAATATGGAGCCTCTATATTGAATATAAAGGTGCAACCAAACGACCCCTAAAGTATATTAAATCAAATTTTAAAAAAAGGTAATAAAACTTTATATTATTTATAATAAAATTATAATAAAATTATAGATAATAAATAAAAAAACCAAACATAGTTTTATTGTAAATTATAATTATAATTGTTCGTACTAACTTAATAGCACGAGTGAGTCGTATCCACGGGCACGAAATACATGTAGTATTGTATGCTTGTTTGGATGGTGACTGTTAATTGTATGAAGCAGACTACGTGGTCTATATACTGATGCACCTCCCCCCTAATTAGTCAGTGCTTTATAAGTGCACCAGACGCGTAAGCGAGTGGTTGGTGCACTAAACGCGTAAACGCGTACCTGGTGTACCGAACGCGTAAGCACGCGTTTGGTACAACAGGTGCTGTAATTATACACTGGCGGTACTTGAAAAATGAAACCACTTGTGTATAGCCTCTGTAATTGCTTTAATAGAACCATAAAATACAAAAGAAAATATATAGGAAATCTCCCGAGGTGCCGTCTAGGCTGCCTTCCAAACGGTGCCCTAAGCTGGCCGTAAGTTCTGCTTACAGTCCGTAGAATGAACCGTACGGCCTTTTGACGGGTAGTAGACGAGCCATAAGTTGGATTGTGAGGGCCGCTAAGGCGCTAGTGCTAAGCGAGCTAATGGCGATTTTCTATCCTGGGGATGGAAAATCGTGATTGGTCAATTTAACTACCCTGTAAAATTTGGCGGGTTATATAAGTCCACTAAGTTCCACCGTAGCTTTCCACTGTTTTCTACCTGTACCGTATAACGAGCCGTACGGCCTTCCAACGGGCCGCAGACGTACCGTAGGTACTCTATTAGTCCCGTTCTACCCATTCTATGACTTTTAGGTTAAGCCTATTTGTATTAATTAGGGTTTTAAGAGCTTAACACGGCTTTGCCTTAGTTATAGCGTCTACTGGGTTATCTCCGCTGCTAATCCATTTGACCTCCATAATCTCGCGCCGTTTGTAGGCCTGACGTAAGCATATAAGGTTGACCATGAGCCTCTTCTCTTGTATTATACCTAGTTTGACTAGGTAGTCGTAGAGGGACTTTAAATCGGTGCATAGAACTAGGGGTAACTGCTCTAGTTATAGAATCTTCTAGACCGTTGATTTAATTGCGGCTGCTATATTAAAGCTATAGGCTAGTGCATATAGCTCAGAAGCTAGTACACTGCGGGTTACTTGTTTGCACTTAATTGAAGACCAGTGCAGTATATTTGCGTCCTAATTGCGGTCCGTAAGTACAATCACAAAGCCGATTTATAATGATAGGTCTTTGTTATTAGCAAAGAAGGCGTCCGTAAATGCCATTACACTAAGGGAATTTAGGTCTAGTGGTATAAAAGTAAGTCCTCTTATTGCGTTGTCAATTTGCCATTGAATGCGCTTATTAAGCTGCTTAATATTTTCTTCTTGCGGATCTACTACCTGGGCCGCAAAGGATAAGTCGTAGGCAGATTCAGGTTGGCAGACTGTGGCTATATAGGCGCCTCTTGCACGCTGTGCAGCGTATTGGTCCTTTGTATTTACGGTCTTATAGGTCTCTCCGCGGGAACTGGTAAGGTCCATAGGCTTTGCTATAATGGGCTTTAGGTTTTAAGCTTGGCGTTCCTAAGTTAGCTTAATTAGGTTGCCCTTTTATATAATTAGGCCTCTATTAAACTTGATTGGATTCTGCTTAGTTAACTACTCTTATAGCTTTACCAAGAACTTAGCCTTTTGTAGTTTAGTTTCTTTAGCGTCCGTAAAGGTCTGGTCTGCTAGGAATAGGGTATCGTCTATTTGGAGTCCAATAATACCGAGGCCGTTTAATAGGCTGTATAGGAGGCAGGGGTTGTAGGTTAACTGTTCTATTTTAAGTTTACTAATGTGGTGTTGGTGGTATGTCTTAAACCAATGGTTTCCGGCTTTTGGTACTCCGTACAGAGGTTTTATAACCCGTAGGATTGTTCCTGGTTGTAGGTTGAGCTTGGGGGGTGGCTGTATAAAGATGTCCCTACTTAGGTAGGTATTAGACTGTATATAGGCTTGCGAGATATCCCGTAGGTAAAGAGCTACGGGTTTGCTTTGCTATAGTCTAGGTATAAGTGCAAGTATAATCCGTTGGCTGACTTATTAAATTATAGGCGATTGCGTAAGGACTAAGCCCTTCCCTTGGTTGTTGTAGGCTTATATAATAAGCCTTAATTTTTTAAAAGCTTTGTTAGTACCTAGGTGCTTAATTTCGTTAACAAAGCGTAAGTTAAATGTATGGACGCCTTGCAGAACATCTTTTTTTGTTATAACCGCAAAGACACCCTTTTTAAGTAGTCCGTTAATCTCTTTATGTTATGAGTCCGTAAAGGGGGTTTCCTGTACTAGAACTAATATATCCGCAGGCGGAGATTGCCTTATGGATATTCCTGCGGAGGTTAGGTGAGTCTCTGTTATAGTGTTTTTAGTTACGGGGTGCTTTTAGGGGCGTCCTTGACCGCGCTTTATGGTAGGTATAGCGGGTTTAGTGGGTTTCCGGAGGACTTCTAGGGTAGGTAAGGGTGCTTCTAGCTTGTTTGGTTTGGCGGTCGCTTCTGGTTTGTCTGGTTCAGCGGTTACCTCCAGTTTGTCTGGCTCGGTAGTTGCTTCTAGTTTATCTGGCTTGACGTCATAGGTGTCTTTAGGCTGAAAGTAGGGTTTTACGGACGTGCTCCTAAAGCTGGTTGGGCCGCTAGGAAGTTATATATAGTACGTCTCGTTTTCTACAGCTAGTAAACGGTAGGGTCTGGTCCACTTGCCACTTTCACGCCATATAAGGACTTTAGAGTTAAGCGGGAGGTCGTGTACTAGGGTTGTATTGGGTCCGTTACGGTGGTGCAGGGCGTTATTGATAGCTTATTTGGCCCGTAGCTTGACTATCTCGGCTATCGCCTTCTGTATTGCAGCTGCTCGTTCCGTAATAGACGGGGTAGGAGGATTTAGGTTACTTATCCTTAGGTAGGCTCCGTAGACTAAGAGGGTAGGTACTAGTTTATTTGGGCTAGTAGTGTTATTAACGGCTTTTACAGCCATTTGTAGAGTTAGTTTCTTTTAGATGTCCTTACACTCGTCTATAATAATCTAGTAAGCTCTCCGTAGGGCTGGGTGAGCTTGCTTAACAAGCCCGACGGACCAATGCGCCTTAACTGGAACGGCTTTTGTTGATATAGCTATAGCTGTAGCATACTGCTGGAATTCCTTGCTGATGAAGTTCCTACTGGCGTTGTGGGTGATATACTTAGGAGGTCTAATGTATATATTAATTTAGCAGGTCCGTAAAATATCCCAAGTGTGCTTTACGGATATATTTTGCAACTAATGGGTGGCTTGATAGCGGGTTGCCTTATTAATTATGTATAATACTGGGCTGCCGTTAATATACATAATGTCTACGTATACTAAATGGTTGAAGTTAAGATCCTTATAAAGGGTGAACTTAAATTGGCCTGGGGAACGTCCGTATTTCTGGTAGTAGGAGTAGTATTTAGTTAGGTGATTAACTGCCTTTCTGTTAACGTTGTTGTGTCTAGAGCGTTTAAGGACTCTATATAGCTTTTCGGCTAACAGGTGGCCAAAATAATAATGCAAATGGTGGATCTCTGTACTGGTAAGGTAGCACAGGTTATAGTCGAAAGATTCCTAAATATAGGTCCGTAAAGTCTCTCCCTATATAAGGAACGGGTGTCCAAATTGTCATGTAATTGGTAGGGTAACATGCTTGCTTCTTAGGGCAGTTGCGGGGCCGATTAAGGTGTCTGTAATATTATTGTAGTAAACCTATAACCTGTCTATGTCCGCAAGGCAAAGTAAGAAAGGGGTATCTGCTTTTACTATGTGGAAGTTAACTAGGCTAATTGGGGTCTTAACTGCAACTGATCTAATTAATGCAGTTAAGCCAATACCGAATTAGACGTTTACGGCCCTAGTTTGCATAGTGTTAATGTCCGTATTATTATTTGCGGTGGTCCTATATGTAAGGTATTGTCCGTAACCTGTAGTAGACTTCTTGGAGGCGCCTGTATTAATTATAACACCGTAGAATTCCTTGGGGGTATAGCGTTCTGTGGTAATATATGTAAATGGGTCCTGCTTATGATCTATAACGTCCGTAACGGGGGTGCTTGCGGAATGGTTTTTAGGCGCAACTGAGTGTATAAAGGAATGGTCGGCTAATACGGTCGTAATATTAAAGGCTTGGCTGTCCGTAAAAGGTCTAAAAGTAGTTAGGAACGTCTCTGAGGTCTCCTATTCCTGGTTGTCTAGGTTAAAGTTAATTATAAGGGCTTCTATTAACTTATTAGGGGGCTCCTCTTCTTCCTCTCCTTTGTATTTTAAGATAAACTGGCTAATCCGTTTATTAAATCTCTTCTTAGACCTGTTACGTTCTTCCTAGGTATGCCTTGTAGACCAACATCCTTTCTTACCACACATAAAGCATTTCTGGCTTGTTCGTCTGCGGGGGTATGCTTTTATATGGGAGTTGCTGCGGGGGTTACGGGTGGGACTTAGTTGGTATGGGTGCTGCTGGCGGTAACGGTGGTCCGTAAAGTAGATATCTGAGTCTGTCTGCGGATATTGAATATTTATAGTAAAGGCTTAAGTACTGCCTGGTGGGTTTAAGACTTTGTATGTTATAATAGAGGAGCGTAGGTTATTAATAAGGCCAGCTAAGGTGTCTGTAGGCTTGTAATAGGTGTACTTACAGGGCTCTACTTCCTGGCAAGCCGTAATAAGTTTATTGTGTAGGAAGTCGTCTGTTCGAAGCTTGGTGTTAAGGCCGTGCTGTAGGTGCTAGAGGTCTTTAATAAGGATTTATAGACACTCTATAGTCAATTTTTTAGTGTTCTTATTGATTATGGTTTATAGCTTAGTCGCATTCTATTAGGTAAGGATATTACGCCTATATTCTGGTCCTTTAAAGTAGTTGCGGGTAGCTTCGTATAGCTTATTAAAGGGGACACTAAGGGGGTTGCTTTTGAGGTTGGTGTAGTAGTGGTTAAGTGCTAGGCCGCGCAGTATGGTAGAGTAGGCTTGGCTAAACTCTTGTTTAGGAATGTTAGCCTTCTGGCAGAGGTCTGTAAAGATAGTTAGTTTGAAGTTAAAGTTGTCGTTTTTACCGCTATACTTGGATTTGTCGGTGTAGAGCTTGGCTAGGTTGGCCAGTTCCTTGCCATAGGTCTTTGCTTGGATGGTTTGCGGATCTGTGACTTAAATAACGGAAGGGGTTTGGTCCATATTTTGGTTTATAGGGGTATTGCGTTCCATAATTTGGGTTACGGGGGTATTACGGTCCGTAACTTAAGTACTAGGTATGCTTTAGCCCGTAAAATTAATTCTAAAACTGCTTGGGTTTGTAGGACGAATTTAGTTAAGAGGGTTAGGTATAAGGCCAGCGATTATATTAAGTTTAAAAGAAGTAAAGAGTTCCTTAGTTTCTTGGAACTGGTTTAGGATTTCCTCCTTAGTTTATTCCGTTTGGTCCTTTTTATGTATAGTGTTGTATAAGGACTGTGCAATAGTAACTTGTTTATTCCTTTTAACCCATACACCTTGGTTACGTAAATGGGTTCGTAGTTTGCGGATGGTAGTAGGGTTATAGGCTTTAAAAATAGCTTCCGTAAAGTCCGTAAAGTCTTCCTAGTATTGCTCCCATAGGTTGTTATTTATAAGCTTAAAGTGTTTGTATTTAAGGATTTTAAAACTGATGTAGTTGTTAACGTTGTTTATAGACGTAACATTAACTCCTTGTCTCTACTTCTTTTGACCTTCGCTGACTTGCTTGCTGATATCTGCTATACTGTATAGTGTAGTGCGTAGCGGGCGGAAGAGTTCTTGTGGGGGTCCATAAAATCGGTTTACGGGCCGTAAGGGTTTGTAGGAGGGTAAGGGGTTTCCGCAAAAGGTCCGAAGAGGTTTAAGGTTTAAGGGGGTTGAGGATAGGGGTTCTGTATAGGTCTGTATTCGCGTCTATAACTTCTAGTAAACCGTACTAAGACTTAAATAAGTATACAGAGTTGGAGATAAGTCCGTAATCCCTAACTTCTGACCTTCCAGCAGGTCATACTAGGAGTCTGAACGGGTGGTCGCTGTTGTGTATATCGCTCGGGGGGAGGTATCGAGTGATTGCTGATCTATGCGCGCTTACTAATCAGTGTTCGTACTAACTTAATAGCACGAGTGAGTCGTATCCACGGGCACGAAATACATGTAGTATTATATGCTTGTTTGGATGGTAACTGTTAATTGTATAAAGCAGACTACATGGTCTATATACTGATGCACCTCCCCCCTGATTAGTTAGTGCTTCATAAGTGCACCAGACGCGTAAGCGAGTGGTTGGTGCACTGAACGCGTAAACGCGTACCTGGTGTACCGAACGCGTAAGCACGCGTTTGGTACAACAGGTGCTGTAATTATACAATAATATATTATATTAAAAATATTTTTTGTAATATTAAAGTAATATTTATAATTTAAATATAGAAATATATATTTTTTATTAAATATTAATTTAAATATTTTAATTATATATTATTATTGGCCGTTAAAATCGGACTCTGCACCTGTATATGGTGACGGCTATAAACCTAGTCTTTGAAGTTTAGATCTAAAGCTAACGCAAAGACGTTATATAGCGTGCGGACAGGACCTAGTGGTGGTTATAGGCGTTAAGGGCGGTGGTAAGAAATTTTTGGATAGTGAGATCTTGAAAACCACTACTGTTGGCTCTCTATAATACAATAACTACTACACTATTCTATCTAGGGCACCTATACAATCCAACATAGATAAGCAGTTTTTAATAACATCCCTAAAAACCCTAATAAAAAGCATTAATAACCTTATATTAATAAACAGATAAGCGTAAATAAACGAATAAGCAAATATACGTGTGACAGTGCTAGAGCGCGTTACCTGCCAAATTCTACCATGCTGCTGCCATATTCTGCTAACCTACGATTGGCTCGCTTACCGCTAGCGCCTTAGCGGCTGCCCCTTTATATATGTTTACTATGGTCCTTACGACCCCCTTCTTTTCTTCTCCTTAGCTTAGTATCTTTATTAAATAGCAATCCACAAGCTTCGGTTCAGGGGCATTTATGCGAGCTGTTACATTATACTAAGCTCTCTATATACTGCCTAGGAAGGCCTTAATAATATCCCCACATCTTAAAAGAAACTTTGTCTGCAACGACACGTTAACGCGCTATACTTAGACACTAGAACAACTTTATACTGCCTAGAAAGGCCTTAATAATATCCCACTTTATAAGCTAGGCAGGACTGGACCTATACCCCTAGAATTAAAACTAAAGCGTATAAAACCGACGAACCCTAGGAGGCTAATAATAGCACCTAAAGCAAGCTCATCTAAAAGACCTGCCTCTACCTGAGAGGAACACGAGATCTAATTAGGATTAGAAATTGAAGATAATAACAACATTATAGATATACGCGAACAGATTCGCGCCCTTACGGCTAATTAGAAGGTTAATTGTCTTTAAGCCTAAAGTATATAAGAGACTCTAAAGGAGATCCTAGAAAGCCTTGCTGCTTTATAAAGTAGCCTAGCCTCCCCTTTATAAAGCCTTAGTTAACCCATTTGCTCGACCAAATGTGATATACTAGGAAGTATGGATATAATAATAAAGTAATTAAAATCCATTAAGCTTCCTGACCCTTAACTACTATCCAATAGAATAGACCCTACCTTTAAGAACTGGAGGATCTAAGTATAAGGAAAACTCCAAATTAACTATAACCATTTCCCCTCTAAAGAGGCCAAAATGCTCTACCTTTTTGGCCAAACTATAGGGGACGCCTAACGTCACCTTTAAGCCAAGTTTAAAGATGACTCTCCTGTCCAATTTATATCTGTTAATAAGATGCTGTAGCACTTAGCGGCTATTTATATTAACCTAAATAAAGTACGGGACGCTTAGTATGACTACAACCGCCTAATAATAAAGCCAAACCAACCCTTTACTGAATTCCAGACTTAATTCTTATACCTTATAGGAGAAGGCCAGGTCCCTCTTAAAAACTACTAATTAGACCTTTACAACAAACTAACAATTAGGCTATAAAAGAAGATTGCTATAACTTTAGACAACCTGCCGACCTATAAAAGACTTACAGCTTGTTGCCTATTATTGGACTTAGAGCTAAAGCGGATTAACGCCCGCCTAGATTAGTAGAAGTAACCCTATAGCAATTAAAGCTCACCCGCCACCCCTACGGGAGCTGGAGTAGGAAGACCAGCTATGACCACTACTATACTAAAAGCGGTCACAACTACGCACTGGCAAGCCTCGCCCAACTAGCTACGTACCACAACCTTAACTAGTACTCGTTGCAATACCCTAATTAACCCTGCCACAGCCACTTGCTATAACTGCGATAAAGAGGGTTACTTTACCTTATTTTACCCAGAACTAAAGGATATTAAGGAGATAGAGAAAGGAGAAACGTCTAACGAGTTAGGAAAAGAAGAACCCTAGGGAAAAACTCCCCCCTAGGGTATCCTATTAATCTTAAAGAGATTAATCTAAGTTAGTTAATAGGTGGAAAATACTTTATAGTTCCATATATAGTATCTTAAAATAGATATGGAGTTAACTTAACTGCCCTTATTAACACTAAAGCAAATGGCTTTGCCTTTATAAATACTGCCTATATAATTAACGTTGCCAAGTTTCTAAATATAAAAGCCACCCTACTAGAGAAGCCTATCTAGGTAAAAGGCTATAATGGCTAAGCTAGTAAGCCGGTTACCTATGTCCTAAAGTTATATATCTCCCTTAATAGACAACATTAATACGGTATCCCCTTCTATATCTTAGACCTAGGGTCCCACAATATAATCCTTAGCCGAAAATAGATGTTCTACTTTAATATTTGGCTGAATGTATAACAAAGATAGTTCGTCTAGCTGGAGAATAGGCCGAAATTACCCTCCTTTATTAGAGAAATCTGAACCAACTATAAGACACTAGCCGTAAAGTCTAACCCTATATACTAGTAGGATGTCTGGGCCCGTGACCTAGCCTTTGCCTAAGAAGACGCCCGCTATAAAGCTAGAAAGAACTCTATACTAATAAAGATACTCTCCCAAAGCGCTATATTTAAGGAGGACTCTACCTATGGAAGCAGGACAGATAGTAGTATAGACAATGTCTAAATCGCGCAGATCTAACTGGTGTAGAAAAGAACGTACCAATAAGATATAAGGGATAACCTTTAAAAGATATAATAGGAGTTAAAAGGAGTAACAACAACGCTAATACCCCAGAGGGCCCTAAGGTCATATATGCCCCTAGTATTATATAACCCCCCTATAGTAGACATTGCCGTAATTAGCGCTATAGCATTTTACTTTAATATATACCAGAAGGATAATAAGGTCTTTACAACAAGCCTATATAAGATTAACCGGATTATTAATAAGAGGGAAGAAAAGCTAATTAAGGAAACTAACAAGGAACTGGTTAAATGTCTCCTTTCTATTATCTATACCAAGTATAAGGACGCATTCTTAAGGGTAGCTTTGGACAAGTTACCCCCTTACCAGACGTATAATTATAAGATTTAATTGGAAGCCAATAACTCACTAGGCTATAGCCCCCTCTACCAATAATTAATAGATAAGCTAAAAGTAACAAAGTAGTACTTAATTAATAACCTTAATAAAGGGTTTATTAAGCCAAGTTAAGCCCCTTTTGCTTCCCCTATCCTATTTATAAAAAAGCCTAGTAGAGGCCTTTGTTTTTATATTAACTATCAGAAGCTAAATGCTATTACTTAAAAGGATTGGTATCCTATTCCTTTAATTAACAAAACCCTTGCACGTGTAAGCCGGGTAAAGATCTTTACTAAACTTAATATCCGCCAAGCTTTCTACTAAATTAGGATAAACCCTGTATCTAAAGATTTAATAATGTTCCGTACCCGTTACAGGTCCTATAAATGCAAAGTTCTTCCTTTTAGACTAATAAACGGACCGGCTATATACTAAAGGTATATAAATGACGTTCTTTTTAATTACCTTAACGAATTCTACATGGCATACCTAGATGACATTCTTATATACTTAGATAACAAACTTAAGCACCAAGTTTATATTAAGAAGGTCCTAGAGAGATTACGGAACGTGGGCTTATAAGTTAATATCAAGAAATATAAATTTAGGGTAAAACGTATAAAGTACCTCAGGTTTATAGTAAGTATAGATAGGATTAAAGTCAACCCTAAGAAGGTTAACGCAATCCGCAACTAGCAGCCCCCTTATACTATAAAGGGTATCTAGTCCTTCCTAAGTTTTTATAATTTCTACTGCCGATTTATCCGTAACTATGGAGTAGTGGCAACGCCTTTTATATAACTTACCCGGAAAGACATGCCTTTTATCTTTAATAATAACTATATAGAAGCCTTTAGAGAGTTAAAAGATCGGCTTATCTCTTCTCTAATCCTTTATTACTATAACCTAGACCTTAAATTAATGTTAGAGACAGACGCTTCTAACAAAGTTATAGCGGGAATCCTATTACAGTTATATCTAGACGGTAAATAGTACCCTATCGCTTTCTTTTTAAAAATAATGGACCCAGCTAAGTGTAACTATAAGGTACATAATAAAGAAATGCTAGCTATTATCTAATTATTGTCCTAATAGCGCGCAGAGCTTAAAGGCACGAACTCCTGGATTAAGATATATACGGATTATAAAGCCCTAGAGTACTTTATAACTATAAAGCAGCTTACCAAATAATAAGCCCACTGGGCCAAAATACTCTTTAAATTCTTCTTTATAATTATATATCGTTCTGGCAAGTAAAATACTAAAGCTAATACACTAACCTAAAGGGAATAAGACGTAGAACCCTAGGATAAGCTAAAGACCCAATACTAGACGCGCGCCCTCCTCTATCCCAAATAGCTTAACCCGTAAATTTTTAAAGAACTAGACTCTAAACGGAATAAGCTAGCACCCTTAAAGGGAGCAGTCTTAGATAAATTAATAGGGCTAGTTAACCACATCCTAACTATAAACCGCACAGCTAACTCCCTAAAGGCCCTCCGCAACTAAGCTGCAAAGAAGGACCCTAATTTGGAAATAGAAGAAGGACTGCTTCTATACTAAGAACGGCTTATAGTTCCAAATATTAACAACCTACAGATAGAGTTAATCCGCGAAGCCTACTGTTAAGTCTCTATAGTATACCCTAGTTGTAATAAGACCCATTAACTACTAGCGCCCCGTTACTACTGGCGAGGACTTCTATCTAATATGGATTAATTTGTTAGAAACTGCCACGCCTATAAACGCGCAAATGCCCCTAGGGATCGAACTCCTAGGTGGCTATAACCGCTGCTAGTTCCAGAACGCCCTTAGCAACATATCACTATGGACTTTAAGTTATTTCTAAAGGACGCCTACGGCCACGATGCAGCCTTTGTAGTGGTTAACCGACTATATAAGCAATCTATCTCCCTCCCTTGTTTTAAGACTATAACTGCAAAGGATATGGCCCGCCTCTACGTTAACAACATCTATCAATTCTACGGTGCCCCTAAATTAATTGTCTTTAACCATGGCCCCTAGTTTATATTGGATTTCTGGAATAAACTCTGCTATATCCTTGGGATTAAGATTAAGCTCTCTACTATATTCCACCCTTAGACTGACGGCTAAACCGAGATTATAAACCAGTACCTCAACCAGCAACTACGGCCCTTTATAGACTACTATTAGGATAACTGGTCGGAATTACTACCTATAATGGACTACGCGCAGCTTATACTCCCCTATAACAGTATAGAGATGTCCCCATTTAAACTGCTCTACGGGTATACACCATAAACGTCCTTTAATTGGGATAGGCCTATGGAACCCACTACGGCCCGCAAATGCCTTAGCTATAAAGGGGCCTAGGCATTTGCTAAGAGAATACATAGAGCCTAGGAGACTGCTTAAATAATTATAAGAAAGGTATAAGAAAAAAAGGAGTCTGATATAAACCAATATTATCGCGAGGAAGACTTCCAAGTAGGAGATAAGGTATAGGTGTTAATAAAGAACTAAAAAACCCAGAGGCCGAGCCATAAGTTAGACCACTAAATGGCTGGCCCATACGAGACTCTTTAAAAGGTAGGACACTTTTTTAAGGTTAAGCTACCAGAGTTAATAAGGATCCACCCCGTCTTCTCTCCGGACCGGCTATAAAAGGCTGCGGATAATCCACTACCTGGATAGTATAACGACCCCCTACCACTAATCCAGATTGCTAAGGACGAAGAATGGGAAGTTAAAGAAATCCTAGTAGTAAAAAAGGTCCGTAATATCTTAAAATATCATGCAAGCTAGGTAGGCCATGACGACGACCTAGAGTGGTACCCTACATCTAATTTTAAGTACTCCCCCTATAAGCTACGGGACTTCCACCTAGCCTACTCTAACCTCCCTGGACTACCACGTAAATTAGACAACTGGATTAAATGCTAGAAAGAAGGGTTAGATAATTACAATAATTTAGACAATAATAGGGAGCTTAGACAACGCCTAAGGGTAGGCTTTTTCAGGAGGGGGGGGTGATGTAATAGTGCTAGAGCGCGTTACCTGCCAAATTCTGCCATGCTGCTGCCATATTCTGCCAACCTACGATTGGCTCGCTTACCGCTAGCGCCTTGGCGGCTGCCCCTTTATATATGTTTACTATAGTCCTTGTAACCCTCTTCTTTTCTTCTCCTTAGCTTAGTATCTTCATTAGATAGCAATCCACAAGCTTCGGTTTAGGGGCATTTATGCAAGCCGTCACAATACGGCCCCTTTTAACCCCTAGGGCGATCGCCTATAGAGCATACGGTTACTTACTATTTATAAGTACTAAATACCTAGCAGCCTAGATTGCGACCTACGGTTTTCCTTATCTCCTTTTAACGGAGTGGTGACCCTTAAAAAGGGCCTAGCTAGGGCCTAGGCACAAAAGATACCCAACACACAATATCCCGCTGTTAGTATTACGGTAATTAGAATGGATAAATCCCCCTTACGCCTTTAATAGGCCTTAAAGGGGGGGAGGCAAGGCGTATATAGCAATGGTTAATAAGAGAGATAGTATACAGGGGGTGGTTAAGATATAGGACATAACTATAAGCATATGGCAATCAATTAGCAAGGCCTAGCTAGGGCGTAGTAAACCCTAGCTCTAGATAAGCTAAAGAAGGAAGTAGTGGTTCCTAAGGAGTTTAAAACATCTAAGGAGGAGGACGTAGCTGTAGGCCTATAGGGCCGCGGCTACGTGCAGGCATAGCAATTTGGGGTTTTTTATCCTACTGAGGTAGCTCATAGGGTTTTTCCTTCCCCCCTAATAACAAGGGTTTTTTCCCGTTAATATTACTTTTCCCTTGTGTACGGAGTAGTCTGCGTGGGCCTAGATAGGATCCGTATTAGACATTAATTAAAGAATCTACTACTACTACTATATATTATTATTATTCATTACTTAACGTCCAATTTGGATCCCTATTAGGCCTATGTAGACTACTCCTTATTTATATATAGGGAGAAAACTCTACTTAAGAAAACCCTATAATCTATCTCCTTGCCTTTTAGGACTTGCCTACTTAGCGCCTATAAGTCGCCTATAGTGCTCTACTACCTTACTTTTTAACCTCCTTAGGAACTACTGCTGCCGTAACAAGCTTACGGACGCGCTAGTATTATAAACTTTACTTTACTACTGTAGAGTTATTAGGGGGCGCCTATTACTCGCCCCTTTGCCTTTTATTACTATTTCCTTTATAACCCGAAACTGGTTTAGTATATTTTAGCTAATAAGCCACTAGGTAACCGCCTTAAGGCCTTTTTATATTAAGAGTAGTATATTATAGTTCTCTATACTAGCTGCTAAGAGTATTACTTCTTAATTAGTGCGTAAGGGGCATAATAGTATTATATATTTTGGTATCTATCTTAGCCAGCTATATTTATATCTTAGGCTACCTACTAAAATACCTACCTAGTAGAGCCAATCTTTTAGTCCTATTATTCCTATTCTTAGAAGTGTTACTATTATATTTTCTACCTTTATTAGGCCTTTTTAGAGCCCTTAAGTATTTACTCCCTATAGCATTAACCATGCTATAGCTTGGGTTCCTCCTGCCTAAGTTAACCTCTATACCTTTAACTCCTATATACCTCTCTAGCGTTGGTCCAACCAGTATTATATTACGGTAGATGGTTTCCTAGCATTCTTTTATACTCTACTTTAGCTCCTTTTTTTCTCTTACTATTATCTTTACTAGCCTCTTACGCGTCTCCCTTTCTCCTCTATATAGGCCTAGGCCCTAATACAGCACTATTCTTCTTCTACTTTTTTTTTACCTGTTTCTCTAATATATCTTCCCTACTTTGGGGTTATTAGTTTATTCTCCTATAGGGCACCCTAGAGTCCCTCTATAGGTTATTTAGGCGTATCTTAATATACTTTATAATATTAGAGTTGCGATTATTTTGCGCCCTTTATATTGCAGTGGCTTTAATATATAGTTATAGGGGGGGAATATTAGCTTCCTTCTTAAGTAGTACTATAGCCGTTCGCTTATACCCGCCTATAATGCTCTAGAGGCAGGCTAATTAGACCTTTTAGAGTGGTTTAAGGAGTAATTTAGGGGGGCCTTTCTCAGTTTCTCCAATGGCCTAAATACTGGATTTATATGTTATAGTTGGCCAGACAACTGCTATATATAGTAGGCGTGACCTCTAGAAGTATGGACCCTATATAGAATTGACGATCCTAGATAATGCGATATACTATGCTTGGCCCTTATAGGCTACTTACGCCGTATATACGCTTTACTAGAGCTTACTGTCTACCCATACTCCTAATACCCTTAGGCCCTAAACTAGTAGTAGACGAGCCAATAGTAGGCGATCTAATAGTAAGAAACAGTACCAGATAGTATGCGACAATATAACAGGTGGCAGAATTTGGCAAAATGCCCAGAAAGTAGCAGGTGACGCGCTCCAGCACCGTCACAGATTGGTTGCGTTTTCTTATAAAATGGATTAGCTGGTATTTCTCTAATAAGAATTAGACTCTATATTATCTTGCCCATTCTATATAGGTATTATAGGCTTTCTCTAGTGTTCTATAATTCTCTGCAGCTATTGGCCTATATATAATTAGGTTTGTGTCGTTAATAAAGCCTATCCCCTAGGTCGCCCCTTCCTTAAAGGAGTTAAGTAGGTTACTTATAAAGAAAAGGAAGAGTATAGGTAAAAGGGGTAATCCTTACAGTATTCCTATTGCAACTATAATAGGGGGGCTCTGGTATCTGCTAAAGATTAGTAATATTTCTTTCTGGCCTATAAGTATACCCCCTATATAGTCACCTTATTTTTTTTTACCTATCCTTCCTTCCTTACATCCTCCCTACTAGGGAGGCACCAGAGCAGTAGCTAGTAGAGGACCGTCGCCAGAACTAAACAACCGTCGCCAGAACTAGACGACCGTACCAGAACCAGACGACGACCATTCAAACAACCAGCCAGCGAACACTACGAACGATTCAATTAATCAATCGATCGAATTGAACCAGAGCTTTAATATCGGCCCGTCACCAAATCAGAGCCTTTGATCGGGCCGACTCCTCTCCCAAATTAAATCTGACACTAACACAGGCAGGTAGGTAGATAAGTAGGCAGATAGACAGGTAGGTAGGTAGGTAAGCAGGCAGGTAGGCAGGCAGGCAGGTAGGTAGGTAGGTAGGTAGGTAGGTAGACAGGTAGGTAGGCAGGCAGGTAGGCAGGTAGGTAGATAGGTTAGTTAGTAGGTAGGCAGGTAGAAGAGAACCGTCGCTATATTATATTAAATTATCTAAAATAATATAATTTATTTTGCACCAACCGCGCAGACTAAGTAAATACTATTAAGTGTATGGGATAAGTAATAACCGCGCGGGAAGAGTAAGATATATAGAATGCGCAAGAAGGGCATTATATATTAATTGCGTATTAAGTGCAAAAAAAGCTTAATGGGGTGGGGGTACTACTTGCCTAGGTGGCTGCAAATGCGCAATTAGCTGCACTACGTTGTTGAATGCGGCACTGTGCCTGTGAAGGCTCAGTCAAAAGAACAGAATCTATTGGTAGCCAGTGAACGAGAATTCCAAGACGAGGACTAAGAGAAGGTCGAGGAAAGGACACGTCTATATACATGGCGCCAAGGGTCTAGGCGAGCCCCTGACTAGGGTCTGTAACAGTGCCGTAACAGTGCCGCACCTTAGTCGATACCATACGCTACACGTTACAGTGCGCGAAATGCGCATTTGGCCGCCAAATGCTGCCAAATGCTGCAAAAATGCTAGTAAATTTTTTCCTAACGAATACAGTTATTATAAGGCTTTATTCTTAAAACTTTGCTATTTTATAATAATAATAGTAAGGTTATCGGCCGTTGAAATCGGACTCTGCACCTGTACGTGGTGACGGCTACGAACCTGGTCTTTGAAGTTCAGATCCAGAGCCAACGCAGAGACGTCGTACAGCGTGCGGACAGGACCTGGTGGTGGTTGTGGGCGTTAAGGGCGGTGGTGAGAAATTTTTAGATGGTGAGATCTTGAAAACTGCTACTGTTGGCCCTCTATAATACGACGACTACTACACTGTTCTATCCAGGGCACCTATATAATCCAATATGGATAAGCAGTTTTTAATAACATCCCTAAAAACCCTGATGGAAAGCATTAATAACCTTATATTAATAAACAGACAAGTATAAATAAACAAATAAGCAAATATACGGCCCCTTCTAACCCCTAGGGTGATTGCCCGTAGAGCATGCGGTTACTTGCCGTTTATAAGTACTAAATACCTAGCAGCCTGGATTGCAACCTACGGTTTTCCTTATCTCCTTTTAACGGAGTGGTGACCCTTAGAAAGGGCCTAGCTGAGGCCTAGGCATAAAAGATACCCAACATATAATATCCCACTGTTAGTATTATAGTAATTAGAATGGATGAATCCCCCTTACGCCTTTAATAGGCCTTAGGGGGGGGGAGGCAAGGCGTATATAGCAATAGTTAATAAGAGAGATAGTATATAGGGGGTGGTTAAGATACGGGACACAACTATAAGTATACGGCAATTAATTAGCAAGGCCTAGCTGGGGCATAGTAAACCCTAGCTCTGGATAAGCTAGAGAAGGAAGCAGTAGTTCCTAAGGAGTTTAAAACATCTAAGGAGGAGGATATAGCTGTAGGCCCGTGGGGCTGCGGCTACGTGCAGGCATGGCAATTTGGGGTTTTTTATCCTATTAAGGTGGCTTATAGGGTTTTTCCTTCCCCCCTAATAGCAAGGGTTTTTTCCCATTAATATTACTTTTCCCTTATATACGGAGTAGTCTGCGTGGGCCTAGATAGGATCTGTATTAGACATTAATCAAAGAATCTACTATTAGTAAGGTTATCTATTAAATAAGAGGTCCTCCTAAGCCTCTAGTGCCGCTATTTAATTATAAACTATATTAGGCTTATCCTTAATAGGATCCTCTTATTATATTCGGTATAGAGTTTATTATTAGCAGCTACGTAGCCGCTTACTGTAGGTTTTTTGGCGTTATAAGTTAGTTAAACATTTAATGACTTTTAACGCCCGTATAGTAATATTGCGATAGTAATTATTGTTCATAATAAAGTAATTAGATTTAGCTTAATAGGCGCAAACCCAGGCTTATAACCTATTGGAATGTAGGTTATAGGGCTAAAACTCTATGTATTGCTTATTTTCTATATAAGTGGTTGAAGTTGTCTGATTGATCAGATTCCTGCCAAGACATTTCTCCCACAAGTCTCATCACGTGATATCGTTGCGGGCTTGTTTTCCAACATTATTTGCCTGCTTCTGCAGCAGAAAGCGCTAGCCTCCTTGCGGTGGAGACAAAGTTCTAATAGTTCATGCAAGGGAAACGGCGCGAAAGCGACCAACAACCCTATGTTGATTGGAAGAGATGGTGCTGTGGGTTCGACTAGCATAAGGTGTCCTGCAGCTCCATTGAAGAACGAGCGGCAAACGAAGAGCGTAATTGCTTGGCGTTTCATCGCCAAGGCTACAACGGACCGACGGCGGTTGTTTCCGACTTGGGGGGGCTGCTGCTAAGGAAGAGGCTAAGTTTCAGCCCTACCCCGCCTGCAACTGGCGGTCGATCCGTTCCTCCCGAAACGCCTCTTAAATACCCTCTCGGCAGCGGCAGATTCCAGAACACCCCTGACAACATGGCTGGGCCAACGCATATGCTAGACTTCCTTATGGGTGTGCGAATGGAAAGGCATAGACAAGAACAAACTCTCGGCCGCTCTTTCACAAAAGCCACTTCACCGAAAGGCTCCCGCTCCAATGAATCTAGACTCGGATTGAGGCGAGCTATTCCCTTGCACAGATGACTGGGTCCACAAATTGGGGCCCGAGCTTAGCCAATCAGAGCTCTCGTTTACGGGCGGTCGGAATTCTGCCCGGAACTTTCAACATCGTCGGAGATAGAGCAAACTTCATAACTCAAATATCACCACTTATGGTGCGAAACAAGGCTTCCAACGGTGAGGACTTTGTCCCACCGACTCAACATCCTAAGCCGCAGAAAGGAACGAAGATAAAAGCGCCCCCGGAGCCCAAACCTGTTCCTAAATTCAACGACTACTATTTTGGTGGTTGCGTGTGAGCCACCAACTTGTGCACACCATCGGTGTAAGGATATGCCTAGAATCCGCTCGAGAAAATGACGCATGTTCTGTCAGAGTAAAGAGGCTGCTTCTAGACAATGAGGGATGGCTTGAGTAGCACATTGGTGGGCGTGGTAAGACGGCAAAGAACCAAGTGGATCCACCACATCGTCGGCCATGAGCAAGAAAGGCGCCGGGGAGGTGCGGGCGGGGCTTGGCAATTTATTGCCAAGAATTCGAAGCCTTTATTCAGTTAATGGAGAGATCAGACAGGATTCGTTCGGCCAGCACTGTGATAGCTCCGTGAGACTCTCCTACTGCCGCTATATGAATTTCCTTGACATTGGTGCGTCTGCCAAGGCTGTGCCGGGGCTCAACGCGCCGGTTGTTGCGTGCGGGGGGTGGGCCGTTCATGGTGGAAGCTGCTGGATTGTGCTAATGCACCGGAGAGAGTGGCAGATGGCGCGAGGAAATGCCTCCCCCGATAGGTGAGTGAGCCCTATGCAGCTTAATGTCACTCGTAAGGTTGCAGGCATCGGTGTAGGTTCACTAAATACCGGAACATTCCCCGCTTACACACTTGCATTCATAAGTGGCTCTACGGCCATTCAACATTTTTGCTTTTTGCCCCGAGCTGACTGATGCCGTGCCAGCGCCAAGTAAAGAGTCCAAGAGATGGTCCATTGAACTCTCAAGGATCTAACTCCCTCCTCATTGTGGCTGGCTGGCCTTCCAGCACAATCCTGGCGAAAGAGAGCCAGCCAGCGAGGGGGATTAATCAGGACTAATGCAATGCAGATTCGTTACCGGATGCGGATGAGAAACGGTACAAAATGGCTGGCTGAGCGAGGGGAGAACGCGAAAAGAGACACGATCTGCATCCCCCGCACATCTCGACCAGGATCAAAATTGAGGGCTGGCTACATTTTGGCCAGGATTGCGAGAATCTTGATTCGCTTGATATACGCCCGTTCTATATCCAACCGGAGGAGTGTGCCATCAACGACGGCCGGACGGGGCTCTTCAGGCTATTTGCATGTGGATGAGATGAGTTCAGGGAGAGGAATCGTCACGGTGCTTGAGGAACGGAAATAAGGCACAAAGATCGTGATTATGATTCGTGATTTCTCCTCTCCAATACCATTGCGAAACGGGTATGCTACTTTCTGTTGAAGAACGTACGTACCATCCCCAAATTTCCACGGAAAAAGTGTCGTGAATGACAGTTGATAGATCGGAAACTCGTTTCTGTGCAGAGCCTGTTGAGAGACTCGCTGGACGAAATTTCCGCCTCACGCACCAGTGACTGTTCAGGCGCATGCTCCAACACACGAGTTGAGCACACACAGACCGATGCAGCAGCCGCATCCTCCACAACTCGTGCCGGGACAGAAGCCGAAGATGTCTTGAGTGCCGAAGCCTCCATCTTTCGGTTTGTTGGCAACGATACCCTTGGCCTCATCGAGGACGGTCTTCTTCAAATCTCCCTAAAAAACGCAGGGGTTCGTGAGTAGATCTCTAGACAATGTAGGATTGGCAAAGGAGCGACTGACCCGAAACCCTTGCAGATAAGGGGACCTTTGCGAAAATTGGATCCAGTCGGGATATGATAGAGTATTGTCGTTCATGGCCGAGGCGGGTAAGGTGCTTGAACTGCAAAATTGTCCCACGAATCGTGCCACCGAATCTGGGAGACATTTTGCACAGTCACAGACCTTAATTTCGCGCTTTTCAGCGTCCGGCGTCCGAATTGGGGGTTAGAAGGAGGGAGGGGGAGGGGTCTTCTTACAGTGCCCTTGTTGATGCCGCAACTCAAGAGTGCCAGTGGATTCGACGTAGCTATAGCCGTTGCTATGCAAGGCGCAAGCTTGATCACGCTACCGGCACATTTGATGATGCACTTAAGGTCTTCGCCATGAACGTCCGATTTCTCGCTGTTGATGAAGACGTTGGCAAAGCGAGGACCCACTGGTCAGTGCAACCTCTCAAAGTAAGCAATACTGCATTATGAGACATTATTTCTGGGCAGAAAGAAACTGACGAGCGTAGATCAAGCCCTCTTCCACTTCGGGCGGCACGAGGCCAGTACGGGCTTCTGGTACAAGCGGTACAATACTAAGGTCGTTTGTCCTTTCCCAAGCCGGCGTGACGTCGCAGGACTCAAATTCAGAAACGATTTGCTGGCGTATCACAGTAGCCGACGCGTGACCGCACAACACTGCAAGGCCATAGAGGAGAAATCGATGCATATTGACTGTTTTCTTCCCAGTCTCTTAGAGGGTTGCGGCGGTTTTCACCAGTAGAGAGCTATTCACTTTAAGAAGAGAATAATGTGGATGGGGAAGAGGGTGGTAAGCTTATAGCTTGAGAGGTGTCGTTGCCCAACACATCATCGCACCTAAGCTGAACAAACTAGGCGGAGTGGCCCAAAGCGTCGTTAACGGGAATGGTAATTCCCATGCAGATCGGGCAAAGGAGAAGCTACCTGGTGCTGCATGATGCAAGTTCTTCAACCACACAGCACTGAGCGGGATAAAGTGGATGCGAAAGTGCTTCATGCTTTCCCAACCCGAATTCCCTTTGAGATCACATACAGTAGTGCGGGGTAGAGTTGCCGGCAAGGTCAGCCCCAGTGAGGTTATCTATATTCAATATTGATTAACTATTATTGAATATTGAATATTGAACGTCAATATTCAATATCAATACAAAATCCGTCAATATTCAATATATTGAATATTGAATATTTTATATATA
>Ga0307507_10001263_pt1 | contig 56627 bp, 23 predicted proteins | sample 7_EM_MG_FD_207223 | JGI IMG/M metagenome (GOLD analysis project Ga0307507, IMG submission 207223) | Populus trichocarpa ectomycorrhiza microbial communities from riparian zone in the Pacific Northwest, United States - 7_EM | ecosystem: Host-associated > Plants > Roots > Unclassified | place... | reverse complement strand
TAATAGGTAGATAGGTAGAAGAGAACCATCGCTATATTATATTAAATTATCTAAAATAATAATATTTATTTTGCTAGCCTTATAAATAGCCTTAAAGTAGCTTTTGTTTATTTAAAAGAGGTAAATACAATTATGGTTGCTAAATGCGCAGGTTGCGCGCAGGCTGCGCGCAGGCTGCGTGTCAAAAAAATACGACATAGGCTAGTCGGTCGAGTTGCCAAATGCCCTCAACTGCGCGCCAATTGCGTCAACCACCAACCATTGAGGCCATTGGTAGGGTACCATATTTTCCCGATGTAATACGGCTTATTACCAGTTCTTTACTAGCATAAAACCTTACTTTATCTTCTATTCCTCTGCTCTTCTTCTACTATAGCTCTTTATAGTGCCTTTATAATGGAACTTTAATAATAATAATAAAAATTGGATAGGATTTACCTTTCTTATTATAGGAATTTATTATAAGCTAATTTAGAGGTTATCCTATATAATGCATTAACTAACTACTATTCTTATTTACCTAAAATGGGTCCTAATAATAATATCTTAATGTTAATTTCTTCTAGTTTATAAGCTGTTGTCTCTTATACGTCTTTCCATTAATAATACCATTTATCTTGCCTTTTAGCAGACCGTTTTTTATTATATCTTAGCTTTTAGTTTCCGCATCTCTAGCTATTCTTCTACTACTACTCTATTCTTTTTTTATAACATATTTATAGGTAATAAGATCCCCATTTTATCTCTTTAATAATACTAACTTCCTATAATATTCTCTTGCAATAGCTTATAATTATGCTACGCGTCCCTAAACTAGTGGCGGTATTATCCCTACTCTATTAGCTCTATAGACCACTTCTATTACTCCTATAGTGGTTTCTTTAAAGTGCTGCCGTTATTGCGTTTACGCACTTATACTAGACCTATTCTATGCCTATAAGATGCCGCGCTCTAGCAAAAATAGATCTAAGTATTCCTACTATTGCAGCTAGAAAATGACCTATATTCTAGTATTTCCCATTCTATCCTATTCTAGACTTTACTAACTATATTAGATCTCCACTATTTACGCGCATAAGGCTTACTGGCTTTAACACGCTATTAGGGATTTCTGTTTATATTAGAATAGTAAAAGATAGGGATAGAAGGTGTCTTCTATTACTTATAACCTCTTTAATTTAATAAGGGTTTCTACTACTATAGAGATATAGCAATTTTAGACATATAGTGTCTAGGAGCGTATGTATAAGCAGCTTACTCTTATAAATAATAACATTTACACTCTTACGCGGGTCTTTCTAGCTAGGTAAGTCTCTTTAGTAATATATCTGGAAACTATGCTAACTCTTTAGCCGTTAACTTTCTAATTCCTACCTAGATACCAATTTAGAACCTAGGGATAATACTAAAAATAGTAATAAAGATGAATATTCTCCCTATAAGTCCCCTAGCTGTAGTAGTCCGTCTAGTTCCTACCGCTCTAAGAAGAATATTAGTAAGAATGCTAATACTTCTGGGGATGGGAGTGCTAATAATACTACTAATAATAATATTAAGATAGAGGAGGAGGCTCCTATTACTACTTCTAGTATTTGAGTTATTATTTTATTCTTTCTTTCTTCTTATAGGATAGCTTTATATAGTGCCTCTCTAGTACCTTTAGGATGCCCTAGTACTAGGAATTAACTTTATACTTTAGAGATGGCTCTATTCTTATTTTTAGTAATAGTCTATATAAAAGTAGCATACTACTATAATCTCCGTATATAATAAATAGGTAGTGCTCTTATAGGTGCTTTATAATTTCTTAAAAAATTTAAATCTTTGCTCTGTGTCTTCTTGGTCCTCTTTATACCATTAACTTTACTATATATCTTTAGTGCCAGACTAGATACTCTTCTTTTATCCCTAGGGAACCCTTATAAATCCCTAAGGCCACTTTTCCTAGTACTACTGCTTATTTTTAAATAGCGTCTTCTTTAGATAGCATCCTTAGTAGTTTTTTATTTTTTTTTATTTTTTTTATCCGTTGTATTATACTATGTACAATACTGCGCATGCAGCCTCTAGGCTATGGCGCTATAGTTCTATATACATAAATCCTTTCTAGGCAGCTTAATATGTACTAGTAGCTAAGTGGACACTCTGGCCCGTTTTAAAAATGCTAGGGGAGCTCTAGCCTATTGGTGTTTTCCGTTCTGGTATTTTGCTTACTATGGTCCAGTTTATACCAAGAAGATCGCACAAAAGAAATCCTGGCTCTTTTATCTATTTCTGCCGTATTCTGCCGTTCCTAGAGTAGAAAAAGCGCTCTAAAAGATAGACTTTAATTTTAATAAAATGGTTTTGTATATGAAAATAAGAGAAACCTAATAGCTTGCTAGCTTGGAAGTAGCTACCAATTACCCCCATATAACTTTTTTTAATTCTATACTCTATTTCTTCTCCTTGCTTAAGAAAAGGGTAGGGAATTAGTAATTAGTAGGTACTCTCCCCAAAAGTAACCTACTTGTCGGGAATGAGGCAAGTGGTCGTCACGTATTGTCATATGCCGCCGCGGCACTAGCGCGGGGAGAAGCCTTACACTCCTCGCCCTCCCTCATTCCAATAAATAAGCTTTATTAACCAACATCACTGTAACCTACTCAAGTAGTCGTTATTGGTGAGTTACCCTATGTAACCAACACTAATTAGTGGTTAAATACATAGTTAACCACAGACCAGCTAGGTTTTCGAACAGAAGAGACAGTCTCGTGTAGGGGTGCCATATACACTTATATGGAATGGATCCCGGCGATACTGTACTACCTTAGACTTGCGGAAAACTAGTAATAGAAGTGTTACTAAGTACTAGGAGATACCAAGTTACGTCCATCACGCAGAACAACCACGTTTATAAAGATTTGGTCGAGTACTTTAGGTCAGAAGTGTTACTAAACCTAGGGTCCTAAGTCAACGTCTAAAATGTGTTAAAACAACTATTTTAATACCTTCGGTATACCTTTATAGACTATAGGATTACAATTACTACCTAACTACACGTTAAACAACCTTTATTTCCCTTAATTTTTATCAAAACGCGTTAAACAATCTTTAATAACAGCTATTATAGCGTTAACCTACCTAAAGAAGTACGAGGACGACATTAACCTAGAGATATAGAAAACTGCTATAATTAATCCTGAAGATGTTAATTAATAAGACTTAAACGGATTCTTATTACACCATATAGCACACTATAAAGATAGCGAATACAACGACACCATGCTATGGTACTGTATAAAGGAGGACTTTATTAGATAGATAAAGGAAACATAGGCTCCTACAAACAAGGATATTGTATGGGACTTCCATAACTTCCTATGGGAGAATAGAGTGTTCGTACCTATAGATAGGGGTGCCATTAGAGATAACATTTAGGAGCAAGTTATTAACGCAAAAGAAGAGCATAAATGGACTCCATAAGAGATTAAGTACCAACTACGCACTATAAGGAAGCTCAATTCATAATAGAACCCAAGTAATATACTATTAGAGACACTTCTACCTCCATCTTTAACTCCCCTATATTAACCAATTTAACCCGCAACTTTGACTACTACCCTTTAGCAAGTATAAGATCCCCCTACTTCGCAATCTAATAGCCTTTAGACCCCACCAACTAGACCTACGTCCCTACTGCAGCCTATAATGCAACTCCCACCTCCTCCATCTTAATCTCAAATCAGAGGCAGTTTAAAATTGCTTACAGAGCTTGCAAAGCTCTATTCGGATTAGGAGAAGAAGTTTAGCGGGGAATTATATAATATTCTTAATTCAAAACTACGTATCTTCTACGACTGTTACTAGAAGGTAGGAATAGAGTCTAATAAATACCACAACGCCTATTCTATTATGCTTAAGGGCCAAGCTAGTACCTTTTATTATAATCGTTTGGCAGGAAAAGGATACGATTTCGACCGCATAATATATAAGTCAAGATGCCACTTCAAAACAGAAGAAAACAAGCAGCAGTATATATTAGAATGGAGAGAGACTACCTTTCTAGGGATTATTGCTACAAACCTAGGTATCCCTCGGCTTAATTATCTTTAAAAGCTCTTTAATCAACTTTAGACGATTTAGCGTGGTTTATCCAAATTATATTAAGAGGATTTCAGCCTATGTGATTAAGTTATTAGCGTATACTAAGGCATTAAAGAATACAACCTTACTCTCTTTAATCCTGCAAATACTTACGAAGGAGTGTATGCTTAATTAAGATCTTCTATTGGCACCGCTCTACGCTTTTAAAAAGTATAGTAATTTAACACCCAACTCTAACCTACTTCAATCGACCTGCCTAACCAATATAATTACAACTGGACTGATCGAACATATAGTAGCCATAGTAGGCAATACGGCAGAGGGTACAATTAATAACTATAAGGCAAAGGTAGAGGTCCTCATAAAGGTTCATTCTAAAGTAATTACTAGAAGAAGTGCTACATTTATAAAAAACCGAATTGCTAGTTAACTAGGCATTCTCTTAATAAACGAAAGGAGGTATATAATAAGTTTCGCCAGAGTACAAGAAACGTTGGAAATTATAAGGTTATTATAGCTTACTTCTAAAGCTTCCTGGTTCAATATAAAGGCGTAGAAGATCTTAAGGGTAAGGTTAATAAGGCCGAACAGCTCCTTATAAATATAGAAATTAAGGACTACTCTCCTAACCAATACTTTACTAAGTATGGTGAGGTAAATGGTATATAAACCATCGCTGTTCTAAATAACCAATCTACGCTCCACTCTATTACGAAGTCGGATATCTTTAACGAGCTAAAGGAGAGTTCTATATTCTCCTTTAATAACAGATACTCGGCGAACGTCTTCTATAGTATTATACTAGATACTAGAGCCGTAGGAGTATCTACAGTAGGAGAACCTTAAGTTTAAGCCCTTTAGCAGCTTAATAGCTCTATCCAGATTAACTATTTAACGGCAGGCCAACACACAATTTGTTTTAGCAAGGGTACTACAATCTCTTTTAGCATAATTAGGGTCTAAACCCCCTTAGGGTATATTACTTTCTATATTATCCCCATAAACACCCCATTTCTATTTTGCATTAGAGATATGGACAAATTAAGCGTCAAGCTTAATAACCTCAAGAATGTACTCATTTAGGGAGATAATTAGGTGCCTGTTATATACAAGTAGGGTTACCCCTAGTTGCTCCTTTATTAACTAGAAAAGAGTATTGCTTAAAGCCATTTAACTAAGTCAGAGTTACGTTAACTATACTATTATTTTGGCCACCTATCTGTTTACCAATTGCTTAGGGTTCTTCAGCGAGCAGGCTATAAAGTTAAGGTTAAGGCAATTAAGCATCTTATAAAGTACTACTATCACTACTAAATAAACTAGAAGTCCCCTGGCCGATTCAAGTTCACCCTTAAAGATAACTACAACTTCAACTTCTGTATTATTATTGATGTTATATATTTTAGCGGTAAGCTAGTACTTTAAGTTATTAACTTCTTAACCTCCTTTTAAGCCGCACGCTTCTTAAAGGATATATCAGCTAGAAACACATAGGATACCCTTTAATTATACTAGATTAATATCTACCTAGGACCCCCTAATTAAATCGTCTATAATATAGGAAAGAACTTTTTATCTACAGAGTTTCGATAATAGATAAAGGCAATGGCAATTAAGGTCAAGGAAGTCCCTATTAAGGCATATAATAGTGTTGGAAAAGTAGAACAATATTATACGCTATTATACCGCGTATATAAGATTATCTCTTCAGAACTAGAGGACGCTAGTAAAGAACTTACCTTATAAATAGCTATTAAAGCTGTTAACAATTCCGCTGGCCCAGATAGACTTATACCTACACTACTAGTCTTTGGCGCCTACCCTTAAATAACTAATAATTCTCTACTATCTCCCTCCGTTGTGTAACGAGCTAAGGCTATTTATAAGGCAATAAAGGAGGTCCGACGTCTCTACACCATACGTTAGGTCAATAACGTACTAGGAATAAGAAATGGCCCAAACACCTTAACTACGCTTAATCTGCCACTCCAGTCTAAGGTACGCGTATGGCGTAAAAAGGGAGGGTAGTTAGGCCCACATTAACTTATTACAATTAATGGTTAAACTTGCACTATTTAGATGCCTTATAGACCCACTTAATTCCGTTTAACTGTTATTAAGCCTTACTATAAAGATAATAGTTCTAAACCTTTGCAGAATGCCATAGAAGATGCCCTAGAGGAGAGCCATAATTAATAAGCTCTAGAAGGCGACCATAATTCTAATATAATTATAGTAGATACGCCGCAACCATAATATGGTAGAGGTCGCCCAAAAGAATTACAAAATCACTAATATCTTATTAATTTTAAAGAGCAATTTATTGCCGCTATTAAGAATGGAGTCGAGCTATTAATGGCCTTTATAACAGCTAAGGAGAAGGCTAACTTTAAACTCGTAAAATAGCTCTAAAAGGAAGGTTATATTATAACCCTAGGAGCTCCTTTCTAAGTATCTAATAAGCAGGAGATCGATGGCCTTATTATAAGAGAAGTCTTTAAATTTAAGAAGTATAACCCTACTAAGTTTAACGAAGTTCGCATCTTTAAGTTAAGAATAGTTAATAAGATTAAAGGTAAAGCTACTAACACCCTATTTAAGAAATTAAGGCTTATTATCCAATGTTATAACAATAATAGTAAGGAGGTAATTCTTATATAATCTCCTATAATTTAATAAGCTAGTTAGTGAGTTATTATTACGCTAGCTCCCTCCTTAATAAAAAATAGAATAGCGGTCTATCTATAAGATATTACTTAGGCCTATACCTAATTAGAGACACACCTTTAGCGCTTAATATTAGTATACCTTCTAGAGTAAATTCGCCACTAATATCCCAAAGATACAATCATGGTTGTGCTTAAGCCATTATATAGAATCGCAGAGGCAGGAACTCATTAATAAGCTACCTACAGTAAGCACTATAAAGAGAAACTTTTAATAACTACTTCTATATTTAATCTATGCTTCTTTATCACAACCACGGGAACCCCATTTGGGATTATTGGCATATAAACTAATAATACAATTATCTTAGGAGACGACCAATTTTTAGCTCTTAAAGAAGATAAGCTAGTAAAGGCAAATCTTATAGCAAAGCTAAAGGAAAAGCTTAATTTAATAACACTATTACTTTTTAATAAATGCATCCTCTCCCTAAATGAGGATTCTATTGCTTTGCGCCAGAAGGGTTAAGGCAAGAAGATTAACGTTATTAACATTAACTCTCTAAAACAAGAATATATAGAGTAACGCGCTTGCGGAGCTTATATTACTTCTATCTATTAACCTAAGGCTTTATTTAATCTCTTTGTTGCCGCCCAATACCAGAAACTAACTAAGAATAACATCCTTGCCCTAAACAAGCGTCTTTCCTGGCAAATAAACTATCTTAATTAGGGACTACTCTATATACCTATTAATCTTCCCACCGCTAAGCTCTTTGTATTTGTCGATGGATTATTTATAAATAATAAAGATTTTAGCTCCTAGCTAGGATATAAGATTATTATCACAAATAAATCTACTAGAGAGAATAACTTTATAATCTATAGTAATCTTATCCATTAAAGCTTAACTAAGAGTAAGTATATTACTTAAAGCATTCTAGCGTTAGAGATATATGGAATGGTTAGCGGAGTTAATATAGCAATTGCAATTAGAACTACCCTAAAGATAATTATAGATTAACTCGGACTTTTTATTATCCCTATAGTCATGTGTACCGACTTATACTCCCTTTATAAGTGTTTAGTTAAGCTTAGTACCACAAAGAAGAAGCGCCTTATAATCAACATTATAGCACTTTAGCAATCCTACGAACGGCAAGAACTCTTTAAGATTTAATAGATTAATGGCCAAGACAACCTAGTAAATGTAATAACAAAGGCAAACCCAAACAAGGCTTTAGAAACATTCGTTAATACAAATACTCTACATATATAGGTTAAAGGTTAGGTTAAAAGAAAGTAAAAATATAACGCTCTACAGACCCTAATTTTAACTAGCCAATCAGGATTTTCTATGCCCGGTATAGAAAATCGCCATTGGCTCGCTTACTACTAGCGCCTTAGCGGCCCTAATACGACGCCTACCTAAGCAAGAAGCACCACGTGCTAAAAGGCAAACTTTAGAACAGTGAGACTTATATTATAACGGTAATAGTAAGTAAGGAGGATTGGTATTTGTTCCACTAGCCAAGCGATATATATATATAGACGACAACCACAAAAGAAGAGTTGCTAGTGTTGGGAATAAGGCAAGTAGTTATCACGTGTTGTCACATGCCGCCGCGGCACTAGCGCGGGGAGAAGCCTTACGCTCCTCGCCCTCCCTTATTCCAATAAATAAGCTTTATTAACCAACATCACTGTAACCTACTTAAGTAGTCGTTATTGGTGAGTCACCCTGTGTGACCAACACTACTAATAGTATTTTATAAGGGCGAACCTCGTTACGTAAACCTACTCCTATAGGAAAATTTTCACGAGGTTGTCTGTATAGGGTATAAATACCAATTCGCCCATATACCTTATATTTAACGTGCTAATGGTAACACGGGTCCTTAGTAGTTCTTATATAGATCCCTATAGCTTTCTCTTATAGGATTTTAGGATCCCTATTATAATAGCAAAACATTCCCATTTTTAATGCCTGTGCTAAACCTTATAGTTTTAATTTATAGGGTCTTCCCTATTATCTTACCCATAGTATATTTAGAACCATTATTAAATCTTAATTTATAGTCTTTAGGAAAGTTTTAATTGCTATATTATATCCTAGCTAAAGGTACTCCTTAGGTTCCTAACTGTTATATACCTAAAAGTATCCTTTCTAATAAACTAAAAATTTGCATTTCCTCTAATGCTATCTTTAGTCTAAAATATCTTATATATTCCATTCTAGTTCCCTATTAATTTTACTAAATAGGGGCGGTTTTATACCATTTCTTCTCTAATATAACTCTAATAAGGAAACATAAAATATATAATATATTAGATATAATTTTAGCAATTCTAATTTATAGGCTTAATTTCCTTTAGTTTTTCTAACTATCTTAAAGGGTCTGAGCCACTAGTAGTCCAGCTTCTTCTTAATACGTTTTATCTAGATATTTTTTATAAATAGCAAGACTTTATCTCCTACTTTAAATTCTTTAGGCATATATTGTTTGTTATAGTACCTTTTTTATATAGCTTAGGCGTCTAGTAAGTGCTTTTTAAGTTCTTCTCTGCAAATGCTTATTTACTTAATTCTCTTAAACACCGCTAATACTTCTCTTTTAGGAATAATGTCCTTAACATTCTAAGGGTTATTTGCTTTTACCCCAAATAGTACTTTATAAGGGGTTATTTTTATGCTGCTATAAATGCTTATATTATATATATATTACATCAGAGCTAACCATAATAGCCAATTATCCTGCTAATAATTAATATAGTAGTAGAGGTAGTGTTCTAACAACGCGTTTAGACGCTCTATTAGCCCATCTATTTATAGGTGGAAGGTAGTGCTTATTTTTTACTATATTTTTAATAAGAGACAGAATAAAGACTAAAATGCGCTATTAAATACGGTACCTCTATTAGACATAATTCCCCTTAGTATACTAAATAAGAGCCACCGCTCTAAAAATAGGTCTGCTAGTTCTGCTACTATAATTATTATTATAACAGTAAAGTACCCTAAAAACTTTACATATCTGTTAACAATTATTAGGATAGTATTAGTAACCTCTTTAGTTTTTGTTCTAGTAGGGGGTAAGCCTATTATAAAATCTATTATTAATTCTAATATAGGTCCCTATAGAATAGGAAGCACTAATAACTTACTATATAGGTAATGCCTAGATATCTGTACCCTTTAGCATATATTACATCTTAATATATAGTCCTTAACTTCTTTAGACATTCCATCCCAAAAGTATTTCCTTTAAACGGCCTTAAGGGTCCTATTAGCACTATAGTACTCCCTAAGAGGGTTGTTATAGAAAATCTTTAGAATTTTATCTTAAACCATTTAGTTCTTTAGGATATATACAGCACCCTTAAAGCGTAATAGACCCTTTTAGTCTTACTGCTATAGCTTCTTAATAACTCCGGCTAAGTTAGTCTCTACTATATCTTTCTACCTCTCTTTAGCAATAAAGGCGTCCCTCTATTATGCTTAAAGAAGAAGATCTAAGAAGGTTTTATATACATTGCTTACTTCCATTTTACCTGCCACTATTATAGACCCTAGGCATAACATAAGACGTTTTAAACCATTAATACTAGCAGGTTCTCCTGCTGTTATGCAGTATACTATACTATAGATAGGCATCTTACCTATCCCCTCTAGATCTAGAAACTTGCAGCTAATACACCATTAAGTTAAAGGTGCCGCGACACCTCTAGCATATCCTATAGAATTCTCGCTAATTCTAGGGTATGCTAACTTTATAATGTCTGCTTAGTCTATAACCTAGCCTATAACTATATCCTATAGCTTTATTATTATAGTGCTTCGCAGCTATATTGCTAGGACCTCTGCCCTACTATGAAATTCTATAGTTTTAGGAAAAGATTCTTCTTTCTTCCTAAGCAAATTTTATAATATAGGAATTATTTCCTCTATGCTATCTTGGATTCTCCTAGTCTTATAATCTAAATGTCTTAATAACCTATTAGCAGGATTTATCTTTCCTAGGCGGTATATAATTTTAAAGTTATACTATAGTAGTGCCTCTGCCTATCTAGCTTATTAACCGCTTAATACCTTTATAGTTGTCGGTTTCACAGGGGGGGTGGCCTATTAAGAGTATACTCTTGTTCTGATGTTTTGCAAATAGGTATCGAAAGCAGAGGATCGTAAGGATCGCGGTGCCTAAGTAGGGGGTTGATTAGTCACCATAAGGATGACTAATCAAAGACACGACAACGACACGTAGACGACACGTAACCACGTAACTTCTGTCCATATATTCCGACAATAGTTATAAAGTATTATAGGTTGTTATGGTCTGTAAGGACTTTAATAGGATAATTGCTTCCTATATAATAATATCGCTAGTGCTTTATTACTATAACTATTGCAAGCAGCTCCTAGTTATATGTTATATAACGCTGTTCTATAGGGGTTATTTTCCTTAACTAAAATACTATAGGATACTATTCTCCATCCTTTAATTAAGATAAAATTGTCCCTAGGGTAAAGCTAGATGCATCTATTTTAAGGTATATATATAGCTCCTAGCAGAAGTATATTAGGATTAGCGCTAATATAAATAAATCTTTTAACTAGTTTATAGCCTGCTTAGTAGCTTCCCTAAATATAAAGGGGTCTAGCTTCTTGCTATTCTTAGATCCCTTTAGCAGATTAGTAATTGGGAATACCACTTATACATAATAAACAATAAATATTTAGTAGAAGTTCGCCGTGCCTAAGAAAACCTATACTTCTCTAAATGTTATGGGGTAGGGCCATTCCCTAATAGTATCCACCTGGCTTTTCTCTATTAACACTCTATTAATGCTAATAATAAAACCTAGAAAATTAATGCTAGTAGTATAGAATATGTATTTTTTTAGGTTTATATAGAGCTTATATTCCCACAGTTTTTCTAGTACTATTTATATATAGTATATATATGCTTTATAGTTATTAGAGTAGACTATATATATTATATCTAACAGGCTTAATAATACCTTATTAATATAGGACTAAAATATTACCGGTATATTAGTAAGCCTAAACAGTATTACTAGGTACTTAAAATAGCTATACTGTGTTTAAAACACCGTTTTCTATTTATTACTAGCTTTAATCTAGATTTAATAATATACATCTTTTAAATCTAATTTTATAAATATTTTTACCCCTAACAGTTTGTTAATAAGCTCCCCTATTAAGGGTAGTAGGTAGTAATTCTTTATAGTAATCCTGTTAAGCGCCTAATAGTTAACACAGAGACGTAGGGTCCTATCCTTTTTAGGTATAAATATAATTAATACCCCTACTGGGCTTATAGAAGGCCAAATCTATCCTTTCTAAAGATTGTCCACTATATATTAATATAATACCGCCAGCTTGTTTTCTAATAGGTTATATAGTAGTCTAAAAGGAGGTTGCTTGTCCCCTATGTCTATCTTATACTTAACTAATATAGAATTAGATAAGGTTTGTGCAGCCTCTTTATTAGAAATATCCTCTAAGTCTGTATATTCCTATAGAATCTCTAGTTCCTTAACTATATATAGCCGGACATCCAAAAATAAATACCCTATGTCCTTATTCTTGGTGTTAAGAGTAGCATATATAGTATATGCCCACCCTTCTTCTTATACATGGTTTAAAAAAGTCTTTTAATCTTTAACTATAATGCGCGGTTAAGACCTCTAGTATTAATACAAGGCTAAAGGCTAATTAATGTCTGGGTTAACTTGTTAAAGCTATAGGTATCCCAAAATAAGGTTATACCCCTTAATTTCTATAGCGCAGAAGCGCATCTCCTGCATATCCTATAGACTACCGCGGTCCTAGCTGGCTACGGAAAAAGTTTATTCCCTATAGTACGGAATTTAGTAGCCTTTGATACTTTAAATAGTGCGCACCTATAAGCCACTAAGGTCTAAATCCAATTCTCTTATTAGTAATTAAGAAATAAACCCTATAGTTACGCCGCTATATATAAGGCAGTCTTGCGTTACCTATTTATTATTAACTTAAATAGAGATAGGAACAATTATACAATAGCTTACTCCCTCCTTCTTTTACTGGCCTAGTATAAGGGAGTAAAGATCTACTAGGCTCTCTCTTTTCCTAATTAAGCATCCTCTTACTTCTTCTGCTAGTAGAAGAACTTTATATAGCCCTTCTTGCCGCAGTTATAATAAACATATATCTCTTAGTTCTACTTATTTAGATTAGGTTTTTGCCTATTATTATTCTAGGGCTAACTAGCATTACCCTAGGACTGCGAAGCCTGCTTACATTATCCTTCTATAGAGTAATTAGGTTAGAATCTGCCCCTATTATTAAAGCTAGGTCTAGCCCTACGCTTTTTATTATTACTATCTTATTCCTTTTACTTGCCTAAATAGTCTCTTTTAGCATTTTCAATCCAAATAGCTTTAAAAATAAGCTTTTCTTAAGAGGTAGGAATTTCGCCCTTCTCCTATATGGCCTATTAAATCTTAGGTTATAACTTAGCAAGTAGCTAGTAAAGTTATATAGCGTTATCCCATAGGTCTAAGTAGGGTATATTATCTTTTAGCTCTTCCAAGTAGTTTATAAACTAGACTATACTCTAGCCTTCTCGCTATTTAGTATTATAGTATTACTAGTTGTAATCCATCCCTTAATTAGTAGGGTCTGGGACCTAATTAACTAACCAGAACTTAAGTTTTCTAAATTTAAGGAGTATAGTAAGTTTCTTCTTATAGCGTGTCTATAAACTCTTAATAGTGCCACGTAGGAAGATAGAAGCAATTAGTGTCTAATTATACTTATTAGAGTAACGTTTTAGGTCCAGCTAAAACTTAGTTTTGCATTAATAGATAAAACAATTATAGTTCTGGAGACTATTACCATTATACTTATTAGGTTCCTTTATACGGAATTTAGGTTTATCTAATATTACAGCGTAGTATAGTATTACTCTTTTAAGTCTACTTTATGTCTAGGGTATCTATACTTCTCCTAATTATTCTTACAATTATTCCTAATAATCTTAATATGCTTGTCTTAATTATATCTCTAACTCCTTTATTCTTTATAGGGTCTCATATAGCAACTACTCTAATAACTCCCTAGCAGTAATTGTTCCTAAGGGTCTTAAAAAGTTAGACGGACCAGCTATAGCTTCTTAGTCCACTCCCTTATAAGTAGAGGGGATACGCTCCTCTGAGGAAACTCTACCAGCCTTTTATAGCAAGGGCGTCGTTTTAGAGGGTAAGAAGGTATAGCCCATTATTATTAATTAATAGCCGTATATTCCTTCCATAAAGGATTATAAGTAATTAGAATTATAAGAGGCTAGTCTAACCGGAACGTATAATTATCTAATTAATAATGTAGAATAAAAGTTATAGGTAAGTAGAAGGTAAGTTAGAGATAGAATAAGCTTTATGTATAAAGGACAAATACTTTCTAACCTCTTCTATTTAGAGACTAATTACTAGCTCTTTTCTAGAGGAGAGCCAGCTCCCTTTATAATCCTTCTAAGACACTAGTAAAACCATTTACCCCCTATCCATCCAACCATATTTCCTCTAGGATATTAGTGAGATATTAGTAAAACCTTTATCTATCTTATCTAATATATACCTTTTAGGAGCGCCTGTTACAAAAACTCTATATAAGAAAACCCTGTAATCCATCTCCCTGCCTTTTAGGACTTGCCTATTAGCGCCTATAAAGCGCCTGCAAGTCACCTATAGTGCTCTACTACCTTACTTTTTGACCTTCTTAGGAACCACTGCTGCCGTAACAAGCCTATAGACGCGCTAGTATTATAATTACTGCTAGTATTATAACCTTCCTTAAAGCGTTTAGCCAATTCCATTTTTTTAGCAGTTAAGCGTTATATATTCATTAATAAGCCCTAGTCTATAAAGCAGTAATAAAACCTAATACTTTATACCTATATCTTAAAGATAAAGACTAAAAAGCTAAGTAAAACAGTTAGTAGAGCTTTAAGCGTAGCTTAATAAAAGAATAGACATAAGAAAAATAACTCACTCTAACTGTGAATTTTATAATTTATTAGTTTTTAATTGTGCTAATAATCCTTCTATTAGTTAGTAAAGTAGAGAGGTATATTAGCTAATTGCCTTATAGCCCTATAAGAGTTAAACGTATTTAAACTCTAGATCTAACTTCTATAGGCTAAAGATATATCGGCAAAATATAGTACCCTACCAATGGCCTCAATGGTTAGTGGTTAACGCAATTGGCGCGCAGTTAAGGGCATTTGGCAACTCAACCGACTAGCCTATGTCGTGTTTTTTTAACACGCAGCCTGCGCGCAGCCTATATGCAACCTACGCGCAACCTGCTAGTAATCTGCGCATTTAGCAACCACAATTGTATTTAGAGCTATTTACCTCTTTTATACTAATAGCATATTTTAGATAAATAAAAGCTACTTTAAAGCTATTTATAAGGCTAGCAAAATAAATAATAATATTTTAGATAATTTAATATAATATAGCGATGGTTCTCTTCTACCTATTTATCTATTAACTTACCTATAGTACCTGCCTATCTACCTACCTACCTACATCGCCTACCTATCTGCATTGCCTACCTATCTATATCGCCTACCTATTTGTATCTGCCTACCTATCTATATCTGCCTACCTGTTTATATCTACCTACCCGTTAGCATCTATCTACCTATCTATATCTGCCTACCCGTTAGCATCTACCTACCTATCTATATCTGCTTGCCTATCTGCATCTGCTTACCTATCTGCATCTGCCTACCTGTCTACATCTGCCTACCTGTCTATATCTGCCTACCTATCTGCATCTACCTACCCGTCAGCATCTCCCTGTTTGTGCCTACCTGTCTATACTACCTTAATTCAATCGATCGATCAAATCGTTTATAGTGTTCGCTGGCTAGTCATTGTCGTCTGGCGACGGCGATGGTCGTCTAGTTCTGGCAACGGTCGTCTGGTTCTGGCGACGGTCGTCTGGTTCTAGCGACGGTCGTCTAGTTCTGGCGACGGTCGTCTAGTTCTAGCAACAGTCGTCTAGCTCTGGCGACGGTCGTCTGGTTCTGGTAACGGTCGTCTGGTTCTAGCAACAGTCGTCTAGTTCTGGCAACAGTTATCTAGTTCTAGCGACAGTCGTCTAGTTCTAGCGACGGTCGTCTGGTTCTGGTAACAGTCTTTTGCCTTCCAAGCGAAGTGTATCGATTCGAATTCGGTTAGCCGTAAAAAATTAGTATAATAGGATTATATAATTTTATTATATAATATCTTTATAGTGATTAATAGAAATGCATAATAAACATTTTATAAACTTATAAAAATATATATATGTATATTTTTATTAATAAATTAATATAAAAAAATTATAACACAATTAAATATTATAATATATTTAAATACTATAACATGGATTATGTAAACAATACATATATATGTTTGTGTAAAAAAAGGGTTTTTTTAACGTAACTTATTTATAGTTATTTATGTATATTTATAATATATTTGACTCGCAAAATTTAAAAAATGAATATAATGATTCTTCAGAATCTTTACAAAATGAATATAAAGAAGCACAAAATATAAGTACATCTGCAATATCTATGTGAATGGAAAGATGATTTTTATCTTCTAGTTCTGGCAACGGTCGTCTGGTTCTAGCGACAGTCGTCTGGCTCTAGCAACGGTCATCTGGTTCTGGTAACGGTCGTCTGGTTCTGGCGACGGTCGTCTAGTTCTAGCAACGGTCGTCTGGTTCTGGTAACGGTCGTCTGGTTCTGGCAATAGTCGTCTGGTTCTGGCAATAGTCCTCTCCTGCCTGCCTACCTACTAACCTGTCTGCCTACCTACTTGTCTGCCTACCTACCCACCTACCTACCTACCTGCCTACCTGCCTGCCTGCCTGCATATATTAGTATCTAATTCAATTCAGGGGAGGGGTCGGCCTAATTAAAGGCTCTAATTAATTCAGATTGTTCTCTATAGCCGTTCGCTAGCTATACATTTGAACGGTAGTCGTCTAAGGTGCCTCCTTAGGAGGCCTTACTTCGATTTGGTGATGGGCTAATATCAAATTTAATTAATTAATTAAATCATTTATGGTATTCGCTAGCTGGTTGTTTAAAAGATCGTTGTCTAGTTCTAGTAACGGTTGTCTGGCTCTAGGACGGTTATCTAGTTCTGGTGACAGTCGTCTGGTTCTAGCAATGGTTGTCTGGTTCTGGCAACAGTCGTCTGGTTCTGGCGACGGTTGTCTGGTTCTAGCAACGGTCGTCTAGTTCTGGCGACGGTCCTCTGCTAGCTGCCGTTCCAGTGCCTCCTAAGTTAGGGAGGATGTAAGGAAGGGTAAAAAATAAGGTGGCTGCAAATTAATAAAATGGGTTGATTGATTGTCTGGGCCCCTAAGGGCTTTAAGCTACGAAGAGATTTTACAGTGCACGTAACCTGTGCACGTGACCTGTGCCTTAGAGAGAATACATGTCGACCAAATATCCGTGCACCGATTATAGGAATTGAATGAGGACTCTATCTATTGAAATGCGGTTCTAAGACCTCTATATATACATGTAGGAAAGGTGTAGGAAAGGGAAGACAAGGGGGGTAAGGGGAGTCAATAAAACTGGGGTAGGTGACCAAGTCGATAACCAAGTCAATGACCGAGTCGATGACCGAGTCGGTGACCAAGTCAATGAGTAAGTAGCTGAGTCGGGGTAAGATAACCTAATTCAGGTCGATACACCCCCCCAGCTAATTGACTGGGTGGTGATCAGCTGGATATACCTAAATAGGAAATATCTATGGTGTTAAACTAAATAGAAACCATTTAAAAACAGAACTTGATAAGGAAATCGTATAAATAGGTTAAATAGTACACTTAAATCCAACTATAATAGGGTCTTAATATCAATCAGATTTAGTTATTAAATAAAGCTTTCATACTTCTGCCTTAATAGGGCCTTTGTGAGACCGTTAGCCGTTATATCAGTAGTAGGAACCTACTTAATTACAATTAAGCCTTTCTAAACTTCTTAGCAAAGCTAGTGCTGGTAGATATCTATATGACAAAGCTTTGTGTTTAATTAAGGTCCGTTTTTAGTAAACAGTTAAATCATCTACTAGTTGTTACAGTTAATTATATGCTCCTCATCTATATGGAGTCGCAGATCCTAAAAGAAGCGCTGCTACCAAATTAATTCTATAGCTGCGTTTAATAGAGCCTTGAGCTCAGCTTCAGTGCTTAATGTTATAATAGTCTTCTACTTAGTAGAGCGCCAGTTAACTACTCCTCTAAATAGTAAAAATATAAAGCCTTCGGTGCTCTTCTAACTAATAGGATTATTACCAAATGCAGTATTGCTTACTTGGACGATGATCTGACTTCCAATATTCCTGCTTAAGTATTCAATCGCAAGGGTTTTCTTTTAATATAGGTACGCAATCGCTCAATTGACTGCGGCTTTATACAGAGGCGATGGATTGCGAAGGAATTCTAAAAGCTTGCTCAAGGCTTGAGCGGCATTAGGTCGTGTAATGTAAGTAACATAGAGTAGCAATCCAACCTTCCTTTAATACATATAGACCTGCTGCTCGGAGGCCTGTTCTGGATTAGGCAAGAGATCTTCCGTACTTATTAGTGTATATACTGGACAAAAGTCTTTTAGATGGAAGGTACTGGCGATCTTATTAATATAGGAATCCTAGCAGAGCTAAAGCTTCTATTAAGGTTAATTGCGAAGGACTCTAATTCCTAAGAACTAGGTTAGTTCTCCTAGGTTCTTAATCTTGTATTTCATTATCAGCTATTCCTTAAAGAGTTAAAGCTTTGGTAAGTCTTCTATGCAGCAGGCTGCCACAATATCGTTAACGTAGAAGAACACGATCAGCCAGTCGTTGTAAAATAGACACGATTCTCTATTAACTGCCGTTAGACCTAGGGATGTTAGTGTAGTTAAGAACTCATTAAGCTAAAGCAGTAGTGATCGTTAGAGGCCATATAAGGCTCTTCAAAGGAGCAGACATCTATCCTTCTATTAAAAGCCATCTGGAAACTTAATATAGACTATTTTATTAATAAGGCTGTTGGCGAAGGCGTTAACTATGTCGCACTGCCAAGTCTCTAAATTAAATGCAGCGACGATCGCCATTACGGCTCTAAATATTTTGGCTACAAGGGTTGCTATATACGTGTCCTTTTTACTAAGTTGTTGTAAGTCACCTCGCATATAAAGACGGGCTTTAAATTTAATAAGATATCTATTAGTGTTAAACTTATAAGTAAACACCTAGGTAACGGGTATAACTTCAAGTAATAATATCCGTTTAACAGACTTAAATGTCCCTTACTGCTTAAGATTATTATATTCCTTATTAGCGGCTTCCGTGAAGCTATCTTTATATAGGTGAGCTTAAAGCTCCTTCTAGCTGCGTAGTAGCAGTAGAAGCTCGTTACGGTGTAATCGCTTTTGGTTATATTTAATTCCGGTAGCAAAAGCTTTATAGAGGGTAGGAAGGGTATCTAATTACTTAATATCTGTCAGATAAGCTGCTTAACGCATTAAGGGCTTCCTAGTTCTTCTACCTTCTACTACGTTAACATCGCCTATATCGCCTATAATCTCCTGTCTTGGACGGGCTTCTTCTTTAGGAATGAGTTTAAATTGGGGTCTTTAATTAATTAAGGAACTTAACAGCTCTATATTAGTAGTACTTAATTAAGGCTCTGGCGTCTTAGCTAGGGTAGGGAGACCAGGTATAAAGTTGTCCTTTAAGGCTTAAGGGCTAATTACATCATCACCTTAATCTATTACTTGATTTTAATTTTTATCAGCATCCACCTATTAACTTCTACTACTGTCCGCCTCGTCCTCCTTATTTAACATCTCGTCTAATATCTCGTTAAGCTCTTCCTAAAGCGTCCTATTGCTATTTAACACATTAATTACGTCCAAAATTTAATTAGCGCGTTTTTGGAGCAGACCTACAAGATCTGGCTAACTATCATCATAGAGTAGTTGCTTATTAAACATTACATCTCTTGTTTAAATTACCTTCTTTTTGCTAGGTATATACACCCTATAGATATTCGTTGACTAGTACCCAACTAGGTATCCAATATAAGCCCTTAGCTTAAGCTTTCGTGTGCGCGGGATATTATATTTAAGCGGGTAAGCTCTACAGCCGTATATTTATAGGTAAGCTATATTCAGCTTTAATAGCGAGAACCCTAGTACTAACTAAAGCTTCTTAAAAGGTATTATCTAGCTAAGCTAGGCGTTTGGTGTCTAATTAATTAAATACGCTATAGCTCTAGTAATTTCTGGCCATAGCTCTTCTAGTAGTTAAGCTTTAATTCGCATATAACAAAACTTAATAATAATCACCCCCCTAGAACGTTTAGCAGAACCATTCTAAGACTTTATATATAGGGCCAATTTCTCTAGTAATATTCCTTTTTAAGTCCTTTAAGTGTCAAATTTATTACCTAGGGACATTTCGCCATTAATTTAAATCACTGCGATCTTAAGGTTATATTAACACTCCACCTTATTTAAATATCGTATAATTGCTTATGTCGTTAACGACTTATAGGTAAAGGTCTCTACCTTATTTATACACAGATATTCGTCATAAAAATATATCGTCCAGATATAACCGTTATACGCCACAATCTCTGGAAATAAGTTAATATGCACTTAGTAGAAGGGCCTAGTTGCCTTACTAGTAGGTGTTCTTCTTAATACAATTTTATAAGCCTTGCTGACTGCACAGGTCTTATAGTTAATTGTTACTAGACCTTAAAGTTTCACACCACCTACTTTCTAGGGTAAATACTCAATTATATTAGGTCCTGTATAGCCTAGTCTCTTATACTAGAGTTTACCTAATACTTCCTGATTAGAAAAGGGGTCTCGCAATTAGATTGCGAATAAGGCCTTACTCAGGGTCCTCGGTTGTGGCTTATTATACTTAAGCGTTGATTGGTTATAATGGCTCTCGCAAAAGGCAAACGTCTTATAATCGTTCCTATAATATAATAGGTTCTTTTTATTGTCCTACTATATATTCTTCTTATTGAACTTCTTTAGGTAGGCTAAATTTGTATAAAAGGCTAGTATATATACTGCGTTAGCTAGGAAGAGCTCCCTAGGACCTAATAGCGTCTAGATAGTAATTACTACCGTCTCTATACCCTTAATTAGATCTATGCCCGTTCTAGCATATACAAAGTTACTATTTAGTTGGAGCTCGTCGACAAATCTTAATTAATCATTAATAACGTATATAGTGGTTCCGCTATTAAGAATTACGCTATTACGCAGCTTGTAGTTAGTACCTGCTTTATAAGCACCTATTTAATGTACGGCAAAGGTACTAAGGTTGTTCTTTTAATCTTAATCTAGGCTCCGTGCAGTTTCCTTTTCTGGAGCTTCCTTACCTAAAGCCTACTACCTTATCTTCTTGATTTTTGACTTGGTCTAATCTAAGGCGTTAGTAATCTTTTCCTTAACCTTCTTAGCTGTAGCTTTATCTAATTTCCAGTCCTTTGATTAAACCGACTTGTTAATATAAGGACAATCTTAAAACTAGTGAACAGCTCTATAGTAGCACATTAGGGTATCTTTCTTCCGTGCCGTCCTGGAAGGGGTAGTAGTAGGGGCCTTATCCTTAGGAGCCTCGTCCTTAAAAGCCTTATTAATTAGCTTGCCCTAAAAGCTTACTATATTAGCACTAAATTAAGCTCTATTCTTCTACTAGGCAGTTTCCAATCTTTAATAGTTCTAATAGATTTCGACCAATTAAGATATAGATAATATATAATCTTTAGCCCAGTTATGTTTATTAAATTTGACCCTCTATATCAAGGCCTAATTTAGTAATACTGGCTCTACTGCTATTAGAAAGTCTCTAATTGCTTAGTTACCTTTTATATCCAGCAGCTTAATCTTTTTATAGTTATTATACGTCTTCTCCCACTGCTATAGCCAGGCCTTAAAGTTCTGGTTCTTTGGGCCCTTTTTGACCTTAGCGTATTAAGTGGATAGGTAGAGCTAATGTGCTATATCTATAGGGGCAACTCTCTCCTTAAGAGCCACTAGGGTGTTATATACTAAGTTAATACCTAGTATGTAGGTATTAAGGTTCCTAGTCACTACACCGGTAATATAGCTTTATAGAGAGGTTAAAGCTATCTTCTTCTTCCTATATTCCTTCTCTACTGTCTTGTGTCTCTTACGGAGAATTCAAAGCTCGTCCTTCTCGTCCTTAGAGAGAGTTGCATAGGAGGTTATTCCTGCCTTTATATTTTAAGGCCTAGGAAAGGCTGGTTTAGTCAGTTGGGGCAACGCATCCTTTTTAGTTAAGGGGTTAATGTATTCCTATATATCTCCTGTTTGAGCTTAAAGCCTAATAAGGTCAATCTATTCGTCCCAGTTAGCTTAACTCGATAATATCACCGTCATAGTAATAGTCTGGGTAGGTTAAGAAGTTATATTAAAAAGGTGCTTATAGAAAGGATAAAGGATTTAATAATAAACAGTAATTTAATAAGGGGTAGAATTAATTAAATAGCTTAATTAAATTAATTAGTTGAACAGGGGCAATACGGCAAGCAACCTAGGCTTATAACTGTCGACCGAATATCCGTGCACCAATCATAGGAATTGAATGAGGACTCTGTCTATTAAAATGCGGTTCTAAGACCTCTATATATACATGTAGGAAAGGTGTAGGAAAGGGAAGATAAGGGGGGTAAGGGGAGTCAATGAAACTGGGGTAGGTGACCGAGTCGATGACCGAGTCGATGACCGAGTCAATGACCGAGTCGGTGACCGAGTCAATGAGTAAGTAGCTGAGTCGGGGTAAGATAACCTGATTTAGGTTAACAATACAAATTATCTAACAATGCAGAGCTTCGTGTAGAGCCTCCGTACGCAGAGCTTCGCGCAGAGCCTCGTGCAGAGCCTCTGTACGTAGAGCTTTATGTAGAGCTTCGTGTAGAGCTTCGTGCAGAGCCTCGTGCAGAGCCTCGTGCAGAGCCTCTGTACGCAGAGCTTCGTGCGGAGCCTTGTGCGGAGCCTCTGTACGCAGAGCTTCGTGCGGAGCCTCGTGCGGAGCCTCTGTCGCGGAGCTTCGTGCAGAGCTTCGTGCAGAGCTTCGTGCAGAGCTTCGTGTAGAGCCTCTTGTAATTAGCATATAACTTAAATAATATATTACATTACCTCAATTGCATATTAAGGAATGTATAAGTTAGTTAACTGTGTATTATTTAACTTTTAAATATATTAAATTAGTCAACGGCGTATTATTTAACTTATAAATATGTTAAATTAGTTAATTGCAGGTTAATTACATATCATTTAACTTTTAAATATATTAAGTTGGTTAACTACATGTTATTTAACTTTTAAATATATCAAGTTGGTTAATTACGTATTAAGTTGGTTAATTGCGTGTCAAGTTAGTTAAATTGCATGTCAATTACGCGAAACGCGCTTAGCAAAGTCGACTTGAAACCTAGCCTGCGAATATTTTCCTAATGTAACTGCCTTTTACTAAAGATTATAAAGCTCTTTATAAAGGATATTTATAACTATATTAATTAGTTCTAAATAGATATCCATAGTCTCTATAATTATATTATAGATTTCTTTATCCTCTAAAGGGATAGTAATAAGCCCTTTTACCTTCTTTTTCTTCTTCTTCTTTTTTTATACCTTATTATTTTTTATACTTTATCTTTTATTAATACCAAGTTATAGCCACGCTAAAGAAAGGTCACTAAAGGACTATCGCTAGTCCCGTAAATGCTCTAAAACAACCTTAACCTTTTCTTTTTTTAATATCCGCTTAGCGAATACTCTAGTTAGTATTTAGATAGGCATCTGCTGGTTAACTAATATTATATTTAGAGTAGGGGTAGGCAATTTAATTATTAATATATTACCTATTTGGCGGCGCTTTCTGCTTAATATCGCGGGGGCTAATAGGGTAGAGATATTAATTAATTATAGAGCTACCTCTACGGATTAATTTAACGATATTTCTAAGATAATAGCTACTATGGGAGTGTAGATTAATTTCGTTAAAAGGGTAACTACTCTATATATAAACAAAGTCAGATCGCTTAAGAAACGCTAGAAAAGTCTCTGAAATTATAGAATTAACTCTTTGACAAAAAAGGTTAGCGATATCCGCTTGCGGATATACATATGTCCGCTAATTAATTCTACGGTCTAAGCTTACTGAGGTAAGATTATTGTTGACCTTAGTTTATTATAGTATTATATAATATAATACGCGTATAATAAGACTCCTTTAGGTAAAATTTTTAAAAAAAATTATATAATTAGATTTTTTATAGCGCTACTTACTAATTTACTAGAGCCTAAGTAAAAATATGGAAAATATGGAAAATTAAAAAATCTATTAAGTTGGGTGTTAAGTCGGGTGTTAAATACGTCAACGATAGCCAATTGGCGTAGTTAGCAGTATTCGATTTCACTTGACAGGTAGTTTAAATTTCTGCCTATAAATATTTTGCTAATGTATAGAATAATAATAAATAGGTAGCTACTGCTATTAGCGCTATAAGTATTAGCGACTCTGTCAATTAAGGTATGAGTATAGCAAGAGGGTCACGCAAGCCTGTATAATTGGATTGTCTATAAACGAGGATCCAAAGCTAGAGAAAGGAAAGGGGAAGAACGGAAGCACCACTTAAAGTTATATACAATTCTCTGGTCATGTAATAGCACTTTACTATTATATAATAGCAATCTGCGGCAATTTGCGGCAATGTGCCAGTACCGTAACAATAAGTAGTAATACTAGGAATTCTATACAATTAATTTTGTATAATTACAGCACCTGGTGTACGAACGCGTACTTACGCGTTCGGTGCACTAACCACTTGCGTGCTGACTAATTAGGGGGAGGCGCGTCAGTATATAGACTACGTAGTCAACCTCAATAGAATCGACAGTCACCACCATCTAAACGAGCATACAATACTATACGTATTTCGTGCCCCTGGATACAACTCAATTGTACCATTAAGTTGGTACAAACAAATTTAATTAAGATGTTGGCTTTAGATTTTAGGCACTTATAAGAGCTAATTAGCGTATTATGGGTAGCTAAAATTGAAAGTATAGCCTCTTATATTAATTTTAGTTGGCTGCGATAAGGCTCTTTGGCTTTGGTAATGTTTATCGATTTTTTGAAAACGACTGTAGACTAAAAAGGGAATTGTATCTTGTGTTTCCAGGCAAGTACTTGGGGGCAGATGCACCTCCCTCTATCGAATCATACGTACGGGAGCGTGCGTGAGTCCCTTGTTCACATCTCTTAAATAAAAGTGTCCACAATACTCATAGTCGGAGCCGCAGCCCAACGCTTAATCAATGATGCGCCAGCTAAGCCCTATCGACATTTATCCCTGCAAAACCCAATTCGGGATTCTCAATCCACTCTATCTAGGCCCTACATCTTCACTGGCTGGTGAGCTCTGGTATGCGCAAGGCTGGAGCCTGAGCGGTATCCCTAGCCCTTTCAAGAAAAATTCGATCATAATGCGGTCGAATATCGTAGTCACGGAATGTCTCTCCGTCAACAACTTTAATAGTTCTAAGCATTAGCTTTGCATCTTTGATCCAGAAAGCCTGAATCACACTCTCTTGTGGCATGGCAAGGGCTATGCAGCCAGGTTTAAATGCTGTGGAACTTATTTTCGAAGCCCCTCTTTTCAACTTGCGAGGACTTAGGGTACCCTTTGGGGTGTATCCGAGCTGAATGATCTCTGTCATGCTATTGGCAACAGCGAAAATTGATCCGGAGGGCGACTGAGCTGCATGAACTATTTTGGTGCCAAATTCTTCGTTTTGTAACTCTTCGTATCCTGGGAATGGAATGAGCACTGGATATTCCTTGCTTAGAAAGGCTGTGAATATCACGCTCCTATGTGAACTATCATAGAACACCGTCGTGAGCCCACCGTCATTAAGGGTGAACTTTTGAAAGTCAGATTTAAATCGCAGAGCTTTAGTATATTGCACAGTTAAAATACTTACTGGTGGTAGTCTGAAAGATCTCGGATTTTCTGATATAGTACTGACTGGTTCTCTAGTGCAGTCCCATACGTCTATATAGACGTGATGGTCCCCCAAGTGAGTAGCAACGGCAAGCTTATCGTCTAGAGAAAAGGAGAGCTTCCGGTCTACTATAGCGCTCTGCCTTTGCGCTTCTTCTGCAGTCTCTTTTAAGCTCAAGGCCTTAGACACACCAAACCGGCCTGTATCTGTCCTCGAAAGGTCTGACTCGGCAAGGCTATTAGTGCAGTCCGTTTGATTTATTGCTCGATTTACCGGGGTACTCCGTTGCTGGATCTGACCACCATGAAGTTGGTGAACTTGAATTTGGTTGTGAAAGGTAATTTTTCGTATGCCAGAACTCCCGAGTTGGTACACCTGCAGCTGACCATTGATAGAGGTGGCTGCATACTTGTCATTCCGAGAGACCGAGATGCTTATTTGGACATTGCGAACGGACGAGTCAAGTTTAATTTGAGCTTCGGGGGTGGTCTTAGTACCATTGAAAACGACCAAATTTCTTCGCTAGAGATAGGTCAGAACTAAAGTATCCTCTAGTAATGTAAAGGTCATGGTTACCTCTCCAGCTGTAGCAATAATAGCGCATCGATGATTCCCAGCAGCAGCAGCTTCAATCCCAGCAAGATCATACTTGCATCCTTGTATTGGGAGTGCTTCATTGCTAGGGATATCGAGCCTTACAAGAAAATCATTGCTCTTACCCCATACGATTATTGAATATCCTGAAGCAGAGAATGCAAACGATGGTGACTGTGGTAGGTGGGCGATATCCTTGGGCTTATGGGGACTTCTCCTGAGGGAGCTTTTTAAGCGGAAGGTACGACTATGACTTTTGGTACTTGAAGGACTGGCAATACTCCGAGCGGAACCTGTCGACGATGTCCGGGATCCAGTCAAATCCGATCGGCTGGATGGAGGGTCCAAGGTTCCATTTAAGGGGCTTACCGGTATGGGCAAATCCATGATCCTTGGGATTGGAATCGGAATATTAAGTGATTCGGCATAAGGGCTCACAGGGAATTCTAAGACATAAGATTTGGTGGAAGGACTCATGGGGCTGCTCCCGGACTCCGAAAGTGAAGTTGTCTCACACGAGAGCGAATCTCCAACTGCATACTGGCTCAAGTTATAATCGCAGAGGGTTGAATGCTCGAGCAAATTTGATATTTCCTCCAAGGGCTCAGACAAACGTGCGCATTTAATTTTAGTATCTGCTGCACAGCGAGGACAGGAAATGCCTTCTTTCCAATCGAGAAATGGAGGGTTATCTTGCAATCTCTAAGATTTTTTTTCAGCAAATCTCTCTTTCTAATGGAGTGGACAAGAGGACACTGCGCAGTTAATAGTGTCTGACTGGATTAAGGATAACCGTACCTCATAAGCCCACTTATCACACCACCTCAACTTGTATTCGAGTAATTTCTTAGGCACTGGATGAAGAGCTGGGCAATTCACGATATATATCGGAGTAAGCTGACTTTCTAATTCTCCTATTTGATTTTCGATATCCTTTGCTGAGGTGCTGTCTATCCAATGTTTCACAATTTGGTGAAGTTTTAGAGATGGTAAGTGCGCTCCGACCCTATCGTGCTGAAATGCCGCTTTTCGATGCTGGAGCCAATCAGCGAAATCCCCAAGAGACTTTTCCAGGACACTCCGCATATCCATTAAATGCTTGCCGTAGTCCGATGTTTTGAGGCGTCCAGTCCTCGTGTGCTGCTTCATAACGTTAAAGGATTTTCTACGCTCAAGGTAGGATATAGAACAGAGTGATCTTACATGTGATGGAAGCAAGTTCTGCCTTAAAACAGGAGAAACCATGGTTTCTTGGCCATGCCAGTCAAGAAGAGTGGAAGTGAGACTCTCTATAAGGCCAGGACGAGGTGACTTTTCATCAGGTAAGAATTGTTGGAAGATTGCTGCCTTTAGATTTGCTCGACATTTCTTAAGCTTTTCCAGAGTTTCATCGGTCTCGGAGATAGATTCGCTTGTAAAGCTAGTTGTATTACTGTTCCGACGACGGTCGAGGTGGCGTTGAATGATGGCAGATTCTGCGGCCCATAACACGTCAAAGAGAATCCAGTAAGATTGAATCCATTCCGCGTTCTCCTCGTCGAGACTAATTAGTACATCAGGAACAAACTTTTCTGGTCTGATGTCCAAGGGGTACTAAAACAACTGTATTAATTACATCCAGAACCGCAATAAATGTCGAGAGAACTCACCAGGCCAGCAGAAAACGTAGGTAGGTTGGCCTTGCTCCAATTGGTCGGCTCTAATGGGCGAAAATGTTCATTGGGGCATTCGATAGGACGGATAAGATCTAGCACCTCCGAAAACACTTCTGAGACGACAAATTGCTCAGCCTCGCAGAACCGCCCTTGCTGCCAAGCGGCACTGATAGTACTTTGAAGAAGACTCTTTTTCTGAGGGTGAAAGCCCTCGTTACGGAGCAACAGAAGTCGGAGACCAGAAAGTAAAGTTTGCGCAATGAAATATCTTTGCTTCGCGAATTCTCGAGTGATGATGTTGGTTTGGTTGGGAAAAAGTCTTAATTTGACTTGAATGAGATACATTATGGTGGAGAACACGAGCTCTGAGGGAATGAGACAAGGCAAAAGATAAGGTGGACATTCGTTTACACTAGCGCATGCTTGGAGATAAGTTCTTTGGAGGTCAAATATTACCTTAATCCAGACAATGATGCAGATTGATGATTCAGTGTTGCTGGCGGAATTCTCCTGAAGCTGCAACAATGAAGAATCCAGAGCGTGCTTCGCTATGATATCGCGAAGAACGTCCGCGATGTCGTGGCGACCGTGAAGCCGCTCAAAAACCAAGATCCACCTATTTAGCATTCTATCGTATACCACGAGTCGCTGCTATTCGAATACAGATGCGGGCCGAAGAGTACTGAGCAGGTTTAGACGCAGAATATTACGTTTATGATAGAAGGCGTATCTTCTGGTTGCTGGCCCAGGTCGAATAGAGAATACATGACCGTCGAGTTGGTCTTGCGCTTTCCCAGTGCCTGCTCGTCGTACATGAACGCATCTGGTCAGGCAACCAGAGAGAAAACAGATGATCGGATCGGGTTTGGATTGTTGCGAGGCAGAATCAGCTATGTACAGTAGCTTTACCCGCTAGGTTGAGAGGGGCCAGAGGGGCCACAAGCACAACTGAGCAATAGATGCGTCTCGGCCTATCGCGATTAATTAATAAAATTCGTGGGCTTGCCAAGACGCAAGCAGGTAGGCGCAGAACTGTGAGAGAAACAGGGTTCAACGCGCCGAGCCGGGCAAAGCCAATACCACTAGAACGGGACTGGAGCCCGTTCGGACAACCGACTGGGGAGCTAAATTTGGAATCAAAACATCCTTATCTCGTGAAGGCCCACACGCGGTGCCCAGTAAATGTGAGTTTGGTCTTACAGTGTTGCTTATTGAAACCTGGTAAATACGAAACCACGTTATTGTAACGACACCAGGCGCTTCTCTAAGAAATACTACGTACTAGTAAACACGCGTAGGAACCCCGGCCCTGAGTCGCGCCTCTCCTCACATACGATTATGCCGCAAGTTAGCCCTAAACAATAGCATTGACTCCCCTGGTAGTAATATAGTAGGAGAAACTGCCAAAAAATTTTACGACATAGGAGATGGCCGGGCCTTCACAAAAAATAAAAAGGGGGGAGGGCCTCCTCTCTAGGCTTCTTAAAGGGGCTGAGGCGTTGAGTTATGCCCACGCTTTCCTTGCAGCCTTGTTTAGACAATATCACACTACCTAGTACTACTAGAACTAATATTTGAGTAGGAACTTAATACCAGTTGCCGTCTATCATCAGTTTGCAGCATATTGGCGCCAGAGGTTGACGAGCCACACAACCGTGCATTCACGATTAAAAAGCTGTATTCTACTTCTGCCTTTCTATTACCAGCTTTACAAGGCAGTAGATTTATCTCTACTATGTGCATTACCTATACAAAATATATAGAATCTCTCATTTTGGTGGGGTAGATATTGTCACACAGGGACGCAGGTGTATGGTGGTGTGAGGACTCCATAAGAATGGAGTATCACGAACAACGAATCAATTTACTACCCAAGCGATGATCACGTGATCTCAGGAAGCTCCTGTGGATGCCCTACCAACAGATATGTTGAGTAACCCTTGTGGGTAAAATACGACCGGTATAACTTAAAATAGCTATATCTTTACCAATTCTTATTAGAAATTTATACTTTCTGGACCATTAGATTCACCTTATTAAGTTCTATATCTCTACTATATAAAGTTTTTCTATAACGGTTATATATTAAGAGTTATGGGGGGAAATACACCCTGGTATAGCATTATCCATAAAAAGGGGGGGCACGTACCACATACGTCAAGATCTAACCAAATACGTCGTCAAACCCCATATTGAACTCGTCAATATCGAGGATGACGATCCTCGGAGCTGACTCCTTGATAAAGACTAGTATGTGGCTATGCACGCCAAAATAGCGCCAATACCGGGCCTCAATCTCGTGCTTGGAATCCGGTTTTACAGCAGGATCAGGCCCCTTCCCCGTTCAAATATATTTCCTAGCAGTACTACTGGAGTTAAAGCAACGGCCAATGGAATAGAGAATAAAACCACATTTCTTAAACTTCAAACACATACCACCATTAGCACTTACCTCCGAGTTCTAGAATGTACAACACAACCTGGCACAATTATAGTATATCTAGGACTATAAAAGATTTCCAACCAACACAATATATGGCATACCTTACAATCCACGACGCATATTACACAGCACGTTCTGCGTGTCTCTGCATAATCACGATCGGGAGAACGTTGGAAATAGCGCCAAACGACTCCGTTAGTTCATTAAGGGATGTTCGGTTGCAAATTGGCCCCATATCATCTGTTCAATCCGTGCGCCTTTTAGTGTCGCCCGTTCTGTAATTGGTGGCGGCTACTACCTTGGCTCATTTAAATCTGTAATTAAGGCAATTATTTAGTGACTCTAGATGAGGCTCTAGATTTGACTTCGCATAATACGAGATTGACGTCGGTGACCGATTCAAATTACTTATAAACCTTATATTTAACGTGCTAAAGTAATACGGGCTGGCCCCTTTCCCCCCACTATAGCTACCCTTATCTGTGTATCTGCGGTACGCCTATAGTGCGGTAGTTGTTTGTAGCGCGATAGCTTACGGTACGTCTACGGTAAATTGGTAATGTGGTATATCGTAGTGGTTGTTGTCTGCGTCTGCGGTACCTCTGCCGTGCGCCTATAGTGTAGTAGTTGTCTATAGCGCGATTATAGTGGTTGTCTATAGCGCGATAGCTGTAGACTAGTTGCGGTGGTTGTCTGTAGCGTAATAGCTATAGACTGGTTGTGGTAGAGGTTGTGGTGTGTCTGGTATAGGCGTCCAGTGACGTGTCTTTAGGGGCTGTATAGCCTGCGGCGCCATAGCGACGACGGCAGAGGACGAAAGGGAGGCGACAGCGATAGAGCCGCTTATCTATATGCTTAAGAGAGTGATTGTGGTGCACATCTGGATATACCAAAGAGGTACAAGTTATTTAGCATGATGTTACAATTATACTCATAGACAGCAATGAGGCTAAATTAACATCCAAACCGTCTTTATCAGTCCCTTCTCCTTCAATCTTCAGTACTATCCTCAGTATCATCCTGCTTTCGCTTCGCAAGCACCTCCTTCCATTGTGTTGCAAACTCTCTCAAACTCCCTTCGCCGCCTCCACTAGCATCAACAACATCGCGAGGAAGTTTGTGCGCGCTGTATTGTGGCGTCGTAAAGCCATACGCTTCCGGGTCATCTCTATGTACGAGACGGAATTCAGGAATGAATATGTCTTCTACTTCGTCTTCTTCCGTGTCCGATGCCGATGTAGAGTCGCTTTTCCTGATGCCGCAGCAATTGTAACTTTCGGTCGGGATTGTATTATTGTACGCAGATTGTGCGAGGTCATTGCTGATGTTGTTTCTTGATGTTAGCGGGAGGGATATTGTGTCTGATTCCGATGGCGCTGGTGAGAGCGACTTTGGCAGTGTGAGCAGCTCCAGCCAACTGAACAGCAGTGGATCTGTCCTCTGCGCCCAGGGGTTGATATCAACAAGCCACACTCGATCGTGCGGCGGAGGAACATAGACATCGAAAGTGAAATTTTCATCTGGGAAAGATTCCCGCAACCTTAGCTCAAAAAATTGCTGTATCTTATCTCTGAGCTTATCCTGCATCATCAAGAGAAATTCGAAATGGTTTAGGTCGCGTTGACAAAGCGCAATAAGTCGCCGCCGCCGCACAAAGCAGCGGAACTCAACGGAAGGATTGAGAGTGATATTTTTGCGGAGGACGAGAAAATAAGGTATATTTTGTGTCGAAAGCTCTTCATTTTCTATACCTCCTACGGCTTCACCATCCTCACAGTCATCGAAGGCATGCTCTAAATCATGCGTGACAAAATCGCTGGATTTCAGTAATAAATAGATATCGTTAGGAGTCCTACACTCCATGCTGTTCGTTGCAGCTATCCATGTCGCGTCCTTTGGGGCTGACCAGTTCAGTTTTGGCACAACTTTCCCATCTAGCTCCTCTATTGTTAACTTGATAGCTTGATGTATTTCGCGCCATGGGGCCGATGGATCATCGTCCTCTTCAACTTCAGCATCTGAGGCATTGTCCGTTGAGGAGAAGATCCCGCTGTCTGAGTCGGACCAATCAGTGCGGTCATTATCGTCTGGTGGGAGTACGATGCCATCCGCACGAAGGTAAGTGATGAAAGGTTGGGAAAGAGGAATCAAGCGCGCTTTGGGGGTTATGCTACGATACCTGAGACAACAATAAGTAAGTAGACCCTAAGGTGGTAATTGAAGGAGAGTTGCAGTACCGCGGATACCAAGAATGGAAGGAGCAGTTTAAAATATGGCGTTTCGTCACTGGGGGAAACGGAAGCTTCTTAAAGGTGTTGGGCTCGCTCAGGCTTTTGGGAGAGCTTTCAAAATCCATCGAGCTGGATAAACCTGCTGCTACTGCAGTGATGAGGTATATGCAGAAGTAACCGTTATAGTGGAGAGTGCTTCGGACAATGTCCAAGGGCTGAGGGCGATTTAAATATTTGTCTGAAGAGAAGAGTCATCGCGGGGTGAGTCAAGCCAATCAAGTCCCACAGTACAGTAGCTCCGCCTTCTTCACCGCCGCAAGAGCACATTGGTATAGTTTCCCTAGCAATCACCACCTACATGTCCACACGCCGAAAATGTCTTCAAATGTTGGACTCTCCACCCCGAGAGGCAGTGGCACTTCCGGATACGTCCAGAGAAATCTGTCACTACTTAAACCCCGCGACAATGCCGCGCCTTACCCGAAAGATTGGGACAACTTCAAGCACCGCCAGCGACAACCAGACAAAGAGATCCTTGAGCATGACCGACGACGAGAGATCGAAGTTAAAGTCTTTGAACTTCGTGATAGATTAGAAGACGAAGGGTATGCCGTTTTGGTCACCTGTGCATTTTCCTTTAGTCTCGCAATACGCTAACGAGAAACCGGTTTTTCAGCGTTGACGAAGACGATATCGAAGATCAATGCACCACACTTCGCAAGAAACTCGAAGCTGAGAGACAAAGGGGAAAGAATGCTGGCCCGAATGCACGGGGCCTGAAATCGCACCAGGTACATGAACTAGCTAAGGCGAAGATTGAGGAAAGCGAGAAGTTGCGGAAGGCGCTAGGAATTAGGGAGGACTACGAGGAGGGAAGTCACTGGAGGAAACAAGAGGAACGGCTAAGGGAGTCCATGTTAGAGAAGGGGAAGCAAGAAGCAAGAAGGGAAGAGACAAGAAAGGAAGACTCTGAATAAATGCGAGGAGCGTTTTTGAATGGCGTTCGGATTGGAGATTAGTTCGGCGTTAATGGGCCTTTGAAGATATGTAAGGTTTACATAAATCCCCTAAGACTAGCATATGATCAAGTCAATTTTTTTTCAAGATTCGATGTTTACCCCGTCTATATAACACATTAGAAGAGAAGAGCTTATTCCATTGGGACTTGTCTTGGTAGGATGCAAGCATTTACTGCAACTTGCAAATATTTGCGTAAGTATAAAACTCAGGTTCATCTGAATATAAGACCGGAATCTCGGTTACGTGATTCAGGATTGAAGGTCTTTGCTAGCTGTAGGGTATTACAAAATCACAGAACCACAACCTCAAGCTCTTCATCTCACACATCCTCTCCTCCTCCATCTACGTCCATCACTATCTCCTTCCCCTCTTCTTCTACAAAGCTCCAACCTTCCACTTTCACTCCTTTCCAAACTCTCTCGCCCCACACCCCCAATGCTCTATCTACCACCTCGGCGTGCTCCGCTTCCTCAATCTCCAGTTCCCCCGTCTCATCCTCGCTCCACAGCTGCTCAAGCATATAATTAACTTCACCGTCGGCCATCCTGTCCAGCCATCTCTCATTGACAACAATCTCTGGGATCAGCTCACTTTCCAAAATTTCGGCTTCCACCCTCCTGCGCTTAAACTAGCCCGTTTCACCAAGCTTGTCCTTGTGTTTGCCTTTCCCACCACGGCGATAACGTAAGCGGTCTTTAGAACTGCCGTAAACAGCTACGTCTCGCACAGCCCCGGCATCCGCATAAGTTTGGCGACGGGTGGTTCCCTTGGAAGTAGTGCCAGGAAAGGCTTGGCAGAGGAAGTCAAAACTCAGGTCCCACAGACGACCAACGGGAGAAATGATTAAGGGGTGAACGGCTTTCCGCCGAGGGATAGAATACTTGTGTTGGTGGCTGTGCTCCCGATTGGTAGGGTTAGAGGAGGCGCGGAGGTCAAAACGGGAGGTGGTAGATATGTTAACTGGGGTATTTTGGACTACGGGGAGTAGCGTGAGACTAATGCGATGGATCTCGGTATGAACGTAAAGGTGGAAGGCTGTCAGAGCTAACGGTCTCTTGTTTGATAATGCCCACAGGAAGGAGAGCGCTTTATTTCTAGGGGACCTAATAAGAGCGTTAAGTAGGTTTGATAATTGCCTTCCATGACTCAGAGTATTGCGGCAGAGCGAATGTTGTTAGCGTATGATAGTTATATAATAGGTTGAGTATTTACCCGAATTTATCCTAACAAGTAGATAAACGGGTTGGGTATTTCTTAACTAAGTATAAAACGAAAGTACTCCGTACTATAAATAGTAATATATAAAAATAAAGTAATCTCAGAGGGCCTAGCAACTAGGGCCTATGCCGAAAAGATACCCAAAATATATATATCCCGCTTGTCAGGTAAAACCTAAGTAAATAGTTATATAGCCGCAGGAGTGGCTCGTCTGTGAGGCACGTGCGCTGCACGTGCCGAGGGAAAACCCTTCCTTACCTCGCACTCAGACACCTCCTTTTCCTTAAGGATTCGTCTGTTTATATAATATACCCTATTATTCTATCAATTGGACTTCCTATCCATCATCACCTTATACCGCTCGCCTTTTAATATTATAGTGCTAGTTATTGTCGGTATATATTCGTTCCATATATCACGTGCGTAAGCACGTAATCTACGCGAGACGCGTATATGTATCATCAAGACGTGTAGATAGAACAAGGAAGAATCCAACTACACACCGCACTGCACGTATATTACGTCTATTGCACTGTGTTAAAGCATACTAACACTAATTAGTGAGCGCGTATAGATTAGGAAACACGCAGATAGCTTAGAAGACAGTTATACTATCTACCTTGCAGCAGATTAAAAGATAGTTATACTTATCCACCTTTTGTATCAGCCTATTTTAGTTAAAGAGAAGAAGAGAAACCACCTAGGAGTACTTATCTGGTATCCACAACAACTTCTAAATATCTTATTCTATCTATTTTAGAAGAATTACTGCGCAGAACACCTTACCCTACTTAATAACTTAAACCGCCCCTAAACTACCTCCTTAACCACCTTCTTAACCGCCTTCTTAACCGCCCCCCCTACCTTTACCTTATAAATTGAAACACCTTACCTTACCCAAATAATATATAAAACATAAGATGTTAGGAACAGAGAAAGACTAGGAGGAAGAAGCAACTAAATAGAAAGATGGAATTAACCTAATGGAAGTTACTAAGGACGAGCTAACTAACTACGTATAATACAAGATGTACGTATATACGGAGATACACAACTAGATAGACTTAACACTCTAAAAGTTGTTCTAAGGAGATTTTAAAGACTTTATGGTTAATATCTTTACAAAAATCTCCTTATATTGGCTTTAGAAACTACGTGATTGTATAAATATTAGAGGAGTATAGGTTAACGCCAACTATAAATAAGGCAAATTACTTCCCCAGTCCTTATATAACATAGTACAAGAAGAAGACCAAATAGAATAAACTAGAGAAAAGATAAATGCACTTAAGGATAAGTTTGGCACTGGTATTAAGTTAAGACGTATTAAGTACTATAAGACACACGGAACCCCGGAGGAGCAATAAGCAGGACGTTCCTCAGTGCCTATACTTCCCGCTATACCTTAATATACAACTACCTCTACCTTTATACCATCTGTTACACCTTAACCTGCAATAATAATATAGCAACTCTACGTATAACCTACGGACGAGGAGAACCGCCCTGTTACTATAACTAGCTATAGCAAGGAAATTGCGAATGCAGCCAAGATATACACGGAGGAGTAGAAATATGGTGGTATAAACAAAAGCCTTAACTACAAATTAACAATATTCTACAACATCTATAATCGAGCGGATGTACCCTAAGAAGCTTACCTTAAAGCATTCCCTACTATGCTAAAAGGACTAGCTTTAGACCACTTCTATACAAACTAACTGTCCCACTTACCATTCGCTAAAGCTTGCGAACACCTTTAGAATTTCTTTAAAGGACTAGGATTTTAACGCAAGAACCTAGATAAGTGGAATACCATTACACTTATAATAGTAATAGCAGAAAATACAGACAAATTTATAAGCAAATGCCTTTAATTGCTAATCTATAGACTTTGTTAACTATAGCATGGCCTTAGACCTACCTTATAAACTATAGACTTCCTTTATAACAAAATTGTCACTTCTTGCCAGGGAATACCAGTATATAGATATATAGTCTTTAACCCACTGGATAACCTTAAAGCCCTTATTAATAAACTTTAATTGTCTATTATAGTATACGAGAAAGAGCATATGGAGAAGATATAAGCTTTCTTTACAGACCGACAATTCTATAGAAGAGATAACAACTATAACTATAATAACCGTAACAACCGCAGTAACCCCTTATATAACCGCAACCGACAGAAACCATGTTGCTTTGTATATAACAGGGAAGGATATCGCTTATAGAAAATATATTAAGGAGGAATAAGAAGAGTCTAAAACTAAGTTTAAGAATAAGTTTAAGGACCGCTTTTAGGAGCAAATAAAGCAATATATTATGGACTACAAAGGCAACGACAATAAGGACAATAATAAGAACGATAAGATTACTAACGCATTTAACGCTTTAGTAATTAATATGGACCCTAATACTCTACTAAATGAGGATAACCAGACTACAGTATACTATACTTTATATAGTGAAATCGAACTAGATAATGCGACCGCTATAGCTTTAGAACTGGCTAATAGAGCTTATAGCCACGCAGTCACAACTATTAATACTATAATAGATGCATTTACTACTAATATAGACCTGTTTGCGTATAATATAACCTCACGCTACACCTCTATAAAGTTTATGGGTATAATAATTGACACTAGAGCCTCCAAACGTTCTATAGTAGGATATAGTTAGTTTCTTGCACTTTAGAAGATTAATAAAGTACAGTTAAACGAGTCTATAAGAGGCACAGTTAGTGTATAGTTTAGAATAGGTTCTACATCTTCTATTAGTTCTATCAAGATAGCTACACTAATAGGTATAGTAGAGTTCCATATTGTTAAAGTTAACACCCCTTTCCTGCTTTGCCTAGCGGATATAGATAACTTATAAGTGTACTTTAATAACCTAAAGAATGTCCTGATAACCCCCTTAAAGACTATACTAGTTATACGCCGATTCGGACACCTGTTTCTACTATAGGATACCTTATTATACGTATTTATTATAGAGTCTTTTAACTAAAACCCATACTATTTAACTGATGTAGAATTGCGACGCCTATACCAACGCTTCGGACATCCGTTAGTAGAGCGACTTAAAAGAATATTAGACCGCGCTGGCTATAAAAATGATGCTAATTATAAGACCCTTAAGTATATTACCTACTACTGCTTATACTGTTAAAAGCACAGAAAGTTACTAGGCAGATTTAGATTTACCTTAAAGGATAATATTAATTTTAACTACTGTATTATTGTTAACATTATGTACATTAACAGCAAGCCCGTACTTTATATTATTAATAAAGGCACCTGATTTTAAACAGGTAGATAGCTATAGAATATTAGCGCTAAGCACATATGGGACATATTATAAGTGTGCTAGATTAATACATACCTAAGCCCCTAGATGTGATTACACACAATATAGGAAAGAACTTTATTAGTAAAAAGTTTAAACAATACGCGGTTAACATGGGCACTATTATAAGAAGCGTACTGGTTAAAGCTTATAACTTAATTGGCATAGTAGAGCGTTACTACGGCCCCTTGCGACGTATATACCACATTATTACTTCCAAGATACTAGGAATTGATAAGGATATAGCACTGCAAATGGCCTTTAAAGCAATTAACAACTCCGCAGGACCAGACGGCCTAATACCCATACTATTGGTATTTGGAGCGTACCCCTAAATAACAGAGTCCGACGTACCTTTACCTATAGTAATATAGCGTGCAATTGCATTCAAGAAAGCTATAGAGGAAGTAAAGAAGATACAAACGGAGCGCTAGGTCGCAGATGCACTTAATATATATAATAGCCCTAGTACTACCGCAATTCATAATCTACCCTATAACTCTTTAGTACTGGTCTGGAGAGAAGGCAATATAGGACAACCTGGATACTAGGCAGGACTATATAACCTACTAAATGTTAAAGGAGAAACGTGTGCTGTTAATCTACTTAGCGGCCCTATAAAGTTCCGTAGCACTAAGGAAAAGGAAGACCCCGCAAGCATCCCCTTTATATTAATACTGCCAACATTACTGTATTCTTGCAAGAGGATAGCAACTATAAGCAGTTTAAAACGTCCCGTTAAAAGGAAATTACAGGACTAATTAAAAAGGGCGTATTTAAGATAATTAACCCTTAGGACGTACCCGTAGGAGTTAAAGTCTTTAACTTATAATTTGTAGATAAGATTAAGAACCCTAGTACTAATAAAGCCTTTAAGAAATTAAGACTTATTGTCTAAGCGTATAACAATCTTAAAAAGGGTATTATACTAACCTAGTTACCTACTATTTAACGAGTTAGCTAACGCCTTATTCTATACATCGCAGCAATACTATAAGGTAATGGTATATAGTTATACCTACAAGATATCTCCTAGGCGTATGTCTAGTCTCTTATAAAGCTAAATTAAGACTTCTATATCCGACTACCTTATGAATTGGGAAGCCAACTAGGTATTAAAAAGAACTCCATTCTAAAGGTAATTAAGCCTTTATACAGTGTTCCAGAAGTAGGTAATTACTGGTTTATAACCTACTATAATTATTATATTAAGGAGTTAGATATGAACTTATTAATATATAACCCTTGCCTTTTATGGAGCAACACTCCCAACTATTTTAGTATTGTTGGCCTTTAAACTAACAATACTCTCTTCCTGGCTAATACCACCTTTGTAAACACGGAGCAACGACATCTAGAAAAGGCTTACTTTCTTGCAAAAGAGCGCAAGTAACTTACGGTTAAACAGTTACTTAAATTTAATAGATACATTATTTAACTCTTTTAGGAAGGCAATATTATAATAACCTAGAAACACTAGTGCAAAAACCTAAATACGGTCCACCTTAGCAAAATAGCTACAACTATAAGCTTAAGAGGCATTGTCCGTAATGCACTAACTATAAAGGAACAATACGTTGCATAACGCGTAAGAGGCGTGTATATTGCCTCTATATGTTAACCAGAAGCTTCCTTTAATCCCTCTTTTGCCGCCTAGGTAATTAACCCTAAGAAGGAAGATATTACAGCACTTAATAAATAACTATAATTGCAGATCGACAACCTAATAAGAGGCCTTATATTTGTTAAATTAGACATTAATATATTACGCCTACTTGCTTTTACTAATGCCTTATTTGCTAATAACAAGGACCTCTTATCACAAATAGGATATATACTAGTATTAGAGGACGCGTTATATAGGGCTAACATTATTTACTAGTCGTTAATTAAGTGTAAGAGAGTTACCAGAAGTGTACTAGCTTTAGAACTCTACACAATAGCCTATAGATTTGATATTAGCGCTGCAATTAAGTTAACTGTTAAATAACTCCTATAGATCGAACTCCTACTTATACTTTACACTAACTTAAAATCACTTTATAAATGTCTTATCAAGCTAGGCACTACACAAGAGAAACGTCTTATAATAGACGTTATATGTCTCCGTTAGTTATACAAGCGCAGAGAGATTACGGAAGTTAAGTAGATTGACGGTAATAGCAACCCTACTAACTTAATAACTAAGAGCAAGGCATCTACGGCTCTTAAAAAGTTAATTAATACCAATTACTTAGAACTATAGACTATGGAGTAGGTTAAACAAACGAACTAAGATTTGGCGTAGCGTTATAATAGTGCCATATTCTATGGACCCTGAATTTAACTAGCTAATTAGGATTTTCTATACCTAGTATAGAAAATTGCTATTGGCTCGCTTTCCACTAGCGCCTTGGCGACCCTCGCAATATATCTACCTACTACCCCTAACAACCCTTCTCCTTCTCCTTCTCCTTAGCTTAGTATCTTTATTAGATAGCAATTGTTATAAGACACCCTATAACACCTTATACACGTCCACCTATTTCTATAACTTAGCAATTGGAGACCAACCGCGAGATGGCAATATAATGGCAATCTATGGTATTCTGCTATATTCTGCTAAAGTCTATTAAATCCTATTAAGTTCTGCTAGGACCACTACCTAAATCCTATTTTACTCTGTGTATATGTTAACTAAGCAACCAAGTTAATAATATATACCCTTTCTTCCTGTTTTCTTACCTTCTTTCCTTACGCAACGTCTTAACTTTATTATATAGTTTATTAATCTATAAGCTCTGGTTTATGTAAACTATCACAAGCATTATGTAACTGGGATAGGATTGAAGGAGAAGCTATTACGTATGGATAGGAAAAGCCCAGCTATTGCATATATGCTATAAATAACAGGAATGGTACGATTTGGTTTCCTTTAGAGTTGCTCCAGTGTCGGTATATATTCGTTCTATATATTACGTGCGTAAGCACGTAATCTACGCGAGACGCGTATATGTATTATTAAGACGTGTAGATAGAACAAGGAAGAATCCAACTATATACCGCACTGCACGTATATTACGTCTATTGCACTGTGTTAAAGCATACCAACAGTTATAGAGAAATCTCCCTTACGCCTTTAATAAGCCTTAAGGGAGGTTAGAGTATATAATATACGGATCGTTAGTACCCCTAACGAAAATTTTAACCTAAGTTTATAATTAATAAGCTAATTAATTAACCCAAAGCTTTAATTTAGAGCTTTATTATATAGACTTTAATTAATATATTAGAGATAGGATTTTCTAGGGGGAGATCTTTAGGACTCCCCCTATATAAAGCTTTTATTTAATTTAGAAGTAGTAGTAAGCTTAAGGTGTCTTAGTTATTACTAAGTAAAGATCTACTATAGTAACTAAGACGCCCTACTTAAGCTAGGCTTAAAGATTATATTATAAATTTAGTATAAATTTAGACTATAGAGCTGTAACGGGACTAGCCCAGTTATAGTAGAAATGTCTTGGTAAAACACTTGGATAAATTCTAACGCTTTAATTAAATTCTACCAAATTCTGCCAAGTTAATTAAATTCTGCCAAATTCCGCCAACTTAATTAAATTCCACTAAATTCCACTAACGTAATTGAATTTGGTCGAAACCTATTAAAACTTACGTGCACTTATACCCACGCGTCTACTGCCAAGACCCCTAAATATTTAGTTACAGGTTTCCTATATTCCTTTCTCTTCTTTATATAACGTCTTGTTCTCTACAAAAGCCATATACCCTTAGACTTAGATAGAATTTATATTATTCCTTTAAATCTTCCCTAAAGCCTCTTCGCGCCCTTATATTATATTAAAAACAACTACTATTAAAATAGCAAACGAACCCAAATCCCCTTTAATAACTGTAAGTATTATATCCCTAGTTAGGGAATAGTTAACTATAATACAACAGTCCTTTATAGATGCCTTAGCTTAGTAGCAGGCTGCACTGGAAGCCTAGCATTAGCAATTAATGGAAGCACTCTATAAAGAACTCTATAACGTTAAAGCACTTCCATTAAAGACCCTAATACTGTAACGGAACCTTGTAGCTTAGACTACGGTGGGTTCTGTTATTAGGCTAGGTATATAGGTACAAACAAAACAACAACGTAATAATAACTGGTAGAGTGGTTGCCTAACAGATTAACTCCAATTGTATTCTAAGATTTACTATAAGGAGAGAACTATCTACGGTAGGGACTAAGGTCCTTTAAATATATAACCATACTCCTAAGAAATCCTCTCTTGTACGTAAGGTACGTGTTGTCTATATTAAATGTAATATCCTTCTCGTTTAACGCAGCTAACGCGTTTAATACCATATAACCTCGGCTACTATTCCTTGTCACATAGTTCTACTAGATCTATCCTAGACCGTACCTATATTAACTAACTAGCTTCCGCCGACTCTTCTTTAAGTAGTTATAACATCGTACTTAAAGCGTCTGTAATACTATCTCCCTCCTCTTTATCTTCGTCCTTAAAGATTCCTAACATCTCCAAGTCGTCCCCTAGAGGTGTGATGTCCATTTAATTATTCTGGTTGATATCCTTACTTATTATACCTAAAGCTTCTTCTTCTCTTTCCTAGGTTAAGCGTCGCCTTCGTACGGTTTCCTCCATACTGTTGCTTAGTAAAGTGATGGCGATTCCTTGCTCAAGGTGCGCGAAAGAGGGGTTGGTCTATATTGCGCTAGCGAGTCCTTTGTCTTAATAACCCTCTTCTTACTCTAAGTGCACTAAAGCAAACGTTTGATTGTCCTGTAATATTCGCTCTATCTCTAATACTAAGTGTGCGCGTTCTATGACTCTTAACAGTCTTTGAGTTCCCTAAGTAACTTATTATAGGGTCTTATGTTTAATCTACCGCTGCGAAGCTTAATAGTAAGCTAGCCTCCGCGCTATTTAAGGTTTAACGTGCCTTAGAAGAGTCCGCACGCGTCCTTAAAGCTCAACGTTTGGCTTATGCTTGTCTTTAACATCTTAAACGTGTTTATAAGAAGGTCTGTTCTAAGAAGTGGAAACTAGTTTAACAGGGTTTATCTAAGCTGGGTAATAAAAGGATTGGCTCTCCTCCTGCGAGGGAAATAACTCTAAGTAGCTTAGTAATTGCTTCTTTTAGGTCCCCCTTAGGTAACTCGTTCTTTAGTAATCCTTCTTTATTAATATTACCTAACCTACTTTCTTCCGATACTCCTATACCTTTCCTATAGTGTTCCTTAAATTGCCTAGTGGTTCCTAGGTAGTCTTACTATAGCCTATCTACTTTACTTTATACTATGTTTTGTTATCTATATCCTTGTAACTAATAATCTTTAAAACTTGCTATTTATTTTCCTCTTATCCTCTATATATGTCTGCCTTATAGACTAGTGGCTTAATATTCCTGTATACTGGCTCTAGCATTGCGATGTGTTGTATAGGGTAGATTTTTATTTTGGCTAGTAGGTTTAACTTATATATAACTAATAAAATTCTTTACTTAACTTTAAAAGGTCCTAGTCTAATATAGTCCAACTTCTTGCTTAGTTGTTAACTCTTAAAATTTTTGTATAGTAGCTATACTTTATCTCCCTCCTTAAGATCTGGTCCCTTAGATCTCTTAGCATTATAGTACCTTTTTATTTATTCTTGTACTAGTTTAGCTGTTTCTTTAAGGTCTATATAAAGATTTATTAACATCTCCATTCTTTATTTAGCTGTACTACTTGTCTTTTTTGCTTAATATAGCGATAATGATGTTCTTGGCTTATATCCGTAATTTGCCTTAAATAGTAATGTCCCTATTCCTTCTTATAGTGTTGCATTGTATACAAACTATATAACTGGTAATAACAATACCTAATTATTCTATGCGTGATTAATATAATGCTTTAGATACTGTTCTAGTGTCTAGTTTAGTCTTTCCGTTTATCCGTCCATCTGCGGATAATACGCTGTAGATATTACTGCACGAACTCCTTATTCTGCCAGAAATACTTTTTAAAATACTGCTATAAATCTTAGATCTCTATCTAATATAATCTTATCTAGTGCTCTATATCTTATAAATACTTCCTTTATATAGATTCTAGCGACATCTTCTACTAATATCTCTTTAGTGCATGCTATAAAGTATCCCTACTTTATTAGCTTATCTACTATTACTAAAATCGCGTTATAATCTTGTCCTATAATAGGATCTCTTAACTTTAGTAACTTAATAATAAAGTCCTATAATATAACTTCCTATGGTCTTCCTGGTGTCTTAATAGGTTGTAGCCCTCTATATAGCTTATGCCTTATTGGTTTGTTTCTTTGGTAATCTAAATATTCCTTTATAACTTGTCTTGCTAGTTCCCAGATTTCTTAAATAATATACTCCTTTTAAAGTCTTAACACTAAGCCTGTAGCTCTATTATATCCTTATATTATTCCCTTGTGGAATTCCTTAACAAATTCTTCTGTAATAGACTTAAGTATATACGTTGCTTCTCTATTTTTATATTACTCTGAGTTTAGATCCTCTGCCTATACTTCTTAGATCTTCTATATCTAATTACTCTCTAGTGATTTATAGATCTGACTTTCCTTAGTTACTGCAATCTTTGGATAATTATACCTAATTAATCCGTCTTAATCCTTTTATAATAAAGCTCCTAATAGCTTTTTACTACTCTGTAGTTTAGCCTTTCTGCTTAAAGCGTCTGCTCGTGCATTATCTGTACCCTTAGTATACTGAATTTTAAAATGGTATTCTATAAGCATTTCCGCCTATTTAACCTATCTTTGGTTGAGTTCCTTTGTTGTTAGAAATCCTATAAGGTTCTTATAATCTATCTTAACTATAAATAGTTTCTCTATGCCTTATAAGAATGCTCTCTATTCTTTAAGTGCTGTAACTATACCTAACAACTCCTTGTTATAGATATTATAGTTTAACTCTAGTAGTGTTATCTTTTAACTGTAGTATGCCACTAGGTGCCATCTATTTTAATATTTCTATAGGAAGCACACCCCTAGTGTAAAGTCTAATATATCTGTTTTTATAACCGTCTCTAGACCTGGTTAATAGATCTTAAGAACTAGCTCCTAGGTAAATAACTCTTTAATTCTCTTAAATAGTTCTTGTTATTCCTTTCCCTATACCCACGGTTCTTCTTTCTTTATTAACTATGTAAACGGCTTAATATTCTATAACCATTGCGCTATAAACCTTCTATAGTAATTATAAAACCCTAGGAACGACCTTAACTGCGTAATGTTCTCTAGTTCTTACCAATTTACTATAGCCTCGATCTTCTTTAAATCTATATTAAGTTGGCCTAGTTTAATAATAAATTTAATAAAATTAGTCTTCCTAGTGAAGAACTTGTATTTCTTAATTACTACTAGCATCTATTCTTCTTGTAGTCTCTTTAAGACCTATTTAATATATTCTCTATACTCTTCCTTACTCTCTAAGTAGATAATAATGTTGTTAAGGTATACTATAATAAATTTATTTAAGTGTTCTCCTAATACACTATTAATTTGCTTCTAGAATGTTGCTAGTGCGTTTATAAGCCTAAACTATATAACTAATAGCTTGTATAGTCCTTCTTTTGACCTAAAGGCTGCCTTTTATTTATTACCTTCCTTAATTCTAATCTAATAGTACGCCTATCTTAAATCTATCTTTATAAAGATCTTTGCGTTGCCTATCCTATCTTAGATTTTACTAATTAAGGGTAAAAGATACCTATCCTTCCTAATAATGCTGTTTAACTATCTATAGTTTATATACATCCTGAGTTTTCTGTTTTTCTTTAGGATAAATAATACTGGATATCCTATTGATAACTATAATAGTCTAATATATCTCTTTTATAAGTTCTCCTAAATAAACTCCTTAAGCGCTACTAACTCTATTTTAGTAAGCTTATAGATTAGAAAGAACTTTAGACTTATTCCCTTTTTTAATTCTATCTTATAGTCCTAAGCTATATACTTTAACAGCTTTTCACTTTCTAGTAACTATAACTTTTTACCATACTTATAGTATCTCTTTGGTATATAACTTAAGCCTCACTTAGTCTCTTTATATATCGCTCTAACTTGGTACTATACTAACTTAGTTTACTGTCACACTTTACACTATTATATATCCTTAATATTAACTTAACCTATAACCCAATCAATCTTTAGATTATACTTCTATAACTAAGGTATTCCTAGTATCGCCTTATCCTATCCTAATGGTAGGATATTAAAAGACATTCTAACTAGTCTCCCTTTAATAGTTATCTAAATAGGTCCTATTTTAAGATTAATAATACCTCCTCTATAGGCTATCTGATCTCCTAAAATTGTTATAAGTGGATATAGGTGTTCCTTCTATTAGTATAGTAACCCTATTCTTTCTACTGCCTTTAGTAACATGTGGTTCCTTATTGCTCCACTATCTACTAACGCTTTAAACTGCTAATCTTGCCACTTAGCTCTTAAATTTAGGTATTATCCTTAAATTCCTTTAAGGGTCTAAGGTTCTAATACTAGTTCCCTCTAGTCCTATACGCCTCCCCTTTTCCTAACTATTAGCCGCTAGATCCTGCCTATACTTAGTCTAACTTTAGCTAATACTTAGTTTATTTCTTTTCCTTTATATACTATAGATAAGTGTTCTCTAGGCACTCCCACTACTATTATCTATCTAGGTACTCTTTTATAAGGAATCTTTCTAGCTAAAGTGTTAAGTCTCCTTAACCTTATACTTCTACTAGGTGCTAACTATATATATACTTAGCATTCCTAAACCGCTTTTCCTCTAGTGCCTAATATATCCTTACTAGGTACTTCTAGTTCTTATCTTTAGGTACTCTATACATATTATATATGTTATCTATATAAGCTATCCATAATAGTATATAATACGCTATATATTTTAGGTTAACTCTTAGTTTATTTTTATTCTTAAGTTTAAACCTATACCTAGTTAACCTAACCACTAGTATTTCTGCTATAGGTACTAAGATTTATTACTTACTTCTCTAGTCCCTAGATCCCTCTTTTAGGTTCCTTAACATTATAATTAATACTCCTTTAATATAACTTATATGTTTCTCTATAATGGGTTAGTCTTAGACAACTTTTTTATTTAGCTATATATAAAAGTCTTCCTATTTATTATTATGTCGTTGCCTATACCACTTTCCGTATAACTAGTTTAGTGTGTATGGTCTATCTGTTGGAAAGTACCTTATTATCGCTATATTATAATATCCTTTAGTATATCTTTCTTTAAACCTAGTTAAAATATCTAGATCCTCTTCTTATTTCAGTTTATCTAACTACTTTACCCTAGGTGTCCCTACACTCGGCCTATTAATAATTCTTTATATAGGTGCTCTGTTTCTTATATAACCTAGCGTAGCTAACCTCTTATCTAGCTTTTGCTCTTGCTATATAATAATTCTTGTCCTAAACTTATCTATAGTTTCTTGTTTTCTATATCTTATAGCTAGATCTTTATAGTCGTCTTACTTTTTAATCCTAGTATTAACTGTTTAATCTTTAGGCTAAATACTACATTTACCTAGGATTGCTAACGTTCTTATTTATTCTCTAAACTTGTAGTTCTTAAACTTACGTCCTATATTCATTTGTTTATTACCAAACTAAGTTACTACCCTTTCCCATTAGTTTTCATCCGTTATGGGTCCTTAGGTATATCTTATCTTACTTTAAAAATCTTAAGCTTCTTTTATCTCTTCTTAAGAATCTTAAGCCTATGGCCTTTTACCTTTATTAAGTAATAAGCTAGCACTAGCAGTTGTCTACTTACTTAGTTTCTTCTAAACATTACTCCTATTATCTTATAAAGCAATGGAAATTGTATCTAATAGTGTTACTATACCCGTTACTAAACCCTATTCTATAATAGTCTTAGTCTCTATTTCTATTTTAACTTTTCTAAAATCTATATACTCCTAGTAAACTGCCTTTATTGCCTTATTATTAGTAAATACTTTGCCTATATTAAATTTATCGTCTTTAATGTCCAATCTATAAGCTGGTTTATTAGTTCCTTTAAACTTAAATAACAATAGCTCCTATAGCTAATAGCTTACGCCGTACTTAGCGTCCTTATAAATTTGGTATACATTATTATAATAATATATAAAACTGTTAATTAAACACTCTTTTATTCCTTATAGTGCACCATCATCCCTTTATATATATATGCCGTCTGCTGGCCTAGTTCCCTTTACTGTATAGTTACTCTAACCACCTCTATAGTCTCTAGCAAAATAACCCTGTTTTCCACAATTTATACAAGCTCTATCTTTAAACTATCTTTCTTACTATAGAGTCCGCCTAAATGTCTTCTACTGCTAAAATCCCTAGTTTAGCCTCTACTCTTAGGTCCTTTAATTACTTAATCCTTAACCTCTAGGTTTCTATAGTTTCTTTTCCTATTTTTAGGTTTCTTTAGTACCGCTTAGGTCTATTAGCTCTGCACTATTTTATAGTTTTTAACTCTATATCTATTATTGCGTACTCTGCGCCTTATATAACTATAGAACTCTATCTTACCCTCTCTTAGCTTATTCCCTTTAGTAGATTCTATTATCAATCTTTATTAACTAATTTATTAACTCTCTTAGAGTATCCGCATCTTCTATTAGGATAATTGCGTCCTAGACTTTAGCCTTAAGTCCCTATTTATACTATACTATAAGCGCCTTATTGTTCCACTTAACCTATATAGCTAGTGTTTAAAACTGTGTTATATACTTAATTACTAAAGTGCGTTATACTAAGTTCTAAAGCTTTTATTCCGCTGTAGTTATGGCTTCTAGGTCTCTAAATATCTGCGTTAATTGCTCTGCAAACCCGTTCTAACTAGTAAATATATACCGTACATCTTGGTTAGTAGTTATTATACTATTAGCCTATATTTCTATAAGATACGGCTTAAACTACTTAAGTGCCCTCCCTGTTAGGAACAATCCTACATAGGCTACTTGGTCTAATAATATTGCTAACTTCACTCCTTCCTATGCTATCTTAAAGTGTATTTACGTAAGAAATCCCTTAAGCTTCAACTTCTCTCCTAAGAATTATTTAATTAAAGGTAACTTAATCTTTACTACTCTAATTCCATTAATGCATTCTTTAAGTATCCTATTATTGTCTTATAAGTAATTAACTATTTCTTATAACTAACCTTATATAACCACTTAAGAATCCCTATTATCCATACTGGTATCACCTAGCCCTAAGGTTGTGGCTCCCATCAACGCCGTTATAACTGGTGCTGCTCTTAGTGGCATATTATTCGAGTTTGTTCCAATACCATAACCTTAGTAGTAAATATGTAACAAAACCTTATAGCTTAGACTATAGTAGGTTCTATTATTAGGCTGGGTATATAGGTACAAATAAAACAATAATATAATAATAACTGGTGGAGTAGTTACCCAACAGATTAACTCTAATTATATTCTAAGATTTACTACCAGAAAAGAACTATCTACGGTAGAGACTAAGGTCCTTTAAATATACAACTATACTCCTAAGAAATTCTCTCTTATATATAAGGTACGTATTGTCTGTGTTAAATGTAATATCCTTCTTATTCAACATAGCCAACACGTTTAATACCATGTAACCTCAGCTACCATTCCTCGTCATATAGTTCCACCGGATCCATTCTGGACCGTGCCTATATTAACTAACTAGCTTCCGCCGACTCTTCTTTAAGTAGTTGTAACATTGTACTTAAAGCGTCCGTAACAAATACCGCCTATAAATAAAATTAAAATAACTATATCTAAGCCTAGCCCCTTAAACGCGAACCTTAAACTAGTAACTCAACCTATATCTATAATAAATTTAATACCCGTTATAAAATCTAAAAAGCTCCCTAACTCTCTAATATTTAATAGAAATTAAAACAACCTATATCCCTTTATAACTAAGCTCTGCCTTAAACTTTTAATAAACTATAACTAATACCCTACTAAAGCTAGTAAGGCTACTATAGAATGTCTTATTTAAATAAAGACGTTATATAAACTATAGATCTATTCTTCTATAATAGCACCTTTATTAATTTTAAAATCTTTATCTCTCTACTAGAATAAATATATAATAACGCCAGCCACGAATATATAGCTGTTACTAAACTTAAAGACCTATAATAACAGAACCAAGACTTTACTAGCTTCTTTTTAGAATTTTTAGGCCGTATTGATGAACTAAATTAGAATAAAGCCGCTAAAGTCACTACCCTTTAATAAGCTATCTTAGATAAAATTAGAGCCTAGTTAGTAGATAGGGAACTACTAAAAGACCTATCTAAATTTGCTATAATATATTAACGAATTAATAAGGACCTTTAATATAATAAACAGACTTATTCTCTAAAGCTAACTATACCTTATATTTGGGAAAACCCCTATCTTATAAGACTGGAGCTCTTGCTACACCGGGCCCAAAAAGACCAAAACCAACTAAAAAGAACCCCAAAAAACACCCAGAGAATCCCCCTGAGATGCCTGCATCGCAGGGGAGGCACATATCGAACAACGGTAGTTCGCACTCGCGCGCGACCGCCAGAACCATGCCTAGTAATGGCCCTCCACAACAAAAACGGGCGAATACCACACTATAAAGCGGAAATATCTCTATTAAGAAGGCATCTGATAAAATATAAAGCCTATTAGACGCGTCTAGTATCCGTAATTATAGGGGAGTAACCGTTAGCTATAATAAACTAATATAGCTAGTAGAATGGCTCCGCTAGTTTAGCGTCCCTTAAGCGCCCCTTTAGTAATCCCTTAATTAAATCCTCTAATGGTTAAGTAAAATTAAAAATAAATAAAACCCCTTTTTATTAGTGAACCGCACCTAGGCCGCTGTAGCTGTGCTTCTATAGTATAGGGAACCTAACCCCCTTAAGATAATAACTAGGTATATAATTATAATATAACTAAATATAGAAAAAGCAGAGGGGCTTAGGGGATAATTAAAAATAGAAGTCCTTATAAAGATTTATAAGGAAGTCTATAATGCTATTATAGTCTAATACCTAAGGAGCGAAGATATTAGAGTCATCCTAAAGGACTAATAGGTAAAGGAAAAAGCCATAAGGGTAGGGGACAGGCTAGGAAAATATATTAGCATAAAAGTACTTTATAAAGACTACCTAGTTGAAGTCCTAGCGGTTCCTATAAGCCTTAAGGTAGAAAAGGGACGCTAGGCAAACAACACAGCAACTATATAGGAGATAGTAAAATATACGGAACGCCTTATACTAGGACTTAAGATTACCCAAATCTAATAGCTTTAATAGGAAAATGCAATCTAAGCATATAATAAGAATAATAAGAGGATATAAGAGTTGCTAGAGACTTGCTAGGGAGACGCTAGTTAAACGTATAGCTCCCTTATTATTAGTATATATATACTAGGAATACAAAAACTTTTTATCTAAAAAGGAATAATTATAAATGGCCTTATATATAATATAAGGCTCTATAACCACAAACTACGCCTAGAATAATACTATTACTATATATAATAGGGACACACCTAATCCATATACGTAGTATAGGTGTGCTACGGCCACTATATAGGCCCCTATAATATAAGATACTGCTTAAATTAAGACTAAATAAAATGTGTAAACTATTACCAAAGCACATATAAGGCGTGGGAGAGAGTAGACTGTATTAAATACAGGAGATAGAAGGCAAGGGCTTAATAGCTATAGGAATAACTACACGCTAGGTTATATAAATAGAAACAATAGGCAATAAGCTAGGGGGATATAGGTGCCTTCCTAGCATTCCTACCTTTAATACTAGGGGGCTGGGCTAGCTATCCTAAGCCTTAACAGGCTAGAAGTAACGCCGCGCGATATTACCAAACTAAATAGGGATATAAGGGTCACAGGGGATATAAGGGAGAAAACACCCTATAGAAAGACCCCTATGGATAGCTATAGCAAGCTCAAGACTAGGATAATTAAGAATTAGACTAAATGTGGCAAATCTAACATTTGCAGCCAACTTATAAAGGGCATAAAGCTAACTAGTAAGACTAGGGGAAGAACCAGAGACAATAATAGATTTAGATATAGAAGCGCTAGTAGAAACATAAGATATAGAAATAGAAAGCCCTATATAAAATAAGTAGCAACTAGGGTGTAGATATAAGAGATAGAAGTTCTAAAAATCCTAGAGAAAGTGGAAATAGAGGAAGCGAAGAATAAAAGAGAGTTAAATAACCCTTACTAGGGGTCCGCCACCTATCCATTATATAGTATAACTGCGGCAATACAAGCCACCGCCTTATAAGGCCCCTACTAGATAGTCTAGACCTAGAGAAACACTATATCCTTACTATATAAGAGCCGTATTATAATATCTATATATAATTAATATACTGCCCCTAAGAATTCTAGCTCCTATACAAACCAAAAGCAGCTATATATATATGCTTTATAATTAGCAAGGCTGTTAGCCTGTCCTTATAGTTATAGTAAGCAGTTAACCTAGATATTGCAGTTATAATAATCTAAATATATAGGGGACCAGTATAAATTATTAATATGTATAACCCTAGGGTTAAAGGGGTCCCATAAACAGAGAATATTATATTAGTAATAAGCTTACTAGAAACTAAAGGCATAGAGTCTATTCTATTAGAAGATATAAACCTCCACTACCTATAGTAGGGGGGTATCTATATTACTGCTAAACAATAGGTAGAGTGCCTACTAAAAGCTATAGATATCTAGGGCCTTAAGCCAGCCACTCCCCTAGGAGCAATTATGTGGCAATAAGGTACCGCCAGAAGTATAATTAACCTTATATTTATAGACAAAGGCCTATACTAGAGACTTAAAAGGTGCATCCCTAAAGAAAAATAGGCACTTACCTTAGACTATATCCCCATCCAGATATAGCTAGATTTGGATATTAAGGCGCAACTAAATAGTAAAAGATATATAATAAGGAAGCTTAAGACAGACAGTTTCCTTAATATAGTTAAATAATAACTTTAAGACCTAAAAAAAATCCACCTAATACTAAACAAGTGAGGCTTATTAGCTACCCCTAAGAAAATTAACTAAAAACTAGAAAGAATCTAGGCAGCAATTAAAAATAGGCTAGAAGAGTATTACCCGGTCTTAAAACTAGGCCCTTATACGCGATATATATAGTCCGCATAATACGCGGTTCTTATAGCTAGCCAACAATAAGTAAAAAGGAAATATATAAGCAGCCATAACCCTAAAGACGAGAGATAATATAAAGACACAAGAAACTAGCTAAAGAATACCCTAAAAAAAGAAGTAAGAAATAACTAGAGATAGTTTATAAATAAATATACTACTAACCTAAGCATCCCCTATAATAAGGGCCTTTGGACTATAGCAAGATAGATAAAGAAAAAGGCGGGATACCTAGTAGAAGATCTATACCTACTACCCCTATAAAGAGTAGGCGAACCATAGGCTATAAGCAATAATAATAAAAAGGCAAAAATCCTTATAAAAAGATTTTCCCCCTAACTGGCTCTAGTAGATCTTAGTGATATTACTAGTAAAACACTAGTAACTCGCCTAAGGGTTAACAGCGACATAATAACTAAAGAAATAGCTAGAACTATTAGTCGCCTTTTAAATAATATAGCACTAGGACTAGATAGGATCCTAAACAAAGCCTTAAAGACCTATGGTCTACTTATAGCACCTTAGCTTATAGATGTAGCTAGAGCATGCTTTATAATAGGCTACTACCTATAACTTAGAAGATCTATAACGACGGTTATCTTATAAAAAGAAGGCAAAGCAGACTACTTAATCCTAGGAAGCTACCGCCATATTGCCTTAGAAAACACCCTAAGCAAGATCTTAGAAAAGGTTATAGCGGACTATATAGCAGATACGGCAGAGGAATACGCCCTATTACTATAAAGCTAAATAGGGGCAAGAAAGAATCACTTAATACTATTAGCACTTATACTACTCGCTACTACCATTAAAACTGTATAGGCTATGCGTAAGGACTTTATAGTATTAATGCTTAGCCTAGACATTAGTGGCGCCTATAATAATATACCCTATAAGCGCCTCCTATATATCCTTAGGGCAAAGGGCTTCCCAGAATGGATTATATAATTTATTTAAGGGTTTATAGGCCAGAAAGAGATATTACTAGTCTTTAGTAGATACTAAAGCCCCCCTATTGTAGTTATAATAGGTATACTATAAGGATTACCTCTTTCGCCTATACTCTTCCTTTTCTTTGTAAGTAACTTACTTAACACCTTTAAGGAAGGGGCAACCTAGGGGATAGGCTTTATTAATAATATAAACCTAATTATATACGGGCCAACAGCTGCAGAGAACTGTAGAATACTAGAAAAAGCCTATAACACCTATATAGAATAGGCAAGATAATATAGAGTCTAATTCTTACTAGAGAAATACTAGCTAATCTATTTTATAAGAAAACGCAACTAATCTATAGATCTCTAGTATATAATCTATATCTAAGGCTTTGGGGGTTAACCAGTTCAGGGCCTAAGGGTATTAGGAGTATAGGTAGATAGTAAGCTCTAGTAGAGCGCATATATAATATAAGCGGCCCGTAAGGGCTAAGCACAGTATATTATATTATCTAGGATCGTTAATTTTATATAGGGTCTATGCTTCTAGAGGTCACGCCTACTATATATAGCAGTTATCTGGCTAACTATAATATATAGATCTAGTGTTTGGGCTATTAGAGAAACTAAAAAGGGCCCCCCTAAATTACTCCTTAAACTACTCTAAAAGGTCTAAACAGCCTGCCTCTAGAGTATAACAGGTGGGTATAAGCGAACGGCTACAGCACTGCTTAAGAAGGAAGCCAATATCCCCCCCCTATAACTATATATTAAAGCCGCTGTAATGTAAAGGGCGCAAAGTAAACGCAACTCTAATATTATAAAGTATATTAAGACATGCTTAAATAAACTATAGAGGGACCCTAGGGCGCCTTATAGGAGAATAAACTAACAACCCTAAAGTAGGGAAGAGATATTGGAGAAACAGGTAAAGAAAGTAGAAGAAAAATAGTGCTGCGTTAGGGCCTAGGCCTATATAGAGGAGGAAGGGAGACGTGTAAGAAGCCAGCAAAGATAATAGTAAGAAAGAGAAAGGAGCTAAAGTAGAGTATAAAAGAACGCCAGGAAACCATCTTCCGTAATATAATACTGGTTAGACTAACGCTGGAGAGGTATATAGGAGTTAAAGATATAGAGGCTAACTTAGGCAAGAGAAATCTAAGCCGTGGCATAGTTAACGCTATAGGGGGTAAATACTTAAGAGCTCTAAGAAGGCCTAACAAAGGCAGAAAATATAATAGCAACACTTTTAAGAATAGGGATAATAGGACTAAAAGGTTGGCTCTACTAGGTAGGTATCCTAGTAGGTAGCCTAAGATATAAATATAGCTAGCTAAGACAGACACTAAAATATATAATACTGTTATGCCCCCTATGTACTAACCAAGAAGCTATACTCTTAGTAGCTAGTATAGAGAACTATAATATACTACTCTTAATATAAAAAGGTCTTAAGGCGGTTACCTAGTGGCTTATTAGCCAAAATATACTAGACCAGTTTTGGGTTATAAAGGAAATAGTAATAGAAGGCAAAGAAGCGAGCAATAGGCGCCCCCTAATAACTCTATAGTAGTAGAGCAAAGTTTGCGATACTAGCGCGTCTGTAGGCTTGTTACGGCAGTAGTAGTTCCCAAGGAGGTTAAAAAGTAAGGTAGTAGAGCACTATAGGTAACTCGTAGGCGCCTTATAGGCAAGTCCTAAAAGGCGGAGAGACGGATTATGGGGTTTTCTTAAAAGAGTTTTCTCCTTATATATATATAAGGAGTAGTCCGCGTGGGCCTAATAGGGATCCGAATCGGACGTTATATTGGCAAAATATAGTACCCTTTCAATGGCCTCAATGGTTGGTGGTTAACGCAATTGGCGCGCAGTTGAGGTTATTTGGCAACTCGACCGACTAGCCTATGTCGTGTTTTTTTGACACGCAGCCTGCGCGCAACCTACGCGCAACCTGCCAGTAATCTACGCATTTGGTAACTATAATTATATTTACCTCTTTTATACTAATAACATATTTTAAATAAATAAAAGCTACTTTAAAGCTATTTATAAGGCTAGCAAAATAAATAA